>JAAIGF010076476.1_pt1 | contig 168137 bp, 140 predicted proteins | sample 6487441 | NCBI WGS metagenome assembly JAAIGF01 (sample SAMN13974129, study PRJNA590717) | phyllosphere metagenome | biome: pepper field; feature: multiple bacterial spot infested pepper fields; material: pepper leaves; isolation source: leaves from pepper fields | host: Capsicum annuum ... | reverse complement strand
TCTTGACGACCATAGAGCATTGGAACCACCTGATCCCATCCCGAACTCAGCAGTGAAACGATGCATCGCCGATGGTAGTGTGGGGTTTCCCCATGTGAGAGTAGGTCATCGTCAAGATTCAATTCCGAAACCCCTATCTGCGCATGCAGGTAGGGGTTTTGTCTTTCCGGGCTCTGGCGACAGGTTGAAGTCGCCAGCAAGCTGCCTCCCACGTGCAACACTTGACGCATACAGAGCCAATCAATCCGCTCCCGCAAGGGGAGCGATTATCCGGGACGATCTACAGAGTTTCTGTGTTGGGTTACATGCCCAATAGCTCGCCTACGCGCTCCCCAAGAGCCTCGACCGCGAATGGTTTGGTCAGTACCTGCATGCCTGCTTTAAGCTGGCCGTTGCCGAGAGCCGCATTCTCCGCATAGCCGGTGATGAACAGGGTCTTCAAACCAGGGCGAAGCTGCAACCCGGCGTCGGCCATCTGCCGCCCGTTCATGCCGCCGGGCAATCCGACATCTGTGACGAGTAAATCAATGTGCATACGCGAGCGCAGCAGCTTGAGTCCTGCTGCGCTATCGGCCGCCTCGATTACGGTATGCCCGAGTTCGTTCAGCACATCGGCCAGAAGCATGCGCACGGTAGGATCGTCATCCACGAGCAATACGGTGCCACCAGGTTGTTTGGCGGTTTCCTGCCCGATGCCGAGCGTGTGCTCATGAGGCAGTACCTCTCCGTTGTAGCGGGGCAGATAGATGAATAGCGTGGTGCCTTCACCTACCTTGGAGCTGATACGGACCTGGCCGCCAGACTGTTGAGCGAAGCCGTAGATCATTGACAGCCCAAGGCCAGTGCCCTGGCCAATCGGCTTGGTTGTGAAGAATGGCTCAAAGACGTGGGCCATTATCTCGGGTGGCATGCCTGTGCCCGTATCGCTTACGCACAGACACAAATATTGCCCTTCGGACATGCCGTGAGCATGGGCTGCTTTACGATCCATCCATTGGTTGGCCGTTTCAATGGTGATGCGGCCACCGTCAGGCATCGCGTCCCTTGCGTTGAGGCAGAGGTTGAGCAGGGCATTTTCCAGTTGGCTCGCATCGACGAATGCTGGCCACAGGTTTGCGGCACCTACGGTTTCGACCACAATGCCCGGCCCGACGGTGCGCTGAATCAGCTCGCTCATGCCATACATCAGTGTGTTGACGTTGGTGGGACGCGGCTCCAGCGTCTGCCGACGTGAGAAGGCCAGAAGGCGATGAGTCAGAGCTGCTGCTCGTTTGGCAGAGTTTTGTGCCGCCGTCAGGTACTTGTCGATTTCACCCAGGCGTCCTTGAGTGATTCGTTTGCTCATCAGCTCAAGTGAACCCGAAATACCTGCGACCAGGTTGTTGAAGTCATGGGCAAGGCCGCCGGTCAATTGACCAACGGCTTCCATCTTCTGCGACTGGCGCAGCTTTTCCTCAACCTGCATCAGCTTGGCCGTTCGCTCGGCCACATGTTCTTCGAGTGTTTCGTTCAGACTGCGCAGCTTGGCTTCGGTCTGACGTTGCTGTTCTTCGATTTCACGCAGCGTGGTGCAAGTACGTTCCAGTTCCTGCTCGCGGGCGCGCAATGCCTCCTCGGCCATCGTGCGCTCCAGCAGATCGGCGGCCTGTCGTGCCAGGATATCGAGCAGTCGCAGATCTCGCTTGGAAGGCTGGTGTGGCTTGCTCCAATGTGTCGAGATCATCCCCAGCAGTTTGCCAGTACGCGACATCAGCGGTGTCGTCTGAGCGGAGCGGATACCTGTGCGTCGAAACGCAAGCAGGTCTTCCGTACCGGCGATCTCAGCCCATTGTTCGAAGTCGGGAATGATTGCTCGCTGACCGAGTTTGAGCGCCATCGTACAACTGCTGTGGGCGTTCGGACTTACCCATTGCCAGAATCCGACAGCCTCTTCCGGTAACCCGCGCGAGCACAGGAGCTGCAACATGCCGCCGCGGCCAGAGCTATGCCCCTGAGGGCAAAGCAATTGCATCGTTCCAAACTGTGAACCGGTGATGCAGACCGCGGCATTCACGATCTTGCCGTAGAGTGTCGCCAGGTCCTGCTCACCGATCAGTTCGGTACTGATGCTGTGCAAGAGATCGATGTCGGAAAGCTCGTCTTCATATGCTGTGACGCTGGCAGAAGCCGGATAAGCGATGTTTAAGGCTGGCATGGAGGCTCCTGTGGCGCAGCTATGAGCTCTGGAAAGCATATCAGCAAACCTTTCCGGCAGTGATTCGACAATGACATCATCCCGATGTTCGGCATGTCGCAACATTTAAAATGCGCTGCAGTGGCTGTCTTCTTTCTCGTATGGGCCATGATTGTGGTCGATTGCTTATGGCAATCGAGGGCACTTGCCCTTATGGTTCGGCCTCAGGTTTCACTCGTTCGAGTCAAGGAAGCAAAATGCCCGTCACAACCTCTCTGCGCCCTGGTTTCATGGTGGTTCATGGCAACCGCCCGGATGAACTGCGTAGTCTGGTTGTCTCCTGGATGCGACGCTACCCCCTGGCTCCACTGGAGAACGAAATTACCCTGGTGCAAAGCAACGGCATTGCACAGTGGCTCAAGCTGGCCCTGGCCGAAGATGCCCTTGATGAAGATCAGGGTGGCTGTGGCATTGCAGCTGCGATAGATGTGCAACTGCCCGGCAGTTTCATGTGGAAGCTGTATCGCTCTGTATTGGGCCGCGATGAAATCCCGGAAGTCTCTCTGCTCGACAAGGCTCCGCTGACCTGGCGTCTGATGCGCCTGCTGCCGCAATTGATCAATCAGCCCCATTTCGAACCCTTGCAGCGTTTCCTCACTGACGACACGGACCTGCGCAAGCGCTACCAGCTGTCCGAGCGTCTGGCTGATCTCTTCGACCAATATCAGGTGTACCGGGCCGACTGGCTGCAAGACTGGGCGCAAGGTCGTCATCAACTGCGAAATGTCCGGGGGGAAGTCAGGCCGCTGAGTGCCGCCAATTGCTGGCAGGCTGAACTGTGGCGTGCGCTGCTCGATGATGTCGGTGCCGAAGGTATGGCCCAAAGCCGTGCCGGGGTTCATCGACGTTTTCTGGAACGTATGGCCGCTCTTGCCGAAGCGCCGCCGGGCTTGCCTGCACGGGTCATCGTTTTCGGTATTTCGTCCCTGCCTGCCCAGGCACTGGAAGCCCTGGCCGGGTTATCGAAGTTCAGCCAGGTGCTGCTTTGCGTGCATAACCCTTGTCGCCATCACTGGACCGATATCGTTGCCGACAAGGATCTGCTCCGCCATCAATACAAACGTCAGGCGCGCAAGAACGGCATGCCAATTGCGCTCGATCCAGAGGCTTTGCACCAGCACGCACATCCGCTGCTCGCTGCGTGGGGCAAGCAGGGTCGTGACTACATCAACCTGCTCGACAGCCACGACGAACCCAGCAGCTACCGCTCTTCTTTCAAGGATGAGCGTATCGACCTGTTCAGCGAGAGCGAGCCGACAACCCTGCTCAACCAGTTGCAGGATGACATTCTCGAACTCCGGCCTCTCGATGAAACCCGCGAACTCTGGCCCGCAGTCGACGCCCTGCAAGACCGCTCGATCCGTTTTCACGTCGCCCACAGTGCCCAGCGTGAAGTCGAGGTGCTGCACGATCAGCTACTGGCGCGCTTCAGCCGGGACCCGGGCCTGAGGCCTCGCGATGTGATTGTCATGGTCCCGGACATTGACAGCTATGCCCCGCATATCCGGGCGGTGTTCGGGCAGATCGACTCCCATGATCAGCGCTTCATTCCCTTCACCCTAGCCGACCAGGGGCAACGGGGACGCGAGCCGTTGCTGATTGCGGTCGAGCATTTGCTGAAGCTCCCCGACAGCCGCTTTCCGGTCAGCGAAATTCTCGACCTGCTGGATGTTCCTGCCTTGCGGGCGCGTTTCAAGATTCAGGAGCACGACTTGCCGACCCTGCATCGCTGGATCGAAGGCGCCGGGGTACGCTGGGGGCTGAATGCACGACAGCGTGCCGGTCTGGGCTTGCCCGAACAACTGGAACAGAACAGCTGGTATTTCGGCCTGCGTCGAATGTTGCTGGGCTATGCCGTTGGAGCCGGTGAAGCGTATGAAGGTATCGAGCCCTATGACGAGATTGGCGGGCTGGATGCTGCATTGATCGGTCCTCTGGTTGCCTTGATCGATGCATTGCAGGTCGCCCATGCCGAACTGTCCCTGCCCGCAACGCCCGAACAATGGGGCGCACGTTTGCAGGCTCTCCTGCAGGTGTTCTTCCAGTCTGACAGCGAGCATGACGATTACCTGCTGGGGCAACTTGAGACGCTGCGGGAAACCTGGCTGAAAACCTGCGAGACAGTAGACCTGCTCGATGAATTGCCTCTGACCGTCGTGCGCGAAGCCTGGCTGGCCGGTCTGGATCAGGGGCGTCTGTCCCAGCGCTTTCTGGCAGGTTCGGTCAACTTCTGCACCTTGATGCCCATGCGGGCGATTCCATTCAAAGTGGTCTGCCTGCTGGGCATGAACGACGGTGATTACCCCCGCGCCCAGCCACCCCTGGATTTCGACCTGATGGGCAGCGATTACCGCCCTGGCGACCGCTCGCGGCGTGAAGATGATCGTTACCTGCTGCTTGAAGCGCTGCTCTCGGCACGGGACCAGCTCTATATCAGTTGGGTCGGCCACAGCATTCGCGACAACAGCGACCGCCCGGCTTCGGTGTTGATCGGCCAGTTGCGCGATCATCTGGCCAGCGGCTGGAAACTTTCAACCGACGATGAGCCTGACAGCAGGCAAGATCCGGGCGAAAGGCTGCTCGATGCCTTGACCCTGCATCACCCGTTGCAGCCTTTCAGTGCCAGTTATTTCCATGCCGGCACCGGTTATTTCAGTTTTGCCCAGGAATGGCGGTTGCTGCATGAAGACAGGGTCACTCCGGTCAGCGCTGCTGCCTTGCCACCTCACGCGCAGGAAGAGCCCCTGACGATTGCGCAGTTGCAGGACTTCCTGAGAAATCCGGTAAAGCACTTTTTCAGTCAGCGTTTGAAGATCTACTTTGAAACCGCTGAAGCGCCGGTGCCCGACGAAGAGCCTTTCGTGCTCGATGCCCTTGAGCGTTACGGCCTGAGCGAAAGTCTGTTGGCCGCCGCCATGGCCAGCCCGGACGATATCGACGGGGCGTTGCAGGCCCAGGCCAGCAAACTGCAAAGCAGCGGCCTGCTGCCCATGGCCGGTTTCGGCACCCGTATGCAGGCCGAACTGATCGAGCCGTTGCCCGATGTGCTCATGCGCTATCAGGCGTTACTGGCCTTGTGGCCCGAGGCGTTGAGCAGCGCCTTGCCGGTGAGTTTTACCCATAACGAGGTGAGTCTCGAAGGCTGGCTGGGCGGACTGCACAGCAATGGGCAGAATCAGTTGCTGACCGTAACGGTCATTCCCAACAGCATTGGCTCGAAAAGGACCCGCAAATGGCATCGGCTGATTCGCCCCTGGGTCACACATCTGGTCGCCAGCGCTTGTGGTCTGCCGCTCAACACCGCGCTGGTGGCCACGGATGACACGCTGTTGCTGGCCCCACTGGAAAAGGACGCCGCCAGCGCAATCCTGGGCGATCTTCTGACCACCTGGACGTTCGGCATGCAGCAACCTCTGCCGGTCGCGGTCAAGACTGCTTTTGCCTGGCTGGGGCAGCCTCTGGACAAGGCCGAAGCCGCTGCGCGCAAGGCTTATGAAGGCGACGGGGTGACCAGTAACGGCGAAGTCGCTGAAAGCACCGCGCTGGCCCGACAGTTCCCGGACTTCAATGCGTTGATGGAAAGCGAAGAGTTCGTGGGCTGGTGTGAAGCGCTCTACAAACCCATCTACGAAGCACCCTGGCAATCTCTGTCCGGCGGGGAGGCCAGCGCATGAGTACCTTGCAAGAACACAGCGTTCCTCTGGCACTGCGCTTTCCACTGCGCGGCAGCCAGTTGATCGAAGCCAGCGCCGGTACCGGCAAGACCTTCACCATCTCGGCGTTATACCTGCGTCTGGTGCTGGGCCACGGAGATGAAACATCAGGTTTCGGTCGCGAGTTGCTGCCACCGCAGATCCTGGTGGTGACCTTTACCGATGCCGCGACCAAAGAACTGCGCGACCGGATTCGCACCCGTCTGGCCGAAGCCGCCCGTTTCTTCCGCGACGAAATCACCGCGCCCGACGACCTGATTGCCGACTTGCGTGCCCAGTTCAGCGCCGAACAATGGCCGGGCTGCGCCAACCGTCTGGATATCGCCGCGCAATGGATGGACGAGGCCGCTGTTTCGACCATTCACAGCTGGTGCCAGCGCATGTTGCGCGAGCACGCTTTCGACAGCGGCAGCCTGTTCACCCAGAGCCTGGAAACCGATCACAGTGATCTGCTGGGCGAAGTGCTGCGCGATTACTGGCGGCGTTTTTGCTATCCCATGAGTGGCGATGCCCTGGACTGGGTACGGGAAAAGTGGGGTGGTCCCGCCGCCCTGCTGCCACGCATCCGTGGTCTGTTTGGTCGCGAACGCACTCAGGTGACTCAAGAGCCCGCCGAACTGATTCTGGCCTCTCTGCAACAACGCCGCGAAGCATTGCAAACGTTGAAAGCGCCCTGGACCGACTGGGCCAACGAGCTGCATGCGATTTGTCAGGACGGCGTCAAACGCAAGATTGTCGATGGCCGCAAGATGCAGGAGCGCTACTTTGCGCCCTGGTTTGAAAAGCTCAAGGCCTGGGCCGCAGACGAAACCCAGGAAACCCTGGATCTGGGAACCGGTTTCACCCGTCTGACTCCAGACGGTGTGGCCGAAGCCTGGAAGAGCGACCCGCCGTCGCACCCGGCTCTGGAGGCCATGCTTGAACTGAAAGCGGCTATCGACGCACTTCCCAAACCCGATGCCGCCGTGCTGCAACATGCCGCGCAGTGGGTCAGTGCCCGCTTTGAAGAAGAAAAGCGTCGCCGTGCGGAAATGGGTTTCGACGACATGCTGCTCAGGCTCGATGCCGCGCTGCAAGGTGCTGGCGGGGAGCGTCTGGCGACACTGATTCGTGAGCAATTCCCTGTCGCGCTCATCGATGAATTCCAGGATACCGACCCGGTCCAGTACCGGATCTTCGAGAGCATTTATCGCCTCGAAGAGAACGACGAGCAAACCGGCCTGTTCCTGATCGGCGACCCCAAGCAGGCGATCTATGCCTTCCGTGGCGCGGATATCTACACCTACCTGCGCGCCCGTACGGCCACGGCCGGGCGCTGGCACACACTGGACACCAACTATCGTTCCAGCCATGCCATGGTCGAATCCGCCAATCACATCTTCGATCAGGCCGAGCAGCGTGCCGAAGGGCGTGGCGCGTTTCTGTTCCGCGAGGGCGACAAGAATCCGGTGCCGTTTACCAGGGCGCTTGCCCAGGGGCGCAAGGAAACCCTGCAGGTCGATGGTGCGCCGCTTGCGGCCCTTACGGTCTGGCATCTGCCAAGCGATCAGCCGGTGTCCGGTACGGTTTATCGTCAGCAACTGGCTGCCAGTTGCGCCAGTGAAATCGTGCGTCTGCTCAAGGGCGGGCAAGCAGGGCGGACCGGCTTTGCGGCACCCGATAAGGCGCTGCGTGGTTTGCTGCCTGCCGACATCGCGATTCTGGTGCGTGATGGCAAGGAAGCCCAGGCCGTGCGTAATGAACTGGCGGCCCGCGGTGTGCGCAGTGTCTACCTCTCCGACAAGGATTCGGTGTTTGCGGCGCAGGAAGCCCATGATCTGCTGGCCTGGCTCAAGGCCTGTGCCGAGCCGGACTCCGAGCGCATCCTGCGCGCCGCGCTGGCCTGTATCACTCTGGACCTGCCGCTGGCCGAACTGGAGCGCTTGAATCAGGACGAACTGGCCTGGGAGCGGCGCGTCATGCAATTCCGCAGCTATCGCAGCCTGTGGCGTCAGCAGGGTGTGCTGCCGATGCTGCGTCGTCTGCTGCATGACTTTGCCTTGCCCCAGACCCTGATCGCCCGTAGCGATGGTGAGCGGGTGCTGACCAACCTGCTGCATCTGTCCGAATTGCTGCAACAGGCTGCCGCCGAGCTGGATGGCGAACAAGCCTTGATCCGGCACCTGGGCGAGCAACTGGCGTCATCCGGTCAGGCTGCCGAAGAGCAGATCCTGCGTCTGGAAAGCGATGAGCAACTGGTCAAGGTCGTGACCATCCACAAGTCCAAGGGCTTGCAGTATCCGCTGGTGTTCCTGCCATTCATCTGCTCGACCAAACCGGTGGATGGCAGCCGCTTGCCCTTGCAGTTCCACGATGCCGAGGGCAATGCCCGGATCAGCCTGCAGCCTACGGAAGAACTGATCGAGCTGGCCGACAATGAACGTCTGGCCGAAGACCTGCGCTTGCTCTATGTCGCTCTGACCCGTTCCGAACATGCCTGCTGGCTGGGTGTCGCAGACCTCAAGCGCGGCAACCTCAACAGCTCCATGCTGCATCGTTCGGCCTTGGGTTACTTGCTGGGCGGCGGCGTGGCACTGGGCGAGTCGGCCAATCTGCAACTCTGGCTGCGAGACCTGAGCCAGGGCTGTGAAAGCATTGCCTTGCAGCCCGTTCCCGAACCCACCGCCGATACCTTCAGCCCGCCCCGCAATGAAGCCCGACTCGTCAAGGCACTGATGCCCAAGCGTCGTGCCGCTGAAAACTGGTGGATCGCTTCCTACAGTGCGCTGCGTATCGGCGACACCGTGACCACGAGCGGCGATGCGTCTCCCGACAGTCCGCAGGCGCAGAAGCTGTTCGACGACGAACGCCTGGACCCGCAGGCACCTCGCGAGGTGCTGGCTGCGGGTGACGACATCCACCGTTTTCCCCGTGGTCCCAACCCCGGCACCTTTTTACACGGTCTGCTGGAGTGGGCTGGCAACGAAGGTTTTGCCGCCGCAGCCCATGATCCGGAACTGCTGAGCGACGCCATTGCCCGGCGCTGTAACCGACGTGGCTGGAAAGGCTGGATCAATACCCTCACAGGTTGGCTGACACACCTGCTCAACATGCCTTTGCATCTGGGCAATGACGTGACGCCGGTGGCTCTGGGGCAGCTGGACCAACCCAATCAGTACCGGGTTGAGATGGAGTTCTGGTTCGCCAGCAGCCAGGTCAACGTGACACAGATGGATGAACTCGTGCGTCATTACACCCATGGCAATGCGCCGCGACTAATGACCCAGACCTCTTCGCTCAATGGCATGTTCAAAGGCTTCATCGACCTGACGTTCGAGCATGAAGGGCGCTATTACGTGGCGGATTACAAATCCAACTGGCTGGGCGGCGACGAGACGTTCTACACCGAGCAGTCCATGGAAGCGGCCATTCTCGAAAACCGTTACGACCTGCAATACGTCCTCTACCTGCTGGCATTGCATCGCCAGCTCAAGGCGCGGCTGGCCGATTACGATTACGACCGGCACATGGGCGGCGCGGTGTACCTGTTCCTGCGTGGCAGTCGTTCGTCCACCCAAGGTGTGTACTTCACCCGGCCGCCCCGTGAACTGATCGAGAGCCTGGACCTGTTGTTCCAGGGCCAGCCACAGTCCTCCGCCCAGCCTGGAGCCTTCGCATGAGCCGCACGTTTGCCGATCTCTTGCCCGCGCAACTGGATGCCGAGAGCCTGACCCATCTGAACCCTCTGAGCCGTGTCGATGATTTGCTGCTGTTGCTCGACCGCTGGGTGGAGCGTGGCTGGTTGCGGGCGCTGGACCGCGCCTTCGTGGCCTTTCTTGGCGAACTCGACCCGCAAGCCGATTCCCGGGTATTGCTGGCGGCAGCCTTGAGCAGCCATCAACTGGGTCACGGGCATGTCTGCCTGGATCTGTATGAAACCCTCAAGGAGCCGGATTTCGCCCTGTCACTGCCACCCGAAGGCGACATGCAGAGCGTGCCGGTGCTGTTGCCCTCGGAACTGCTCAAAGGGCTGGATGGTGCGACATGGTGCCAGGCACTGGCTGCCAGCCCGTTGGTTGCCCTGGCCGAAGACATGGGGCCGACCGCCCTGCAAAAGCCGCTGGTGTTGTCTGACCGACGCCTTTACCTGCGTCGTTACTGGACGTATGAACGCCGCATCGCCGCGGCCTTGCGCCAACGGCTGGCCCAGCCGGAAAGTGCGCCACCGGATCTGGCCCAGCGTCTGGACGCTCTGTTCGGTGCGGCCAGCACAGCGCCGGATGCGGTGATCGATTGGCAGAAACTGGCCTGCGCTTTGGCCACTCGCCGTGGCTTCAGCATCATCACCGGCGGACCGGGCACCGGCAAGACCACCACCGTAGTGCGCCTGCTGGCCTTGCTGCAAGCGCCCGCGGTGCAAAGCGGTCAACCGCTGCGCATTCGTCTGGCGGCACCCACCGGCAAGGCAGCAGCGCGATTGACCGAGTCCATCAGTCAGCAAGTGCAAAGCCTGGATGTCAGTGACGGCGTGCGGCAGAAGATCCCCAGTGAAGTGACCACCGTGCACCGCCTGCTGGGCAGTCGTCCGGGGACGCGGCACTTCCGCCACCACGCGGGTAACCCATTACCGCTGGATGTGTTGGTGGTCGATGAAGCCTCGATGATCGACCTGGAAATGATGGCCAATCTGCTGGATGCACTGCCAGCCGATGCACGCATGGTGCTGTTGGGCGACAAGGATCAACTGGCGTCTGTCGAAGCGGGCGCGGTACTTGGGGATCTGTGCCGTGATGCCGAACAGGGCTTCTACAGCCCGCAGACCCAGACCTGGCTGGAAGCGATCAGCGGCGAGGATTTGAGCAGGAGTGCGTTGCAACAAGGCGATGCTCTTCAGCATCCTCTCGCGCAGCAAGTGGTGATGTTGCGTCACTCGCGACGCTTCGGACAGGGCAGTGGTATCGGCCAGTTGTCGCGACTGGTCAACCAGCAACTGGAGCATGAAGCCCGTTGGCTGCTGGCGGCTCGCAGTCACAAGGACCTGTTCAGTCTGGCCCTCAAGGGGGAGCAGGATCAGCGTCTTGAGCGTCTGTTACTCGACGGTCATGACGATGGCCCGCAAGGTTATCGCCATTACCTGAGCGTGCTGTCCGGGCAACGTCCGGCCAATGGATCGCCACTGGAGGATGAATGCTGGACCCGATGGGCGCGTGAGGTGTTGCAGGCCTTCGATGCGTTCCAGTTGCTGTGTGCCGTGCGCAAGGGGCCTTGGGGCGTCGAGGGTTTGAACCAGCGCATTACACAGGCTCTGTCCGGCGCAGGTCTGATCGAAAAGGACCAGCAGTGGTACGAAGGCCGCCCGGTTCTGATGACCCACAACGACTACGGTCTTGGCCTCATGAATGGCGACATCGGCATTGCCTTGTACCTGCCTGAAAGCGATGGCTCGGGGAAGCAGGTCTTGCGCGTGGCCTTCCCGCGTAACGACGGCAGCGACGGTGTGCGCTTCGTGCTGCCCAGCCGGCTCAATGAGGTGGAAACCGTCTACGCCATGACTGTGCACAAATCCCAGGGCTCGGAGTTCGCTCACACCGCTCTGATCCTGCCCGAAGCCCTCAACCCGGTGCTGACCAAGGAACTGATCTACACCGGCATCACCCGGGCCAAACACTGGTTCAGCCTGATCGAGCCACGCCAGGGGGTATTCGAAGAGGCGCTACGCCGCAAGGTCAAGCGCCTGAGCGGGTTGATGCTGGGGCTGTAGCGAGGCTGTCTGAGGACGCTTGCCGACTCAGTGATTGTCGGCACCGCGTCTGAAGAACAGCGTCACTTGCCCCAGCTCGACCCCGAACTTCGACATGAACGAGCGATTGATCAGCGTGTCTTCGTCCATCAGGTACATCCAGTCGTCGAACTGCACCGGGTAGAACTTGCCATCGACCTCCAGATTGAGGGTGTAGCGCCAGCGCAGGGCATTGCCTGCCACTTCGCCAATGGCCTCACCGATGACATCTCCTGCCGTCCCTTTCCAGCGCCCCGGCCCGTCGGGCGTCAGGGTCCAGACCCGGCGTTGCAGCGTACCGTCGCTGTAGACAAAGTGTTCGTCGAGGATCAACTGCTCGCCTTGCCTGCGGCCCTCGATGGTGACAGTAAAGCGCTTGACCACTTCACCCGAACGTTTCTGAAACATGCCCCAGGCCTTTACCGGCTGCGAGAAAAAAGCAGGCAGATCCAGCTCGGGTTTCTCGTTACGGTAATGACCGACTTCGATGCTGGAGCAACTGCCGAGCAACAGGCAGCAAGCCAGTAGCCAGGACTTCCATAGTGTGAGGTGATTCATGGCATGTTCCTCGGCAGGTGTCGGTGCAGTTGAGGCAATCCTTGGGGACTGTCCTATCCGACCATTGCTGCTGTGGATAAATCCGTTTCCACAGGTATTTGAATGGGCGCGGATGAGGTCGCCGGTTCTCGCCAGCTCCCTGGCAGGCCTCTTCTATACTCGAGACTCGAGGTATTTCGAGACACGCCAGTCTGCCACGGAGAACAACAATGAAAATCGCATTTATCGGCCTGGGCAATATGGGAGCGCCCATGGCGCGCAACCTGATCAAGGCCGGTCATCAGTTGCATGTGTGTGACCTCAACAAGACCGTGCTGGCCGAACTTGCCGCTCTGGGTGCAAGCATTCGCGAAACCCCGAAACATGCCGCTCAGGGCAGCGAGCTGGTTATCACCATGTTGCCCGCCGCAGCCCACGTGCGCAGCGTTTATCTGGATGAGGATGGCGTGCTGGAGGGCATTGCTGCCGGTGTGCCTGCCGTGGATTGCAGCACCATCGATCCACAGACCATTCGCGAGATATCGGCCATTGCCGCGAAACAAGGTGTGGTAGTCAGTGATGCGCCCGTCTCCGGTGGAACGGCTGGCGCTCAGGCCGGGACGCTGACCTTCATGGCTGGAGGAACGCCTGAGCACTTTGCCGTGCTCAAGCCGGTGCTTGAACAGATGGGGCGCAATATCGTGCATTGCGGGGATGTGGGGACCGGGCAGATTGCCAAGATCTGCAACAACATGCTGCTGGCCATCTCCATGATCGGCATTTCCGAAGCCATGGCCCTTGGCGATTCGCTTGGGATCGATACACAAGTGCTGGCCGGGATCATCAACAGTTCGACCGGACGTTGCTGGAGTTCGGAGTTCTATAACCCCTGGCCGGGCATCGTGGAAACCGCTCCAGCTTCGCGAGGCTATACCGGCGGTTTTGGCGCAGAGCTGATGCTCAAGGATCTGGGCCTGGCAACCGAAGCCGCCAAGGCAGCGCATCAGCCTGTGATCCTTGGTGCCCTGGCCCAGCAGCTCTATCAGGCGATGAGTCTGCGGGGTGATGGCAACAAGGATTTTTCAGCGATAGTCGAAGGGTATCGACGCAAGGAGTGAAGGTTCAAGCCACTATCGAATCCAGTGAGCGGTCGACCATTGCCTTGGCCATTTGCGCCAGGTGCAGGATCGAGAACGTCAGTTCATGGTTATGGCTGTCACTGGCTTCATTGGCGGTGGCAATGATGCAGCGCAGCAGGTCGGACGCGAGATTGAGTCCATCCTGCTGGCTGAGGGCTTCGTTGACGATGAACGGTTTGATGTCGGGCATGGGCAACTCGAAGGTAAATGAAGCAGAGAAATGCCTCCGGGCATCGGTGAGGCTGCGTTGAAAGCAGCCTCAACTTCGCTCGAAGACATTGCCGACAGAGCCTAGAGAGGCTGATTTCGGCGTGCAATAGGGCGCAGCGGTCTCGGAAACTTCACTCAGCAGAGCAGGACTCATCCCGCCTGTGTGGCAGAGAATCTCTGGCAATCAGAGAGTGTCTCTGCGGTCTTGTCACATCTTGTCCAACCTTCGTGAATGTAGATGCATACGATTCTCTTTTACTTCAAGAATCGTAAGGACGTTCCATGCATGCTCCCCTCCGTTTGCGGCCTTCGGCTGTGATGATCAAACTGGCGCTGGCTTGCCTGGCCTCGGGTCAGGCCTATGCTCAAGAGCAGACCGAACCTCAGGAGTCGGCCAACGTGCTGTCGATTGCAGACGTGGTGGTCACTGCTGCCGGTTATGAGCAGAATCTGGAGGATGCACCGGCGTCTATGACGGTGATTACCGGTGACGAACTGCGCAAGAAATCCTTTCGCGACCTGACCGATGCGGTGCGTGACGTTGAGGGTGTCACGGTCAATGGTGGAGCCAACGAAACCGATATTTCCATTCGCGGCATGCCTGCCGATTACACCCTGATTCTGGTGGACGGCAAGCGCCAGAGTGCGCGTGAGTCACGGGTCAACGGCAATAGCGGCTACGAGCAGAGTTTCATTCCGCCTGCCGAAGCCATCGAGCGAATCGAGGTGGTACGTGGCCCGATGTCTTCGCTGTACGGCTCCGATGCCATCGGCGGCGTCATCAATATCATCACTCGCAAGGTGACGCCCGAGTGGGGCGGATCGATCACCTACGATTACTCGGCTCGCCAGCACAGCGACCAGGGCAATGCCCGCCAGACCCAGTTCTTCCTCGGCGGCCCGATCAAGGACGACCTGCTTGGCTTGCAGGTGTGGGGACGTTATCTGGATCGTCAGGCGGACGACGATATCGAACAGACCAATGGCTTCAGCAAGGCGGATCATCGCGACCTCACCGCGCGGTTGGCGATTACCCCGAACGTCGATCACGAGATCCTGCTGGAAGCCGGTGCGACACGCCTGAAGAACGGCGATGGCCTGAGCGCTAACTGGGCGACCCGCGAGCAGGAAAACAATCGCGATCACTGGTCGATTTCCCACCAGGGCCGCTGGGGCTGGGCGACTTCCGATGTATCGCTGGCCTACGAAAAGTCCAGTCGCGAAGGTCGAGCCGATGCGACCCAGACCGATGTGCTGGGGCGCAAGCCGGAAGTCGAGAACACCGTATTCGACGCCAAGCTGGTGATGCCCACCGAACACAACATCACCACCGTCGGCATGCAGTGGAACGACACCACCGTCACCGACTGGAACCAGGGCCTGGGTGATCGCCGGAACTACGAGTTCTCCGTTGTGCAGAGGGCACTGTTCGCCGAAAACGAATGGTCGATGACCGATACGTTCTCTCTGACCACTGGCCTGCGCATGGACGATCACGAACAGTACGGCGTGCATTTCAGCCCGCGGGTCTATGGAGTGTGGCGTGCGACGGATGACTGGACCTTCAAGGGCGGTGTCGCCCGTGGTTTCAAGGCACCTGAAGTACGGGCTGTGGTGCCTGGCTACTCCTACCTGCGGCGCAACAGATTCGTGATGTTCGGCAACCCGGACCTCAAGCCGGAAACCAGCACCAACTATGAGCTGTCGGCGCTGTGGTCCAACCGCAATGACCTGTCGGCTGGCGCGACCGTGTTCTACAACGACTTCCAGGACAAGCTGTCGACCGTGACCACGACAGAAGTCTGGAACGGTTTCACGGTCATGGACCGGGTCAACGTCGACAAGGCCGTGATCCAGGGTGTCGAGCTGAACGGGCGCTGGGATGTGACGTCGGCCGTCGCACTCAAGGCCAACTTCACCTACACCGATTCCGAGCAGAAGAGCGGTGCCAACGCCGGTGCGCCACTGGCCCTGACTCCGGAACGCAAAGCCAACCTGCGCGCCGAATGGCAATTGAACGACCGTACCCAGCTTTGGGCGGCGACCAATTACTACGGCAAGGAATACGGCAATACCATCACCGACGAAGCCTCACCGGCCTACACCACGGCGGACTTTGGTGGCTCTTATGAACTGAGCAAAAACGTGTCGCTCAATGGCGCGCTGTATAACCTCACCGACAAGCGTCTGGATGATGAAACCTATGGCACGGTCAACTATGGCCGTACCTTGTGGGCGAGTACTACTGTGCGGTTCTGACTGTGGGAGTCAGCTTGCTGGAGACTTTACCGTTGTCGCCAGCAAGCTGCCTCCTACGGCATTACCAGGGCTGTACCAGAGACGGGGCGTAGCCAATTCATTCGCGAACAAAGGGCAGCCGCACCACTGCACATAACCCTGCCGGTGGACGATTCTCAAGGATGAGTTCACCACCATGGGCCTGGATGCAGGAGCGGGCAATGGCCAGACCCAGGCCCAGTCCGCCCTGGGTGTTGTCTGTGCCGCTGTGGCTCAATTGCACGAAGGGCTCGAACACCTGAGTCAGCCAGGCCTGTTCGATGCCCGGCCCGTGATCGAGGATTTCCAGGCGAATTTCCGAGTCCTCTACAGCCAGGCTCACATCGGCATCCCCGGCATGGCGCAAGGCATTGTCGATCAGGTTGGTCAATGCCCGCTTGAGCGCCAGTGGCCGACCGTGACAATGCACCTCTTGCCCGCGCTCCCAGCCTATTGTCTGGCCCATGCTTTGATAGCGGCGGGCGAGGTCGTCGAGCAGGGCGCTCAGCGATATCCTGACCGTCGCTTCCTGCACCGCATCACCGCGTACAAAATTCAGCGTCTCACGCACCATGGCGCGCAACTCATCAAGGCTGTCGAGCATGTCCTCGCGTTCGGGGCTGTCTTCCAGCAACTCCATTTGCAGGCGCAGCTCGGTGATCGGCGTATTCAAGTCATGACTGATGGCGGCCAGCATCCGCGTCCGGCCTTCGACATGGCGGGCGATGCGCTCCTGCATCACGTTGAAAGCCCGGGTCAGGTCCCGAGCCTCCTGAGGGCCCGAGAGCGGTAGCGGCGATATCCATTCCCCGCGACTGACCCGCTCGGTCGCCTGCGCCAGTGTCTTGACCGGTTGCACCACCCGGCGCATGAAAAAGATCACGATCAGCAACACCGGAACGGTGGTGACCGGCAAGGTATAGGCCAGCATGCGGCCCCACTCGTAACCGCCCGCCGGATGCTGGATGGCGTTCAACTGTTTGCCGTCAGGCAACTCGATGCTGGTGCGCAGCCGCAGCGGTGCCCAACCGGCTGCCACGAACACATGCTCTCGTGCCGGGCCTCCGCTGATGCGCTCCAGTTGCATGCCGATCAGGGGACTGGCAGGCAACGTCAGGCGCTTCCTGAGATCGCTGACCAGCCGCTGTTCCTCCGGGCGCATGCCGCCGGTATCGGCGATGGCGTTGCTGGCGACCCAGAAGTGCGAGTCGGGTGTCTGCATCGAGGCCAGCAGGCGCGAGGCATCTTCGGCGGAAAGGCCCAGAGCTACATGGTAGGCGGTGATCAGTCGCTCAATCGCCAGGGTGCGCGACAGCGGATGAATCAGTGCGCCGGTGCGTTGCAGATAGAGCATGGCGATGGCGTTGGAAGCCAGCAGCGCAAGCAGCAGCAATACGCCCAGTTGATGGGCCATGCGGCGTGGCCAGAAATGACGCAACCGCTTCATGTGTCGAGCAGGGTCACAGTGGCCGCCAGCATATAACCGTCACCCCAGATGGTACGCAGCAGATCCGGCTCCAACGGGTTGTCATCGAGCTTGCGGCGCAGGCGGCTGATCTGCCGGTCGATGGCGCGGTCGAACACCTCGGTGCCGGGACGCGTGGTCAGGTCGATCAGGCGCTGGCGGCTCAGGACGGTATTGGGATTGGCGAGCAGCACCTGCAGCAGACGGCTTTCCACAGTGCTGAGCCGCACCGCCGAACCATCAGGGCGAGTCAGGGTGCTGCTGCTTGCGCTGAAGCGCAGGCCGGCGAATGCGTAACCCTGGGCCAGCTCTGCGGTATCGGCGGGTGGCAGCGCGCTGCTTGAGCGGCTCGGGCCTGTACCGCGCCGGCGTAACAGACTGTGGATTCGCGCCACCAGTTCGCGAGGCTCGAACGGCTTGGTCACGTAATCGTCTGCGCCGATATCCAGACCGCGAACCCGGTCGGCACAGGTGTCGCGCGCGGTGAGCAGAATCACCGGAATATTCTCGCGGCGATGCAGCCTGCTGCACAGCTCGAAACCATCGCCATCGGGCAGCATGACATCCAGCACGATGACATCGAATGCCTGCTGCCTGAGCAATTGCCACATGCCTGCAGCATCTTCCGCCGTGCGCACCTCGAACTCATGGCGGCGCAGGTAGACGGCCAGCGGGTCGCGGATCTTGCGGTGGTCATCGACGACCAGAATGCGTGGAGCGGCGACAGCGGATGTCATGGTGTTTCCTGGAAGGCAGCGGGTCACTGGAGATATGGATGATTCTCATTTGAAAGCGCGATCTTATCCCATAAACCCTGAGGACGTTGAGTGCCGTGGCATGTCCTGTTGTTGGCAGCGACGGCAGGAACCGCTACTTTGGACGGCGTTTGATCCGCGCAAGAGTGCCGCATATGGCCTTGAGGCGTTTTGCATGACGCTCGTCAAACGTCCCCCCGACCCAGAAAAAGAAGGAACGACATGAAGTTTGAACCCCTCGCCAAGTCGCTGATCGCGACCGCACTCATTCTGGCTTACGCTCCCGCTCACGCCGCCTCGCAGGCCCCGGTCGCTGCCGAAAACGGCATGGTGGTAACCGCCCAGCATCTGGCGACCCACGTGGGTGTCGATGTCCTCAAGAACGGCGGAAACGCTGTCGATGCCGCCGTGGCGGTGGGTTATGCACTGGCGGTGGTCTACCCCGCAGCAGGCAACCTTGGTGGCGGTGGTTTCATGACCATTCAACTGGCCGACGGGCGCAAGACGTTCCTGGATTTCCGCGAGAAGGCTCCGCTGGCGGCCACTGCCGACATGTACCTGGACAAGCAGGGCAATGTCATTCCGGACCTCAGCGCCAAAGGCCATCTGTCCGTGGCCGTGCCGGGAACGGTGGCGGGCATGGAGCTGGCGCTGAGCAAATACGGCACCCGCAAGCGTGAGGAAGTGATTGCTCCGGCCATCAAGCTCGCCGAAGACGGCTTCGTCCTGCAGCAGGGCGATGTCGATCTGCTGTCGACCGCCACTGATGTGTTCCGGGCGGATATGGCCGACTCGGGGTCGATCTTTCTCGACAAGGGCGAGCCGATGAAGGTCGGCCAGAAACTGGTACAAAAGGATCTGGCAAAGACCCTGGAGGAAATCTCCAGCAAGGGTAACGACGGTTTCTACAAGGGCTGGGTCGCCAAGGCCCTGGTGGATTCCAGCCAGGCAGGCAAGGGCATCATTACCCAGGCCGATCTCGATCATTACAAGCCCCGGGAACTGGCCCCCATCGAGTGCGATTACCGTGGCTACCACGTGGTATCGGCGCCGCCACCCAGCTCCGGCGGTGTTGTGATCTGCCAGATGCTGAATATCCTCGAAGGCTACCCGATGAAAGAGCTGGGCTTCCGCTCGGCCCAGGGCACGCATTATCAGATCGAAGCGATGCGTCACGCCTATGTCGATCGCAACAGCTATCTGGGCGACCCGGATTTCGTCAAGAATCCCATCGAGCACCTGCTGGACAAGAACTACGCAACCAAGCTGCGTGATTCCATCGAGCCGCAGAAAGCCGGTGACTCCAACAAGATCAAGCCGGGCGTCGCGCCCCATGAAGGCAATAACACCACCCATTACTCCATCGTCGATAAATGGGGCAATGCGGTTTCGGTGACCTACACCCTCAACAACTGGTTCGGTGCCGGCGTCATGGCCAGCAAGACCGGTGTCATTCTCAATGACGAGATGGACGACTTCACCACCAAGGTGGGCGTGCCCAACATGTACGGTCTGGTTCAGGGTGAAGCCAATGCCATCGCACCGGGCAAGACGCCGCTGTCCTCCATGAGCCCGACCATTGTCACCAAGGACGGCAAGGTGGTCATGGTCGTCGGTACGCCGGGCGGCAGCCGGATCATTACCGCGACCTGGCTGACCATGCTCAACGTGATCGACTACGGCATGAACATTCAGGAAGCGGTCGATGCGCCGCGTTTCCATCAGCAATGGCAGCCGGAAACCACCAACCTGGAAACCTTCGCGCTCAGCCCCGACACGCAAAAGATCCTCGAAAGCTGGGGGCACAAGTTTGCCGGGCCGCAGCCGCTCAACCATGTGGCGGCGATCCTGGTCGGAGCGCCTTCGCTGGGCGGTAAGCCGGTCGGCAACAACCGCTTCTACGGCGCCAACGACCCTCGGCGCAATACCGGGTTGTCGCTGGGCTACTGAGTCAGTCCGGGACGCACTGCCTGGCGGTGCGTCCTGTTTTCTTTAGCCCAGAAACGTCAGCAGTGCCCTGGCATAACCGGGTAACAGGTCGAAGTCGGTTGCGCACAGCAGCAGTTTGCGGTCGGCCCAGGCATCGCTCAGGCGCACGGCCTTGAAGCTGGCCGGACCTTGCCAGCGATCCACTGCCGCCTGCGGCACAATCCCCAATCCCGCCCCGTGGGCGACCATGCGAATCACGCCATCGAAACTTTCGGCGCGAATCCGGATGCGCAGGCGCTTGCCGATGTGCAAAGCCTGTTCTTCCAGATAGATGCCCAGCGCGCTGCTGGCCGACATGCCGACGAACTCGCTATCCAGCGTCTGGCTGAAACGCACTGCGCAAAGTGCGCCGAGCGGATGATCCAGAGGCAGGATGAGCGTCAGCGGATCATCGCGAAAAGGACGGGTCTGCAGGTCGCTGGCGTCCATGGCGTCGGAAATGATGCCGATGTCGGCTGTGCCATGACGCACGGCATGCAGGATTCTCAGGCTGGGCTGTTCTTCCAGGTCGATATCGATATTGGGATGACTGACCAGAAAGTCCGCCAGTAGCTCCGGCAAGTGTTCACTGAGGGTAGAAGTGTTGCACAGCAGCCGGACCCGACCCTTGAAGCCCTTGGCGTAATCGGCCAGGTCGAACTGCATGCGCTCGACCTGTTGCAGGATCACGCGCGCATGCTGCCCGAGCGCCTTGCCTGCGGGAGTCGGCATGACACCACGCCGCCCGCGCTCGAGCAGTGGCGTGTCGAGCGAAGCCTCCAGCGCCCGGATGCGCGCGCTGGCCGAGGCCAGGGACAAATGGCTGTGAGCCGCGCCTGCGGTGATGTTGCCGGCCTCCAGAACGTTCAGGAAAAGCCGCAAATCAATGAAGTCGAAATGCATGCCGATGCTCGCAGTGTGGCTCAGCCTCTGTTTTTTCCTGAGGCTGGCTCGGTCGATGACTGATATTCAAAACCATTCCTCGGGTTCAGGATAGGGCCATGAATACATTCCTGGATTTTTATCAAAGCATCGGCTGGGGCCTGACCGCACTGGTCATTGGCACTTTCCTGCTGGCCGGCACGGTCAAGGGTGTCATCGGACTTGGCTTGCCGACAGTGGCCATGGGGTTGTTGGGCCTGGCTATGTTACCGGCACAGGCTGCCGCCTTGCTGATCATTCCTTCGACGGTCACCAATATCTGGCAACTGGCGACAGGCGGGCATCTGCGCTCGCTGCTCAGGCGCTTGTGGCCGTTACTGAGCCTGATCGTGGTCGGCACATTTCTGGGCTCTTTCTGGCTGGGCATCAGTGGCGGGCATTCCATGACCCGGGCGCTGGGCGCAGCCTTGTTGCTCTATGCGCTGAGCGGGTTGTTTCTGCCCACGTTCAGGGTTTCCGCCAGTGCCGAGCGCTGGCTCGGGCCTGCCTGTGGTTTTCTTACCGGGATCATCACTTCGGCTACCGGAGTGTTCGTGATTCCTGCCGTGCCTTATCTGCAAGCGCTGGGGCTTGAACGTAATGAACTGGTGCAGGCGCTGGGATTGTCATTCACCGTATCGACACTGGCGCTGGCGGTCGGCCTGCTGTGGAACGGTTCGCTGGGTGGTGGTGAACTGGGGGCGTCACTGCTGGCGCTGATCCCGGCCTTGATTGGTATGCAGTTGGGCCAATGGTTGCGCCAGCGAATCAGTGCCCCGATGTTCAGGCGGGTGTTCTTTGTCGGGATGGGAGCCCTTGGGTTGCATCTGCTGATCGCAGGCTGAGTATTTTCAAATCAATAATGTGTGGTGATTCGTGATGTTCAGGCAAAGGTATTTTGCCTGATGGCTTCTTACTCACCTGCACGTGCTTCTTTATTCTGCTGCCCATCGTTTTTGACTTTCGATCCGGCTTTCGACTGGCCAGGTCTTCAAGCATTTATCCATGAGGCTGACATGAAAAAGATTCTGTTCCTGAACGGCGGTAAACAATTCGCTCACTCTGAAGGACGCTATAACGCGACCTTGCATGAAGCCGGTGTGGCTTTCATGGACCGCGCCGGTTTCGACGTGAAGGAAACCTTTATCGATGGCGGCTACGATCTGGCCGAAGAGGTTCAGAAGTTTCTCTGGGCGGATGTCATCGTCTGGCAGATGCCGGGCTGGTGGATGGGCGCGCCGTGGACGGTGAAAAAGTACATCGACGAAGTCTTCACCGAAGGTCATGGCAGCCTGTACGCCAACGATGGTCGTACCCGTTCCGATGCTTCGCAGAAGTACGGCAGCGGCGGCTTGCTGCAGGGCAGGCAATACATGATTTCCGCTACCTGGAATGCTCCGCAGCAGGCCTTCGATGACCCGACCGACTTCTTCGAAGCCAAAGGCGTGGATGCCGTGTATTTCCCGTTCCACAAGGCCAACCAGTTTCTGGGCATGACCGGTTTGCCGACCTTTCTGGCCGTCGATGTGATGAAACGTCCCGATATCGACAATGACGTGAAGCGCTATGAAGCTCATCTGGCTCGGGTTTTTGGCGTGTAACAACGCTAATATCCAGCCTGTCTTGAGTAGAGAGCAGTAATGAAAGCCAGGTCAGATGAATTGCAGGTCTTCGTTTCGGTGATCGAAAAGGGTTCGATCTCCGCAGCGGCCGAGCACATGGGGCAGACGCCTTCCGGGATCAGCCGGACCCTGGCGCGGCTTGAGGCCAAGCTGGAAACCACGCTGATCAACCGCACGACGCGGCGTATGGATCTGACGGAGGAGGGCAAGTTCTTCCTGGAACGTGCCCGGCAGATTCTCGAGCAGATGGAAGACCTGGAAGAGCATCTGTCCCTTTCCCGACAGCGGCCGTCCGGCCGCCTGCGGGTCAATGCCGCTTCGCCGTTCATGTTGCATTCGGTCGTGCCTTACGTGGCCGAGTTTCGCCGGCTTTATCCGGATATTCAGCTCGAACTCAACAGCAACGATCAGGTGATCGACCTGCTGGAGCAGAACACCGACATTGCGATCCGTATCGGCATCCTGGCCGATTCGACCCTGCATGCCCGCTCTCTGGGCTGTTCTCCAATCAATATTCTGGCCAGCCCGCTCTATTTGAAGCGACACGGCGTACCGACCTCGGTCGAGGATCTGGCGAGCCATACGTTGCTGGGATTCTCCCACAGCGAAACCCTCAATAACTGGCCGCTGCGTCATGCAGGTGGAGATCGCTGGCCGATTCAGCCGACCTTGTCAGCATCCAGTGGCGACACATTGCGTCATCTTGCACTGGCGGGAGAGGGGATCGTGTGCCTGTCGCACTTCATGACCCATGAAGATATTCGTGAGGGGCGTCTTCAGGTTGTGCTGGCCGATGCCCACAGCGGGTATCGGCAGCCCATCCATGCGGTGTACTACCGCAACTCGAAGCTGGCTCTGAGAATTCAGTGCTTTCTGGATTTCATGCAGGAAAAGCTGGCGCAATACGCCTGCAAATGACAAACCGGTAGGAGCCAATTCATTGGCGAATGAACTGGCTCCCACGTGGGTCAGTGATGCTCGCGGGTTGCGCGGAATTTCACGTCCGGCCAGCGCTCTTCCATCAGGCTCAGGTTGACGCGGGTCGGGGCCAGGTAGGTCAGGTGACCGCCACCGTCCAGTGCCAGGTTTTCCACCGCCTTGTTTTCAAACTCTTCGAGCTTCTTCTTGTCTGCGCAGTCGATCCAGCGTGCAGACCAGACAGTGATCGGCTCGTAGGCGCATTCGACCTTGTATTCTTCCTTGAGGCGGCTGGCGACCACATCGAACTGCAGCACACCGACGGCACCGAGGATGATGTCGTTGCTGCGCAGCGGGAAGAACACCTGCGTTGCCCCTTCTTCGGCCAACTGTTGCAGGCCCTGGCGCAGTTGCTTGGACTTGAGCGGATCTTTCAGACGTACGCGGCGGAACAGCTCCGGAGCGAAGTGCGGGATACCGGTGAAGCCCAGGCTTTCGCCTTCGGTGAAGGTATCGCCGATCTGGATCGTGCCATGGTTGTGCAGACCGATGATGTCGCCGGCATAGGCTTCTTCAAGCTGCTCGCGTTCCGAGGAGAAGAAGGTCAGGGCGTCGCCGATCCGAACGTCCTTGCCCAGACGTACATGGCGCATTTTCATGCCCTTGTCGTAACGGCCCGAACAGATACGCATGAAGGCGATACGGTCGCGGTGTTTAGGGTCCATGTTCGCCTGGATCTTGAACACGAAGCCGCTGAACTTCTCTTCCACCGGCTCCACGCTGCGCTCGTTGGCGACTCGCGCCAGAGGCTTGGGCGCCCAGTCCACCACGGCGTCGAGCACATGATCGACCCCGAAGTTGCCCAATGCCGTACCGAAGAACACCGGGGTCAGTTGACCGTTGATGAACTCTTCCTGATTGAACTCGTGGCAGGCGCCCTGCACCAGTTCCAGTTGTTCGACGAAGCGGTCGTACTCGTCACCCAGGTGGGCGCGGGCTTCGTCCGAATCCAGTTTCTGGATGATCCGGGTTTCGGTGCGTTCATGACCGTGACCGGCGGTGTAGACGATGATGTAGTCGTCGGCCAGGTGGTACACGCCCTTGAAGTCGCGGTAGCAGCCAATCGGCCAGGTGATCGGCGCAGCCTTGATCTTCAGCACCGCCTCGATCTCGTCCAGCAGCTCGATAGGGTCGCGGATATCGCGGTCGAGCTTGTTGATGAAGCTGACGATGGGCGTGTCGCGCAGACGGCAGACATCCATCAGGGCGATGGTGCGCGGCTCTACGCCCTTGCCGCCGTCCAGAACCATCAGCGCCGAGTCCACTGCCGTCAGGGTGCGGTAGGTGTCTTCGGAGAAGTCTTCGTGGCCCGGGGTATCGAGCAGGTTGATCATGTGCTCGCGATACGGGAACTGCATGACCGAGGTGGTGATGGAGATGCCGCGCTGTTTCTCCATTTCCATCCAGTCGGATGTGGCATGACGATCGGATTTACGGGATTTGACCGTACCGGCAACGGAAATGGCCTTGCCCATCAGGAGCAGTTTTTCCGTGATGGTGGTTTTACCGGCGTCCGGGTGGGAAATAATGGCGAAAGTGCGGCGTTTCGCGACTTCGGCGGCCTGTTGGGTCATGGGAAATCGCCTGAAAGAGAGTCAAAAAAAGGGCGCAGATTATAGCCCAACTTAAGGCAATAACCGAGCCGTTCAGTCGATTCGGGGTGGCCAATTAATGCCTCACGTGGGAACCTTTCAGATCGTGGAGACGTCCACTCTCTTGTAACCGGTTATGTATAGCCTGCTTCAAGAGCTGATAAATCAGCAAGTTAGCTTGACGAAGCTGCGCTCATGGCCTGTGTCTTCGCCGAGGAAAAATCCTCACTGGCGATCCACCTGCTGCTCTTCGCGAACGTGACTGCAGGCGCTCATTATCGAGCGTCAAAGACAGCGCGCTCGCCGACTGAAATAAGGAGTCCGCCCGTGGCTAATCGCTATGGCAAGGGGCTGTTGGGAGGTACGGCTGGTATCGTACTCCTGGCCCTGCTGGTCCACTGGATCGGCATCGATACGTTTGTGAAGTACAAGGATGATCTGCTGTTCTACCTGCAGGCCCATCTGGTTCTGGTCCTGGTTTCAATGTTGGCGGCTGTCGTGGTCGGTATTCCTGCCGGCATTGTGCTCAGCCGACCGAACATGGTCGGCCGTGCCGAACGCTTCATGCAGATCTTCAACATTGGCAACACTGTTCCTCCTCTCGCGGTTCTGGCCATCGCTCTCGGTATTCTCGGGATCGGCAGTGGTCCGGCCATCTTCGCTTTGTTCCTCGCCTCGTTGTTGCCCATCGTGCGCAACACCTATGAAGGCCTGAAAAACGTTCAGGGTTCACTCAAGGAAGCCGCCACCGGTATCGGCATGACACCGCGTCAGGTGTTGCTGCAAGTCGAGCTGCCCAATGCCGTGCCGATCATCGTGGGCGGTGTTCGCGTGGCGCTGGCGATCAACGTGGGAACCGCGCCACTGGCGTTCCTGATCGGTGCCAACAGTCTGGGCAGCCTGATCTTCCCCGGTATCGCTCTGAACAATCAGCCGCAATTGCTGCTGGGTGCGGCGTGTACGGCGCTGCTGGCCCTGGTGCTCGATGGCCTGGTCACTCTGGTGAGTCGCCTCTGGCTGGAGCGCGGCCTGAGCCGCTGAGAGAAAGGATCTACGATGAAAAAACTAGCTTTGTTACTGGGTTTCGGGCTGCTGCTCGGCAGTTTTGCCCAGGCAGCCGAAAAGCCTTTGCTGCGCATCGGCGCCCGCGTATTTACCGAGCAGACCATGCTCTCCGAACTCACCGCGCAATACCTGCGCACCAAGAATTTCGACGTGCAGATCACCGGTGGCCTGGGCAGCAACCTGGCCCGCAGCGCACAGGAAAGTGGTCAGCTCGACCTGTTGTGGGAATACACCGGTGTGTCACTGGTGGCCTACAACCATATCGATGAAAAGCTCGACAGCGAACAGACCTACGCACGGGTGAAAGAAGTGGATGCGAAGAAAGGCCTGGTCTGGCTTTCCCCGTCCCGTTTCAACAACACCTACGCCTTGGCGCTGCCGCAGAAAATCGCCGAACGATACCCGCAGGTCAACACCATGAGCGACCTGACCAGGGTGCTCAAGGATGAAGCCAAAGAGGGTCATGTCGTAGCGCTGGACACCGAATTTGCCAATCGTTCCGATGGCCTGCTCGGCATGGTCAAGCATTACGACATGAATCTCGGTCGCGAGAATACCCGGCAGATGGATGCCGGGCTGGTCTACACCGCCTTGCGTAACGGGCAAGTCTTCGCCGGACTGGTGTACACCACCGACGGACGTCTGAACGCCTTCAAACTCAAGGTACTGGAAGATGACAAGCACTACTTCCCGGACTACACCGCAGCGCCGGTGATTCGTCAGGAGTATCTCGATGCCCATCCGGAAATCGCCACGCTGCTCAAGCCTCTGGCCGACCTTCTGGATACCCAGACCATGATCGAGCTCAACGCCCGCGTCGATGTCGGTCATGAAAGCCCGTCCGCGGTGGCCGCAGACTTCCTGCGCCAGCATCCACTCAATTAAGGAAGGAGACGATATGAGTTTCTTTGACGCCTTCTCCCATCTGGACTGGGCCCAGGTCATGCAACTGACCTGGCAGCACGTCACTCTGGTCGGTATCGCCGTCAGCCTGGCAATTCTGATCGGTGTGCCCCTGGGCATTCTGATGACCCGCTTTCCGGCGCTGGCCGGGCCGCTGCAGGCCAGCGCCACGGTCTTGCTGACCGTGCCGTCCATTGCCCTGTTCGGCCTGCTGCTGCCGTTCTATTCCAAGTTCGGCCAGGGCCTTGGCCCGCTGCCTGCGATCACGGCGGTGTTTCTCTATTCCCTGCTGCCGATCATGCGCAACACCTACCTGGCCCTGACCGGTGTCGACGCCGGTATCCGCGAAGCCGCCAAAGGCATCGGCATGACCTTCGGCCAGCGTCTGCGCATGGTTGAACTGCCGATTGCCGTACCGGTGATCCTCGCTGGTGTGCGTACTGCCGTGGTGATGAACATCGGTGTCATGACCATCGCCGCCACCATCGGTGCCGGTGGTCTGGGCGTACTCATTCTTGCCTCGATCAGCCGCAGCGACATGTCGATGCTGATCGTCGGCGCGGTGCTGGTCAGCATTCTGGCCATCTTCGCCGACCTGCTCCTGCAATGGCTGCAACGCAGCCTGACTCCAAAAGGATTGCTCAAATGATCGAACTTCAGAATCTGACCAAAACCTTCACCTCCAACGGCAAAGACGTCAAAGCCGTGGATTCGGTAAGTCTGACCGTCAATGAAGGTGAGATCTGCGTCTTCCTCGGGCCTTCGGGTTGCGGCAAGAGCACCACGCTGAAAATGATCAACCGCCTGATCGTGCCGACTTCCGGCAAGGTGCTGATCAACGGCGAAGACACCACCGACCTGGATGAAGTGACCCTGCGTCGCAACATCGGGTACGTGATCCAGCAGATCGGCCTGTTCCCGAACATGACCATCGAGGAAAACATCGTGGTCGTGCCCAAGCTGCTCGGCTGGGACAAGAAACGCTGCCACGATCGCGCCCGCGAACTGATGAACATGATCAAGCTTGAGCCCAAGCAGTATCTGCATCGCTACCCGCGTGAGCTGTCCGGTGGTCAGCAGCAGCGCATCGGCGTGATTCGTGCCCTGGCAGCCGAAGCGCCGGTCTTGCTGATGGACGAGCCATTCGGCGCCGTCGACCCGATCAACCGCGAGATGATCCAGAACGAGTTCTTCGAGATGCAGCGTGCCTTGAACAAGACCGTGATCATGGTCAGCCACGATATCGATGAAGCCCTCAAGCTGGGCGACAAGATTGCGATCTTCCGGGCGGGCAAGCTGTTGCAGATCGACCATCCGGACACCTTGCTGGCGCACCCGGCGGACGAGTTCGTCAGCAACTTCGTCGGCCAGGACAGCACCCTCAAGCGCCTGCTGCTGGTCAAGGCCGAGGACGCGGCCGACAACGCCCCGTCGGTGAGCCCGGAAACTCCGGTGGCCGACGCGCTGGAAGTGATGGACGAAAACGACCGTCGTTACATCGTCGTCACCGATGCCGAGAACAAGGCGCTGGGTTACGTGCGTCGCCGCGACCTGCATCGCCAGCAGGGCACCTGTGCCCAGTTCCTGCGCGAGTTCAACGCCATCGCCGCTTACGACGAGCACCTGCGCATCCTGTTGTCGCGCATGTACGAGTTCAACCGCGCCTGGCTGCCGGTGCTGGATGCCGAGCGTGTGTTCCTGGGTGAGGTGACGCAAGAGTCGATTGCCGCTTACCTGAGCTCCGGCCGTTCACGCGGCATGAAGACCAGCATCGTTTCGCCGGCCGAAGCCGTAGCCTGATCCATCAGCCGCCCCGGCAATCGGGGCGGCTTATCCCTTGTCCGATTCTGTCGCCTCATGATGTGGCGGCCAGTCTCCGGGCTCGGAAGGCTGAAACGCTGCGAGCACTTTACAGGGCGTCCCGAGTGTTTCCAGCGAAGGCCTGCCCAACAGGTATCCCTGACCCCATTCACCGCCCAGATCATTGACCATCTCGCTGTCGGCCCGGGTTTCGATGCCTTCGACGATCACGCAGGGCGCAAGGCTTTTACACAAGGGCAGCAAATGCGAGAGGGTGGTGCGTCCGAGCGGATTTGTCCGTGCCCGTTTCATGTAGCCCTGATCGATCTTGATGATGTCCGGGCGCGACTGCAGGATGAATTCCAGTGTGCTGTAGCCGGAGCCAAAGTCGTCCACCGCGATCCGGCAACCGGTGGCACGCATGGCGTTTACAAAGTCGACGGCCATGGGAATGTCTGGAGTTGCAGCGCTTTCGGTAATTTCGATCACCAGTCGACAGGCCACTTCGGGCTCTTCGAGCAACTGTTGCAGAAGGGGCTGCCAGCCTTCAGCGAGAATTGCGCTTTGCGCGGAGATATTGCAGCTCAGGGATAAGTCGGGATGCAGTCGCAGTCTCTGAATCACGGTGCTCATCACGCTCAGGTCCAGCCTCAGCATCATGCCCAGTTTCTCGAGCCGGGCAAACGGCGCGAAGGGCTGCCGAAAAGCGCTCGAGTGCCGGAGCAGGGCTTCGTGGTAAAGAATATGGCCCAGCGCTGGGAGCGCTACCACAGGCTGAAAGGCCATCAGGAGCCGACCCGCGGCCAGCTCCCGGTAAAAATGTCTCACTCGTTGCATTGCGGTTCTCTGATCCGGAAGGCGTTTTAAAGCTGGAAACGCCTGATCAAGCCTTGCAGCTCACTGCCCTGGCGGGCCAGATTGGTAGCAGCAATGGCAATCTGCTGCGTGGCGGTGGCGGTCTGCTCGGTGACATCCTTGATGCCATGCATGTTGCGGTTGATCTCTTCGACCACGCTGTCCTGCTGTTCGGAAGCGCTGGCGACCTGCATGCTCATTACCTGGATAGTGGCCACCGACTTGCCGATATCATTGAGTTCGGTCTGTAGATTGCGAGTCAGGCCGACGGTGTTCTCGACCATCTGACAACTGGCTTCCATTCGTCGCGAGGCCTGTTGCGCGCTGTTTTGCAGCGAAACGATCAAGGACTCGATTTCGGCCGTGGACTGCTGGGTGCGTGACGCCAGCCCGCGAACCTCATCGGCAACCACGGCGAAACCGCGCCCGGCTTCTCCGGCCCTGGCGGCTTCGATGGCGGCGTTGAGCGCCAGCAGGTTGGTCTGGCTGGCCAGCCCGTTGATGACCGTCAGCACACCGCCGATACGCTCGCTCTCATTGGACAAGTCGCTGACGGCCTGATTGGAATTGTTGATTTCCTGTCCCAGCAATTCGATCTGCGTCAGGGCTTCCTGAGCGACCACATTGCCCTGGCTGGTTTTCAGGTCGGCAGACTTGGCCGCGTTCGAGGCTTCTGCGGCGCTCATGGCCACATGCTGAACGGTGGATACCATCTCGTTCATGGCCACCGCGACCTGATCGGTGTCCGTACGCTGCGAGTTCGCGCCGTTGCTGCTTTGCTCGGTCACGGCCGACAGCTCTTCGGCAGCGCTCTGCAGCTCACCGGTCACCCGGCTGACCTGGCCGAGCAGTTTGCGCAGGCTCAGGCCTGTCTGTTCGAGAGCAGACAGCAGCGCACCGAATTCATCCTTGCGCTCGGGTGCCGAAATCCCGATCAGGTTGCCTTCACCGATCTGTCTGGCCATTACCAGGGCCGCGTCGAGCGGCTGCTGGATCTGCCGGGTAATCAGCCAGGTCACGCCAAGCCCCAGAATCAGCGCGATCACCAATAGAGCGAGCAGTTGTTGGCGGGCGAAAGAAGCTTCCTGCCGGCCTTTTTCGTTCTGGCTTTCTATCAACTCATGGATGGTGCCGAAAGCCGATTTGAAGTGGGTTTCCAGGGGCTCACGTGCAGCATCGATCAATGCGCCGTTGCCCTGACGCATGGCTTCGACCAGCGCTTTCAGGGCTACTGAGTAGCGGCTCATGGCATTGTTTATATCGTCGAAACGCTTCCCGTCTTCGGGGCTCGAAAAAAGATTCCTGTTGTCGGCAATCAGTTTGTTGACTCGAGCCGATGCTTCGTCGATCTGTTGCAGGTATTGAGGAGCCCGAGTGGCTTCATAGCGCAGGCGGGAGTTCTGAACGATGTTGGCTTCATCGATGAGCCGATTGATTGCAACCGACTTGATTGCCCGAGTGGTCATGGACTGGATACTGTGCAGGCCAATCAGGGTCGTGATGACCAATACGAGCAATACGCTGGAAAAGCCGGCTATCAACTTGAACTTTACAGATAAATTTTTCATGCGCAGGAATCAACGTATCACCAGGGAAGAAGCGGACGTCGATGTCGGGGTGCCCGGATAAGAGCCCCAAGCCTGTATCGACCTGTTTATTCGGATTGTCACAAAAGATTCATGATCGGGTATTGAGGAGGGTTAGAGGAGTGTCCTGACACCCTTTTCGCTTGTCCTGTGACTCAACGGCCAAAGGGCATTACTCAATGTGTTGTGTGGTAATCATCAGGATAGACTGGAACGGGTGGTGGCCGAGAGGTGTGAGATCGGCATGTACAGAATAACCAGTGCAAGCTTCAGGGTCCTGGTGCAGACCATGGCCGAAACGGGGATAGATATGGATGCCCTGTTTGCAGATTTTGGCTGCGAGAGTCGCGCTCTCTACAATGACCCCAAAGGCGTCAGGATGGAGCTGGTCTATCAGTTGATGGCAGAGGTTTCATTGCGCAGCGATCGTCCGGATTACGGGCTGCTGGCGTACTCGAAAGCACATCCGGCCAATCTCCAGTTGCTGGGTTACGCAATCATGTCCAGCTCGACACTGGGGGCGGCACTGAAAAAGCTGGTGGACTATCACCTGCTGATCGGCAACGGTTTCTGCTTTTGCCTCGAGCACAAGCACGATCAGGTTTCCTTGCTCGGCTTCGACCTGACCCGTGACAGCTCCCGGACCCCCAGACCGGTCATCGATTCGGCCATGGCGCAGATAATCGGCCTGATCCACTGGCTGTTGCCGGAGCACAAGCCCGGACCACTGGCCGTAACCTTTACCTATCCCGAGCCTGCCGATCTCGGCTCACTGATCCGGTTGCTGGGCCATGATCTGAGCTTCAATGCGCCTTACAACAGCCTGACGTTCGAATCCTCCGTGGCGGACATTGAATTGCCGACCGCCAACCCGGAGCTCGACCGGGTACATGTCGAGCACGCCAGGACCCGACTCAATGATTTGCTCTGCGGTTCCATGACGATCAGGGTGCGGCGCGTATTGTCCGAGCACCTGGCCCAGGGCATTGCCTTCGGGCTGGATGATATTGCCCAGGCCCTGCATATCAGCCGGCGCAGTCTGCAACATGGCCTTGAGCGCGAGGGCGTGAATTTCTCCGCACTTCAGGATGAAGAGCGCCTGAAGATGGCCCACAGCTTTTTGCGCAACTCCATGCGCAGTCTCAAGTACATCGCTGCACTATTGGGGTTTCGTGACCAGAGCAGCTTCAACAAGGCATGCCTGCGCTGGTTTGGCATGCCACCGGGGCATTATCGGGAGCAGCCCTGAACGTCACGCCAGAGGATCGTTCATGTTGAACTGGCTGACCTTCATCATGATCTGGACAGGTTGGGTCGTCATTGGCAGCAAAGGCTCATTCTGATTGGCGCAAGAGATGTAGGCCCACCAGTCGTTGCCGAAGTTCTGCCTGTCATAGACCCCGAGCGGATTGCCGTTGGGGGCAATGATCTGTACCGGTCCCACTTCCTTTCTGTCGATGTCGCCGGTGGCCAGCGGGCGGCCGCCGATCATGACTTTCCAGCCGGGGGTACTGGCCAGCGACTTGTCGGGGCGAACATGTAGCTTGACGAAGCGGACATCGCCAAAGGGGCCGGCGACCAGCCTTTTTTCTTCGACGATCAGGCTTCCCAGGCGCGAGGGGGTTTCATAGAACATATCGTGACAGGCCTTGATCTCGTAGCTCTCGGAGCCGTTGTCCCAGCGCCGGTACAGAAACCAGAAGTTCAGTTCCTCCCGAGGCTTGGTGGTGGCGGTCAGATAGGTGTATTCATCGCTGCCAACGTAGGTAAACGTCTGCGAAATGTTGCCTCCTGCCGGGACCGTACTGGTTTCCTGTTCCAGTCGTGAGAAATCAAGAGTCGCCAGATATCCGGGTTGCACGGATCTGAGCGACGCGACGAAGGAGCGTTCTTTGATATAGGTGGCCATGTTCGCCTCCTGCGAAGGTTCAAGGCTGCATCAGGCTTGATTGTGCCCATCCATGACCCCGAAAAGTACTGACAGAAATACCTGTGCTTAGTGCCGTTTTTCATCAGCGGCCGAGGGTTATCTCGTCGAGAAATCCGTTTGCGCAGGAACATGAGGCTGTCATACAGGTCGGTTACATAGAGGTGTAAAGAGGACGCAGTTATCTGTTCCGGCAGAAACGTCTGCAAACGCGACATTTTTTGTTGATCTCAAGCCTCTCAGGTCCTAAAGTTCGCGCCGAACGTCCATGCTGGAAACGATCCATCCGGCTCAAGTACTGACGACGAGACAGCAAGGCCAGGGGGGCATGATCCCCATGGCCTTTTTGCTTTCGGCGACATGCCTTGGGAAGTAGGCGAACCAAAGTGGGGATACGGAGGGCGTTCATTGACACCCATTTATATTCATCTGTTTGCCAAGTGGAGTTCCAAGCATGCCGATCAAGGTTGAAGACTATTTCTCTGATGCTTCCTTCAAGAAAATCAAGTCGTTCGCTGACAAGCAAGAAACCCCTTTTGTCGTCATTGACACCCAGGTGATCAGCCAGGCCTATGATGACCTGCGCGCAGGTTTTGAATTCGCTCAGGTCTACTACGCGGTCAAGGCCAACCCGGCGGTCGAGATCATCGACCTGCTCAAGGAAAAAGGTTCGAGCTTCGATATCGCCTCGATCTATGAGCTGGACAAGGTGCTGAGCCGTGGTGTTGGCCCGGATCGCATCAGCTATGGCAACACCATCAAGAAGTCCAAGGACATTCGTTACTTCTATGACAAGGGCGTGCGCCTGTACGCGACCGACTCGGAAGCCGACCTGCGCAACATCGCCAAGGCCGCGCCGGGCTCGAAAGTCTACGTGCGTATCCTCACCGAAGGCTCGACCACGGCTGACTGGCCTCTGTCGCGCAAGTTCGGCTGCCAGACCGATATGGCCATGGATCTGCTGATCCTGGCGCGTGACCTGGGGCTGGTGCCTTACGGTATTTCCTTCCACGTGGGTTCGCAGCAGCGCGATATCAGCGTCTGGGACGCTGCCATTGCCAAGGTGAAGGTGATCTTCGAACGTCTGAAAGAAGAAGACGGCATCGAGCTCAAGCTGATCAACATGGGTGGCGGCTTCCCGGCCAACTACATCACCCGTACCAACAGCCTGGAAACCTACGCCGAGGAAATCATCCGTTTCCTGAAGGAAGACTTCGGTGACGATCTGCCGGAAATCATTCTGGAGCCAGGTCGTTCGTTGATCGCCAACGCCGGTGTTCTGGTCAGCGAAGTCGTGCTGGTTGCGCGCAAGTCGCGTACCGCCGTCGAGCGTTGGGTGTACACGGATGTGGGCAAGTTCTCCGGCCTGATCGAAACCATGGACGAAGCCATCAAGTTCCCGATCTGGACCGAGAAGAAGGGCGAGATGGAAGAAGTGGTCATCGCCGGTCCTACCTGTGACAGCGCCGACATCATGTACGAAAACTACAAGTACGGCCTGCCACTGAATCTGGCCATCGGTGATCGCCTGTACTGGCTGTCCACCGGCGCCTACACCACCAGCTACAGCGCTGTTGAATTCAACGGCTTCCCGCCGCTGAAATCGTTCTACGTTTAAGCGCTCTACCTGAGTGAAAGAGCCCGCAAGCGATTGCGGGCTTTTTATTGGGCGGCCGGATTGCCTGTCAGGCTGTTGAACCTCTGTGTCAAACGCTGTATTTCCTGCAGGCTGACAAGCATCAGTCTTGTCTCCACATAAGGGCGCGAAGGCGGGACGTTCCTGCGCATTTTCAGGGGATGCAGGATTGAGCTGGCCAGCAGGTCGCATATCCTTGTCAGGTGATCACTCACATGGGTTGCGGCACCGTAGGCTTCTTCATACTGGCGTCTGCTTCTTTGGATATAGGCATATCCTGCAATGAGTCGCGCCTGTGGAGAAAGGGCGGGTCCGTTTTCGACAAACGAATACGAGGCCGTAAGGTTCTGCATGGCGGTGTTCTGATCCGGTCTTTTTTCTACCAGGTTGTATTGATGGGCGTGGCGGTAGATTTCACGGTTCATGAAGTCGGTGATGCGAGGCAGGATTGTATAAATGCCACGGATCAGCGTTTGCAGGGTTTCCTGTCGCTTCTCGAATGCATCGGCAAGCTCACCCAGCCTGGTCAGGTTTCGTTCAATGAAGGGACTTGTAACCTCATGACTGCTCTTTATGCTTTCGGATGACTGTATGAGGCTGTGCATGAATGCCTCCAGTTCTTTATGCAGAGCCGTGATTCCTGACACTACTTCAGACCAGATGGGTAAGTGATCGGCGGCCTTTTTCAGGTGCTTTTCGATTTCGGGTATTCGATAGGACCCGTATTCCTTCGCCGGAACCAGATCAAGGCCGACCTTGAACGAGCGGGTGAACTGCGCAAGGTTACGCAGGACCTCCATGTAGTTGTGGATCTCTGTGAGGTCGCTCTGATGGATCAGATAGCCGGTCATGATGGAGTCCATGGCGTGAGTACGGTATTGGAAACGCATGGTCTGCCAAGGGAAATGGAGCAGGCCATTTCCCTTGGGTTGCACGCATCGGGGAGCGTCAGCGAATGGGTTGCAGGTAGCTGATCATCTGAAGCCCGGAACTGATGAAGCGCGCGCTGCGCTGCTTGTCATCCGGGGCGACGGTCTGATTGAGGGCGATGAAGCTTTCGATTGTCTGAGACACTTTCTGATATTGCTCGACGTAAAGATTGCGCTGATCGTCCATTGCGTGGAAGCATGTGATCAATTCGATGCGTTGAGTCAGTGCCAGCTTTCCCTTTTCCGTCTGAGCCAGTTGTTCATACAGCTTGTCCATTCGTTCGCGCAGGGTGTCACGACGCTTGAGCAGAGCAATGAAGTTGATACCCTCGCCGCCATATTCCAGCGTCGCTTTCATCTGTTCGATGGCCAGAGTGATCACTGCGATTTGGGGTGGCTGCATGCCCAGGGCAAGGATCTTCTCACCGGTAAGGAGAGTGTCCTTGGCAATGTTGGTAAACCCCTTGCTCTCAATGGCATCAATCGCTTCGGTCAATACCCGCCGTTCTTCCTGGATGACGGCAATTCTGGCATTGCTGTCGTCGATTCTTGCCGTTGCCTTGACGACATCCTGTTCCAGGCTCTCCTGGAACTCCTTTGTCTGCTGACGATTGACGGACTCCTTCAGATCAACGAGAGCATGGACCTGCCTGGTCAGCTCGTTGCCTGCCGTGGTCGCGGCGTCACTCAAGGCGCTTTTACGTTCGTCTTGAATGTCTTTGATTTCATCCTGATCGGTTGTGTTGTCGAGTTCCCGGTCGTAGTTTCTCAGCCGTTTGATTCGGGATTCGATATCGATCTTCAAGCGCATGCAGGATTCGCCCAGGCGTTGTTGCTCGACGAACATCGCACCCGTGAGACGCTGGACCCGCGTATAAAGATTAGGCAGGTAAAGTGTCTTGGCATACAGGACATCGGCCCTGACCAGATTCTTTCTCATGTTTTCCAGGCTGCTGGATATGACCGGAAGATCCGGTGTATTTACGTTCAGAGATGTTGTAAGAGGAGTGATAGTGTTATTCATTTTTATTTTCCATAAATCCGTTTGAATTCATCGTCTGCTTCCTTGAATACATCAAGTAGTGCGTCAGAGTCCTGCTGAATGGTCTTCCATGGTTCCACGACCCGCCTGAAGCGATTCATGAATATTCTGAGCGACAGGGCATCTGTAATTTCGGAAGATGCCTTTGCGGATTCCTCAATGAAAATAGATAGCTTGTTCCATACGGTAATCAGGTTTTTTGTAGCGACGTCGGCGTCGATGACGACAGTGACAAGGTTTTGCAAGTCAAACTTTACCCGGTTCAATGACCCCAGTATCTTGTTTTTAAGCTGCAGTTCGTTGATGTCCTTTTCCTGTTGGTTTATCAACTCATTCCTTGCCTTGCGAACACTTTCGGCTTCAACGCCAAAATAAATGCTCAACGCAAGACCTACGACATTGAACTTGCTGATCGACCCCAGGGATCTTTCGACGGCGGCTTTGTATTCCTTGTTTTTTTCATCGATATCCTTTGCTCTTCGCTCGATGTCCTGCGTCAGTTTCGCGACATCGGCAGGCAGTGAGCTGTTATCGATGGCAACGACCTTGCGCTGGATTTCCGGTGCGACATAGCGGGCAAGGTCCAGTCCGAACTTGTCCAGTTCTTCCTTGATGCCCAGCGCGTCGGCATGGCTTTCCTTGACCTTGCGCAGGATTTCATCGAGGTAGAACCCGATATCCCTGGCGGTTTCCTTATCGGCGGGGCTTAATTCTATTCCCGGGAAAAGATCACCCTGCTCACGCTTCAGACGCTTGACGTCTTCCAGATTCCTGATATCGAATTTTTCAATAACTTCTCCGCTTTTGATGTCTTTATAGACCTCTTCCATGCTATCGCCGTATATCAGCATCTGGCCGGCAAATACTTTCAGTTTGCTGCCCACTGCCAATAGTTGAGTCCGTAGTGGATTCCAGCGTTTTGCATGATTATGGACAAGGGTGAAACTTTTCAGGAAATCATCAGGTTCCAGTCCTGCACCCGCACCATTGCTGTATCCCAGATAGGCGATGACAGCTTCGATTTCTATGGGCAGTGACAGACCGACCAGTTCATATTTCTTGAGGTTGACGATCTGTTGCTGGGTCAATATCAGGCCGGGCGTGCGTTGAACGTCCGAGTCATGGCCCGATGAAACATTGAAAAACATTTCGGGTGCTTTTATGGCTTCTTCGGTAATGCTGTCTTCCGTTGTGTTGTTGTCGGGTATTGGTTTTTCAAGTAATGCGCTCATTCGGATATATCCTTATTTTCCGGGAGGATCATGATTGGATCCTGTTTTCTCTGTAGCAATTGAGTTGTTACTTGTGATCAAGGTTAGGAGGGGGTGTTAATGGATGTCAAAGACGAAAGGCGGGCGTGTTTTGTAGGATAAATGTTTGGGGCAGGTAAGTAGTAAATATGAATATGGGGATAACATACTTATGTAGTGCTTGGCAGGATTGGCTTTCTAGGCTCTGTACGAAATGTTTTCGAGCGAAGATGAGGCAAGGCAAAAACAGGCGAGGAAGCGGAGTTTACTGGTGTAAATGAGCATTCCGAGCCTGTTTTTAACGCAGCATCATCGAGCGCAGATAGATTTCGTACAAAGCCTAAGTTGTCAGTTGAGGCAATAGTTGCGATCCGCCTCTATCGACCAGTAGCACTTCTCTTTGAAAACGTCGGCCATGCTCGGGACAGGGTGGAGTCGACAATCTTGAAGATGAGAATAAATAACATTTAGCGCATAATACGCGCCGCAAAATGCCTCTCGAGTGGTGGGTGTGTTGAAGAAAATCCTGTTCCAGATTCATTGGTTCTTTGGAATCACGGCAGGGCTGGTCCTGGCCTTGATGGGCATTACCGGTGCGTTGTATTCGTTCGAGGACGAGATTCTCGACGCGCTCAACCCCGATGTGCTGCTGGTTCAGGAACGTGCCGCCACTTTGCCCGCACCCGAGCTGGTACGCAGGCTTGAAACTGCCACAGGCCTGAAGGTGGCGATTCTGCGTGTCCAGACGACGGGCAATCGCGTTGCCCAGGTCTATTTCACTCCCGAGCCGGGCCAGCGACGCGGTCCCAAGCGCAATTTCGATCCTTATACGGGGGAAATCAGAGGCAACGGTGTCGGTGAGGGTTTCTTCGATTTTGTCCTGAACCTGCATCGCTATCTTGCCGCAGGCGAAGTCGGTAAACAGATCACGGCTGCCTGTACCTTGATTCTGGTGTTCTTCTGCCTGTCCGGTCTTTATCTGCGCTGGCCGCGCAAGGCGCTGGACTGGCGTGTCTGGCTGACGATGGACTGGGCGAAGAAGGGGCGCAGTTTCAACTGGGACCTGCACTCGATATTCGGGACCTGGTGCCTGCTTTTCTATCTGTTGTTCGCCGTGACCGGCTTGAACTGGTCCTATGAATGGTTCAGCAACGGCATGAACAGGCTGCTGGGCGATCCTCCACCTGCCGAGCAGGGCAAAGGCGAGAAACGTGCTCAGCCCGCGGGCCCGCTGGTGGTGGATTACGATGCCGTCTGGGCCAGCATTCAGGAAGCGGCCGGGCCTGAGCTGGGCTCCTATAACCTGAGACTTCCGGCGAGCGGCGGCCAGCCCGCGACCGTGTTCTACCTGCTCAAGAACTCACCGCACCCGCGGGCTTTCGGCACGATCAATCTTGATCCGGCCACCGGCAAGGTCAATTTCGTTTCGCGCTATGAGGAAAAGAGTCTGGGCGCTCAGCTACTGACCAGTAACTATTCCCTGCATGTGGGCAGTTATTTCGGTCTCGGCGGGCGTATCGTCATGACGCTCGCAGCGCTGCTGATGCCGCTGTTCTTCATCACCGGCTGGCTGTTGTATCTGGATCGTCGCCGCAAGAAGCGTGAGATCAGCAATGCTCGCGGTGGTCTTGCAGGTAATCCGGATAATGACGCCGCGTCGTGGCTGATCGGTTTTGCCAGCCAGAGCGGTTTTGCCGAACAACTGGCCTGGCAGACGGCAGGCCAGTTGCAGTCGGCCGGGTTGCCAGTGCGTGTAAAGCGACTGGGCGACCTGACCGGGCAGGACCTGAGCCAGAGCCAGCATGCCTTGTTCGTGGTCAGCACCTTTGGCGATGGCGAGGCACCGGACAGCGCTCGTGGTTTCGAGCGCAAATTGCTCGGTAGCGAGCTGCCTCTGCAGAATCTGAACTATGCCGTCCTGGCTCTGGGTGATCGACAGTATCCGCAGTTCTGCGCTTTCGCCCACCGACTGCATCACTGGCTGGTCGAGCGCGGCGGTCGCACACTGTTTGCCCCGGTAGAAGTCGACAGCGCCGACCCAGCAGCACTGCAGCACTGGCAACAGCAACTGGGACAACTGACGGGCAGCTCGCCCGTTGCGTCCTGGCAGGCCCCGGTTTTCGAGAACTGGACGCTGACGCGCCGCGAGCTGTTGAATCCCGGCAGCAGCGGTTCAAAAGTCTTTCTGGTGGATCTGGCTGCACCGGGCGCTGCAACCTGGCAGGCGGGGGATCTGGTCGAAGTATTGCCACGCAACAGCGTGGCGGCCCTTGAGCATTTCCTGAGCGGTCTTGGCATTGCGCACGACACGCCGGTCAGCGTGGATGGCTTGCAGGAGACTCTGCTACAGGCGCTGGCGACTCGTCAGTTGCCCCAGCACCGTGCGCATCTGGTCGGCCTGCATGCGCAGGCGTTGATCAATGCGCTGGTGCCTCTGGCTGCTCGCGAATATTCGATCGCTTCTATTCCCGAGGATGGTGTGCTGCAACTGCTCGTGCGTCAGGAACTGCATCCCGATGGCAGCCTGGGACTCGGCTCTGGCTGGTTGACCGAGCATGCGTCTCTGGAGAGTGCCATCAGCCTGCGCCTGCGTCGGAACAGCAGTTTCCATTTACCGGTCGAACCGGTGCCGTTGATTCTGTTGGGCAACGGCACCGGGCTTGCCGGGTTGCGCAGCCTGCTCAAGGCGCGTATTGCTCAAGGGCATTCGCGCAACTGGCTGTTGTTTGGCGAGCGTAATGCGGCCCATGATTTTCATTGTTCCGCCGAGCTTCAAGGCTGGCTGGCGGATGGGAGTCTGGCTCGTCTGGATCTGGCGTTCTCCCGCGATCAGGCGCAAAAGCTCTATGTGCAGGATCGTTTGCGCGAAGCCGCCGATGAGTTGTGTTCCTGGCTGGATCGGGGCGCTGCGATCTACATCTGCGGCAGCCTTGAGGGGATGGCGGCGGGTGTGGATCAGGTACTCAAGGATGTGCTGGGTGAGCAGGCGGTAGCCGAGCTGATCGAGCAAGGGCGTTACAGAAGGGATGTGTATTGAGTTGTCGCGGCCAAGGCCTCTCCCACACTGTTCTGTGAAAGGGGGCTTGGCCGCGACAGGGTATTACGCCGCTACAAACTGCTCGGCGTGATGGCAGGCTACCTGACGGTTATCCACCGTCCGTAACTCGGGGATTTCCTTGGAGCAGCGCTCGGTCGCGTAGGGGCAGCGCTTGTGGAAGGCGCAGCCGCTTGGCGGGTTTAGCGGGTTGGGGAGCTCACCGACGATCTTGATCTTCGGCTTCAGCGGGTCCGGGTGGATGGTCGGAGTCGCCGAGAGCAGCGCCTGGGTGTAAGGGTGCAGAGGGCGATTGTAGATTTCTTCCTTCGGCCCCATTTCCGCAGGTCGTCCCAGATACATCACCAATACCGTGTCGGCCACGTGACGCACCACCGACAGGTTGTGAGAGATGAACACGTAGGCCGTATTGAACTCCTGCTGCAGGTCCATGAACAGGTTCAGCACCTGTGCCTGGATCGACACATCCAGCGCTGAGGTCGGTTCATCGGCCACCAGCACCTTGGGTTGCAGCATCATGGCACGGGCCAGGGCGATACGCTGGCGCTGACCACCGGAGAACATGTGCGGGTAGCGCTGGTAGTGCTCGGGGCGCAGGCCCACCTGACTCATCATCGCCTGAACCTTTTCCCGGCGTTCGGCACGGCTGAGGTCGGTGTTGATCAGCAGCGGCTCGCCCAGCTGGTCGCCGATCTTCTGCCGCGGGTTGAGCGAGGCATAAGGGCTCTGGAACACCATCTGCACGTCTTTGCGCAATTGCTTGCGCTCGGACTTGCTGGCTCCCGCGACTTCCTGCCCGGCGATTTTCAGGGAGCCGGAGGTCGGCTCTTCGATCAGGGTCAGGGCGCGGGCCAGAGTGGATTTGCCGCAGCCGGATTCACCGACCACAGCCAGGGTCTTGCCCGCTTCCAGTTCAAAGGAAACGCCGTTGAGGGCACGCACCAGTGCATTGCCCTTGAACAGGCCGCGAGAAACTTCGTAATGACGGGTAAGGTCGCGGGCGGTAAGTACGACGCTCATCACGCCACCTCCTGATTCAACGGATAGAAGCAACGAGCCAGACTGTGGGCTTTGGGGTCCAGTGCCGGGCGCTGGATGCGGCAGTTTTCCTGTGCATAAGGGCAGCGCGGTGACAGCAGGCAGCCCATCGGACGGTCATAACGACCAGGCACCATGCCGGGAAGGGTCGCCAGACGTGCCGCACCCATGCTGTGTTCCGGGATCGCCGCCAGCAGTGCTTCGCTGTAAGGGTGCGCCGGAATATCGAACAGGCCGGGCACCTGACCGACTTCCACGGCTTGCCCGGCATACATCACGCAGACGCGCTGGGCGGTTTCGGCTACTACAGCCAGGTCGTGAGTGATCAGCACCAGCGCCATGTCCTGATCCTTTTGCAGGCTCAGCAGCAGGTCCATGATCTGTGCCTGGATGGTCACGTCCAGCGCAGTGGTCGGCTCGTCGGCAATCAGCAGCTTGGGCTCACCGGCGATGGCCATGGCAATGGCCACACGCTGACTCATGCCGCCGGACAGTTGATGCGGGTAGGCATCCAGGCGCGACGCGGCACCCGGGATTTCCACTTTTTCGAGCAGTTCCAGTGCCCGCTGGCGAGCGGCCTTGCCGGACAGTTTCAAGTGCTGGCGCAGCACTTCTTCGATCTGAAAGCCCACGGTGTAGCTGGGGTTCAGGGCGGTCATCGGATCCTGGAAGACCATCGCCAGGTCCTTGCCGATGATGCGGCGACGTTGACGGGCATTGAGCTTGAGCAGGTCATTGCCGTCGAAATTCAGCGCATCGGCAGTGATGATACCGGGAGCGTCGATCAGCCCCATCAGCGCCATCATGGTCACCGACTTGCCGGAACCCGACTCGCCGACGATGGCCAGGACTTCGCCTTTCTCGACACTCAGGGACAGGCCATCCACAACCGGGACGGCCTTGGCGTCGCCGAAGCGGACGTTGAGATTCTGGATTTGCAGAAGTGACATACGAATCTCCTCAGGCGGCATTCTTGAGTTTCGGGTCCAGCGCATCGCGCAGGCCGTCGCCCATCAGGTTGATTGCCAGCACGCTGAGCAAAATGGTCAGACCGGGCAGGCTCACGACCCACCAGGCGCGTTCGATGTAGTCGCGAGCCGAAGCGAGCATGGTGCCCCACTCAGGCGTCGGCGGTTGCACACCAAGACCCAGGAAGCCCAGTGCCGCGGCATCGAGGATGGCGGAGGAGAAACTCAGGGTTGCCTGAACGATCAGTGGCGCCATGCAGTTGGGCAGCACGGTAACGAACATCAGGCGGGGCAGGGTGGCACCGGCCAGACGGGCAGCGGTCACGTAATCGCGGTTCAGCTCGCCCATCACCGCAGCACGGGTCAGGCGTACATAGGACGGCAGCGACACGATGGCAATGGCGATCACGGTGTTGATCAGGCCAGGGCCGAGGATCGCGACGATGGCCACAGCCAGCAGCAGCGACGGCAGGGCCAGCATGATGTCCATCAGGCGCATGACCGAAGGGCCGAGGAAGCGCGGGAAGAACCCGGCCAGCAGACCCAGCAGGATACCGGGGATCAGCGACATGACCACCGACGACAGACCGATCAGCAGCGACAGCCTCGAGCCCTGGATCAGGCGCGACAGCAGGTCACGGCCCAGCTCGTCGGTGCCGAGAATGAACTGCCATTGACCGCCTTCAAGCCAGACCGGTGGGGTCAGCAGGAAATCGCGGTATTGCTCGCTCGGATCGTGGGGCGCAACCCAGGGGGCGAACAGCGCGCAGAACACGATCAGGATCATGAACATCAGGCCGGCAACGGCACCTTTGTTCCGGGAAAAGGCATGCCAGAATTCTTTGTAGGGCGAGGGGTAAAGCAGGCTTTGATCGACTGCTACCTCAGGAGTAGGTGTGCTCATTGGTCAGGATCTCAGCGCTGGTGACGGATACGTGGGTTGGCAAAGCCGTAGAGGATATCCACGACGAAGTTGACCAGGATCACCAGGCAGGCGATCAACAGAATGCCGTTCTGCACGACCGGGTAATCCCGTGCGCCGATGGCCTCGATCAGCCATTTGCCGATGCCGGGCCAGGAAAAGATGGTTTCGGTCAGTACGGCACCTGCCAGCAGCGTGCCGACCTGCAGGCCGAATACGGTCAGGACCGGGATCAGCGCATTGCGCAGACCGTGGACGAACACCACGCGAGCCGGCGACAGGCCTTTGGCCCGTGCGGTACGCACGTAATCTTCGCGCAGCACTTCGAGCATCGAGGAGCGGGTCATCCGCGCGATCACCGCCAGCGGGATGGTGCCCAGCACGATGGCCGGAAGAATCAGGTGATGCAGGGCATCGAGGAACGCGCCTTCTTCGTCGCTGAGCAGGGTGTCGATCAGCATGAAGCCGGTCACCGGCTGAATGTCGTACAGCAGATCGATGCGTCCCGATACCGGGGTCCAGCCCAGGGATACCGAGAAGAACATGATGAGGATCAGGCCCCACCAGAAGATCGGCATCGAGTAGCCCGCCAGCGAAACGCCCATGACCCCGTGATCGAACAGCGAACCGCGCTTGAGTGCGGCAATGACTCCGGCCAGAAGGCCGACGATGCCGGCGAAGATCAAGGCTGCGATCGACAGTTCAAGCGTTGCGGGAAACAGGGACGTGAACTCGGTCCAGACGCTTTCGCGGGTACGCAGGGATTCGCCGAGGTCGCCCTGGGCGAGCTTGCCGACATAATCGATGTACTGCGCATAAAGCGGTTTGTTCAGACCAAGGCGCTCCATGGCCTGGGCGTGCATTTCCGGGTCGACCCGGCGCTCGCCCATCATGACTTCGACCGGATCGCCAGGGATAAGGCGAATCAGGGCGAAGGTCAGCAGGGTAATGCCGAAGAAGGTAGGGATCAGTAACCCCACCCGGCGGGCAATAAAACTAAACATCTTGTGGTGTACCTCATCAGCCTTTCAGGCATGCCGCCCTTGATCTTGTGGACGCGGGCGGCTGTTTTTCTTACTTCACCCGTGCAGTGGTGAAGTTGTTATTGGTCAGCGGGCTGATATGAAAGCCTTCGACATTCTTGCGCATTGCTACGAACAGTTTTGGATAGGCCAGGCTTATCCATGGTTGCTCCTGGTTGAACACTTGCTGGGCCTTTTTGTAGAGCGCGGCACGTTCGGCTGGGTCGGTTTTTTCCCTGGCCCGGGTGATCGCGTCTTCAAAGTCCTTGTTGCACCAGCGAGCATAGTTTTCGCCATTTTTTGCGGCGTCGCAGCCGAGGTTCGGCGTCAGGAAGTTATCCGGGTCGCCGTTGTCGCCTGCCCATCCCGCAAAAACCATGTCATGTTCGCCATTCTTGGCGCGTTTCAGCATTTCACCCCATTCCATGACGCGAATGTCCAGCTTGATGCCTACCTTGGCCAGATCGCCCTGAAGCATCTGTGCCCCCACCAACGGGTTGGGGTTGGTCACTGCACCACCATTGCGAGCGAACAGAGTAAATACCTGTCCTTCTGGAACGCCGGCCTCTTTGAGCAAGGTACGGGCTTTGGCCGGATCGTACGGCGGGCTTTGGCTATCGTTGTCGTAGCCGATCATGGTCGGTGGGTAGGGGCCGACGCCCTCGGTGGCCTTGCCTTCGCCAAACAGAGCCCTGATGTAGGACTTCTTGTCGAAAGCCAGGTTGATCGCTTGCCGCACGCGCACATCGTCAAGGTATTTGTGCGATGTGTTGATGGCGACATAGCTGGTCATCATGGCTTCCATCTCGTCGATCTTGAGATTCGGGTCAGCCTTGATGCTCGCAATATCGTCAGGTTTTGGATAAAGCGCAACCTGACATTCGTTTGCCTTGAGTTTTTGCAGGCGCGTGTTGTTGTCCAGAGTGATCGCAAAGATCAGCGCTTCGCTGGGGACTTTCAGCTTCCAGTAGTCCGGGTTGGCTTTATAGCGGACCTGGGCATCCTTGGCATAGCGCGTCAGGATGAACGGGCCGGTGCCAATGGGCTTGCTGTTGAGTTCGGCGGTCTTGTCAGCCTTGAGCAACTGATCGGCATATTCGGCCGAGTAGATCGAGGTGAAAGGCATCGCCAGATTGCGCAGGAAAGGCGACTCGGCTTTCGAGAGGGTGAATCTTACGGTGTAGTCGTCGACTTTTTCGACATTCTTGAGCAGTTCCTTGAAGCCCATGCTCTCGAAATAGGGGTAACCCACCAGTGAGCGCGCATGCCAGGGATGCTTGGCGTCCATCTGCCGCTGGAAGCTCCAGAGCACATCGTCGGCGTTCATGTCGCGGGTGGGCTTGAAGTAATCGGTGGTCTGGAACTTGACGCCCTGACGCAGCTTGAAGGTGTAGACCAGACCGTCGGGGCTGATCTCCCAGCTCTCGGCAAGGCCGGGAATGGTATCTGTGGTGCCAGGCGTGAACGCGACCAGACGTTCAAGGATGGTTTCTGCCGAGGCGTCTGCCGTCACGGCGGTGGTGTATTGCACGATGTCGAAGCCTTCCGGGCTGGCTTCGGTACAGACCACCAGCGGTTTGGCGCAGACACTGGCGGCGAAGCCGAATGCAGCGACGGCAATCGAGGCGCGTAGTGTGAGCAGTTTCAAGAGAAACCTCCTTTTGAGTGCGAAGGCCGTGGCTGCGGTGTGTGTCATGCACAGGCACGACGCACGCCGCAGTGGCATGGCTGTTTACAGAATCTTGAATGGGATCGTGGTCACGAGGCGGAATTCATTGATATCGCCATCGATCTGCGCACCCGTGGCGCGATGAGTTGTGTAAGTGGCGCGTACGGTCGTGGCCTTGAGCGGGCCGGACTGCACGGCGTAGGTGCTGCCGATGCCGTACTCATAGTGGCTTTCGCCAGTCAGATTGACGACGTCAGAGTAGCCGGTGCCTTTGTAATGGGTCCCGTCGATGCCCCAGCCACGTGCCTGATAGACATTGAATTTCAGGCCCGGTACGCCGTAGTCGGCCATGTTGATGACATAGCTGAGCTGCAGGGATTTTTCGTTCGGGCCGTTGAAGTCCGACAGCAGGGAGTTGGCCAGGAAGATGGCGTTGGTTTCCCGTGCATAGTCGAAGTATTCGTTGCCCATGACTTCCTGGTAGGCAATACCGAAGCTGTGCGCCTGGTGAGTCGCGGTGAACGACAGGCTGTAGGTGTCGTTATCGATAGCGCCGAGCTTGCTCTGCCCCGAATCCTTGGTCTTGTAGTAGTTCAGGTTGCTGCTCAGAGCCAGCGCCTTGCTGTCGCCAATCTCGTGGGTAAAGCCGAAGTAGTACTGCTTCCAGAAATCTTCCAGATCCGAGGCGTACAGGCTGGCGGTTACGTTGTTGAAAGGCTTGTAGTCGGCACCCACCATGCTCAGGCGGTCTGAAGTGGCAGCGATGTTGGTATAGGTGGAGCGGAATTTCGTCAGGCTCTGTTCACTACGAGGTGAAATACGATCAAAGGTAGCGGCCTGGATGGACAGGTTGTTCAGTTCGTCGCTCTGCAGGGCAAAACCCTGGAAGCTGGAAGGCAAGGCACGGTTGCCGAGATAGGCAACGACTGGCGTATTGATCGACTGACGGCCAGCAGTGAGGGTGGTATTGGAAATCCGGGCCTTGACGTTGCCCAGACCCAGTTTGCTCCATTGGCCGACTGCGTCGCCGTCGTTTTCGGCCTGTGTGCGGTTGCCACCACCAGCAATGTGCTTGCGATCCCTGTCCAGAGCAATGGCGTTGTACAACGCTACTTCGGTACTGAAGCCGACAGTGCCTTGAGTGAAGCCCGAGCTGTAGTTGACGATGGTGCCTTGCACCCAGTTGATACGGCGAGGGGTTGTGGTCGATACACCGTTCTTGCGATAGCTGAAGCGCTCGTCTCCACGGAATAGCTCATTGGAATACCAGTTACGAGTCGTGCCCGTCAGATGCTGGTCTTCAAAAAAACCTTTTGCGTCGTCCTGTGCGCTGGAGGTGCTCAGTTGCGTCGGGATGAATGTATGGCTGCTTTCTTCTGCCTGGGCTACCGCGCCGAAGGAGGTCAGAGAGAGGGCAAGCAATGCCGTGCTGGTTGTTTTCAAGGGATACCGCTCCTTTTTTATTTCTTTTTTTAAAGCGCCAGTTTTTCTGTCTGGCTTGGTGGTGCCGGGTTTTGGCCCGGTATTTTTTATGTGTCCGGCCACCCGCTTGCATCACTCGACGTCTGAGCGTGAGTGATGCAACCAGAGGGATTGAAGATCAGTCTTTGATGCTGACGCCCGAGAAGCTGTTGCGACCGAAGGGGCTTACATGGAAACCCTCGACTTCAGCGCGCAATGGCTGGTTGACCGTGGAATGGGCAACCGGCGTGATGGGGACCTGTTCCTTGAGGTAGCGTTGAGCCTGCTTGTACAGGTCGGTACGTTTTTCCCGGTCGGTGGTGGAAATGGCCGCCTTGATCAGGGCGTCGTATTTCTCGTCGCACCACATCGAGTAGTTGTTGCCGCCGATGGCTGCACAGCTGTAGAGCGTACCGAGCCAGTTGTCCGGGTCACCGTTGTCGCCGGTCCAGCCGATCAGCGAGATATCGTGCTCGCCGTTCTTGGTGCGCTTGAGGTATTCGCCCCATTCGTAACTGACGATCTTGACCTTGATTCCGACCTTGGCCCAGTCGGACTGGAGCATTTCGGCCATCAGCTTGGCGTTGGGGTTGTAAGGACGCTGGACCGGCATGGCCCACAGCGTCAGTTCGGTACCCTCCTTGACGCCAGCGGCCCGCAACAGCTCTTTGGCTTTTTCCGGGTTGAAAGGCGTGTCCTTGATGCTGTCGTCATAAGACCATTGGGTCGGGGGCATGGCGTTGACCGCCAGTTGCCCGGAGCCCTGATACACGGCGTTGATGATGGCCTGTTTGTTGACTGCCATGTCCAGTGCCTGGCGCACCTGCAGATTGCCCAGCGGTTCATGACGCACGTTGTAGGAGATGTAGCCCAGGTTGAAGCCGGGACGTTGCAGCACCTGCAACTGCTTGTCGGCTCTCAGGGCTTCGAGGTCGGCGGGCCTCGGGTTGAGCGTGACCTGGCATTCGTTCTTGCGCAGCTTCTGCATGCGTACCGAAGCGTCGGTATTGATGGCGAAAATCAACTGATCGACTTTGACGCGGCTCGGGTCCCAGTAGTCCTTGTTGGCCTTGTAGCGGATCTGCGAGTCTTTCTGATAGCGCTGGAACACAAACGGGCCAGTGCCGATCGGCTGTTGGTTGATATCCCGTGGGTCGCCCTTGGCCATCAGTTGCTCGGCGTATTCGGCGGAGAGAATCGAGGCGAAGTTCATCGCGATGTTCTGGATAAAAGCAGCGTCGACGGTATTGAGGGTGAATACGACGGTCAGCGGCCCGCTCTTCTCGATGGACTTGATCTTCTTGTTCAGGCCCATGCCGTTGAAATAAGGGAACTCTGTGGGATACGCCACGCGAAACGGGTGGTCGGTCTTGAGCATGCGATTGAAAGTGAAAACCACATCGTCTGCATTGAAGTCGCGACTTGGCTTGAAGTCTTTGTTGCTATGGAATTTGACACCTTCACGCAGATGGAAGGTGTAGACCAGACCATCGGGCGAGACATCCCAACTGGTGGCCAGGGCCGGTACGACGGTCGTGTCGCCGGGCTTGAATTCCGTCAGGCGGTTATAGATGGGTTCGGCTGCATCGTTGTCCGTTGCTGCGGTGTACTGGGCCGTATCGAAGCCGGCAGGGCTGGCCTCCGAGCAGAACACCAGACTGCTGGCGGCCTGGGCTGCAGTTGCCGCATTGAGTAGTCCAAGGCCAACTAATGATGTTATCGCGATTGTTTTACGCATAAGGATTCCTGTCCTTCCACGGGCGAGTGATAGCGCTCATATGTAACGACGCGTCCGAAAACAATATCTGAAGTAAGTAAAACTGCCACGACGGTATGTCGGCCAGCGCTTGCGGTAAATAGGTTCGCAGGCTCTAGTTGTTGTAGGAAAAAAACTTTCACCAAGTAGGTAATTGCTTTTAGCTGCAATTACGCAACTTGGCGAGTTTATTTTTCAGGCCGACGTTCAGTTGCCTGCGCTGCAATAACAGCGCAGGCGTATTGCTACTACTTCACGCTGACACCATAGAAGGAGTTCAGTCCGAACGGACTGATCTTGAAGTCCTGAACGGTATTACTCATCGGCTGGTAGACGGTGGAGTGCGCGATAGGCGTCATCGGCACGGCGTCCTTGAGCAGGTGTTGCGCCTGTTTGTACAGCTCGGTGCGTTTGGCCTGATCAGGTGTTGCCTTGGCCTGTTTGATGATTGCGTCGTAAGGCTTGTCGCACCACTTGGAGAAGTTGTTGCCATTGATAGCGTCGCAGCCGAACAGGGTGCCGAGCCAGTTGTCCGGGTCACCGTTGTCACCGCTCCAGCCAATCAGCATGGCGCCGTTTTCGCCGCCCTTGGAGCGTTTGATGTATTCACCCCATTCGTAGCTGACGATTTTTGCGTTGATACCGATCTTCTTCCAGTCGGACTGCAGCATCTCGGCCATCAGCTTGGCGTTGGGGTTGTAAGGACGCTGGACCGGCATTGCCCACAGGGTAATTTCGGTGCCTTCCTTGATACCGGCTTCCTTGAGCAGGGCCTTGGCTTTCTCGGGGTTGTACGGAGTGTCCTTGATGGTGTCGTCATAAGACCACTGGGTCGGCGGCATGGCATTGACGGCCAGTTGGCCTGCACCCTGGTAGACCGAGTCGATGATCTGCTGCTTGTTGACCGCCATGTCCAGAGCCTGGCGAACCTTCAGTTGCGCCATGGGGTTCGGTGTGTCGCTGCCTTTGATCTTGTCCATCACGTTGTAGGCGATGTAACCCAGGTTGAAGCCTGCCTGATCGGGCATTTTCAGCTTCTTGTCCGCCTTGAGCGTTTCAAGGTCGGCCGGACGCGGGTAGGCGGTAATCTGGCACTCGTTCTTCTTGAGTTTCTGAATGCGTACCGAGGGATCGGTGGTGATGGCGAAGATCAGGTTGTCGATCTTGACGTCTTCGGGCTTCCAGTAATCCTTGTTACCGGTGAAGCGGATGTTCGAGTCTTTCTGGTAGCTCTTGAAGACGAACGGACCCGTGCCGACAGGTTTGCTGTTGATGTCCGCAGCCTTGCCTTCCTTGAGCAACTGGTCGGCGTATTCGGCAGACTGGATCGAGGCAAAGGACATGGCCAGGTTCTGGATGAACGCGGCATCGACGGTGTTGAGGACGAACTTCACGGTGTAGTCGTCGACTTTCTCGACCTTGGCGATGTTGCTGTCCATGCCCATGTCGGTGAAGTACGGGAATTCGGTCGGGGCCGCTTTGCGGAACGGCTGGTCCTTGTCGATCATGCGGTTGAACGTGAACAGCACGTCATCGGCATTGAAATCGCGACTTGGCTTGAAGTACGGCGTGGTGTGGAACTTGACGCCCTTGCGCAGGTGGAAGGTGTAAGTCAGCACGTCCGGGGACACATCCCAACTGGTTGCCAGGCCTGGCTCGACAGCCGTACCCCCACGCTCGAACTGGGTCAGCCGGTTGAACAGGGTTTCTGCCGATGCGTCGAAGTCGGTACCGGTGGTGTACTGGGCCGGATCGAAGCCCGCCGGGCTGCCTTCCGAGCAGAATACAAGGTTGGATGCCGCCTGAGCGAAGGGTGCGCTCGCCAGCAGGCTTGCGCCGACGATGAACGGGATGACTGCGTGTTTGAGCATGGAGGCCTCAGTTATTGTCATTTGGAGGGAACGACCTCGTGAGCCGATCCATCCGATACTTATGCAGGGGTCGTACCCGAAGCAAGGTGCTGACGACAAAGGGGCGCTAAAAAGTGGAACGAGCGTACATGAATGTCGCGTCAGTGTAATTTCTGCGCAGTTGATCGTTTGCGCAAAGGAATTTTGCCGTTTATCGCACCATAAACGCGCAACCGGGCGTGTTGAATGCACCCGGTTGGTGTGGGGTTGTTACCGTATATGACTTATTTGCTCAGGCTGACGCCATAGAAGGGGGTCAGTCCGAACGGACTGATCTTGAAGTCCTGAACTTCCTGGCGCATGGGCTGGAAGACCTTGGAGTTGGCAATCGGGGTGATCGGCACCTGTGTCTTGAGCACCTTCTGCGCCTGTTTATACAGCTTGATCCGCTCATCCCGGTCGGTAGTGACCTTGGCCTGTTGCACCAGCTTGTCGTAGGCCGGATCGCACCATTTGGCGAAGTTGCTGCCCTTGACCGCCGCACAGCTGTACAGCACGCCCAGCCAGTTGTCGGGGTCACCGTTGTCGCCGGTCCAGCCGTAGATCATCACATCGTGCTCGCCTGCACGGGAGCGCTTCATGTACTCGCCCCATTCATAGGTGACGATGTTGGCCTTGATGCCGATCTTGTCCCAGTCGGACTGAATCATCTGCGCCGACATCCGCGCATTGGGGTTGGAAGCCCGCTGCACCGTCATGGCCCACAGGTTGATCTGTGTGCCCGGCGCGATGCCCGCTTCCTTGAGCAACTGCTTCGCCTTGGTCGGGTCGTAGGGCGCGTCCTTGATGTCCGGGTCGAAGCTCCACTGGCCTGGAGGCAGAGCGTTCTGCGCCAGTTGCCCGGCGCTCTGGTAGACCGCCTTGATAATGGCCGGCTTGTCGATGGCCATGTCCAGCGCCTGACGAACCTTGAGCTGGTCCAGTGGCGGGTGTGTGACGTTATAGGCCAGGAAGCCCAGGTTGAAGCCCGGCTGGCTCAGGACCTTGATCTTCGGGTCTTTCTTGAACTCTTCGATGTCTTGCGGGCGAGGGTAGCCGCTGACCTGGCATTCACCGGCCTTGAGCTTTTGCAGGCGCACTGCGGCATCGCTGTTGATGGAGAAGATCAGGTTGTCGATCTTCACGTCTTCGGGCTTCCAGTAATCCTTGTTGCCCACATAACGGATCTGCGAATCCTTCTGATAGCGCTTGAAGACGAAAGGACCTGTACCGACGGGTTTCTGGTTCAGATCGGCAGCATTGCCTTCCTTGAGCAATTGCGCGGCATATTCGGCGGACTGGATCGAGGCGAAGCTCATGGCCAGGTTCTGCACGAACGCAGCATCGACATTGTTCAGGTTGAACCTGACGGTGTGGGCATCGACCTTTTCAATGTTCTTGATGGTCTTGTTCATGCCCATATCGGTGAAGTAGGGCGATTCGGAAGGATAAGCCTTGCGAAACGGCTGCTCGGGATCGAGCAGTCGATTGAAGGTGAACAGCACATCGTCGGCATCGAAAGCCCGGGTCGGTTTGAAGTAGTCGGTGGTGTGGAATTTCACGCCTTCACGCAGGTGAAAGGTGTAGCTCAGACCGTCTGCAGAGACTTCCCAGCGAGTCGCCAGCCCTGGCTCCACTTCCGTACCACCGCGCTTGAACTGGGTCAGGCGGTTGAAAACCGTTTCGGCCGAGGCATCGAAATCGGTACCGCTGGTGTACTGACTCGGATCGAAGCCGGCCGGGCTGGCTTCGGAGCAGTACACCAGGGTACTGGCAGCCTGGGCCAGCGGGGCGCAGGCCAGCAGTGCGGTAGTCAACAGCAGCGGTTTGAAGATCGTATGTCCCATGAAACCCCTCGCAAAGTGCGGCAATAACCGTTCTGAATATCATCATGCAGATAGACAGCGGATAGTGCCGTATTTGTCAGGAGTCGGACAACGCTCTTACTTGCCGGTGATTTTATTCCACAGGTCCGACAGCGAAGTGCTTTCGAAAAAGGTATTCAGGAAACTGGAGCTTTCTTGATTGAATGATCGCAACCCTGCTTCTGCGCTTTTTCGCAATTGCTCATGGGTACGCTCCAGCTCGGTTTTGACCGATGCGCGTTTTATGAGGCTCGGGTTTCGCTTTGCCCAGTCGCGAACCAGATCGTCCTGCCAGTTGCTGTCCATGGGGTGAACGAGGAACTTTGCCGCCAGTTGTGCAGGGTGTTGCACGTCGTTCTTGCCAAGCCACTGGCCCTTCATGGCCTGACCCACTTGCAGCACGGCTTTTTCCGCCAGCAGCGCAGACAGAGTGTGCAGCGGGTGTTCGGCATGGTCCTTGGCAAGCTGCGAATGCGATGGGTCAGTAGAACCGCTGACGTGCGGGTCATCGCCCAGTGTGGTCTGGATATCGTCGATACTGTTGCCGAACCAGGTGGCCAGGCCTTGCATGGCCGTGCCGATTGCATTGTTGACGATTCTTCCCGGTGTACCGATGAACGCATAGAACCGCTCGACCTGTTCGGAGAACGGCAGGCTCGCCCATTGGTCACGAGTGGTCAGGAACGTTTCATAGCCTTGCAGCAGTTGCTCGTTGGGGTGCTCGCCGAGCAGGATCTGAATGATCTGGTCGCGCTCGTAGCGTTCCCCGGCCTTGATAGGCTCGAAGGGTTTGTCATCCGTCGAGAACAGCAGCTTGCCCAGTGGCGCTGCAAGGCTGGCGATGATGTCGCTGCCGCCGAACATGCCGGTCACCAGAGGCAGCCGGTGCCGGCAGTCTGCCTCGGACGTCCATGGCAGGACGCTGCTGTAGCCGAGTTTTATCAGGCTCAGCTCGACGAAGTTGGAGTGGGCGAAAAAGTCTTCGAGGATATGCAGGCCCGAACCGAATGCCCGCAGACCATCGGTGGATTGGGGGCCAGCCTGCATGGCCATGTCCAGTTCACTGCTCATGGCATCAACCGAGCGCTGGATATAGCGTTTCATCGAACTCTGAAAGTCGACCTGCAAGACCGGATCGTCGGGTCTGACCCAGTCCTCGAAGTCGGCGTCGCGCTCCTTGGGGTTGGCCGGCTTCGGGTTCACGGTCCTGGGGTTGTCGATGTGTTCGCTCGGGCGATAAACCCCCAGCCTTTCTGGCGTCACGATAAAGCGCGAACGGTCGGTTTTCATCAGGTCGGTGAACTCCCGCACCGCCAGTACATCCACGATGCGAGTCAGGGCTTCGCGGGACAGCAGGTCCGGGAAACTCTTGGGCATGGTGGTGGCGCGGACGATCTTCGGGTCGAGCAGTTGCGAGTAGTCACGCAACCAGTTACCGAAATAGATGGCCCGTATTTCATCCTTCCTGAAACCGGCGGTTTCAAGGATGGCTTCGATGGAGCCGTGAGTGGCCTTGTCTTTGCTGCCTTCGCCTGCTTCAAAGCGGGCCGCAACGGGAAGAGGCTCGTGGGCCTCACCGGTATTGTCTTCATTCTGCTGATCGTGGACTGACGCGCTGGTACGAGGATTCATCCTTGATTCCTTTATTGAACGGTTATTAGAAGTTACAGGTGAGTTTACGAGTTACACGGGAGGGGAAAATCAGGCAGGGCGATGAGTGTTGTAGGGCAAGGGGGCACGGGGTGTCGGGAGGTGATGCGGACAAGGTGGGAGGAGCCTTGGCCGCGATGAATGGATGTATCTGTGGGGAGCGGGCGCTCCGCTCCCCCTCAGACATCGTCTGTTCTGTGCAATCAGGGAATCTGCACCTCGATCACACCATCGGCTGCAACGCTGACCTGGCTGGTGCCGGCTTCGACATCCGGTGTCGGGGCCGCGTCGGCGCGTTCGGCTTTCATCATCATGACCGGCGCGCGCAGGTACGGCTGTGGATAACCCGAGGTATTGAGGTTCAGGTTCACCAGTTTGTAGCCTGTGCCACCCAGAGCCTCGGTGACCAGTTGGGCGCGGGCCTTGAACGCGGTAACGGCATCCTTGAGCAAGGCATCTTCACTGGCCTTGCGGGTTGGCGTGGAAATGGAGAAGTCCATGCCACCCATTTTCAGGTCGGTCAGCAACTCGCCCGTCAGTTTGGACAGCGCGGCGAAGTCGGCACTTTCCAGGCGCAGTTCGGCGCGCTCACGCCAGCCAGTGATGGTCTGGCCTTTCTCGTCGTAAATGGGGTAGCTGTTGCGGCTGCCCTGGCGGATCGTCACGTCCTTGACCTGGCGCGCCTGACCCAGCGCCTTGTTCAGGGTTTCGGTGATCTGCGCCGCGAGCTTTGCCGGATCGCTGTTCTGGGCTTCGCTGTAGAGCGTGACGAGCATCAGGTCGCGCTGGACCTCCTGATTGACCTCGGCGCGCAATGAAATCTGGTTGTAACGGGGTTCCTCGGCAATGGCCTGGGCGCAGGCCAGGATCGTGATCCCCAGCGTAATGACCAGGGCGACAGGGCGAAGATTGAACATGGGAAACTCCTTGTTATAAAAGCGTCATCCGGCGGTTGTCGGACTGATGCAAAGCCATATGACTGTAGCCAACGGTTCCGGTTCCGGACAGTCGTGTCTGTGGCGCTTTGACGCACTTTTCCAGTTTTGCCTCTCGCTTGGTTATACTCGTTTCGATCCGCCTGGAGCGCTCATCAGGAGAGCTCATGCTCGCCCCCGTTCAAATGCTTTCAGCCTCGCGCCAGAACCTGTGGCGCCTGACGTTCATTCGCACTCTGGTGCTGGCTGCGCAAGCCGGTTCGGTCGGCATTGCCTGGCTGTTCAATGTGCTGCCGCTGCCCTGGTTGCCTCTGTCGATTACCCTCGGCTGCTCGGTTGCGCTGTGTGTGCTGACGGCCGTGCGCTTGCGTACCTCCTGGCCTGTCACGGAGCTGGAGTATGCGCTGCAACTGGCGCTGGACCTGATCATCCACAGTGCCTTGCTGTACTTCTCCGGTGGATCGACCAACCCGTTCGTTTCCTATTATCTGGTGCCGCTGACCATCGCTGCCGTGACCTTGCCATGGCGCTATTCCCTGATCCTGTCCGGTATCGCCCTGACGCTCTATACCGCGCTTCTGTACCGCTCCTATCCGCTGGAAACCTATCCGATCTCCAGAGAGAACATGCAGATCTATGGCATGTGGCTCAGCTTTGCTCTGGCGGCTTCGGTCATCACGTTCTTTGCGGCGAAGATGGCCGAAGAGCTGCGTCGTCAGGAGCAGTTGCGAGCGGTACGCCGCGAAGAGGGCCTGCGTGACGAGCAATTGCTGGCCGTCGCGACCCAGGCCGCAGGTGCGGCCCATGAACTGGGCACGCCTCTGGCGACCATGAGCGTGCTGCTCAAGGAAATGCGTCAGGATCATAGTAATCCCGAGTTGCAGGACGACCTGTCGGTCCTGCAGGAACAGGTCAAGCAGTGCAAGCAGACACTCCAGCAACTGGTGCGCGCTGCTGAAGCCAACCGGCGCATGGCGGTGGAAGATCAGACGGTGATCCAGTGGATGGATGAGTCGCTGAACCGCTGGCACCTGATGCGCCCTGAGGTCAGTTATCGTTTTTTCCAGCTGGGCAAAGGCGATGTGCCGATGCTGGCACCGCCGCCTGACCTCACCCAGGCGCTGCTCAACCTCTTGAACAATGCTGCCGATGCCTGTCCCGACGGGCTGGAAGTGAATCTGGATTGGGACAGCGCGGAAATCTGTATCAATATCCGTGACCACGGCCCGGGTGTGCCGCTGGCCATTGCCGAGCAGATCGGCAAGCCATTCTTTACCACCAAGGGCAAAGGCTTTGGCCTGGGCCTGTTTTTGAGCAAGGCCAGCGTCACCCGCGCCGGGGGCTCGGTAAAACTCTACCGTCACGAAGAGGGCGGCACGCTCACCGAGCTGCGCTTGCCTCGTGACACTCAAGGAGATAAAGCATGAGTGATGATGACATCCAGGTCGAAGGCGAAGAGCTTCCGCATTTGCTGCTGGTCGACGACGACGCAACCTTTACCCGTGTCATGGCACGGGCCATGAGCCGTCGTGGTTTTCGCGTCAGCACCGCCGGTTCGGCCGAAGAAGGGCTGGTGATTGCCCAGAACGATATCCCCGAGTACGCCGCGCTCGACCTGAAGATGGACGGCGACTCCGGTCTGGTGCTGCTGCCCAAGCTGCTGGAACTGGACCCTGACATGCGCGTGGTGATCCTCACCGGTTATTCGAGCATTGCGACGGCGGTCGAGGCGATCAAGCGCGGTGCCTGCAACTACCTGTGCAAACCGGCGGATGCCGACGACGTGCTGGCGGCCCTGCTGTCCGAGCATGCGAATCTGGATACCCTGGTGCCGGAAAACCCCATGTCGGTGGATCGCCTGCAATGGGAGCATATCCAGCGGGTACTGACCGAGCATGAAGGCAATATCTCGGCCACGGCCCGTGCGCTGGGCATGCACCGCCGCACCTTGCAGCGCAAATTGCAGAAGCGTCCTGTGCGTCGTTGATGAAGTTTTATTCATGAGGTCAGAGGGCGTTTTTGCTTCATTGTGAACAGGCATTGTTCTTCTTTCAGATAGAGAAGCCGGGCCTGAACCATGAATCGCAATCCTGAAGTCAACGACGCCCCGAGCGGTACGTTCCTCCCCAGAGTCTGGAAGCTGATCACGCCTTACTGGCGCAGCGAAGACAGGCGCATGGCCTGGTTGCTGCTGGCGGCGGTGATTGCCCTGTCGCTGTTCAGCGTGGAAATTTCGGTGCAGATCAACAGTTGGTACCGGGATTTCTACAACGCTCTGGAAAAGAAGGACCTGGCGTCTTTCACTCACCTGACGCTGTATTTCTGCGCGATTGCCGCATTGGCGATTCTGGTTGCGGTGTATCGCCTTTACCTGACGCAGATGCTCACCATTCGCTGGCGTCGCTGGCTCACCGAGCAGCATTTTGCCAAGTGGCTCAGCCACAAGAATTACTACCAGCTGGAGCAGGCCGGTTACACCGATAACCCTGACCAGCGGTTGTCCGAAGACCTCGATCAGTTCACGAGCCGAACCCTGTCGCTGGGGATCGGGCTGATGAGTACCGTGGTCAGTCTGGTGTCGTTCTCGGTCATCCTGTGGGGTGTTTCCGGCAGTGTCGAAGTGCTGGGTGTCACGATTCACGGCTACATGTTCTGGGCGGCGCTGGTGTATGCCGTGGTTGGTAGCTGGCTGACGCACCTGATCGGGCGGCGTCTGATCGTGTTGAACAACCAACAGGAACGCTTTGAAGCCGACATGCGTTTTGCGCTGGTACGGGTGCGGGAAAACGCCGAGAGCATCGCGTTGTGCGATGGCGAGCCCAACGAGAAGCAGCGGCTGGGCAATCGCTTCGGCATGATCTGGAGCAACTTCCGCTCCATCATGAAGGTGCAGAAAAGCCTCACTTTCTTTACAGCAGGCTATTCGCAGATTGCGCTTATCTTCCCGTTCATTGTCGCCGCACCCCGGTATTTCGCCGGGAAGATCGAGCTGGGCGATCTGATGCAGATCAACTCGGCCTTTGGCAATGTGCAGGAAAACTTCAGCTGGTTCATCGAGGCTTATGCCTCGCTGGCTTCCTGGCGCGCAACCTGTGATCGCCTGCTCAGCTTCCGCCAGGGCATGGATGACAATGAGGCGCATCGCTCGGCCATTGCTCTCGGTCGTGACGGTGAGGTCTTGCAATTGCAGGCGCTTGGACTGGGCCTGGCCGGTGGCCGCGAACTGCTGCGGGATGCCAGTCTGTCTATCCATGGTGGCGAACGGGTTATGCTCAGTGGTCGTTCGGGAAGTGGCAAAAGCACTTTGCTGCGCGCTCTGGGCGGGTTATGGCATCAAGGACAGGGGCAAATCCGCTTGCCGGACGAGCGCTATATGTTCATGCCGCAGAAGCCTTACCTGCCCATTGGTACGCTGCGCGAAGCCCTGAGTTATCCACAGACGGCTGAGCAATATCCGCCTCAGCGATTTGTCGAGGTGCTGCACACCTGCCGTCTGGATCATCTGGTTGCCAGGCTGGACGAGGAAAACCATTGGCAGCGCCTGTTATCGCCCGGCGAGCAGCAGCGTGTGGCTTTTGCCAGGGCTCTGTTGTTTGCGCCGAAGTGGCTGTATCTGGATGAAGCCACGTCGGCCATGGACGAAGAAGACGAAGCGGCGCTGTATCAGGCACTTATCAATGAGCTGCCCGACATGACCCTTCTCAGCATCGGGCACCGCAGCAGTCTCAAGCGTTTTCATGATCGGTATCTGCGGATGGAAGGGGGCAAGTTGCTCGAACAGACGACGCAGCAATATCTTGTCTGAATTCAGTCTGTCCCCGTCCTTCGGTTTTCAGGGTGTTATCGTATAACCGCTGAGCTATGATTGGCCTTTGTTAACAGTGCCGAGATCGATGTTGGATATGGAAAAGCAAACCGCTGCGCCTCGCGCACGCAGAAAGCACCGCAGTCTTGCGCAGGAACTGGTGACTGAACTGTCCGAGCGCATCAGCAGCGGGCAACTCAAGCGCGGCGACAAACTCCCGACCGAATCCGCCATCATGGAAGAGCAGGGCGTGAGTCGGACGGTGGTTCGCGAAGCCATTTCCCGGCTGCAGGCTTCCGGTCTGGTCGAGACCCGGCACGGGATCGGCACTTTTGTGCTGGATATCCCGAGCCCCAGCGGTTTCCGGATCGATCCGGCCACCATCGTCACCTTGCGTGATGTGCTGGCAGTTCTGGAATTGCGTATCAGCCTGGAGGTCGAGTCCGCAGGGCTGGCTGCCCAGCGTCGCAGCGATGAGCAACTGGCGGCCATGCGTGCAGCTCTCGATGCCCTGAACGAAAGTGCCGCCCATGCCAGTGATGCCGTGGCGTCGGACTTCCAGTTCCACCTGCAGATCGCGCTGTCCACCGGCAACCGTTATTTCACCGACATCATGACCCATCTGGGCACCAGCATCATTCCACGCACGCGCCTGAACTCGGCACGTCTGGCCCATGATGATCAGCAGCATTACATGAGCCGCCTGAGTCGCGAACACGAAGAAATCTACGAAGCCATCGCCCGCCAGGACGCCGACGCCGCCCGCGCCGCCATGCGCCTGCACCTCACCAACAGCCGCGAACGCCTGCGTCATGCACATGAAGAGGCAGAGTCGCAGAGGGCGTAGGACGTGAGCTGCAAGCCTCAAGCTTTAAGCTTCAAGTCAAAAGCTTGTAGCTTGTAGCTTGTAGCTTGTAGCTTGTAGCTTGTAGCTTGTAGCTCAAGGCTCCCAGTGATCCTATAACTACCCCCTCCCGTCAAAAAACCTGCAACCCCCCGTCTTTAAAGGGCTCGAGGCCCTTTCATCGCTTTAGTTCCGAAAAACCTGCAAATCCCTGTTGAGACATTTTATTTTCAGTTGTACGATGACTTACGACATCGGATCTGCCCCCCGGTGATCCTCTAATAATTTTGTCCCACAGGGTGTTCGAATAATGAATCCACAAGAACTGAAGTCCATCCTCTCCTCCGGTCTGCTGTCTTTCCCGGTTACCGATTTCAATGCTCAGGGCGATTTCAATCGCGCTGGCTATATCAAGCGTCTTGAGTGGCTGGCTCCGTACGGCGCCAGTGCACTGTTCGCCGCAGGCGGCACCGGTGAGTTCTTCTCCCTGGCGGCCAGCGAATACTCCGAAATCATCAAGACTGCCGTCGACACTTGCGCAACCAGCGTGCCAATCCTGGCCGGTGTAGGTGGCCCGACTCGTCAAGCCATTGAGTACGCTCAAGAAGCCGAGCGTCTGGGCGCCAAAGGTCTGTTGCTGCTGCCACACTACCTGACTGAAGCCAGCCAGGACGGCGTTGCCGCTCACGTTGAAGCGGTCTGCAAGTCGGTCAAGATCGGCGTGGTCGTCTACAACCGTAACGTTTGCCGCCTGACCGCTCCGCTGCTGGAAAAACTGGCCGAGCGCAACCCGAACCTGATCGGTTACAAGGATGGCCTGGGCGATATCGAACTGATGGTTTCGATCCGCCGTCGTCTGGGTGACCGCTTCTCGTACCTGGGTGGTCTGCCGACCGCTGAAGTCTATGCCGCCGCTTACAAGGCGCTGGGCGTTCCGGTCTATTCCTCGGCGGTATTCAACTTCGTTCCGAAGCTGGCGATGGACTTCTACCACGCGATCGCTCGCGACGATCACGAAGCGGTCGGCAAGTACATCGACGATTTCTTCCTGCCATACCTGGAAATCCGTAACCGTAAAGCCGGTTATGCCGTGAGCATCGTCAAGGCTGGCGCAAAAATCGCCGGTTACGACGCAGGTCCGGTTCGCGCACCGCTGACTGACCTGACTGCCGAAGAAGTCGAAATGCTGGCTGCGCTGATGGACAAGCAAGGCAAGCAGTAACACCGCTACAGGCAAACCGCTGAGTAATCGGCGGTTTTGTCGTTAGACCGCAAGACCATGCAGGTAAAAGTTGTCGTCGCCGCTGACACTTTTAAGGGGCCTGCATCGCTGGACCCAAAAAAAATGTATTACCCGCGTAAAAAAATAATGAGTGGGAGTTCAATCACATGCAAAAGTCCAAGCCGACTCACGTCCGCTATTTGATCCTGTTGATGTTGTTTCTTGTCACCACGATCAACTATGCCGACCGAGCCACCATCGCGATTGCCGGTTCAAGCATTCAGAAAGACCTCGGCATCAGTGCCGTAACCCTTGGCTACATCTTCTCTGCATTCGGCTGGGCCTACGTGGCCGGTCAGATTCCCGGTGGCTGGCTGCTCGACCGTTTCGGCTCGAAGAAAGTCTATGCCCTGAGCATTTTCACCTGGTCCCTGTTCACCCTGCTGCAAGGCTATGTGGGTGAGTTCGGTGTCTCCACTGCAATCGTCGCGCTGTTCATGCTGCGCTTCCTGGTGGGCCTGGCCGAAGCGCCATCCTTCCCGGGTAATGCCCGCATCGTGGCTTCCTGGTTCCCGACTGCCGAACGCGGCACTGCCTCGGCAATCTTCAACTCGGCGCAATACTTCGCCACGGTGCTGTTCGCTCCGCTGATGGGCTGGATCGTCTACACCTTCGGCTGGGAACATGTGTTCATCGTCATGGGCGCTGGCGGTATCGTGTTCTCGCTGCTGTGGATGAAAGTCATTTACAGCCCGCGTAACCATCCGCTGATCAACGAAGCCGAGATCGAGCACATTGCCAGCAACGGCGGCATGGTCGATCTGGATACCCAGGACAAGAGCAAGGACAAGAAAGGCGGCCCACGCTGGGATTACATTCGCCAGTTGTTGACCAACCGCATGATGCTCGGTATCTACCTGAGCCAGTACTGCATCAACGGCATCACCTACTTCTTCCTGACCTGGTTCCCGGTGTACCTGGTGCAGGAACGCGGCATGACCATCCTCAAGGCCGGTTTCATCGCGTCCTTGCCGGCCATCTGCGGTTTCATCGGTGGTGTGCTCGGTGGTGTCATCTCCGACTACCTGCTGCGCAAAGGCCACTCGCTGACCTTCTCCCGCAAGGCTCCGATCATTGGCGGCCTGCTGCTGTCGACTTCCATCGTCACCTGTAACTATGTCGATATCGAATGGGTCGTCGTAGGTTTCATGGCGCTGGCGTTCTTCGGTAAAGGTGTAGGTGCGCTGGGCTGGGCGGTGATGTCCGACGTCTCGCCAAAACAGATCGCCGGTCTGAGCGGTGGCCTGTTCAATACATTCGGTAACATTGCCTCGATCACTACTCCGATCGTGATTGGTTACATCATCAGCTCCACAGGTTCCTTCAAGTGGGCACTGGTGTTCGTCGGCGCGAACGCGCTGCTGGCGGTAATCAGCTACATCTTCATAGTGGGTGAAATCAAGCGAGTGGAATTGAAAGAGCCGCCAACCAAGGGGCCTTTGCTGGACGACCAGGCCAGCGACCTTTCACAAGCCAAATCCTGAGGTAACCGTGATGAACCTGATTCAACATGCCGACTCTCCACGGTACATCCAGCTGCATCCGCTGGATAACGTGGTGGTAGTGGTCAATGACCAGGGCGTTCCAGCCGGAACCGAGTTCGACAACGGGCTGGTGACTGTCGATAACGTACCGCAGAGCCACAAGGTCAGTACTGTGGATCTGGCCGAAGGGGAGGCCGTGATTCGTTACGGCCACACCATCGGCTATGCCTTGCAGCCTATTCCTCGTGGCAGTTGGGTCAGGGAAGACCTGCTGCGCATGCCTTCTGCGCCTGCGCTGGACAGCCTGCCGATGTCCGATGCGGTACCGGAAAAGGGTGAGCCGCTGGAGGGTTACACCTTCGAGGGCTACCGTAACGCCGATGGCACCGTGGGTACACGCAATATCCTGGGCATCACCACCACCGTCCAGTGCGTGACCGGTGTCCTGGATTTTGCGGTCAAGCGCATCCGCGACGAACTCCTGCCGCGTTACCCCAACGTCGATGACGTGGTGGCCCTGACCCACAGCTACGGCTGTGGTGTGGCGATTTCGGCGACGGATGCCTACATTCCGATCCGTACCGTTCGTAACCTGGCGCGCAACCCGAATCTGGGTGGCGAAGCGCTGGTCATCAGCCTGGGCTGCGAGAAGTTGCAGGCCGGGCAGGTCATGCATGAAGACGACAGCTCCGTGGATCTCAGCGAGCCATGGCTGTACCGGCTTCAGGATGCCAGCCATGGTTTCAATGAAATGGTCGAGCAGATCATGGAACTGGCTGAAGTGCGCTTGAAAAAGCTGGATCAGCGTCGTCGTGAAACCGTGCCGGCGTCTGAACTGATTCTGGGCATGCAGTGCGGCGGCAGCGATGCGTTTTCCGGTATCACTGCCAACCCGGCACTGGGTTACGCTTCGGACCTGCTACTGCGTGCTGGCGCGACGGTGATGTTTTCCGAAGTGACCGAAGTGCGCGATGCCATCTACCTGCTGACTTCCCGCGCACAAGACGAAACCGTCGCGCAGGAACTGGTACGCGAGATGGACTGGTACGACCGTTACCTGGCCAAGGGCGAAGCGGATCGCAGCGCCAATACCACGCCGGGCAACAAGAAGGGCGGGTTGTCGAACATTGTCGAGAAGTCCCTGGGATCGATCGTCAAGTCCGGTAACAGCGCCATCAACGGCGTGCTCGGCCCGGGCGAGCGGTTCAAGAGCAAAGGTCTGATTTTCTGCGCCACGCCAGCCAGTGATTTCGTGTGCGGCACCTTGCAGCTCGCTGCCGGGATGAACCTGCATGTGTTCACCACCGGACGTGGTACACCGTATGGCCTGGCCATGAGCCCGGTGGTCAAGGTGTCGACCCGCACGGAGCTGGCCCAGCGCTGGCCCGACCTGATCGATATCGACGCCGGACGTATCGCAACCGGTCGCGCGACCATCGAAGACCTGGGTTGGGAGCTGTTCCACTTCTATCTGGACGTGGCCAGCGGCAAGAAGAAGACCTGGACCGAGCATTACCGGCTGCACAACGACATCACGTTGTTCAACCCGGCTCCGATCACCTGACAGACGCTTCGCGAATGAATTCGCTCCTGCACGGGGAAATCCGGTAGGCGAATTCATTCGCGCTCCCTCAACCCTCCACCTCTCCCAGCGAATGGCGCACATACTCCGGCGTCAGGCCGTTGTACCAAAGCAGAATCGTCGATACCAGAATCGTGACCAGCACCAGCAGCCCTACCGCCCAGATCGCTGCGGCGTAGAGCGGAGCCTTGCCTTCTGGCAGGCGCATGAAAGGGGCTATGCCCACGAACAGCAGCAGCGTCGAATAGATCGAAGCAATCCCCAGCACCAGAATGGCCAGCCAGCGACTTGGGTACAGGCCTGCAATACCGGCGATGAAAAAGGGGGTTGTGGTGTAGGTGGCAAAGCCGATGCTCTGGTTGAGAGTCGGTCGGGCTTCAAAGGTGCGAGACATCCAGCGAATGAAGCCTCCCATAATCATCGTCCCGATCAGAAAAGCCACATACAGCAAGGCGCAGAGCTGTAATGCACTCTTGGTGCTGAGCTTCACGTTTTCACCTTCAGCCAGACTCCAGCCGATCTGAGTGGTGCCTATATACAGGCAGACGACCGGTATCAGCGCCAGCAGTATCAGATGAGGCAGGTAGTGCCGGGGTTCCTGTTCCTCCTTGTATCTGGCGGTTTTCCAGGCATCTCTGGGCTGGGTGAAAAGTTTGACGATCAATGGCGTGCTCATGGCTTACCCCTCGGCTCAGTGTCTGCCCGCAACTTTCCCGGTCTTCTGCGAGCCCCCGTCGACTTTAATGGCTGATGCCTGAATGGTTTCGCTCCATGGGACCGTCGGAGCCATGAACGCATCGAGTTTTCCTACTTCTCTGAACTTTCCGGCTTGTGCGGACCTCTTCTATTTCAAGGGCGCCTGTTCGGCGGCCTCTGTTCAAACAGGTGGGAGGTTTCAAATGCCTTGGATATCTGAAAGTGGTTTATGGCTCTTTGCTTTGCTGGTCGCACTCATTGTGCTGGCCGATATTTGGGCTGTATTGCGGGTACGCAAAAGCGAGACGTCCTCCAGCAACAAACTGTTGTGGATCGTCGTGATTGTGGCCGTGCCGGTCATCGGTGTGCTGTTGTGGGTGCTGACCGGCCCACGGCATGTCTCCAGGCCTGCCAACCCGGCTCAGGAAGCCAGCAAGTATTGAGGTCAGCTTCAGGAATACTTCGCCGAATGGTGAGGGTAATTGACCAACCGTGCGCCGATGACCATTTCGCTGATCCAGTTGGTCAGCATGGAGCTGTAAATGCTCTGGCTGATATCACTGCTCAGCGCATGGTCGGCGCCATCCACCAGCCGATAAGTCAGCGAGTGCGCCAGCTCGAAGGCGCTGCGATAGCTCATCAGCGTGGCATGGGGCACGTAGTCGTCCTGTTCTGACTCGATCAGCAGCACATCGCCCTTGAAGTCCTTGCAGGCGGCAAGGGCGCGATTGTCGGCGGCGGTCAGTGCCGAGCGCCGATAATGCGCCAGCTTGTCACGATCAAGCTCTTGCTTGGGCATCTCCCAGTCGGCATCCCAGTACAGCGCGGGTACGCGCAGCGCGAGCCACCTGACAGGGCGTATGGCGCTGAGGATGGCGGCCAGATACCCGCCATAACTGCTGCCGATAACGGCAATCGCTTCTTTGTCCACCGCCGGATGGCTGGCCAGCCGGTCATAGGCCGCCAGCAGATCGTTCAGGCTCTGTTCGCGGGAAACGGTGGCGCGCAGTTCATGGGTGCGCTCATGACCGCGCAGGTCAAAGGTCAGACATACACAGCCAAGGCCGGTGATGTTCTTGGCGCGGGCCAGATCGCGCTGCTGGCTGCCGCCCCAGCCGTGAACGAAGAGGATGCCGGGTATCCTGGCGCCGGGAGTGAGGATCGTCCCGGAAATGGACTGGTTTTCAACGTCTATCTCGATGCTTTCACTGCGCACACTCATAAGGCTCGACCTGTATGAATTTGGTGATGAAGCCCACTTGAGGATCGTCGCCCTCATAAAGAACGCGGGCGTTGGCGGGGAGGCGGGTCTGGCCGTAGATTTCGTGGGTAGAAACCTGAATACGCTGCAGAGCAGGGTCCGCCGCGAAGGCCGTCAATGCTTCGATTTCTGCCGGGCTGGCACCCCCGATGCGCCAGGACTGCTCAAGCACCCCGGAGCACACCTGACCCCGGGCATTGGTGCCTTGAGCGATATCGTAGTTGCGTCGTGAGGCGATGAGACCGGGAAAGCAGGTAGAGGCTGCCCGGTCATAGACCATGGCATGCTCCACGGCCTGCCTCACCGACGCGTCCAGGTCCTGACTGAGCAGCACGTCATAATCGCCGCGTACGATCCACAACCGGGAGCCGCCATAGACGGTTTCGCCCTGATTATCGGTGGTCAGGCTCTGGGTACCATGGTAGCTGGCGGTCATGCCCGCCACCTGTACCTGACCCACACTGTAAGTGACCACGTCCTGCAGGTTTTCCTCCACCACCAGGCCCCAATGACGGACCTCGTCGCTATCCTGTTCGGCGATGGCGTTTGCCAGTTCCTCTTCGGAACGGGCCACGATCTGCCCCCGGCCTGCAGTGGCCAGGACCGGCTTTATCCGCACCGGGCCGTTGGCCAGTAATTGTGTGCCTGCCTCGAGCGCGTCGTTCAGGTCGAAAGTCGTGAAGCCTGTGAGTACGGCAGCGCCAGCCTGGCGGTGAAACTCATCGGACCAGCCGCTTGGCCGGCTCGAAGAGTTTTCAGGCAGGGGATGAGAAATGGCCTTGGTGGCCATGAACGGTTCGCTGGCCAGACCGCCGAACAGATCGTCCACCGAGCGGATGTCCAGGGCATCGCTCATGTCCGCGCCGATCAGGGTATCGGACGGTATGAAGTACAGACCGGGGCCTTTATGCACCGTGCTGTCATGAAGCCCGACAAATACCGCTCCCAGAAGCCGGGCTATTTGGCGTGCCAGTACCTGATGAACCACGACTTCATGAGGGGCGAGCTGTTTGTGCGTGGCTAACAGAACAACTTCGGCTTTGGTCGTGCCTGTTCTTGACCCGCTCATAAGGCAACTCCTTCATGAGACCTTTTTCAGGGCCTGGATCAGTTCCTGTTTGTTCATGGCCGAGCGACCGGCAATTTCAAATGCTCGTGCGCGCTGCATCAGATCGTTTCTGGTCTGCTCTTCCAGAGGCAGGTCGTTGCGCGGGATGCCTTTTCTGGTTTCGGCTGCACGCTTGGCCGAGTCCTGACGCGCCTCGGTCTTGGCTCTCGCCGAGGTGCGGGTTCCCGAGCCTCCCTTGCGCTCGCCACCACCGGACTGTTTGTTCACCGTAGCCCATGCGCGCGCCTGGGCTTCGTCTTTGGGCACGCCTTTTTGCTCGTAGCTTTCTTCGATGCGGGCGGCCTTGCGTTTCTGTTTGGCGGTGTACAGGTCTTTGTTCGAGGTGGGCATGACATTTCTCCTCTCGTAGTGAAACAGCCTGGACAGGATTGCTCTGGCCTCATGGGTTATGAAGCGAGGTTGTCTGCCGGAGTTCCTTCGACGAGATGAGTGACAGGGGTGGATAAAACGCCGTTTTCTGCAATTCTTCTGCAATGCAGGGATGTTTATATCCTCGCCATCACCAATCCGTTATGGAGAAAACACATGTCGATAATTGCAAAGTGGGCGTTGCAGGTTGTTGCCTTGTTCCTGTTCGGCTGGATGGCGACCGTTGTGGCGCAATGGAGCAGCACGATTGTCAGCGGCACCGGAAGTGAGCGTCTGGCACAACTGAGCGAGAGCAGTCTGCTGAGCGGCGCAGCCAGGGGTAAATCGGTTGCTGTGCAGGAAAACGCGTTTGCCAGTCAGAGCGAATAAAGCGGTTCACGAGGCGTGGCACGGTTTTTCGCAGGCAAAAAAATGGCCCACAACACGGCGGGCCAAATGGGATTCATCAAAGGAGTGATGTGAATGTACAGAGCCAAACGTGAAGAGGATGTGAAATGAATGTTGGCAAAACGAGAATGGATTCAGAGGGCGTGATACCCGAAAAATAGCGGGTTTGATGTAGCAAAAGCGGCCCCCCGGCGTTTATCCGTCAAGCACCGGAGGGTAGGTGAGGAGGTGTCAGGTTGCAGTGGCGCGTTCCGGTGTTGCTCGTCGGGTAGAGCGTGGCAGGGGATGAGGCGCATCAATGCGCGATTTCATTCGCTCTGCGAACTCCCTGGCCTCTTGCCAGCTCCGGCAGGTCACTGGGTAATCGTCCAGTTTCACTACCCAGTTTGCCCCGTGATTACCTTCTTCAATTCGGATAAGCATTGTACGCATTTCCATTTTGTAAGGTGAGCAGATGCCGAGTCACCGGCACGGAAAGTTGACGCACGAAATCCTGCACCTAAAACTCCGATTGGGCTACAACAAATTACATCTCCCGATGAGCGTGTCTTCGCTCTCTTGATCGGGATCAACTTGTTGATAACATCCAGCGGCACGGGTGCCGGAAGCGGTGCTGTCAGGGACCGGTTAAAAGAGAAGGACAGGTCTGATAATGGCCAATCAAAATCAGCCGCATATCCATCGCCTGGCGCTCAGCATCACCCGCCAGGGCAGAGAGCGTCTCAATGGCCATACAGGGCAGGTCATCTGGTTTACCGGCCTGTCGGGTTCCGGCAAATCGACCGTTGCCGATGCTCTGGAGCAGGCCCTGCATGACGAGGGCAAGCGAACTTACGTGCTCGATGGCGATAATGTTCGTCAGGGCCTGAACAGGGACCTGGGGTTCAGCGATGCAGATCGGGTGGAAAACATTCGCCGGGTCGCCGAAGTGGCCCGTTTGATGATGGATGCCGGGCTGATCGTGATTACCGCGTTTATCTCGCCCTTTCGCCGGGAGCGGGAAATGGCCCGGCAGGTGATCGGTGAGGACGACTTCACCGAGGTTTACATGAGCACGCCGATCCAGGTGTGCGAAGAGCGAGACCCCAAGGGGCTGTACAAGAAGGCCCGGAGCGGGCTGATCCCCAATATGACCGGTATCGATAGCGCCTATGAAGCACCGCACAGTGCTGCCGTGACGATCGATACCTCCGAGCTTGCGGTGCCAGAAGCCGTCAGCCGGATTCTGGCTGCGATCAGAACGCCAGTTTGAAGCCGATCATCCCCAGCATGATTGCCAGGAAGGGTCGCAGCAGTTCATCGGATACGCGCCCGGCCATATGGCTGCCCAGGTAAATGCCGGGCAATGAACCCAGCAGCAGCCAGCCCAGCAATTCCCAGTTCATGTTGCCCATGCTGGCATGCCCGAGGCCTGCGACCAGCGTGAGCGGAACGGCATGGGCGATTTCCGTGCCCACCAGACGCCGGGTGGCCAGCAAGGGATAGAGAATGAACAGCGCCACCGTGCCCAGTGCGCCAGCGCCGATGGACGTCAGGGCCACCATGGTGCCCAGAATCAGCCCGGTCACTACCGTCAGTGCGTTCAGGCTCGAACCGCTGAAGAACGAAATTCCATTGTCGCGACTATGGGCAAACGCCAGGAGTCTTTTCTTGAACAGCACGGCCATGGCCGTCAACAGAAGGACGATGCCCAGCGCCTGCTTGATGATTGCATTCAGGGCATCGGGTGCCGAGTCCAGCGAGCTTAGAAACCACAAGGTCAGCAACACCGCCGGTACGCTGCCCATCGTCAGCCAGCCGGTGATCTTCCAGTCGATGTTTTTGTTTTTCTGATGAACCAGCACGCCACCGGACTTGGTAATGGCGGCATAGAGCAGGTCCGTGCCCACGGCAGTTGCCGGATTGATACCGAACCAGAGCAGAATGGGCGTCATCAATGAGCCCCCACCTACACCCGTCATACCGACAATGAAACCGACCACCAACCCCGCTACTACGAAACCCAGACCGCCGACGTCCATATATGACCCTGTAAGACCTGTTGTCAGGTAAAAACCGGCGGGCAGCATAACGATTTATGTACTGATCGGTTATGAAGATGTGGTCTAAGGTTATAACCGTTTTTACAGGGTCCGGATTTCAGGCGCTACCTCAGTGCCAATGTGCATGATCTGATTGGGTTGCAACCAGCTCAGCAGCGCGTCTGCCTCCATGGGCCTGGCAATCAGATAGCCTTGCCCTTCATCGCAGCCCCATTGCTTGACCAGTTTGCGTATGGTTTCTGTCTCGATACCTTCGGCCACCACGCAATAGCCCAGCTTCTTGGCCAGGCCGATCAAGGCCTTGACCAGACGCTGGTCCGCCTCTTCGACGTTGAGATTGCGCATCAGTGACTGGTCAATCTTCACGGTTGTGGCGGGTAGCTGCCGCAGGTAATTCCAGTTGCTGTAGCCCGTACCGAAGTCATCGATAGCGATATGCATGCCCAGTTCGCGCAAGCGTTCAAGCTGGCTGCGGACTTCGCTCGGATTCTGCATCAACGCGCTTTCGGTGAACTCCAGCTCGAAGTGTTCGGGGGAAATGTCATGTTTTTTCAACAGCCAGATCACCCGGTCAGTGAATACCGGTCCTGTCAGGTCATCAGGCGTCACGTTGATGGCGACCCGGATATCGAAACCCTTGCGCTGCCAGCTGGCAGCTTGTTCGACAGCCGTCTGCAACACCCACAGACTCAAGGAGCGCATGAGCGCGGTCTTTTCAGCCAGGGGAATGAACTCGGCAGGCCCGATGGGACCCAGGGTCGGATGAACCCAGCGCAGCAGCGCCTCGACCGATGTGCATTCGCCTGAGGCCAGATCGATGCGTGGCTGATAGACCAGGCGCAATTGATCGTGGGCATGCACGGCACTGGTCAGTGAGCCGAGAAGCTGGAACGAGCGTTGTTGGGTTGCATCCATGTGCGGCTCGTACAAGGCCCAGCCAACCTGACGGGCACGGGCATCGTCGGCGGCGCTGATGACCAGTCGCACCCAGTCCTGTTCCATTGCCTGGCCCACCAGCAAAGGCACAATGCCAAGGCCGACCTGCATCTGCACCGGAATGCCGTGGCAGATCACGGGAGACTGAAGGTCTTCGAGAATGGCGCAATAGATCGACTCGTCCGGCATGTCGCCCGGCAACTGAAAGCCGAAGCGTGTCGGGCTGATCTTGTAGAGAGGACAGCTTGACGGCAGCATCGCCTGCAGACGGTTTCTCATGGCCACGACCAGATCCTGAGCGAAGCTGTAGCCCAGGGCCTTGACGATATTGTTGAGGAATTCGGGCGTGATCATGTCGACGGCCACCAGGCGCATCTCTTTACCGGCTTTGAGCGCCAGCAGAATGTCTTCTTCAAGACGCAGACGGTTGTAGAGTCCGGTGGTCTGGTCGACGAAGCAACTGCGACGCAGGTCGATGATACGTTTCATCACCAGCCCGGCCAGGCGCTTGAGCATCAACGCCTCGCGCTCGCTCATGGCCTCGCGAGGTACGGTGTCGATCACGCAGAGCGTGCCGAGGCCAAGACCGTCGTCGGTAATCAGCGGTGCCCCTGCGTAGTAACGAATGCCCGGTTCTCCGGTGACAAGGCCGTTGTCCTTGAAACGTTCGTCGAGCGTGGCGTCGACTACTTCCAGTGAGTCGGGAGAGTGAATCGCATAGGCGCAGAACGAGACATCACGCGGCGTTTCCTGAGCCTTGAGGCCAACCCGTGCGCGGAACCACTGTCGATGTTCGTCGACGATGGAAATCAGCACGATAGGGGCCTGGAAGAACTCGGCGGTCATCGCCACGATCTCCTCGAAGACCTCATCCACCGTGTTTTCAAGCACGCACAGTTCGGTAATACGTAGCAAACGTTGCGTTTCGTTCAGCGGAAGGGGGGCGCCGGTGCTCATAAAACTCTCGAATCAACAGGGTGGTGACTAATTGCCACTACGCAGGGTCACTCTATCAGACACTGGTGCCACTGTTTTGATCGCCGAGTAACAAGGTTTTCCGAAGAAAAATATTTTTACCTTCAGGAAACCTGCAAGCCTTGATAGCCGTGGCCTGTAGCGAGGAAGCGCAGTGCTTACCACTCGTCGAAGAGAAGCGATTTTCATGGATCGACAGATTTTTCCTCCCCTCTCAATGAATACGACACGCACTAAAGCGGTCGACTAACCCTGGAGGATAGGGAGATGGCTAACACTGGAGACAACAATCCCGGCAACTTCGCCAACGACACTGAGCGTGCATCCAAAGCCGGCAAGAAAGGCGGTCAGGTATCGGGCGGCAACTTCGCCAATGACCCTCATCGGGCATCCGAAGCCGGCAAGAAAGGCGGTCAGGCTTCTGGCGGCAATTTCGCCAATGATCCTGAAAAGGCTTCCGAAGCAGGCAAGAAGGGTGGTCAGAGCAGCAATAAAGGCAGTGATGAATAAACGTGAAGGACCGGGCAGGAAACGTGATTGTTTTTCTTGCTCGCCGTAGGCAGCTGTGGACTCGTCGTCCGCCTGAATGCCCGTATCGCAGACGCGGTGCGGGCGTTGGTCTTCATCTTTACGCGGCAGTGACTTCTTCCAGTACCAGCACTACGCCAGGGAAATGGTTGATGTCATTACTCCATGATTCCCTGCCTGTTCCCGAAAAGGTGTAGGCATAGGCAATGTTTCGTTGCGTGTCGCCGATAAACGTATTCCGACTGTCCAGCCACTCCTTGAGTCGCCCTCGCAAGTCTTCCTCCGTCATGTCTTGAACCTCTGCTTTCGGCAGGAACGGCACGATAAAGGTCGCGGCGAAATGACGCTCGGCCTCTCCTTGCCTGAGTGCCCGCGCAGCTTTTCTTGCTGCATCCATCGCGACTTTCACCACATCCGGTCCGTCGAGTCTTTGCCAGGCATGCTTGGCCTCGAAAGCGAAATCCTCTTGGTCGTTGCTGATATAAAGGTCGCAACGTCCACGGCCGTCTGTTTCAGGCTTATCTATGTCTGAGGTCGTGGGGCGATGTTTGCGTGTGGGATATTCCTCGAGCGCTACCCAGCCGATTGACCATGCCGCACCGGCCAGTGTGCTGACATTGGCGCGTTCGTTATGCCACCAGCAGTTGTCGTTAGTCAGCATGTCGATATAGCGCTGGACCGAGTTCAGCCATGCGCTCAGTAATTGCCTGATAGCGGCATCGCCATTCTCCGGGAGAACGGCTTTGGACCACATATCAGATGCCAGGGCAGGAGCGAACACCTTAACAGCTCATCTCCACCTGACCTTCCAGCAATTGCTCATGGGCATACAGCGTACTGCCCAGCAAGGTGCAGAAAACCTTCAGGGTATCGACGGTCTCCGGATTGCCAAGCTTGGCCGGCAACGGGTCAAGACCGCACAAGGTGCCGAAGAACATGCCATTGGGAAAAATGATCGGCATGGAAAAGTAACTCTGGAAGCCGTAGAGCTTCGGCACCGGATGGTTGGCATACACCGGGTCCGTTGCCACTTCGTCGATCATTACGATATGGCGGCTGGCGCGGATTTCGTTGCAGATGGTGGTTTCAATCTCAAGCTCGCCGCCGGGCTCGACACCGAACTGGAGTTCGTCGCAGACCGCGCAGGCGACCCAGTTGGTCTCGGTCACCTTGGCGATGGCAGCAAATCTCAAGCCGGTCAGCCGCGTTACCAGCTTCAAGAGGCTGGATGTCGCTTCTATTTCACTGATCACGGCCAGTTCTGCAGCCGTCAATTTGCTGTTCAATATGCTGTACTCCGAGGCGTTGCGGTATGTCGAGCCTGTTGATCTTTGGTTTGCCGTTGCGGCTTGGCTTGATCGTGACATATTTGCTCAAAGGCTTCATGGCTTATTAACGTCACGCGACAGGCTGTCACGGCAAAACGACAAACGCCGGCGGTTCACAGGGCCGCGCCGGCGCTTTTGCAATCGATTATCAGGAAACGGTCCGCTGCGGTGCCTTGTGCACCATGGTGTAGGCATAGTCGACACCCATGCCGTAAGCACCGCTGTGCTCCAGAACCAGTGCCATCACGGCGTCGTAGGTTTCCTTGTGTGCCCAGTCGCGCTGGTACTCAAGCAGCACTTGTTGCCAGGTCACCGGAATCGCGCCGGCCTGCACCATGCGCTGTACCGACATGTCGTGAGCTTCCTTGGTCGTGCCGCCCGAAGCATCGGTGACGATGTAGACCTCGTAGCCTTCGGCCATGGCTTCCAGAGCGGGGAAGGTCAGGCAGACCTCGGTCCACAGTGCGGCGATGATCAGCTTCTTGCGCCCGGTCGCCTTGACCGCTTCCACCAGCTTCCTGTCTTCCCAGGAATTCATCGATGTGCGCTCGATGGGCTGCTGATCAGGGAACACGCCCAGCAGTTCCGGCCAGATATAACCGCTGAAGCTTTCGGTTTCCACCGAGGTCAGGATGGTCGGCACGTTGAACAGTTTGGCGGCCTTGGCCAGACCTACAGTGTTGTTCTTCAGCGTCTGACGGTCGATCGACTGCACGCCGAAAGCCATTTGCGGCTGGTGGTCGATCAGGATCAGAGCGGAGTTGGTCGGGTTCAGCAGTTCGAGTTTGGACATGATGATTTCCTTTCAAGTTGAGTCAGTACGAATCGTTAAAGGGTTAGCCGTTTTGCCTGTCTGGCGTTTGCTTGCTGGCTTGGGAGTAAATTTACGGACTGGCGGTTGTTGAGACAATTCCCTAAAATCGAGACTCATTGTTTCCATATAAGGGACAGTCATGGATCGCATCGAATGCATGCGTACTTTTGTCGCCACGGTGAACGCCAATGGCTTTGCTGCGGCCGCTCGAGTGCTGGATGTCCCACGCTCCAAAGTCAGCAAACAGATCCAGGCGCTGGAAGAAGCGCTGGGCGTGCAGTTGCTGCTGCGCACCACGCGCAGCCTGCATCTGACCGAAGCCGGGGCCGAGTACTACGATGCCTGTCGTGAAGTGCTGGCCTCGCTGGACGAGGCCGAACAGCGAGCGCGCAGCGGTCTGGGGGAAGTGCATGGCGTGCTGCGGGTCAACGCCCCCATGTCATTCGGCTTGTGCCGGCTGGGCCCGTTGATCCCCAAATTCCATGCGCAGCATCCCAAGGTGGAACTGCAACTGGTGTTCAGCGACCAGCAGGTCGATCCGGTCAAGGGCGGTTTTGACGTGACCATCCGCATTGCCAGCCTGGCCGACTCCTCGATGGTCGCCCGCCATCTGGCACCGGCACCACGCATGCTGGTGGCATCACCCGACTATCTGGCTCGCGCCGGTACTCCACAAGTGCCCCGCGACCTGGCTGCGCACCAGTGCCTGAACTACGGCTACCTGCAAAGCGGCGTCAGTCTGCAATTGAGCAACGGCAAGGAAACCCAGAAAGTCCACGTCACCGGCCCGCTGCACGCCAACAACGGCGATCTGCTGGCGCAAGCGGCAGAGGCGGGCATGGGCATCGCTTTGCTGCCGACTTTCATCGTCGAAAAGGCCGTGGAACAGGGGCGACTGGTGCCGGTGATGTGCGACTGGCAGGCCCCGCCGATTTCCATCAATGCGGTGTACCCGTCCGCCCGGCGTGTGCCTTTGAAGACCCGGGCGTTTCTGGATTTTCTGGTGCATGAGTTGAGTGATTGAATGTGCCGCCATGCTCGCGGCTAAATTCCATATCGGTCGGAAATTCCATTCAAGGGAAAGACAGACGTCTTGCTATTGGGGCTATGCAGCGCGGGTTCGTGACGAACTGATTGTGGGATGCGATGTCTCACAGCCACTTCGGAGTTTCTTTTTATGGAAAAAATCAATCCTTTACCTCGCATGCGTGCATTCGCCGCGACGGTATTCTGCCTGCTTCTTGTCCTGCCCGCCGAGCGCTCTTTCGCCAGTGAGCAGCCGGTCGAGCCTGACCCCGCACCTGCCAAATCCACTCACGGCAAGATGACCGTATACGGTTGCTACGCCGCCCGAGCCTCTGCGCTGCTTGGCGAAGAATTCACTCCGGAAAACAGAAGAGAGATCGAGCGACTCGCCCGTGCGCCCAGCTCGCGCATCACCTCAAGCGGTGGCCCCAGAGACCTGAGCTACAGCCCGTTGCGGCTGAACATCGAGGTCAACGGGCAGAACCGCATCGAAGACATTTACTGCCAGTAACAACGCGCGTCTATTCCCCGCGTTGCACCTGTTCCGCGATGGCCTTGCCCAGCGTGACCGTTGACCCCGTGCCACCCAGGTCAGGTGTCAGTGGTGCATTCTCCGGCCCTTGGGCCAGCACTGCTTCAATCGCCGACAGCACAGCAGCCCCGGCCTCTGCATGACCGAAATGCTCCAGCATCATGCCGCCGCACCAGATCTGCCCGATGGGGTTGGCGATGCCTTTGCCTGCAATATCCGGTGCCGAACCATGCACCGGCTCGAACAGGCTGGGAAAAGTCCGGTCCGGGTTGATATTGGCCGAAGGCGCAATGCCGATGGTGCCGGTACAGGCCGGCCCCAGATCGGAAAGAATGTCCCCGAACAGGTTGCTCGCGACGACAACATCGAAGCGATCCGGGTGCAGCACAAAATGCGCGGTGAGAATATCGATGTGATACTTGTCGACCTTCACATCAGGGTACTGTTTGCCCATCTCCACGACGCGCCCATCCCAGTACGGCATGGTGATGGCGATACCATTGGATTTGGTGGCTGAAGTCAGATGCTTCCTGGGCCGACTCTGGGCCAGGTCATACGCATACTTGAGAATGCGGTCGACGCCGACGCGAGTCATCACCGTTTCCTGAATCACGACCTCCCGCTCGGTGCCGGCAAACATGGTGCCGCCGACGCTGGAATATTCGCCCTCGGTATTTTCCCGCACTACATAGAAATCGATATCCCCCGGCTTGCGACCGGCCAACGGTGCTTTCACGCCGGGCATCAGCCGGCAGGGGCGCAGGTTCACGTACTGATCGAAGTCGCGACGAAACTTCAGCAAGGAGTCCCACAGGGAAATGTGGTCCGGCACCACGTACGGCCAGCCCACCGCGCCAAAGTAAATCGCATCGTATTGCTTGAGGGTTTCGAACCAGTCATCCGGCATCATCTTGCCGTGCTCGAGGTAATAGTCGGCGCTGGCGAAATCGAACCAGACCCATTGCAGACCGATCCCGAACTTCTGCGCGACGGCGTCCATCACGCGCACGCCTTCGGGCATCACTTCCTTGCCGATACCGTCTCCGGGAATGACGGCGATCTTGTAATTGTATTGAGTCATGGCAGCGGTTCTCGTGCTTGTCAGGTGATGCACTCCAGTGTATTCATTCGCCTGCCGAGCACAATTTGACCTGCGGGAAATCCATTCTTGAATTCAAGTAAAGAGTTGGTCACCAACACCGATGACCTCAGCTTCTTCAATCGCGTGGCCACCCACGGCAGCCTGACCGCCGTGGCCCGGGAACTGGGCCTGTCGCTGCCTGCCGTCAGCAAACGCCTGACCCAGCTTGAACAGCGCCTGGGCGTGCAACTGATAAGACGCACCACCCGCCGCCTGGACCTGACACCCGAAGGCCTGCTCTACCTGGAAGGCGCCCGGCCAATCCTGCGCCAACTGGAAGAACTGGAAAGCGCCCTCGACAACCGCCAGCCGGTGCTGCGCGGCAAGCTGAGCATCAACGCCTCGTTCGGCTTTGGCCGACGCCACATCGCGCCGCTGCTGTCGCTGTTCGCGGCACAGCACCCGCACCTGGAACTGTCGCTGCAACTCTCCAGCCAGCCGGTCAACCTGCTGGATGCGGGGATCGATATCGACATCCGTGTGGGCGAGCCACCGGACTCACGGCTGATCGCCCACCACGTCCTCGACAACCCCCGCATCCTCTGCGCCTCACCTGCCTACCTCGAACGCGCAGGCACACCCCAGGACGTCGCTGAGCTGGCGCAACACAACTGCATCGTCCTCAAACAATACGAAAGCGACTACGCCATCTGGCGCTTCACCCGCGATGGACGCGAATACAGCCAGAAAGTCTCCGGCAGCCTGTCGAGCAACGACGGCGAAGTCGCCATGCGCCTGGCCCTGGACGGCCACGGCCTGATCCTGCGTTCACGCTGGGATGCACAGGAGCATTTGACCTGTGGAGAGCTGATTGCCGTACTGCCCGAATACCACGCGCCGCGGGCGGATGTTTATGTGGTTTACCAGCACAGGCAGCATGTGCCGCAGCGGATATCGGCGTTTGCGCGGTTTTTGGGGCGGGAGTTGGGGGAGAGGTTTTTGTGATGTGCAGCCGGGGTAATGCCGATCTGTTAAGGCATAAACAACATGTGTGGGAGGCAGCTTGCTGGCGAAAAGCCTGAGCAAATACAAAACCTGCGCAATGCAGGTTTTGTAATCCACACATCAACGAACCGAAAGATCCTCCAGCGAACGATCAACCTCGGCCTTGGCCATCTCCACCAGATGGACGACAGACAAGGCCAGATGCCGATGTGAACCGCTCAAACGGTCGCCGCTTTCATAGGCTGTGGCAGCGGCACAACTCAATAGCTCGGAAGCACGCACGAGAGCATCTTCAAGGTAACGAGGGGAGAGGTGACAGGGTGGATCCGGTGTGATCTTGAGCATCATGAAACTCCAGTCAGAAGTGGAGCCGCCATGCTCGCGACTAAACGATGGGTGGCGGCCATGCGCAGGTTAGTCGACCGGAGACTGGTACCCGGCGCACCCGAAGGTGCCCTACGCACGGCCACCATAAATGCAGGCCGTAAAAAAGCGCCTCGCAAAAGGTGGCGCAGTGCGCCAGTCATCCCGGGCGACTAAACCCGTTCGCTGAATATGCAGCGACGGAGGGAGAGTAGTGACCGGATTTCATGGGCGCAAGCGGTTGGGATTTTCTCGGAAATTTCGTGCGAAGGAAAGGGAGGGATCTTTCGGGAAAGTATTGCTGCTGGTGAGCGGGGTGTTGGTTTGGATAGCTGCTGCGACAGAGTGTCGTTACCGGAGCTCTAAGATCTGGCTGTTCTTCTGGCAATTTCAGGGTGCTTGGGCAATGTCAATCCGCATCCCGGATGCTGCTGAGTATTTCAGGGATTGAATACATTGCGGAGTTTGCAACGTCTAGCGGTTGTTGGCGCAGTTATGGCGCAGTTTTTAGAACTGCGCCATTTTTGATGAAGAATGTGGCGCGGTTTTCCGATTTGCTGCAGCGCCTGACGGTTAGCGCCGTAGCCCAGGCTGTGCAACAGCCTGTCCAGCAAGTTGCCCGCGACGCTGCTGCGCTGTTCGAGGATGGCCAGGTTCAGGAGCCTAGGGAGCGTTGTTCGGCTTTTAGCGCTTGGCCGGCCGCAGTCAGGCGATAGCGTTGCTTGCTGCTGTTGGGCTTGTCTGGAATGGTCATCTCGACCACGCCAAGCGCCAGTAGTGGGGCCAAAACCTGCTCGCGGAACTTGCTGCGGTTGCTGCGCCCGACGAAGCTCATTAGCTCTGGCGCAGTGTGGTCGCCTGTCATCTTGGACAGCAGCGTTATCTGCTCTTGCTGCAAAGACAGGCGAGTTTCAGCTTGTTCTTCTTCGGCAGCGGACTCAGTCTCTCCTTGGTCCCCACTTGGTCCCGACTTAGTCCCTACTTGGTCCCCACTTGGACCCGAAAGAGGCCCTTTTTCAACGGCGCGCTGAATTACCACCTTGAACTGATTACTCTGCCGGTCGTCCTCCAGCCGGATCATTGGCCAAGCATCGATAGCGCGCGGGATGCCGGTGCCCAAACCGCGATAGGGGAGAATGTGCACAGCATGGGAGGTGAGCGTCGGGTTACGACGGTTGGACAGGCCAAATCGAATTTTCTCGGTATCGAGCACGTCAGGCAGGTGCCCGGGGCTGATCAGTTCGATACGATCGACGAAGATCATGATCCGGATGGAGGCGCTCACAAAGTAGTCGCGGTGGATCAGGGCATTGACCAGCAGTTCTTCAAATACCTCCTCCGGCACTTCAAGCTGGCCGAGGGTATTGAAGCCCTGCTGGCGCTGCACGTGGTGCAGGTTGCGCTTGATGAAGGCAAGGCTGCGTCGGTACTGCTCCTGCAGGTCGCCGTCGATGTCTTCGCTGTCGAGGTAGTGGCGGTCATGTAGCACCGTGCCCGGAAACGCCACGGCCTTTATATCGAACGCGGGGCAAAGGCGTTGTGGCGTCTTGCCGAAGAGCATCAAACCGGCCAAATTGGGTGTGTCGCCACTGGCGAGGCCAAGATTTTCCAAGATGCGGGTGGTTTCCAAACCTGTCTGTTCGGGGCTCTGCCGAAAGCGTCTTTGGAAGTACTCGCCAAGCGCTTTGGCGTCTATATCCGCCACGCTGCTGCCCGCGACCGGTACCGCATCGGCGCACACCAGCCCGGCTTGTTGGAACAAACGCTGCAGCTCTTCACGGGCCGTGACCCGACGTTTGTCGGCGCCATTCTTTACCCAGATACGACCCTGGTTGTCGACATAGGGTTTATTCAGTCCTTGTTCGACTGCCACCACCATAACCAGCCCGTGCTCGGTCTGAAGGTTACTTGACAATGGATTGATCGCTGGGCGGACGTTCTGCGAAGCCGCATTCGAGAGCAGTTGATTAAGCCGCGCAACGTCGGTGACATCCAACCCACTCACCGCGCCGGAGTCTTCTACGCCAATCAGCAGATAGCCACCGCACGTATTGGCGAGCGCCACCAACTCGGCTGCCAAGGCATCGATATTGCTGAAGTCGCGCTTGAATTGATGGCGACTGTCCTCACCACGGGCAAGGATCTGATGAAGCTCGGCAAGGGTCATTAGACGTCTCTAGGTGTTGCTGTCTATAAGTCGTGTAGCAGGGGGCATTATCCCTTATGAACGAGCATGCTGGCCAATCCGGCGTTCCATCGGCCTTACCCTGTGTCCACAGGTTGTCATTCAGGGCATCCAGCACCACGCCCAGGTTGGCGCCGAGCATTTTGTCCAACTGTGTGCTGCCGTCATTCACAGTATCTGTGGCGTTAGAGATAACGCCTTCCCGGATGAAACCGCCCGCCTGAGTAGAGCATTCACAGGCAAATCACCAGCTACCGTAGGGAATGCCATATTTCTCAATGTAGCGTTTGGAGGCTTCCGGCTGTGGGTAGTAATTGCCGCCCGACTTGCCAAGATGCGGACCCAACTGCTCTACATCAGCTTGAGCACGGGCGACTTTGATGGCGTTGTTGCAACTGTCCCGCACCCACACCTGGATGATACCGCCAGGAGCAAGACCCAGGATTACCGAGGCCGTAAAACGAGCAGCCTTTTCCGGCGTCTGCGCACAGCGCTGGTGGGTTGAGGTGTGCATGATTTCACGTGCGCTTTGCGGAATATCCACCCAGGCCCGGTAGGTATTTGGCTCCACGACTGATTGCCAACGCATGAAGATACGCTCGGGCAGGTCAGCCCCGACTACGGGTTTTACGTTACCCCCAATCCGATTCCAGCCTTTCGCCACTTCTGTGGCAGCTCCAGGATTGCCTGTACCGATTGCGCCGCCACCGGGACGCTCAAAGGTCTTGCCCTGGATATCCACCACCGAGCTGTGTTCGACCAGTCCAGGCATGTAACTCGGCCCCATGAAATCCAGGCTCCACCACGGGTCTTTTGGATCATTTTGCCCCGATAGCGTATCAGCGGCCTTGCAACCAACCATCAACAGTGCGCCGAGCAGGGCTGTAAAAATGCGCATCAGAAGAGTGTCCAGTCAGGTGCATGGGGATGTTGGAGACGTATGGCATCTGCCGTGGGAGCATTGATGCTCATGTTGCCGCCGATACTGATTCTATTTACTGCGGAGCCGGGCAGCTCTTGGCAGCAGCCTGAAGTGCCTTGACGTAGTCCACGTAGATATCCGCATCATAGGGTTCAATCGTCACGGTGAAGTGAGACTTGCCGTCATGGCTTATTGACTGCTCTACCTCCACAGCCCATGAGCGGCCAGCGTGTTTTGCAACCAGATAGAAGGCATGGGAGTTCAAGTCGCTGTTCTCATCCAGTGCCGAGTAGCGATATCGAAGGTTTTTGTACCAGTCGCGAGTGCTCGTTATGGCATTCAGCGCTTCCTTGGCTGGCTGCTCATCTACCTCTTTCAGAAGTGCATTGCCAATAGTGAGTTTTCCGACATTTTCCAGTTCGGAGAATGGCACTGACAGCGGCTCGCGGCTGATCAACCGTGAGTACTCACAATCGAATACCCATCGACCGGTTTTCACGTAATCGTCAGCATAAATCACTACGCCGTTACCCAAATCCGTTTTGTATACGCTCATCATTACCTTGAACCCGTAGTAGCTCGCGACCAGTAGTAGCGGCAAGAAAATGGCTGTTGCAATCCAGCAAGCCTTACTTCGGTAGAAACTCAAAGTAGCCTCCTGGTACGCCAATGGGAGTATCGCCAGAAATCACGGGGTTAATGGCCCCCATGGTCTGGTAGGTGAACTTGTATTTTCGGTGATGCATACTTCGCTCATCCTTCAATGTGTTCCACTTCTTGCACCACTCATTCTCCGACGTGTCATTACTGATGCCGCACAGCTTGCCTAACTGACGCTCTTCAAACGACCCCCAAGTGTTCTTGTAGTCTGAGCGTCGGATGAAAGCGCGTACCTTGATCTGTAAATGATCAGCCAGCAACTGCGCCAAACTCTCGTTGGTCTGCGGGAAAAACTGGATGCCTTCTTCTATGCGGTACTCGGAGCGGTTGCCCATGCCTGTTCGACAGGCATAGCTGTCAATCTGCGCTGCGCTGGAGAATGCCAGTACAGAAATATCTTTGTAATTCAGCACATCGAGGGACATCTGCGGGTCTTCGACGAGTTGATAGCCGAAGGCAATCCGTTGAGGCACGCCATGGCTAAACAGCGACAGGTGTTCGATGGGGGACTGCTTCCGGTCTTTGCCACGATTCAAGTAGTCAATCAGTTCCTTGGCATTGGCCACGCTGACATAGCCCGCGCCATAGGTCTTGGCAGAGTTACGTGCAGCGCTAAGCATCTCGGTGCTATATGACGGGGTGAACACTATCAGCGTTCGTGTCAGGTTGCTCTTGCTGCGCCTGAACTCGGCAAGCTCCCCTACAGCCTGGCCGATAAACATCATCTTGTTTCCCGACCCTGTATCGTGTTGGCTGCCGGCAACGGCGATCAGCTCGGGAGTCAACGACTCCGTGGTGGCTGCTGAAGGTGAACTGCCAGGTTGCACCAGAGCGTCAGACAGCAGAGCGCGTTGTTGTAGTTGTGGATCAGCCAATAGCTCGGACATCAGTTGGTCGTCCACTGAGCCATCCGGGCGCACGGCACCGAGCTTTGCAAAGTCGATGATGGCCTGAGTTCCCGTATCACCAAACTGGAAGCCGCCGAAGGTATCCGTGCTTCCCGAAATTATCGTGCCGCCGTGGCTGGTCGGACTTCCCAAGTAAGCCAATGGGCGATGGTCGACGATGATGGATGGAAAGCCTGTAGTGATTACGGCGCCACAACCACAAACATCACCCACTCGGGCAGCACCCATGAAGTTGATCCGGGTGTCAGGTGATGCTGAAACGATGGGCGATGTGCCGTGCCCAGGAATCGGACAGAGGTGCATATCGCCAAGTCGAGCTGTTGGAGTCATACCATTCCTTGGTGACAGTTTACTGATCGGAGAGTGACACCCGGCGCATCCGAAAGTGCTCTACGCACGATCACCATAAAACGCACGCCGTAAAAAAGCGCCTCGCACAAGGTGGCGCAGTGCGCGCGTCATGCCCGAGTGACTAAGCCCGTTTGCTGAATATGCAGCGAGCAAGCAGAGTAGTGAGCGGATTTCATGGGGGCAAGTGGTCAGGGTTTTCTCGGAAATTTCGTTCAAGGGAAAGGGAGGCGTCTTTCTTGGGGGGGGAAGAGGTTCATAGCTGAATGTTGCAATGAATAGATAGGACCACCTGTGATGGGGTTATGGCTTTTTGACTTTGTCCGTGGAGTTTGGGTTGGTTTTTTTGAAAGAAAGGTTAGATTTTAAAGTAGATAAAATATAATTAATAATTTTAGGACGATAAAGCCTCGGATGAGTGAGGCTTTTGGGCTTGTCTATATATGTTTCAGAAAGGAATGTCGTCATCAAGTGAGTCGGGTTTCTTAGTGGGTTTTTTCTTGTGAGTAACTGTTTTTTGTGCCGATTTTATGCTTTCTTCATTTGCAAGTATGAAATCGATACCATCCGAAGTCACAGAGTAGGTAAAGTGCTCCCAGTTGTGTTCGATGCTGATCGATTTCTCGAGAAATCCAAGGCGTTCAAGCTTGATTGCTGCAATGGGGAAAAAATCATCTTGGGTGGTGTTGTTGAATAATTCGCCTGATGGAACCCCTTCGGTAAGGTGGACGCTTTTGTCAAATACCAACAGAAGAAGTCTGAGCTCTGATGCTCCGATATTATAATTGAAGTCAGTCTTTTTGGTTCTTGCTTTGATTATGTTTGTGTCTTCTGATGCTATGCCAAGGCGGGTTATTTCTTTTTTTATTTTAATGCAAGGGGCATTTACAGCTTGAGTTAGATCGTCGTCGGATCTGTTTCCATCGAAGTCTGCTGGGGTTAGTCCTATTAGATCTGTCGGAAAGTGCATCTCTACATCTCTCGGCTTAACAATGAAGTATCGTTCTTTGCTCAGGCTGCCAATAAATAATCCTAATTCAAAAAGTACGTTGTCTCGAGCAACAGCGTGGTTTCTCTCTCTGATTGTTGAGAGGTCGTCAGGCGTGAAAACAAATACAGCAAAATCAACGGTTCTGGATTTCTCTATTAAGTTGTCAATGGTGCTGGAGGAAAGTTTGAAGCTGTCTTTCCAGTGAACTAGCTCTGCATCGTAATCCAAGCATTCATTTATAGCGTTTGCTATATTAATTCCTTCGAGCGATGACGCTATAAATATTCTTGGTTTTCTCATTTAAAGCCCTCCTCTGCTTGTTCGGATATTTTCTACACGCCTGTGCGGACTGTCAACCGTAATAGCTCCGTGTCGGGTGAAGGTTTTGATTGTGCCTGCTATGTGCTGGGGGCATGGATTTAATTAAGGAGAGGCTAAGGGGGGGTATTAATTACGAGCTTGAGGGCTGGTTATAAATAGAGACGATACATTTTTTATGGGAAGGTTTGTTGGGCGTGAAATTTTGTAGAAGCTTGACGGAATTAGTCTTCGTGTGATCGATTTCCATAGTATCAGTAATCGAAGGGTAATATGTTCTTGGCTAGTAGCGATAGTGCTTTGGTAGGTGTTGAATTAGGGTGTAATGCCAATGCGGGTTGGTAAGCCCGCAGTTATTTAAGGTTTTCAGTCTTCAATAATATAATCACCTACTTTTGGAGTTGAAAGCGGTCTTATACGATCTTGGCCAATTTTTACTGACTCGCTAGTTGTACCCCATATGTGGTTGTATAACGCTGTGCTTGGTCGTTTTATTTCTTTTATATCCGGCTCCCGTTGAACATCTATTGACGTTAATGTGGAGATTTTTTTCTGTACATGAGTAGCTTCAACTCTGCCGCGCACAATTTCTAATTGCTCCAAAACTTCTTTTGTTTCAGGGTCGATAATTGTTTCGCCTAACCCGACCACCAAAAAGGTTTGGCCGACTCTGATGTCGTGATCTGCTCCGACGTTCACTACAACGGTTGTACTATTGAGAATGCTAACTACTTTTCCAAGGTAGCGATCATTCATTTTAAGTCTCCTGTCTTGTGATTTTTTGTAAGGCTGTGAAGGGTATTACTGGGCGTATTTCTAACATTTTCAACTCGTCAGGGGTAATTGGAATGGAGGGTAGGATGTTTAGGTTAAGCTGGATTCTGATTTGGATAATATGTGGTTGTATATGTTCAACAACTCCAATATATGCCAAACGATCTAGCCCTTCATGTTGCGAATAGCATCCTACTAAAATGTTAGTTAAAAAGTGTTCATTCTTACGTATAACAAAAACTCCGGGATCAGCTACGAATCTGATCGGATTTTCAAACGGTGGTGATGGGCGGCCTTTTTCGGTCGCATCATGTGCAATCTTTAATAGTATGACTATGGAGTAGAGACCTAATATGATACTGAGCAGGAGCCATTTGATGGATACCTCAGATGAGGTATTCACAAAAACTGTCACCATGGAGGATAGAAAGCCTATAACCGCGATGAGAATGGCTATGCCGTTCAAGCTGAATATGGCTTCTCTTATGTCCTTAAGCACAGATTCTGATTCCTTTACGAGTCGCCAGCCATTGCTCAATCCAGCGTCAAACAGCTCAACAGATAAAAAAAAAGCACTTGCGAATCGCCAAGTGCCTTTTTCTGTATACAATTTGGTGGAGCCGGGGGGATTTGAACCCCCGTCCGCCAGTACTCCGCTGTCGGTACTACATGCTTAGCCGTGTCTATTAAGTTAACCCTCAGCGACCCGACGGGCAGGGTGCTTTGGGCGAGTTGCGTAAGATTTAGTCGCGTCGGCCACAACGTCCTAAGCGACGATCCTGTTCTATATGACAATCATTTCGGGTTTACAGGCATCCCCTGATGATTGCTGGAGCCGAAGCTACCAGAAGAGCTAGTCGCGCCGCTTACGCAGCGAGAGCGTAGCCCTCGTAGTTTTCGTCATTGGCAACTATAGAAAGTTGCAACAGTGGATTTACGACTTCTGTTACCAAGTCGGCATGCACCTAAAGTTTCATCACCGGCGTCGAATCCTAATCGGCCCCGTGACGGCTTTCGCTGTCATTGGGCGGGAGTCTACGCCAATTGAGACGGCGCGTCGACCCGCGTCTTGCTTTGCCGACCGGGGCCTGCTCGCTGGCTGGCCCCGGTGCGTGGTTCTTACTTGCTGCCGCCTTCGCTGCCCGAGCCGATGTTTTTCAGTTCGGTGATGGCCTGGGTGGTCAGTTCGACGCAGGTCTTGTTGTCGCCCTTGGCCTGGGCGGCGCGTGCGTCGGTTTCGGTCTTGGCCAGAGACTGTTTCAGGTCGGGGCTCAGGTTGGCGTTGGTGGAAACCTGGGCATCCTTGATGGTCTGCAAGTTGCTGCCGCACAGGTCGTCGGCGGCGAACACCGGGGAAGCCAGCATGACAGAGCTGAGGAGTAGTCCAGTCAGGGCGGTACGCTTCATATTTCTCTCCTTGATTGCCGGTCGCTTGGGCGGTTGCCCAGGGATTGGGTAAACCCGTTCAAGTAGGGCTCAAAAGGATGGACTGTGACGAAACGCAGGGGTTCTATTTATTTTCATGGCCCATTACACACTTTTCGCCTGGGTTACCCGGTCAACCAGATACACCAGCCCGTGGTAGTCGATACCGCCATGCTGCGACAGGCCGATTTCACAGGTGCGGCTGGTGGAAATGCCTTCATGGCAGTGCTGCACCGCGTCCTTGAGCGAGCGCAGGGCGTGGGCGTTCAGTTCGGGGGTGGTGAAGCCTTTGTCGCCAGCAAAGCCGCAGCAGTGAATGCCTTCCGGAATGACCACGTTGAGGCTGCACAGCCGCGCCAGTTCGATCAGCGCCTGGCTTTCGCCCAGATGCTGGGTGCTGCAGGTGACGTGAACGGCAATCGGCTCCTGTTGCGGGGTAAAGGTCAGCTTGTCCAGCAGGTGAGTGCGAATGAAGCGCACCGGGTCGTAGAGGTCCAGGCGGCTGTCTTTGAGGTCCTGCACCAGACGCAAGGTGCAGGGGCTGGTGTCGCAGTAGATCGGGTCGAGCCCGCCGCGGCTGGCTGTGAGCAGGGCCGCCAGCAGTTCCTGACGTTTGTTCTCGGCCTGTTGGGTGTAACCTTTGGAGGCAAAAGGTTGGCCGCAGCACAGGTTGTCCGGGTTGTCGGGGAATACCACCTGGTAGCCGGCCTTTTCCAGCAGGCTGCGGGTCTTGTCCAGCAATGAGCTCTGTTCGCGATCAGCGGCAGCAGGCCCCATCACGCGGGATACGCAGGCGGCCAGATAGACCACTCTCGGGCGTTGATCCTCTACCGCCGGGCTGACGCGAATTGCCTGTTCCGGCTGCGGCATGGCCGCTGTCCATTGCGGGACTCGTCCGGCGGAAAGTCTGTTCAGGCTGCCCGACAGTTGCGTCAGTCGCGGCGCGCCGAGCAGCATCCGTGCGCCATTGGCGGCATGCAGGGTGAAGCGTGCGCCCTGCAAGGCGGTCTTGAAGTGGCGCGCCAGCCAGGTGGCGGTCTTGTCATGGTTGGCTTGCTGATGACGCAGCTTCCTGACCAGTTCGCCGGTGTTGATGCCGACCGGGCAGCGCTGGGCGCACAGGCCGGTGGCGGCGCAGGTTTCGATGCCTTGGTAGTGGTAATCCTGTTCCAGTTTTCGGGGGTCGGCACCGGCGCGTTTTTTCGCCTGAATATCGCGCCAGATGACGATGCGCTGTCGCGGGCTCAAGGTCAGTCCCCTGGAAGGGCAGACCGGTTCGCAGAAGCCGCACTCGATGCATTTGTCGACGATTTCGTCGGCGGCAGGCAGCGGTTTCAGGTTTTTCAAGTGGATCTGCGGATCGTGGCTGAGCACCACATCCGGGTTGAGAATTCCATTGGGGTCGAGCAGGCGTTTGAGCTGCCACATCAACTGGTAGGCGTCGCTGCCCCATTCCTTCTCGACGAAGGGTGCCATGTTACGCCCGGTGCCGTGTTCGGCCTTGAGCGAGCCGCCAAACTCCACGGCCACCAGTTCCGCCACATCGTCCATGAACGCCTGATAACGGGCGACCTCTGCCGGGCTGTTGAAGCCCTGGGTGAAGACGAAATGCAGATTGCCCTCCAGTGCATGGCCGAACAGGATGGCTTCGTCGTAGTGATGCTTGTCGAACAGTTCGATCAGGCGGCGCACGCCCATGGCCAGTTGTTCGACCGGGAAGGTGACGTCTTCGATGATGACCGTGGTGCCGGTCTGGCGCACGGCACCGACAGCCGGGAAGGTGTCTTTGCGAATGGCCCAGAGGCGGGCGTTTTCCAGTGGGTTTTCGGTGAAGTCGACCTGCTTCTCGACCGGGAAGGACGCCAGTGACGCCATGATCTGTGCCTGTTGTTCATGCAGCAAGGCACCGGACGCGGCCCGGGCTTCGATCAGCAGGGCGCAGGCGTTTGTCGAGAGTTCGCGGACAAAGGCCGGCATGCCGGGTTTGTCCTGCACCGAACGCATGCTGCGCCGGTCCAGCAACTCGACAGCAGCGACCGGCTGGCTTTTGAGCACGGTGACGGCGTTGCAGCAGGTTTCCACATCCGGGAAGACGATCAGCGCCGAAGCCTTGTGCGGATGGTCGGGGACGGTGTTGTAGGTCACGGCGCTGATAAAACCCAGCGTGCCTTCGGAACCTACCAGCAGGTGGCTGAGGATATCCAGCGGCTCGTCGAAATCCACCAGGGCGTTGAGTGACAGGCCGGTGGTGTTTTTCAGGCGGTATTTGTGGCGAATTCTCGCGGCCAGTTCGGTGTTGGCGCGGGTGGTGCGGCCCAGATGGGCGAGTTGCTCCAGCAGGTCGGTGTGGCTGTGGCGAAAGGCGCGCACGCTTTCTGGATCTTCGGTGTCCAGGCGTGTGCCATCGGCCAGTACCAGTCGAATCCCGGCCAGCGTGTGATAGGTGTTCTGCGCGGTGCCGCAGCACATGCCGCTGGCGTTGTTGGCGACGATGCCGCCGATCTTGCAGGCGTTGATCGAGGCCGGGTCCGGGCCGATCTTGCGGCCGAACGGTGCCAGCCAGGCATTGGCCTGTGCGCCGATCACGCCAGGTTGCAGGCGAATCTGCGCTCCGTGTTCCCGGACTTCCCGGCCATTCCAGTTATCGCCCAGCACCAGCAACACCGAGTCGCTGATGGCCTGGCCGGACAGGCTGGTGCCTGCTGCACGAAAGGTCACCGGGACCTTTTCGGCCTGAGCGAGCTTGAGCAACGCCACCACTTCGTCTTCGGATTCGACGCGGATCACCAGTTTCGGGATCAGGCGATAGAAACTGGCGTCAGTGCCGAAGGCCAGTGTCGAGAGCGGATCGTCGAAACGCCGGTTTTCGGGGATCAGGCGCCGGGCTTCGCTAATGAAATTCTCTGGCAGGCTCATGCGTCTTCCACGATCAGGACCACAAGGTCTTTGGGGCCATGTGCGCCATAGGCCAGCACCTGTTCGATATCGGCGGTCTTGGACGGGCCGGAAACCAGCAGCGCATTGGTAGGCATACCGCCCGCCCAGTTCTGTTGCGTCTGGGCTTCGCACAGGTTGTTGTAGATCGTGCTGGCCTTGAGCAGGGCGAAATGCACCGGCGGCACCAGGCTCATCAGGCGTGGCTCTTCCCGAGTCGGCCAGATGATCAGGCTGCCGGTTGCGGCAATCGCGCCGACGGTGGTGGTGAAGCTGGCCGGGGTGTCATCGAACAGCTCTTTTTTCCATTGTTCGATGGGCCGGTCGTAGGTCTTGAGTGGCGGCAGTGTCGGCTGGGTTGCCCAGTGCCCGGCGACACGCTGGCCATGTTCGGTGCCGGGTGCGATCAGCAGGCTGGGCAACTGCCGGTCATGAACCAGTTCGCCCAGCCTGGTCGGCCAGTTCGCTTCCGTGCACAGGTGGATTTCCGTATGCACGGCTTCCATCAGTTTGCGCAACTGGGCGACCCGCTCTTCAGGGGCATAGGTCCAGGGTTCTGTCACCAGAGCTTCATTGAAGTTGTCAGCAATCGGTGTCGTTCCCGCAAGGCTCTGGCGCAGTTTGGCGAGGATGTTTTGCTTGGCATTCATCAGGATTCTCCAGACTGCTTGTTCAGATGCTCGCGGGCCATTTCATGCAGCGAGCGGGCAGCGGGTTTCGGCGCGCTGTGGTTCTGTGTCCAGGGACCGACATTGCCGGGCATCAGGCCGCGCAGGCGAGTGGCCATTAGCGCGAATGCTTTATAGAGGGCGGGCGAGGTATTGAGTTTCGTCCAGGCGTTCCAGATCAGGCGCTCCTTGCGTGAATACTTGCGGCCCTGATCGCGCATCACCCGGTCGGGCGCATCCGGGGCCTTGACGTTTTCTTCGCGCAGGCGGCGCAGCAAGGCCGGAATCGGGATCTTGACCGGGCACACTTCGCCGCAGGCACCACAGAGCGATGAGGCGCTGGGGTGGTCTGGCACTTTGCTCAGGCCCGCCATGTGCGGGGTAATGATCTTGCCGATGGGGCCGGGGTAGACCTCGCCGTAGGTATGACCGCCGACACGGGTATAGACCGGGCAATGATTCATGCACGCGCCGCAGCGAATGCAGTTCAGGGTCTGGCGCAGTTCGCTGTCGGCAAAGGCCTGGGTGCGACCGTTGTCCAGCAGCACCAGATGCACTTCCTGTGGCCCGTCCAGTTCATGGGGTTTGCGCGGCCCCGAGATCATGTTGACGTAGGTGGTGATCGGAATGCCCAGCGCCGAGCGGGTCAGCAGTGACAGCAAGGGGATGGTGTCGCGCAGGTTCTCGACGACTTTCTCGATGCCGGTCACGGCGATATGTACAGGTGGCACACTGGTGACCATACGCCCGTTGCCTTCGTTTTCCACCAGCAGCAGGGTGCCGGTTTCGGCTATCGCGAAGTTGACGCCGGAGACACCGATATCCGCTTCGAAGAACTTCTGTCGCAGAACGCGGCGGCCGATCTGGATCAACTGGTCGACGTCAGTGGTGTACTCCACGCCCAGTTTTTCATGGAACAGTTTGCCCACCTGACCGGCATTCTTGTGGATGGCCGGCATGATGATGTGCGAAGGCTTTTCGTGGTCCATCTGTACGATATATTCGCCCATGTCCGCTTCCAGGCACTCGACGCCGCGCTCGCCCAGGAAGTCGTTCATTTCCATCTCTTCGCTGACCATCGACTTGCCTTTGATCACTTGCCGGGCTTCGTGGGCGTTGACGATGGATAGCACAATGTCATTGGCCTGCTCGACGGTTTCGGCCCAGTGCACGTTCACGCCGTTGCGGATCAGGTTGCGTTCCAGTTGCTCCAGCAGGTCCGGCAGTTTGGACAGGGCTCGGGCACGAATCGCATTGCCCAGTGCGCGCAGGTCTTCGCGTTCTTCGGGGTCGCTGAAAGCGGCTGCGCGCTTGCTCATCAGCGAGTCCATGGCACGCCGGAAGTTACCGCGCAGTTGCGTATCGCCAAGGGCCTCATGGGCACGGGAGCGGAAGTCCGTTTCCACTTCCACGGTCGGAATGCGGGTTTGCGTGTTCATCGCTGTTCTCCGGTGCGTTGCCACAGGAAGCTCGCCAGGTGCAGGCCGCGCAGGGATTCGCGTTGTTTCTCCAGAGCGCCGTTGATATTCATCAGGCAGCCGCAATCGGCAGTGAGAATCTGATCCGCGCCGGACTCCTTCAAAGCGCGTGTCTTGTCGGCGACCATGGCTCCGGAAATATCCGGCATACGTACGCTGAAGGTCCCGCCGAAGCCGCAGCACTCGCTTTCATGATCGTGTTCGACACGCTGCACATTGGCCAGTTGGGACAAGAGTTCGCGGGCATGCAGATGGGTGTTCATTTCGCGGCGTGCCGAGCAGGAGGTGTGCAGGGCGACTTTTATCGGCTGGCCTTGATCGTGCAGCCGGGCCTTGCAGACGAACAGCAGAAATTCAGTCAGTTCATAGGTGCGTGCGGCCAGGGCGCGGACCTGTTCGAGGGTATCGGGCTCGTCCTTGAACAGTTCGGGGTAGTGCTCGCGAAACATGCCGGCGCACGAGCCGGAGGGCACGATCACCGGATGGTCGCCCGCGAACAGCGCCAGTTGCGCACGGGCCACTTCCCGGGCCTGCTCGGTATAGCCGCTGGTGTAGGCCGGTTGTCCGCAGCAGCTTTGTTCTTGCGGATAGTCGACCGCGATACCTTCCCGTTCCAGCAGGTGGATGGCGTCCATCCCGGCTTCGGGAAAAAACAGGTCGACCACGCAGGTGCCGAACAGGTAAACCCGCTGCGGTTTTTCGGTGGGGTATTGCCGTGGCCCATGACGCGCTGGCGCGACACGGGTGGCATTGGGTGATGCATTGTAGAAAAGCTCGCTCATCAGGTGTTTCTCCGGGTGGGCCCGGTTATCGGTGCAGGGCATGAATGGCTGACGCCGGTGGTTCAGGCCGGCGTCAGGGCTTCGTGTCTTGTTGATCAGTGAACCACCATGCCGGTGAACCAGTAGGCCTGGGCATAGGTGATGCAGCCCACGATGGTGGCAAAAAACAGGCTGTGCTTGAGGGTAAAGCGGAACAGGTCCGATTCCTTGCCCACCAGCCCGGTTGCGGCGCAGGCCACGGCTATGGATTGCGGCGAAATCATCTTGCCGGTCACGCCGCCGCTGGAATTGGCGGCGACCATCAGCACATCACTGACACCGATCTGGTGTGCCGTGGTGGCTTGCAGTGAGCCGAACAGCGCATTGGCCGAGGTATCGGAACCTGTCAGGAATACACCGAGCCAGCCGAGGAATGGCGAGAAGAACGGAAACGCCGCACCCGTTCCGGCCAGTACCAGCGCCAGGGTCGAAGACATGCCCGAGTAGTTCATGACAAAGGCGAAGGCCAGCACCATGCCGATGGAGACGATGGCCCAGCGCAGCTCGATCAGCGTCTCCTTGAAGGTGGTCAGACCAATCTTCGGGCTGATGCGCAAGACGATCATGGCCAGAATGGCCGAGAACAGAATTGCGGTGCCCGATGCGGCGATCAGGTCGAACTTGTAGACCGCTGGCATGGCGGTGGCCTTGGCCACGATAGGCGTGCCCTTGATCACCAACTGGTCCAGATACGGCACGGCGATGTTGATGGTCCAGGCTTGCAGGGCACCGCCTGCCGCGAACATGGCCTTGAACGGCTTGAGGGTCCAGACCGTGACCATGGCGGTCAGAATCAGAAAGGGCGACCAGGCCTTGATGATCTGGCCCAGGGTGTAAGGCGACTTGACGCTGGTGCGTTGCTGCCCGAAACCGCCCGGGCCGCCTGCGATGGCTGCCGCACCGCTACTGACGACCAGCGAATCCGTAGCGCGTTGCGGCTGCCAGACTTTCAGGAACAGCGTCAGCGACACGATGCTGACCAGTGCCGAGGTAATGTCCGGCAGCTCGGGGCCGATGAAGTTGGAGGTGAGGTACTGGGTGATCGCAAAGCTCAGACCGGCAATCAGTGCGGCAGGCCAGGTCTCCTTGACGCCCCGGACACCGTCCATCATGAACATCAGCCAGAAGGGTACGAATATCGACAGCAGCGGCAGCTGACGGCCTGCCATGGCACCGATCTTGAACGCATCGATCCCTGAAACTTGCCCGGCGACAATGATCGGAATGCCCAGCGCGCCAAAGGCCACGGGGGCGGTGTTGGCGATCAGGCACAGGCCGGCGGCGTACAGCGGATTGAGTCCCAGCCCGACTAGCAGAGCAGCGGTAATCGCCACCGGCGCGCCGAAACCGGCAGCGCCTTCCAGGAAGGCACCGAAGCAGAAGCCGATCAGCAACACCTGCAGACGCTGGTCATCGGTAATCGACATGACCGAGCTGCGGATGATCTCGAACTGGCCGCTCTTGACGGTCAGTTTGTAGAGAAACACCGCCGCGACGATGATCCAGGCGATGGGCCACAAGCCATAGGCGAACCCGTAGCCTGCGGCTGCCAGGGCCATGTCGGTGGGCATCTGGAACGCGAAGATCGCCACCAGTACCGACAGCGCCAGGGTAATGCTGCCCGCTATATGGCCTTTGAGCCTGAAAACGGCCAGTGCCAGAAAGAAGAACACGATGGGGATAAGCGCAGCGGCGGCGGAAAGGCCCAGACTGCCCAGAGGTGTATAGAGTTGTTGCCAGGTCTGCATGTAGGTGGCCCCTAATTGTTTTTGGTAAGGCCCGGTGTTCTGTGTCGTGCGTGCATGGCCGATGTGGATGGACGAATCGCACAGTTCACCAGCTCAAGTCTTCCTGATCGGAAGGTCTTGCAGCGTGATGGAGGTCAGCCATCGGACGCTGGCATGGATAATTGGTAATACCAATTTACAATGTCTGATCGCTAGGTTAGAAGCCTTGCTATTGTTGTGTCAATTTGTCTCGTCAAGACTTTGGTCGGGTGCGCAGGAAAATGCGGTTAGCCTGCTGCATCTGGCAGGTGCCTGAAGGGCGGCGATCGGCGAGAATACGCGGTCCCGCTAACGAGTCGGGTGTGGAGTGAGGGGTTATGGGCTTTGATCAGGTGCGTCAGCGCCGTTTGTCTGATGATATTGTCGAGCAACTGGAACGAATGATTCTTGAGGGCACGCTCAAGTCGGGCGGACGCCTGCCTGCCGAGCGGGCGCTTGCCGAGCAGTTTGGTGTTTCCCGTCCTTCCTTGCGTGAGGCCATCCAGAAGCTGACCGCCAAGGGGCTGCTGGTCAGTCGTCAGGGCGGCGGTAACTATGTCGTCGAAAACCTGGGTTCCACTTTCAGCGACCCGCTGCTTCATCTATTGGAAAGCAGTCCCGATGCCCAGCGCGACCTGCTGGAGTTTCGTCACACCCTTGAAGCTTCCTGCGCTTACTACGCAGCCCTGCGCGCCACCGAGGTGGACCGCGAGCGCCTGCGTGAAGCCTTCGATGCCTTGCAGGCTTGCTACACCTGCACCGATGAGGTGAGTCGGGCCGAAGAGGGCGCTGCCGATGCCAGTTTCCACCTGGCGATTGCCGAGGCCAGCCATAACACGGTGCTGCTGCATACGATTCGGGGGTTGTTCGATCTGCTCAAGCGTAATGTCGTGATCAATATCGGCGGGATGTATCAGCAGCGCGCCGAGACCCGCGACATGCTGATCCAGCAGCATCGTGAGTTGTATCTGGCGATTATCGAAGGCCGCGCCGAGGATGCGCGTGAAGTGTCCAGCCGTCACCTGACCTATGTGCAGGAAGTGCTGGAAGAAGTGCGGCAACAGGTTCAGCGCACAGCGCGTGCGGAGCGCCGCAACAAGATGTGATTGCTTGTGTTGGATTCATTCGCGGATAAATCCGCTCCCACGTTGTAGGAGCGAATTCATTCGCGAAAAGGTCGTCGCGAAGAATCAGTCTTCCTTGCCCTTGCTGCGCACGGCCCGTTGCAGTTCGCGATCCGAATCGCGTTCTCGCTCGGTATGGCGCTTGTCGTATTCCTTTTTACCCTTGCCCAGAGCAATCTCGCACTTGATCAAGTGCTGCTTCCAGTAAAGGGAAAGGGCTACGCAGGCATAACCTTTCTGCTGCACCGAGCTTGTGAGCTTTTCGAGCTCGCGCTGGTTCAGCAACAGTTTACGGGTGCGTGTCGGGTCAGCGATGACGTGTGTGCTGGCGGTCTTGAGTGGCGTGATATGGCTGCCCATCAGCCAGGCCTCGCCATCCTTGAGCAGCACATAACTGTCAACCAGCTGTACCTTGTTGGCACGCAGGCTTTTTACTTCCCAGCCAGCCAGGACCAGACCGGCCTCGAACTTGTGTTCGATGAAGTAATCGTGACGCGCCTTTTTATTTTGCGCGATGGTCCCTGTGGGGTGTTTCTTGAGCTTAGCCATAGGGGCCGCATTATAGGGAGTTGCTTCAATGTCGGCTACGGGAAAGCGTGTGCTTGAGCACGAAGGATGAATCCCGGACAATGTGTACTCTTTTCAAGGCCATCCTGTTGTGATGCTGCAGGCGAGGCAGGGGATTTGATGAGCCTTGAATTCTTTTTTGCTGCGCTACGTGGCACCGTTAGGCATTCTTGTGGTGTTTGCCGCTCAGCTTTGGAATTGACGCTCACATGACTACCCATATTCAGCGCTCGGCTCTTTTGCCGTATCCGGCCGGGTTCTTGTTCGACCTGGTCAATGATGTGGCCCGCTATTCCGAATTCCTGCCCTGGTGCGCTTCGGCGGTGGTGCTTGAGGAAAGCGAGACGCACATGCGCGCAAGCCTGGAGGTCGCCAAGGGTGGCCTGAGTCAGAAGTTTGTAACGCGCAATGTACTGGTGCCCGGAGAGTCCATCGTGATGGATCTGGTCGAGGGGCCTTTCAATCAATTGCATGGTGTCTGGACGTTCAAGCCGCTCGGTGAAAAGGCCTGCAAGATCAGCCTGGACCTCACCTTCGACTATGCCGGCTCCATTGTTCGCGCCACGCTGGGGCCGCTGTTCAATCAGGCCGCCAATACGCTGGTGGATGCCTTTTGTCAGCGAGCCAAAGAGCTGCATGTCTGACGAATTGATCCAGATCGAGGTGGTGCATGCCGCCGTCGATCGTCAGGTGTTGCTCAGTGTTGCCGTTCCGGCAGGTTCATCGGTGCAGCAGGCGCTTGTCGCTTCGGGCATGCAGGAGCAGTTTCCTGAACTGGATCTGGCCCAGTGCCCGGTGGGCATTTTCGGCAAGGCAGTGAAAGATCCTGCGGTGCGCGTGTTGCAGGCGGGGGATCGTATCGAGATCTATCGTCCGCTTTTGGCTGACCCTATGGAAGTGCGACGCTTGCGTGCCGCCAGGGCGCGTTTGAACAGAGACGCCATGTCCTGATCCTTTCAGAACGACAGATAGCAAAAAGCCCGGCATGCCGGGCTTTTTTGTGGAAAACGTTTCCGATTAATGCGGAGTTGTTTCCAGTGGTTCCTGCACAGGCACCGGAACAGTTTCGACACTGTCCACGTCCTTCTGGATCTGATCCAGCAGCGAACCTGGTTTGGCTGGTGCTTCGGGCGCTTGTTGTGGCTGGTTTTCAGCTGGAACCGTCTGGTTGCTGCGGTTGCCCAGAATGGCTTCATCGCGGCTTACGCCGGGCATGAAGTCGCCGGACAGGCTGACCAGTTGATCGTTACCGTTGAAGATCAGGCTGATGCGTTCCTGCTGGCGTTCACCGCCACCAGGCTGCAGGCTGTACAGGTAGTCCCAGCGATCAGTATGAAATGTGTCGGTCAGCAGAGGGTTACCCATGATAAACCGTACTTGCCGCCGGGTCATTCCGGGACGTAACTGGTCTATCATGTCCTGCGTGACGACATTTCCCTGTTGGATGTCGATTTTGTAAACCCCGGGGAATGAACAACCGGCGAGTGCGAGCAGTCCCACAAGGGTGAAACTGGTTAGCAAGAGCTTGGTGTTTTGCATCGGTGGGCGACTTCCACTATCTTGGCTGGGACAACGTAAACCCGGATCATACCTGCATTAAGAGAAGCTGCGAAGCAGCGTCTGCGAGAAAGCTGACCATGGTTGAAAATAGCGAACTACGTAAAGCAGGACTCAAGGTGACCTTACCGCGGGTCAAAATCCTTCAAATGCTCGATTCTGCCGAGCAGCGCCACATGAGTGCCGAAGATGTCTACAAGGCGCTGATGGAGGCTAGCGAGGATGTCGGTCTGGCCACGGTCTACCGTGTTCTGACTCAGTTTGAAGCTGCCGGATTGGTGGTTCGCCACAATTTCGACGGCGGTCATGCTGTGTTCGAGCTGGCTGATGGCGGCCACCATGACCATATGGTCAATGTGGAGTCCGGCGAAGTGATCGAGTTCTTCGACGAAGAGATCGAGAAACTGCAAAAGGCTATCGTCGAGAGGCACGGTTACGATCTGGTCGATCACAACCTTGTACTCTACGTTCGTAACAAAAAGGCGTAAGCCAGCGACGACAAAGGCGACCTCAGGGTCGCCTTTGTGCTTTCTGAAGGGTCAGTTGTTGGCGGTGATGACCATTTTCTTCGCGTGAGCCAGAGACTCTTTGGTCAGATCGATGCCACCGAGCATGCGCGCCACTTCTTCTATACGTTCGGTCTTGTTGAGTTTCGCCACAGCGGTGCGGGTGGCGTCGCTGCCTCTGACCTTGTGCACGAACAAATGCTGATGGCCCTGCGCTGCTACTTGCGGCAGGTGGGTGACAGTCATCACTTGTCCGCGTTCGCCCAAGCGGCGCAGCAACTGCCCGACAATCTCGGCGGTCGGCCCGCCGATGCCCACGTCCACTTCGTCGAACACCAGGGTTGGCACTCGTGAGGTCTGGGCAGTAATGACCTGGATCGCCAGGCTGATGCGTGACAGTTCGCCTCCCGAAGCGACCTTGGCCAGTGCCTTGAGCGGTTGCCCGGGGTTGGCGCTGACCAGCAGCTCGACCTGTTCCAGGCCGTGGGGTAGCAGGTCGTTGCCGGTGTTGGGCTTCAGCTCGATGGCGAATCGTCCGCCGGGCATGCCCAGGCGGTGGATTTCCTCTTCGACGGCATGGGCCAGTTCGCCTGAGGCGCGCATGCGCATGTCGCTCAGCTCGCGGGCCTTTTCCTGATAATGGCGGGCGAAGGAGGCCAGCTCGCGCTCAAGCCGTTCGATGGACTCGTCGTTGGCATTCAGGGTTTCGATTTCGTCCAGCAACTTTTGCTGCAGCGAGCCCAGTTCGGTCGGCTGGATGCGGTGCTTGCGCGCCAGTGTATAGATGCTGTCCAGGCGCTCTTCGAGTTGTTGCAGGCGCGCCGGGTCGGCGTCGAAATGGTCCAGGAAACGGTTGAGTTCGCCGACGGCTTCTTCTATCTGTATCTGCGCGCTGGACAGCAGGTCGGTGGCTTCGCTCAGGGCCGCCGGCGAGTTGTTGACGCTGCCCAGGCGATTCAGGCTGGCGGTCAGGGCATTCAGCACATTGCCCGAATCGCTCTCGCTGCATTGCTCCACGACCTGACGGCAGATGCTCAGCAGGCTTTCGGCGTTGGTCAGATTCTTGTGTTCCTGTTCAAGCTGCTCCAGCTCGTTTTCGCCCAGGCTCAGGCCTTCCAGTTCTTCCAGTTGATAGCTGAGTAACTGATGTCGTGCGCGCTGTTCATCGCCGGAGTTGGAGAGTTGCTCCAGCTCCTGACGGGTCTGGCGCCAGCGCTGGGCCGCCAGTTGCACCTGGCGCGCCAGTTCGGTCGCGCCGGCGTATTCGTCCAGCAGGCGTCTGTGGGTATCGGTTTTCAGCAGTGACTGGTGTTCATGCTGGCTGTGGATGTCGATCAGCAGTTCGCCCAGAGACTTGAGGTCGCCTTGGGGGCAGGGTGTGCCATTGATATAGGAGCGTGAGCGCCCTTCGGCCGTAATGACCCGCCGCAGAATGCATGGCCCGTCGTTATCCAGGTCACGCTCCTTGAGCCAGCCTTGCGCTTCGGGAATATCGGCCAGATCGAAGGTGGCCAGAATGTCGGCCTTGTCGGCACCTGGGCGAACGACGCCACTGTCGGCGCGATCGCCGAGCGTCAGGCCCAGGGCGTCGAGCATGATCGACTTGCCGGCACCGGTTTCGCCAGTGATTACGCTCATGCCTCGATCCAGTTCCAGATCAAGGTGTTCGACGATGGCGTAGTTATGTACGGAGAGGTGCACCAGCATGGAGTGGCTCCCAAGCGATTTGTCTGGTTATTTATACAGTGTTTCATTTGCTTCTGACAATGCTTGGGTTTAGCTCGTTTTGATCGGGTTGCACGCTTTTTTAGTCCGGGGAGCGATGAAAACCGGTTCCCTCGGCCCATGGGCGATCCGGGAAATTTTCAGCCAATGCGCATATCCGTCATGCCCAGCCCTTGAAGCCTGAAAATCCGTTCCCATATAGGGGGGCAGAAGCGCGAGATGGGTTCGCGGACGTTTTTGAGAGGAGAACACTATGGCTGACGAACAGAATCTGGATGCGCAGAACCAGGACCAGGCTGGCGAGACAGCTTCGGGTGACGATCTTGCAACTCGTGTGCAGGTGCTCGAAGAGCAACTGGCAGCGGCACAGGATCAGTCCCTGCGTGTAGCTGCGGATCTGCAGAACGTACGTCGTCGTGCAGAACAGGATGTGGAAAAGGCTCACAAATTCGCTCTGGAGAAATTCGCAGGCGATCTGCTGCCTATCGTCGACAGCCTGGAGCGTGGCCTGGACCTGTCCAGCCCGGACGACGAAAGCATTCGTCCGATGCGTGAAGGTATCGAGCTGACGCTCAAGATGTTCAACGACACCCTCAAGCGTTATCAGCTGGAGGCAATCGACCCGCACGGCCAGCCATTCAATGCCGAACATCATCAGGCAATGGCCATGCAGGAAAGCGCGGATGTCGAGCCAAACAGCGTTCTGAAAGTGTTCCAGAAGGGTTATCAGCTCAACGGTCGTCTGCTGCGTCCGGCCATGGTCGTGGTCAGCAAGGCACCGTCGCCTGTTTCGCCATCAATTGATGAGCAGGCTTGAAATCGGCTGTCCGGCCCCCATTTAAAGGCCAAGCGTTTAAGAGCTACCGCAATCTGTAAACGCAGTTGCGGCAACCAAATCAAAAGTTTCGGGAGAGTCAAAGATGGGCAAGATTATCGGTATTGACCTGGGGACCACCAACTCCTGCGTCTCTATTCTGGAAAACGGCAACGTCAAGGTTATCGAGAACGCTGAAGGCGCTCGTACCACCCCTTCGATCATTGCCTACGCCAACGACGGCGAAATCCTCGTCGGTCAGTCGGCCAAGCGTCAGGCGGTGACCAACCCGCACAACACTCTGTACGCAGTAAAGCGTCTGATCGGTCGTCGTTTTGAAGAAGATGTCGTCCAGAAAGACATCCAGATGGTTCCGTACAAGATTTCCAAGGCTGACAACGGCGACGCCTGGGTTGAAGTAAATGGCCAGAAGATGGCTCCTCCTCAGATTTCTGCCGAAATCCTGAAAAAAATGAAGAAGACCGCCGAAGACTACCTCGGTGAGTCCGTCACCGAAGCGGTCATCACCGTTCCGGCCTACTTCAACGACAGCCAGCGTCAGGCTACCAAGGATGCCGGTCGCATCGCGGGTCTGGACGTGAAGCGCATCATCAACGAACCAACCGCAGCCGCTCTGGCTTACGGTATGGACAAGGCGAAGGGCGACCACACTGTCATCGTTTATGACCTGGGTGGCGGTACTTTCGACGTGTCGGTCATCGAAATCGCTGAAGTTGACGGCGAGCACCAGTTCGAAGTGCTGGCAACCAACGGCGACACCTTCCTGGGTGGTGAGGACTTCGACATTCGTCTGATCGACTACCTCGTCGACGAATTCAAGAAAGAAAGCGGCATGAACCTCAAGGGTGACCCGCTGGCGATGCAGCGTCTGAAAGAAGCTGCTGAAAAGGCCAAGATCGAGCTGTCTTCGAGCATGCAGACCGACGTCAACCTGCCGTACATCACTGCAGACGCTACTGGTCCTAAGCACTTGAACGTGAAAATCTCGCGTTCCAAGCTGGAATCGCTGGTTGAAGATCTGGTTCAGCGCACCATCGAGCCTTGCCGTATCGCTCTGAAGGATGCCGGTATCGACATCGGTTCGATCAACGACGTGATCCTGGTCGGTGGTCAGACTCGTATGCCGCTGGTTCAGAAGCTGGTTACCGAGTTCTTCGGCAAGGAAGCTCGTAAAGACGTCAACCCTGACGAAGCTGTTGCAATGGGTGCTGCCATCCAGGGCGCGGTACTGGCTGGTGACGTCAAGGACGTTCTGCTGCTGGACGTGAGCCCGCTGACTCTGGGTATCGAAACCATGGGTGGCGTGATGACTGCGCTGATCGAGAAAAACACCACGATTCCTACCAAGAAATCGCAGGTTTTCTCGACTGCCGATGACAACCAGAGCGCTGTAACCATTCACGTGCTGCAAGGTGAGCGTAAGCAAGCCGGTCAGAACAAGTCCCTGGGCAAGTTCGACCTGGCCGAGATTCCACCAGCTCCACGTGGCGTTCCACAGATCGAAGTAACCTTCGACATCGACGCCAACGGCATCCTGCACGTAGGCGCGAAAGACAAGGCGACCGGCAAGCAGCAGTCCATCGTGATCAAGGCCAACTCGGGTCTGTCGGATGAAGAAATCCAGCAGATGATCCGCGACGCTGAAGCCAACAGCGAAGAAGACCGCAAGTTCGAAGAGCTGGCATCTGCCCGTAACCAGGGCGATGCACTGGTTCACTCGACTCGCAAGATGGTCAGCGATGCTGGCGACAAGGTGACCGCAGAAGAGAAGACCGCTGTCGAGGCTGCTGTGGTTGCTCTGGAAGCTGCCGTCAAGGGCGACGACAAGGCTGCTATCGAAGCCAAGATCGAAGAGCTGTCCAAGGTTTCCGCGCCAATCGCTCAGAAAATGTACGCTGAGCAGGCCGAAAACCCGGAAGCGGCTGCCAAGCCAGCTGAAGAAAAAGCCAAGGCCGACGACGTCGTCGATGCCGAGTTTGAAGAAGTGAAAGACCACAAGTAAGCGCAGGCTTGCTTGAAAGCCAGTTGACCCGTTCCGAGCGGTGGCTGGTAGGATGTCGCCGCGCGGGAGCTTGCTCCCGCGTTGGCGTGTCTGGAACAGGCAAAATTCCGGCGTGCGGGTTTTGGTCCGTACGCCCTGTGGCAAGGCCGTCATGCTCCTGCGTGGCGGCTCGTTCTGCCGCTTTCTCGGTCAGGTAACTGGCTGTCTAAACAAGACCAGGATCGTTGAATTGACGTGAGTTGGGTCCGGGCCTGTATGGGGCTCAACGAGTTTGGCAAGGCTCAGGAGGGTTTTGCCGGACGTCCTCAAGAGTGCGGAAGAATTATGGCAAAGCGTGATTATTACGAAGTGTTGGGGGTGGAGCGGGGCGCCAGCGAGGCTGAGCTGAAAAAGGCTTACCGCCGCCTTGCGATGAAGCATCACCCTGACCGCAACCCTGATGACAAGGCTGCGGAAGAGGCGTTCAAAGAGGCCAACGAGGCCTATGAAGTTCTGTCCGATGCCAGCAAGCGTGCGGCATACGATCAGTACGGTCATGCCGGCATAGATCCGAGCATGGGTGGCGGCGGTTTCGGCGGCGGTGCTGGCGGTGCGAACTTCTCCGATATCTTCGGTGACGTGTTCAGTGACTTCTTCGGCGGTGGTCGTGGAGGTGGCGGTCGTGGCGGCGCACAGCGCGGCAGCGATCTGCGCTACACCCTTGAGCTGGATCTCGAAGAGGCGGTTCGCGGTACGACCGTCAATATCCGTGTTCCAACGCTGGTCAATTGCAAGCCTTGCGATGGCAGCGGCGCGAAGAAGGGTTCTTCGCCAGTTACTTGCCCGACATGTGGCGGTATTGGTCAGGTACGCATGCAGCAGGGGTTCTTCTCCGTGCAGCAGACCTGTCCTCGTTGCCATGGTCACGGCAAGATCATTTCCGATCCGTGCGATTCCTGCCATGGCGAAGGCCGTGTCGAAGAATCCAAGACCCTGTCGGTCAAGGTTCCGCCGGGTGTCGATACCGGTGACCGTATCCGTCTGTCCGGTGAAGGTGAAGTGGGCTCCCAGGGTGGGCCGACCGGCGACCTGTACGTTGTGATCAATGTGCGTGAGCACGCCATTTTCCAGCGCGACGGCAAGCATCTGTATTGCGAAGTGCCGATCAGCTTCACTGACGCGGCGCTGGGCGGCGAGCTTGAGGTGCCGACGCTGGATGGTCGGGTCAAGTTGAAGATTCCTGAAGGTACCCAGACCGGCAAGCAGTTCCGCTTGCGTGGCAAGGGTGTGGCTCCGGTGCGTGGCGGCGGTGCTGGCGACCTGATGTGCCGGGTTGCGGTTGAAACGCCGGTCAATCTCGGCAAGCGTCAGCGTGAGCTGCTCGAAGAGTTCCGTACCTCCCTTGAAGGCGACGACTCCCACTCTCCGAAAGCCAGTGGCTGGTTCGAGGGTGTGAAGCGTTTCTTCGGTGACTTGTAAGGGCTGACTGGGCAGGAGAAGGTTATGCGACGTATTGCTGTGGTAGGCGCCGCCGGGCGCATGGGTAAGACTTTGATCGAGGCGGTTCTGTCGGCGCCGGGTGCCGGGCTGACGGCTGCCATCGATCGTCCGGACAGCACGCTGGTCGGTGCCGATGCCGGAGAGCTGGCGGCGTTGGGTCGTATCGGTGTGCCGTTGTCGGGTGATGTTGCCCGGGTTGCGGATGAGTTCGATGTGTTGATCGACTTCACGCACCCTACGGTCACGCTCAAGAATCTGGCTTTCTGCCGCAAGGCGGGCAAGGCCATGATCATCGGCACCACGGGTTTCAGTGCTGAAGAGAAACTGCAACTGGCTGAGGCGGCGAAAGAGATTCCCATCGTTTTTGCTGCCAACTTCAGTGTCGGTGTGAACCTCTGCCTGAAGCTGCTGGATACGGCTGCTCGCGTGCTGGGTGACGACGTCGATATCGAAATCACCGAAGCTCACCATCGTCACAAGGTCGACGCGCCTTCGGGTACGGCGTTGCGCATGGGTGAAGTGGTTGCCGAGGCGCTGGGGCGTGATCTGCAGAAGGTTGCCGTCTATGGCCGTGAAGGTCAGACCGGTGCCCGCGATCGTCAGTCGATCGGTTTTGCGACCATCAGGGCTGGCGATGTCGTGGGTGACCATACCGTTCTGTTCGCTGCCGATGGCGAGCGTGTCGAGATCACCCACAAGGCTTCCAGCCGCATGACATTTGCCAAGGGTGCCGTTCGGGCTGCGATGTGGCTCGATGGCAAGGCTCCTGGTCTTTATGACATGCAGGACGTGCTGGAGCTGCGCTGATTGCAAGTGCCGGATTCAGCCTTGTCGCATTCCGTGGGTTTTCGGGCTCATTGGTGGTAGACCCAAAAAGGGTTTTTCTGTAAGCTACAGCTTTAGTGTGTCCACTAAAAGCGCGCAGATGAATCTATAAGAAAGCGGGGTGACGTATCTACGTCATTCCGCTTTTTTGCAACCTGCGATCGCCCTTTCAGGCTTTATTTACGGGAGGTCTTCTTGACTAAGCCAGCCATACTCGCCCTTGCTGATGGCAGCATTTTTCGTGGCCAAGCCATTGGAGCCGACGGGCAAACCGTTGGTGAGGTGGTGTTCAACACCGCAATGACCGGCTATCAGGAAATCCTTACCGATCCTTCCTATGCCCAGCAAATCGTTACTCTGACTTACCCGCACATCGGTAACACAGGCACCACGCCTGAAGACGCCGAATCGAATCGCGTATGGTCCGCAGGTCTGGTTATCCGTGACCTGCCGCTGGTTTCCAGCAACTGGCGCAACAAGCAGCCACTGGACGAGTACCTCAAGGCCAACAACGTTGTGGCCATCGCAGGCATCGATACCCGTCGTCTGACCCGCATCCTGCGTGAGAAAGGCGCACAGAACGGCTGCATCGTTGCCGGTGACAACATTTCCGAAGAGGCTGCAATCGCAGCTGCTCGCGGCTTCCCGGGCCTCAAGGGCATGGATCTGGCCAAAGTGGTCAGCACCAAGGACAGCTACGAGTGGCGTTCCAGTGTCTGGAGCCTGAAGACCGACAGCCATCCTGAAATCCCTGCCGCCGAGCTGCCATACCACGTCGTAGCCTATGACTACGGCGTCAAGGTCAACATCCTGCGCATGCTGGTCGAGCGCGGTTGCCGCGTGACCGTGGTTCCGGCGCAAACGCCTGCCAGCGATGTACTGGCCTATAGCCCGGACGGTGTCTTCCTGTCCAACGGCCCTGGCGACCCCGAGCCATGCGACTACGCCATCAAGGCCATCAAGGAAGTCCTGGAAACCGAGATTCCGGTTTTCGGTATCTGCCTGGGTCACCAGTTGCTGGCTCTGGCTTCCGGCGCCAAGACGGTAAAAATGGGCCACGGCCATCACGGTGCCAACCACCCGGTTCAGGATCTGGACACCGGCGTCGTCATGATCACCAGCCAGAACCACGGTTTTGCGGTTGACGAGTCGACCCTCCCGGGTAACGTGCGTGCCATTCACAAGTCGCTGTTCGACGGCACCCTGCAGGGTATCGAGCGTACCGACAAGAGCGCGTTCAGCTTCCAGGGTCACCCTGAAGCAAGCCCGGGCCCGAATGACGTTGCCCCACTGTTTGATCGCTTTATCGAAGCCATGGCCAAGCGTCGCTGACCGGTTGCCTTGAGAATGTAATAAGCACGTGCCCAGGGTGGCCCCGGACGAGGAGTCCGGTTGTCGCCACCCCGGGCACCGCAAAGAAATGTTCAAGACGGCTTGCCGACTGACCTACGGATTTGAGTGACAACCCCATGCCAAAACGTACAGATATTAAAAGCATCCTGATTCTCGGCGCCGGCCCCATCGTGATCGGCCAGGCCTGTGAATTCGACTACTCCGGCGCCCAGGCCTGCAAGGCTCTGCGCGAAGAGGGTTACCGCGTCATCCTGGTAAACTCCAACCCGGCGACCATCATGACCGACCCGGCCATGGCCGACGCGACCTACATCGAGCCGATCAAGTGGCAGACCGTTGCCAAGATCATCGAAAAAGAGCGTCCGGATGCCGTGCTGCCAACCATGGGCGGCCAGACTGCACTCAACTGCGCACTGGATCTGGAGCGCGAAGGCGTTCTGGAGAAGTTCGGTGTTGAAATGATCGGCGCCAATGCCGACACCATCGACAAGGCCGAAGACCGTTCGCGCTTCGACAAGGCCATGAAATCCATCGGCCTGGAATGCCCGCGCTCCGGCATTGCCCATTCCATGGAAGAAGCCAACGCAGTTCTCGAAAAACTGGGCTTCCCTTGCATCATCCGCCCATCGTTCACCATGGGTGGTACGGGTGGCGGCATCGCCTACAACCGTGAAGAGTTCGAAGAAATCTGCGCCCGTGGTCTGGACCTGTCGCCGACCAAGGAACTGCTGATCGACGAGTCGCTGATCGGCTGGAAAGAGTATGAAATGGAAGTTGTCCGCGACAAGAAGGACAACTGCATCATCGTCTGCTCCATCGAAAACTTCGACCCGATGGGCGTGCACACCGGTGACTCGATCACTGTTGCCCCGGCACAGACCCTGACCGACAAGGAATACCAGATCCTGCGTAACGCCTCTCTGGCTGTTCTGCGCGAGATCGGCGTTGAAACCGGCGGTTCCAACGTGCAGTTCGGTATCTGCCCGAACACTGGCCGCATGGTCGTGATCGAGATGAACCCGCGCGTTTCCCGTTCCTCCGCGCTGGCTTCCAAGGCCACCGGTTTCCCGATTGCCAAGGTCGCTGCCAAGCTGGCAGTCGGCTACACCCTCGACGAACTGCAGAACGACATCACCGGCGGCAAGACCCCGGCGTCCTTCGAGCCGTCCATCGACTACGTCGTCACCAAGCTGCCGCGCTTTGCCTTCGAGAAGTTCTCCAAGGCCGACGCTCGCCTGACCACTCAGATGAAGTCGGTCGGTGAAGTCATGGCCATCGGTCGTACCTTCCAGGAATCCCTGCAGAAAGCCCTGCGCGGTCTGGAAGTCGGTGTCTGCGGCCTCGATCCGAAGCTGGACCTGAGCCACCCGGAAAGCATGAGCACCCTCAAGCGCGAGCTGACCGTTCCGGGTGCCGAGCGCATCTGGTACGTCGCCGATGCGTTCCGTGCCGGTCTGACTGTCGAAGAAATCTTCGAAATGAACATGATCGACCCTTGGTTCCTGGTGCAGATCGAAGATCTGATCAAGGAAGAAGAGAAGGTCAAGACCCTGGGTCTTTCGGCCATCGATCGTGACCTGATGTTCCGCCTCAAGCGCAAGGGCTTTTCCGACGCGCGCCTGGCCAAGCTGCTGGGTGTTACCGAGAAGAACCTGCGTACTCACCGTCAGAAGCTGGAAGTGTTCCCGGTCTACAAGCGCGTCGATACCTGCGCTGCCGAGTTCGCGACCGACACCGCTTACCTGTACTCGACGTACGAAGAAGAGTGCGAAGCCAGCCCGTCGACTCGTGACAAGATCATGATCCTGGGCGGCGGTCCCAACCGTATCGGTCAGGGCATCGAGTTCGACTACTGCTGTGTACACGCGGCCCTGGCGCTGCGCGAAGACGGTTACGAGACCATCATGGTCAACTGCAACCCGGAAACCGTCTCTACCGACTACGATACTTCCGACCGTCTGTACTTCGAGCCGGTTACTCTGGAAGACGTTCTGGAAATCGTGCGCGTCGAGAAGCCTAAAGGCGTGATCGTCCAGTACGGCGGCCAGACTCCTCTGAAACTGGCTCGTGCCCTGGAAGCTGCTGGTGTGCCAATCATCGGCACCAGCCCTGACGCCATCGACCGTGCAGAAGACCGTGAGCGCTTCCAGCAGATGGTTGAGCGCCTGAACCTGCGTCAGCCGCCAAACGCCACCGTTCGCAGCGAAGACGAAGCCATTCGTGCAGCCGCAAAAATCGGTTATCCGCTGGTTGTGCGTCCTTCCTACGTACTGGGCGGCCGGGCGATGGAAATCGTCTACCAGGAAGAGGAACTCAAGCGCTACCTACGTGAAGCTGTTCAGGTTTCCAACGATAGTCCGGTGTTGCTGGACCACTTCCTGAACTGTGCAATCGAAGTGGACGTCGATGCTGTCTGCGACGGTACCGATGTCGTGATCGGCGCGATCATGCAGCATATCGAGCAGGCGGGCGTTCACTCCGGTGACTCCGCATGTTCGCTGCCGCCTTACTCGCTGCCGGCCCACATCCAGGACGAGATGCGCGAGCAGGTCAAGAAAATGGCCCTGGAGCTGGGCGTTGTCGGTCTGATGAACGTTCAGTTGGCGCTGCAAGGCGAAGACATCTACGTCATCGAAGTGAACCCGCGTGCATCTCGTACCGTACCTTTCGTGTCCAAGTGCATCGGTGTTTCCCTGGCGATGATCGCTGCTCGCGTCATGGCAGGTAAGACTCTGAAAGAGCTGGGTTTCACCAAGGAAATCATTCCGAACTTCTACAGCGTTAAAGAAGCGGTCTTCCCGTTCGCCAAGTTCCCTGGCGTTGACCCGATCCTCGGCCCGGAGATGAAGTCGACCGGTGAAGTGATGGGTGTGGGCGACACCTTCGGTGAAGCTTTTGCCAAGGCTCAGGTTGGTGCCAGCGAGATTCTGCCGACAGGCGGCACTGCGTTCATCAGCGTGCGCAATGACGATAAGCCTCTGGTGGCTGGCGTCGCTCGTGACCTGATCAACCTCGGTTTCGAGATCGTGGCGACTGCCGGTACGGCGAAGCTGATCGAAGCTGCCGGCTTGAAAGTCCGTCGCGTCAACAAGGTGACCGAAGGCCGTCCGCATGTGGTCGACATGATCAAGAATGACGAAGTCACGCTGATCATCAACACCACCGAAGGTCGTCAGTCCATCGCCGACTCTTACTCCATTCGTCGTAACGCCTTGCAGCACAAGATTTACTGCACCACTACTATTGCTGCTGGCGAAGCCATCTGCGAAGCGCTCAAGTTCGGCCCTGAAAAGACCGTGCGCCGCTTGCAGGATCTACATGCAGGATTGAAGGCATGATCAAATACCCAATGACTGTCCAGGGCGCTCGCGCCCTGGAAGAAGAATTGACGCATCTGACCAAGGTTGTTCGTCCAAAACTCAGCCAGGACATCGGTACTGCGCGTGAGCTGGGCGACCTCAAGGAAAACGCCGAATACCATGCTGCCCGCGAGCAGCAGGGTATGGTCGAGGCACGTATCCGTGATATCGAAGGCCGCATGCAGAATGCGGTCATCATCGACGTCACCACCATTCCTCACACGGGGAAGGTAATTTTCGGTACGACTGTCCAGATCGCCAACGTTGAAACCGACGAATCCGTGACCTATCAGATCGTCGGAGAAGACGAGGCCGACATCAAACTGGGCAAGATCTCCGTCGGTTCGCCTATCGCCCGCGCCTTGATTGCCAAGGAGGAGGGTGATGTGGTGGCGGTGAAAACGCCAAGCGGTCTCATCGAGTACGAGATCATTGAAGTCCGTCACGTTTGATGGGTTGCGCCCGTTTCCAGCGGGCGCGATTGTCTGGCAGCTTGTCCAGACCTTATGGGTGGGCGGGCTGGTCCTCTTGCATCTGGCGACATTGGCGGTGCTCGATCAGACAGGCCTTGCGCCGCTGTTCATCGATCAGTTCGCCAGTCGTGCGAGTGCTTTGCTGGTAGCTTTTGCGGCAGCCTGTGTGGTGCTGCAACTGGCGTTGCTGGTCCGTTTCGAGCGGCTGGCAAGTGTCTGGCGGGACTTTCGCGGGCAATTGCTTTCAATTGCCTTGCTGTCGTCAGCCGTCTATTACGTGCTGCGACACTGGTTTGCCGGTGCATTGCACTGGCAACTGCTGAGTTATCTGGTGCTGGCGTTGAGCGGTTTGTTACTGGTCTTGCAGCCGGTGCCGGGAAGGAGCAGCAGGGCGCGCTGAAGGCGCCCTGGCTTTTGAAAATCAGCTTGCGCGGTGGACGTTGGACAGTTGCTTGTTTACCTTTGGGTTCTTGCGATAGATCAGCGCCATTTTGCCGATGACCTGTACGAGGTCCGCTGAACCGGCCTTGCAGAGTTCTGCAATGGTCTGAAGGCGGCTTTCGCGATCGAGGATGTTGAGTTTGATCTTGATCAGCTCGTGATCGCTCAGTGCGCGCTCGAGTTCGGCGAGCACACCTTCAGTCAAACCATTGTCAGCCACTATCAATACTGGTTTCAGATGGTGGCCAATGGATTTGTATTGTTTCTTCTGCTCTTGAGTGAGCGGCATAATCTGACCCCTGCGTCTGATCTTGTAAAAAAAGCGGCGGCCAGTTTACCCGAGCGAGTCCGGGACCGCCCACTTAATCACGACTCGTTTTATTTTCGAGGTGCCCCGTGGCCCGTTCCAAGTCAAGCCATAACTGGCTCAAAGAACACTTTGACGACAAATACGTCAAAATGGCGCAGAAGGACGGTTACCGTTCTCGTGCCAGCTACAAGCTTCTGGAGATCCAGGAGAAAGACAAAATCATCCGTCCAGGCATGACGGTTATCGACCTGGGTGCAGCTCCGGGCGGGTGGTCGCAAGTGACCAGTCGTCTGATTGGTGGTCAGGGTCGGCTGATTGCGTCCGATATCCTGGAGATGGACAGCATTCCCGATGTGACCTTCATTCAGGGTGACTTCACCGAGGACGCCGTTCTTGCTCAGATCCTGGAAGCTGTCGGTAATACGCAGGTAGACCTTGTGATTTCCGATATGGCCCCCAATATGAGTGGATTGAGCGCAGTGGACATGCCCCGTGCAATGTTTCTCTGTGAGTTGGCTCTGGATCTGGCAGGCCGTGTCTTGCGTCCGGGTGGCGATTTTCTGATCAAGGTCTTCCAGGGTGAAGGCTTCGATGTGTATCACAAGGAAATTCGCAAGCTCTTCGACAAGGTGCAGATGCGCAAGCCATTGTCGTCGCGTGACAGGTCCCGCGAGCAATATCTGCTGGCTCGCGGGTTTCGCGCAATAGAAGGTGCTGCCAGCGATGAGCGCCTTTGAAGGCAGCCGATAGCTTTTTTCAAATGGCTATGCTGATGGCGCATGTACGACCATCATGTAGTGAAAGTTTCACAAAGGGTTACAGACGGTGCCTGCCACATCTGTAGGTTCTGTAGTAAGTTAGGCCGGTGAATATCATGCGAGGCACGCTTCCTGCGTGGAGCTTGCTTCAGAGGGTAGCTAATTGAACGATATGGCAAAGAATTTGATCCTGTGGTTGATCATCGCGGCAGTCCTGGTGACGGTGATGAACAACTTCTCCAGCCCGAACGAGCCGCAGACCCTCAACTACTCCGAGTTCATCCAGCAGGTCAAGGATGGCAAGGTCGAGAAGGTTTCCGTGGACGGCGCCGTCATCACAGGCAAGCGCACTGATGGCGACACCTTCAAGACCATTCGTCCTGCCATTGCAGACAACGGTCTGATCGGCGATCTGGTCGATAACAATGTGGTTGTCGAAGGCAAGCAGCCTGAGCAGCAGAGCATCTGGACCCAGTTGCTGGTCGCCAGCTTCCCGATTCTGGTCATCATTGCGGTGTTCATGTTCTTCATGCGCCAGATGCAAGGTGGCGCGGGCGGCAAGGGCGGCCCGATGAGCTTTGGCAAGAGCAAGGCGCGTCTGCTTTCCGAAGATCAGGTGAAAACGACCCTGGCCGATGTGGCTGGGTGTGATGAGGCCAAGGAAGAAGTAGGCGAGCTCGTCGAGTTTCTTCGTGATCCGGGCAAGTTCCAGCGTCTGGGTGGTCGCATTCCGCGCGGCGTGCTGATGGTCGGTCCTCCGGGTACCGGTAAGACACTGCTTGCCAAGGCAATTGCCGGCGAAGCAAAAGTGCCGTTCTTCACCATTTCCGGTTCCGACTTCGTCGAAATGTTCGTGGGTGTCGGTGCAAGCCGTGTCCGTGACATGTTCGAACAGGCCAAGAAACACGCTCCGTGCATCATCTTCATCGACGAAATCGATGCCGTGGGTCGCCATCGTGGCGCTGGCATGGGTGGCGGTCATGACGAGCGCGAGCAAACCCTCAACCAGTTGCTGGTAGAGATGGACGGCTTTGAAATGAACGATGGCATCATTGTCATCGCCGCTACCAACCGTCCTGACGTACTGGACCCGGCTCTGCTGCGTCCAGGCCGTTTCGACCGTCAGGTGGTCGTAGGTCTGCCGGACATTCGTGGTCGTGAGCAGATTCTCAAGGTTCATATGCGCAAAGTCCCGATGGGCGAAGACGTGAATGCTGCGGTCATCGCTCGCGGTACTCCGGGTTTCTCGGGTGCCGACCTGGCCAACCTGGTCAACGAGGCTTCCCTGTTCGCGGCCCGTGCCAGCAAGCGCATCGTCGAGATGAAGGAATTCGAGCTGGCCAAGGACAAGATCATGATGGGCGCAGAGCGCAAGAGCATGGTCATGTCCGAGAAGGAAAAGCAGAACACGGCCTACCACGAAGCCGGTCACGCTATCGTCGGTCGTCTGGTGCCTGAGCATGATCCGGTCTACAAGGTGTCGATCATCCCGCGCGGTCGTGCGCTGGGTGTGACCATGTTCCTGCCGGAAGAAGATCGCTACAGCCTGTCCAAGCGTGCTCTGGTCAGCCAGATCTGCTCCCTGTACGGCGGTCGTATCGCCGAGGAAATGACGCTGGGCTTCGATGGTGTTACCACCGGTGCTTCCAACGACATCATGCGGGCAAGTCAGATTGCCCGGAACATGGTGACCAAGTGGGGCTTGTCGGAAAAGCTCGGTCCGTTGATGTATTCCGAAGATGAGGATTCAGGCTTCCTGGGTCGTGGCGGCAGCCAGAACTCGAACTTTTCTGGCGACACCGCCAAGCTGATCGATCTGGAGGTGCGCAGCATCATCGATCACAGCTATAACACCGCCAAGCAGCTTCTCACCGACAACCGTGACAAGCTGGATGCGATGGCCGAGGCGCTCATGAAATATGAGACCATCGACTCGGATCAGATCGATGACATCATGGCGGGCCGACCTCCCCGTGAGCCGCGAGACTGGGAAGGTGGTTCGGGTACCAAAGGCACGCCTGTGCCGGATGCCCGCCCGGAAGCTCCAATCGGCGGTCCTGCTGCTGAACATTAAGGTCTGACATGACTTCTACGCTGTACCCGACCCGGTTGCCTTGCGGCAACCGGGTTCTTGATTTGGCCCGTACGCACGTGATGGGCATTCTCAACGCAACTCCAGACTCATTCTCGGATGGCGGTCGCTACAGTCAGCTCGATGCTGCCTTGCGCCATGCCGAGGCCATGGTGCTGGCCGGTGCAACCCTGATCGATGTCGGTGGCGAGTCAACTCGCCCTGGTGCGCCTCCTGTTTCTCCTGAGCAAGAGCTTGAGCGGGTCGCTCCGGTGGTAGAAGCTATCTGCCGCGAACTTGACGTGATTGTCTCGGTTGATACTTCTACGCCTGAGGTGATGCTCGAAACGGCTCGTCTCGGCGCGGGGCTTATCAATGATGTGCGCTCGCTGGGGCGTCCCGGTGCCCTTGAGGCTGCCGCCCGGACAGGTTTGCCGGTGTGCCTGATGCACATGCTTGGCGAGCCGGGCAATATGCAGGATGACCCGCGTTACACTGATCTGGTGGGTGAGGTCAGTGCCTTTCTGCTTGAGCGAATGAATCAGTGTGCGGCGGCGGGTATCGATCGTGAGCGGATCATCCTTGATCCGGGTTTCGGTTTTGCCAAGACACTGGATCACAACCTGAGCCTGTTCAAGCATATGGAGGTCCTGCATTCGCTTGGGCGTCCGTTGCTGGTCGGGGTATCGCGCAAAAGCATGATCGGTGCCGTGCTGGGGCGTCCCGTCGGGGAACGTCTGTACGGAGGCCTGGCGTTGGCTGCTCTGGCGATGGCCAAAGGGGCTCGAATTCTACGTGTGCACGATGTCGCCGAAACGGCTGATGTGGTGCGCATGATTGCAGCTGTCGAATCGGCTGAGTAAGAAACTGTGGAGCAGCATTTATGACTACAAGAAAGTATTTCGGAACTGACGGCATTCGTGGCCGGGTAGGGCAGTTTCCAATCACGCCTGAGTTCATGCTCAAGCTTGGCTGGGCTGCCGGCATGGCCTTCCGTAGTATGGGCGCCTGCAGGATCCTTGTCGGCAAGGACACCCGTATTTCCGGCTATATGTTCGAATCTGCGCTGGAGGCCGGTATTTCGGCTGCCGGTGCCGATGTCATGCTGCTTGGCCCGATGCCGACGCCGGCTATCGCGTACCTGACCCGTACCTTTCATGCCGAAGCGGGTATCGTGATCAGTGCTTCCCACAATCCACATTACGACAACGGCATCAAATTCTTCTCGGGCAAGGGCACCAAGCTGCCCGACGAGATCGAGCAGATGATTGAAGAGCTGCTGGATACGCCGATGACCGTCGCCGAATCCGAAAAGCTCGGCAAGGTTTCCCGTATCAACGATGCCGCCGGTCGTTATATCGAATTCTGTAAAAGCAGCGTGCCGACCAGTACCAGCTTCGCTGGTCTGAAAGTGGTGATCGACTGCGCCCACGGTGCTACCTATAAAGTGGCTCCGAGCGTTTTCCGTGAATTGGGTGCCCAGGTTGTCGTGCTGTCGGCACAGCCTGACGGCCTCAATATCAACAAGGATTGCGGCTCCACTCATACGGAAGCGCTGCAGGCTGCTGTCGTGGCCGAAAAGGCGGATCTGGGTATTGCCTTTGATGGCGATGGCGACAGGGTCCTGATGGTCGATCATACGGGGGCGGTCGTCGATGGCGACGAGCTTCTGTACATCATTGCCAGCGATTTGCAGGAGCGCGGTCGTCTGCAGGGCGGTGTGGTCGGTACTCTGATGAGCAACCTGGGGCTGGAACTGGCGCTGGCCGAGCTGAATATTCCGTTCGTGCGTGCCAATGTCGGTGACCGTTATGTGATCGCCGAGCTTCTGGAGCGTGACTGGCAGATCGGCGGTGAAAACTCCGGTCATATCGTCTGCTTCCAGCACACCACCACGGGTGATGCAATCATCGCTGCCCTGCAGGTGCTGCTTGCCTTGCGTCGTCGTGGCGTCAGTCTGTGCGAGATCCGCCAGAAGCTGCGCAAGTGCCCTCAGGTACTGGTCAATGTCCGTTTTGGCGGTGGCGTGGATCCGGTCACTCACCCGTCGGTGCAGGAGGCCTGTGCCCGTGTTACCGAGGAAATGGCGGGGCGTGGTCGTGTCCTGCTGCGCAAGTCTGGCACCGAGCCATTGGTGCGGGTCATGGTCGAGGGTGAGGATGAAACCCAGGTCAGAAACTACGCCGATGAGCTGGCAAAACTGGTTGCTGAAGTTTGCGCCTGATTTTGGCTTGCCAGTGTTGAAAGTGTTGGGTAACATCTGCGCCCACTTTGACCGACGAGGTGTAGCATGCGTCGCCCTATGGTAGCTGGTAACTGGAAGATGCACGGTACCCGCGCCAGCGTCGCTGAGCTGATCGACGGGCTTGCCGGGCAGGTTCTGCCAAGCGATGTTGATGTCGCGGTTATGCCTCCAAGTCTCTACATCGCCCAGGCGATCGAAGGGCTGAAAGGTCAGTCAATCGCCGTTGGTGCCCAGGATGCTGCGATTCAGGCGGCACAAGGTGCACTGACAGGCGAGATAGCGTCGAGTCAGCTGGCTGATGCAGGTTGCAGGTTTGTACTGGTTGGGCACTCCGAGCGCCGCCAATTGATTGGTGAGCAGGATGATGTCCTCAACCGCAAGTTTGCGGCGATTCAGGCGAGCGGTCTGATACCGGTGTTGTGCATAGGGGAAACCCTTGAGCAGCGTGAAGCGGGTCAGACGCTGGAAGTTGTCGGGCAGCAGCTCGATAGCATCATCGCCGAATTCGGCATCGGTGCATTTGTTGATGCAGTAATCGCTTACGAGCCGGTCTGGGCCATTGGCACCGGGCTGACAGCCTCGCCTCAGCAGGCGCAGGAAGTGCACGCAGCTATTCGCGCGCAACTGGCGAAAGAGAATTCCGAAGTCGCACAAGGCGTGCGTCTTCTTTATGGCGGCAGCGTGAAGGCGGCCAATGCGGTCGAGTTGTTCAGCATGCCGGATATCGATGGGGGGCTCATTGGTGGAGCTTCCCTGAATGCAGATGAGTTCGGTGCGATCTGTCGCGCCGCGGGAAACTGAAAAAATGCTGGAAACAGTCGTAGTCGTTTTTCATCTGCTGGGCGCTCTGGGCGTTGTTGTCCTGGTATTGCTGCAGCAGGGTAAGGGTGCGGACGCCGGTGCGTCTTTCGGAGCAGGTGCATCAAATACTGTGTTCGGAGGGCAAGGAACCTCTACCTTTCTTAGTAAGTTTACTGCTATACTCGCCGCAGCTTTTTTCATAACCAGCTTGGGGTTAGGTTACTTTGCTAAAGAGAAAGCTCAAGGGCTGAATCAAGCAGGTTTGCCAGACCCAACGGTTTTGGAATCGAAACAGAAACCGGCGGCAGATGATGTTCCGGTGCTCGAAGCGCAAAAGCCAGCTGCTGTTCCAGCTGACGTACCTCAAGCGCCAGAGCAGAAGTAAAAAAGAATTCGGCGATGTTTGTTGAGGTCGCCAAAAAGAGTTGTAATGCCGAGGTGGTGGAATTGGTAGACACGCAACCTTGAGGTGGTTGTGCCCATAGGGTGTAGGGGTTCGAGTCCCCTTCTCGGTACCAATTAAGCAGGAGAGCCCGCACTAGCGGGCTTTCTTGCAGGTGGATGTTCGATTGACCCCCAAGGGGAACGGTCGTATACTTTCGCCCCAGCTTTGTCGCGGGGTGGAGCAGTCTGGTAGCTCGTCGGGCTCATAACCCGAAGGTCGTTGGTTCAAATCCAGCCCCCGCAACCAGTTTCGCGAAGCCCCTGTTTCAGGGGCTTTTTGTTAGCTGGACAGTACATGACGCCGATGTTCAGCGGCGTTTTCGTGATGGGCTTTTGCCCATTTTTTTATTTCTAAAGCATGCACGAGGGGGTTCAGGTGTCGAGCAAGCTAGAACAGTTGCAGGCCTTGTTGGCCCCGGTGGTCGAGGCTCTTGGCTATCAATGCTGGGGAATTGAGTTTCTTTCCCAGGGCCGACATTCACTGCTGCGCATTTATATCGACAAAGAAGGCGGCGTTCTGGTGGAAGACTGCGAAATAGTCAGTCGCCAGGTCAGCGGTGTTCTGGATGTTGAAGATCCCATCAGTGCTGAATACACGCTTGAAGTGTCTTCTCCTGGCATGGATCGCCCGCTGTTCACTCTTGAACAGTTTGCTTTGCACGCTGGGGAACAAGTGAAAATAAAGCTGCGCTCGCCATTTGATGGTCGACGCAACTTTCAAGGCCTTCTCCGCGGGGTGGAGGAGCAGGATGTCGTGGTGCATGTAGAAGATCACGAATACCTGTTGCCGATCGACTTGATCGACAAAGCCAACATTATTCCCACGTTTGACTGAGACGTGCCAGATACAGCGGATCCCGCGGATCCAATGGCTTGCGAAAGGCGAGGCGTACGATGAGCAAAGAAGTACTGCTGGTTGTTGAGTCGGTGTCCAATGAAAAGGGCGTTCCGGCAGGAGTGATTTTTGAAGCGTTGGAGCTGGCTCTTGCCACTGCTACCAAGAAGCGTTTTGAAGATGAGGTTGAACTGCGTGTGGAAATCAACCGCCACACCGGAAACTACGAGACTTTCCGTCGCTGGACTGTGGTCGAGGACGAAGATCTGGACGATCCGGCTTATGAGCTGGCTGTAGACCAGGCCCAGGCCAGAAAGCCGGGTGCTGTCGCTGGCGATCTGATCGAAGAAAAGATCGAGTCCATCGAGTTCGGTCGTATTGCTGCGCAGACCGCCAAGCAAGTCATTGTGCAGAAGGTTCGTGAAGCCGAGCGCGCTCAGGTGGTCGATGCCTATCGCGAGCGTCTGGGTGAAATCATTTCCGGTACTGTCAAAAAGGTTACGCGTGACAATGTCATCGTTGACCTGGGTAACAATGCCGAAGCACTGCTGGCTCGTGAAGACATCATCTCCCGTGAGACTTTCCGGGTAGGTGTTCGTCTGCGGGCTCTGCTGAAAGAAATCCGCACTGAAAACCGTGGCCCGCAGCTGATTCTGTCGCGTACTGCGCCAGAAATGCTGATCGAGCTTTTCCGTATCGAAGTACCGGAAATTGCCGAAGGTCTGATCGAGGTGATGGCTGCCTCCCGTGACCCGGGTTCGCGTGCCAAGATCGCTGTTCGCTCCAAGGACAAACGAATCGATCCGCAAGGCGCCTGCATCGGCATGCGCGGTTCGCGTGTTCAGGCCGTATCCGGCGAGCTGGGTGGCGAGCGTGTGGATATCGTGCTCTGGGACGATAACCCGGCACAGTTCGTGATCAACGCAATGTCCCCTGCTGAAGTGGCTGCAATCATCGTCGATGAAGATGCCCATGCAATGGATATCGCTGTTGGTGCGGACAATCTGGCTCAGGCCATCGGTCGTGGCGGTCAGAACGTGCGTCTGGCAAGTCAGTTGACTGGCTGGACCCTGAACGTGATGACCGAGTCGGACATCCAGGCCAAGCAGCAGGCAGAGACTGGCGACATTCTGCGCAACTTCATCGACGAGCTGGAAGTCGACGAAGATCTGGCGCAGGTGCTGGTCGATGAAGGCTTCACCAGCCTGGAAGAGATTGCCTACGTACCGCTGGAAGAAATGCTCAACATCGACGGCTTTGACGAAGAAACCGTCAACGAGCTTCGCGCTCGTGCCAAGGATCGCTTGTTGACTAAAGCCATCGCTACTGAGGAAAAGCTGGCAGACGCCCATCCGGCCGAAGACCTGCTCTCGCTTGAGGGTATGGACAAGGATTTGGCGATGGAACTGGCGGTGCGCGGCGTAATTACCCGCGAAGACCTGGCCGAGCAGTCTATAGATGATCTGCTCGACATCGACGGCATTGACGATGATCGTGCCGGCAAGTTGATCATGGCCGCCCGAGCCCATTGGTTCGAGTAACAGGCGCGGCCTGAGGAGAGAAGTGCATGACGCAAGTCACGGTGAAACAACTGGCCGATGAGGTCAAAACACCGGTAGAGCGCCTGCTGCAGCAGATGCGTGAGGCAGGTCTGCCGCACACCGCCGCCGAGGAACATGTGTCCGACAGTGAAAAGCAATCGTTGCTGACTCACTTGAAAAGCAGCCACAAGGCTAAAGTGGAAGAGCCGCGCAAGATTACCTTGCAGCGCAAGACCACCAGCACCCTGCGCGTTGCCGGCAGCAAAAGTATCAGCGTTGAAGTGCGCAAGAAGAAAGTTTTCGTGCAACGCAGCCCGGAAGAAATCGAGGCCGAGCGCAAGCGTGAGCTGGACGAACGCCGTGCGGTAGAAAATGCCGCCCGTCAAAAGGCTGAAGAAGAAGCCAAGCGTCGCGCCGAAGAAGAAGCGCGTCGCCAGCCTGTTGCCGAGCCGGTCGAGGCACCTGCTGCTCCTGCGCCAGCCCCTGTGGCGGCTGCCGAGCCTGTGCGTGAAGCGCCTGCCGCTCCGGCGGCACCTGCGCCAACACCCGCACCTGCTGCGCCTGTTGTCGAAGTTCGCAAGCGTGACGATCAGCGTCGTCCGGACAAGACCCGTGGCGATGACCGCAACTCGCGTGGTGGCGACGGCGAGCGCAAGAACGCTCCGCACCGTGCTTCGGTAAAAGAGAAGGCGCCTGCTGTTCGCGTTGCTCCTCGTACTACCGACGAAGAAAGCGATGGTTTCCGTCGTGGTGGTCGCGGCAAGTCCAAGCTGAAGAAACGCAATGCCCACGGTTTCCAGAACCCTACCGGTCCGGTTATTCGTGACGTTGCCATCGGCGAGACCATCACTGTCGGCGAACTGGCGGCACAGATGTCCGTCAAGGCAGCCGAAGTCATCAAGTTCATGTTCAAGCTGGGCACTCCGGTGACCATCAACCAGGTACTGGATCAGGAAACTGCCCAGTTGATCGCCGAAGAGCTGGGCCACAAGGTCACGCTGATCAGCGACAACGCCCTGGAAGACTCCCTGGCGGAATCCCTGAAGTTCGTGGGTGAAACCTTCGCTCGTGCTCCGGTCGTGACCGTAATGGGCCACGTTGACCACGGTAAGACTTCCCTGCTCGACTATATCCGTCGTGCCAAGGTTGCTGCTGGCGAAGCCGGTGGTATCACCCAGCACATCGGTGCCTACCACGTCGAAACCGAACGCGGCATGGTCACCTTCCTCGACACCCCTGGTCACGCCGCGTTTACCGCAATGCGTGCCCGTGGTGCCAAGGCAACCGATATCGTCATCCTGGTTGTTGCAGCAGACGACGGCGTGATGCCGCAGACCATCGAAGCCGTTCAGCATGCCATGGCAGCTGGCGTACCGCTGGTCGTTGCAGTGAACAAGATCGACAAGCCGGGCGCAGACCTTGATCGCATCCGTAGCGAACTGTCGGTCCATGGTGTGACTTCCGAAGAGTGGGGCGGTGATACGCCTTTCGTTCCGGTTTCCGCAAAAATGGGTACCGGTGTCGACGAACTGCTCGAAGCAGTCCTGCTGCAGGCCGAGGTTCTGGAACTCAAGGCCACTCCATCGGCTCCTGGTCGTGGTGTTGTCGTCGAGTCCCGTCTGGACAAGGGCCGCGGCCCGGTTGCCACGGTTCTGGTTCAGGACGGTACACTGCGTCAGGGCGACATGGTTCTGGTCGGTTCGAACTTCGGTCGTATCCGCGCCATGCTCGACGAAAACGGCAAGCCTGTAAAAGAGGCTGGCCCGTCGATTCCGGTCGAGATCCTCGGTCTGGATGGCACGCCGGATGCCGGCGACGAGATGAGCGTACTGGCTGACGAGAAGAAAGCCCGTGAAGTGGCTCTGTTCCGTCAAGGCAAGTTCCGTGAAGTCAAACTGGCTCGCGCACATGCTGGCAAGCTGGAAAACATCTTCGAAAGCATGGGCCAGGAAGAGAAGAAGACGCTTAACATCGTCCTCAAATCCGATGTCCGTGGTTCGCTGGAAGCACTGCAGGGCGCCCTGGGCGGCCTGGGTAACGATGAAGTGCAAGTGCGTGTCGTCGGCGGCGGTGTCGGTGGTATCACCGAGAGCGACGCCAACCTGGCACTGGCCTCCAACGCTGTACTGTTCGGCTTCAACGTGCGTGCCGATGCCGGCGCGCGCAAGATCGTCGAGCAGGAAGGTCTGGACATGCGTTACTACAACGTGATCTACGACATCATCGAAGACGTCAAGAAAGCGCTGACCGGTATGCTGGGCAGCGATGTTCGCGAGAACATCCTCGGTATCGCCGAAGTGCGTGACGTGTTCCGCTCGCCGAAATTCGGCGCGATCGCAGGCTGTATGGTCGTTGAAGGTGTCGTTCACCGTAACCGTCCGATCCGCGTTCTGCGTGACGACATCGTTATCTTTGAAGGCGAGCTGGAATCCCTGCGCCGCTTCAAGGACGATGCTTCCGAAGTTCGTGCCGGCATGGAATGCGGTATCGGCGTCAAGAGCTACAACGACGTCAAGGTCGGTGACAAGATCGAAGTCTTCGAGAAGGTCCAGGTTGCTCGCAGCCTCTAAATCGCGAGCTACAGGAGCCATGGCAGAGTCATGCATGCAAATGCACGGAGCTGTCATGGGCTCTCAACGCAACGCCCGGTCTGGCAATTGTCAGGCCGGGCGTTTGCCGCTTTCAGACTGTCAGGGTTTGCTCCCGAGTCAGTAACAGGTAACAAGCCATGGCAAAAGAATATAGCCGTACCCAACGAATCGGCGATCAGATGCAGCGCGAACTGGCGCAGTTGATCCGCCGCGAAATCAAGGACCCACGTGTGGGTCTGGTCACCATCACTGCGGTCGATGTCAGCCGTGATGTGGGGCATGCCAAGATCTTCATGACCGTAATGGGGCAGGACAGCGCCGAGGACATCGCGCAGAGCATCAAGGTGCTCAACTCTGCCGCCGGTTTCCTGCGCATGCAGCTGGCCCGCGAAATGAAACTGCGCAGCGTGCCGCAGTTGCATTTCCATTACGACGAAAGCGTGGCTCGTGGCGCACATCTCTCGGCATTGATCGAGCGTGCAGTGGCCGAAGACGGACAACATCAAGAAGGTTCCGCGCCACAAGGCACGAAACCGGACAGTACCGAGGAGTAAGGCGTGGCTCAGGTCAAGCGTATACGCCGCAACGTCAGCGGAATCATCCTGCTCGACAAGCCTCTGGGTTTCACGTCCAATGCGGCCCTGCAAAAGGTGCGCTGGTTGCTCAACGCCGAAAAGGCCGGGCATACCGGCAGTCTCGATCCACTGGCGACAGGTGTGTTGCCGCTGTGTTTCGGTGAGGCCACCAAGTTCTCTCAGTACCTGCTCGATTCGGACAAGTCCTACGAGACACTGATGCAACTGGGCAAGACCACCACCACCGCAGACTCCGAAGGCGAAGTGTTGCAGACTCGCCCGGTGACCGTTGGTCGTGAAGATATCGAAGCGGTTCTGCCGGCTTTTCGCGGTGAAATCAGCCAGATACCTCCGATGTACTCGGCCCTCAAGCGTGATGGACAGCCTCTTTACAAGCTGGCCCGTGCAGGTGAAGTAGTGGAGCGTGAGCCTCGTTCTGTTACTATTGCGCGCCTGGAATTGCTGGCTTGCGAGTCCGAGACTGCGCGTCTTTCGGTCGATTGCAGCAAAGGCACCTATATTCGGACCCTGGTCGAGGATATTGGTGAAAAACTGGGTTGTGGAGCCTATGTCGCAGAGCTGCGTCGTACCCAGGCCGGGCCTTTCAGCCTGAGCCAGACGGTCACGCTGGAAGAGCTTGAGCAGGTACACGCCGAAGGTGGCAACGAAGCGGTCGACCGTTTCCTGATGCCATCTGACAGCGGTCTGCTACATTGGCCATTGCTGCAGTTTTCGGAACACAGTTCTTTCTACTGGCTGCATGGTCAGCCGGTAAGAGCACCGGATGCGCCGAAGTTCGGCATGGTCCGGGTGCAGGATCACGAAGGTCGCTTCATCGGGATCGGTGAAGTAAGCGAAGACGGGCGTATAGCGCCGCGTCGTCTGATTCGGTCAGAATGACCGGAACCAGGCTGTCTGCATGCAGGTGGTCTGGAACGAGGGTGGCTGTCAACAGGCACGGTCACATCTCATTTTTTAATACAGGGATCTGTCCCTGGCCTGTTGGAAACTCTTCTTCGGAAGCGGTTTCCCTGAAATGAAGGATTGCCCACATGGCACTCAGCGTTGAAGAAAAAGCTCAGATCGTAACCGACTACCAGCAAGCTGTTGGTGACACTGGTTCGCCAGAAGTGCAAGTTGCACTGCTGACCGCCAACATCAACAAACTGCAAGGCCACTTCAAGGCCAACGGTAAGGACCACCACTCGCGTCGTGGCCTGATCCGTATGGTAAACCAGCGTCGCAAGCTGCTGGATTACCTGAAAGGTAAGGACGTTAGCCGTTACAGCACCCTGATCGGTCGTCTGGGTCTGCGTCGCTAATAACGACGTTGCGAGAGGTTGGTTGTCTGTCACGATTCATCGGTATACCGATGGCTCCTGGCAGGCTTCCAGCCTCTAGTTTTATCTGGACTGTCGAAGGGTCCGATTCCCCTCGCTGCCCAAGAATTCGCAAGAAACCAGTTCCCCAAGAGCCACAGAAAAGGTAGGAAACCGTGAACCCGGTAATCAAGAAATTTCAGTTCGGTCAATCGACCGTAACCCTGGAGACTGGCCGCATCGCCCGTCAGGCTTCCGGCGCAGTACTGGTCACCGTTGACGACGACGTCAGCGTATTGGTGACAGTGGTCGGTGCCAAACAGGCCGATGCCAGCAAGGGCTTTTTCCCTCTGTCTGTGCACTACCAGGAAAAAACCTACGCTGCCGGCAAGATCCCTGGTGGTTTCTTCAAGCGTGAAGGCCGTCCTTCCGAGAAAGAAACCCTGACTTCGCGTCTGATCGACCGTCCGATCCGTCCGTTGTTTCCAGAAGGCTTCATGAACGAAGTGCAGGTTGTCTGCACCGTGGTTTCCACCAGCAAGAAAACCGATCCGGACATCGCTGCCATGATCGGTACTTCGGCTGCCCTGGCCATCTCCGGCATTCCGTTCGACGGCCCTGTCGGCGCTGCCCGCGTTGCTTTCCATGAAAGCACCGGCTACCTGCTGAACCCGACTTACGAGCAACTGCAGGCTTCGAGCCTGGACATGGTCGTAGCCGGTACTTCCGAAGCCGTTCTGATGGTTGAATCCGAAGCCAAGGAACTGACCGAAGACCAGATGCTGGGCGCTGTCCTGTTCGCCCACGACGAATTCCAGGCCGTAATCAACGCGGTCAAGGAACTGGCCGCCGAAGCCGCCAAGCCTGTCTGGGACTGGCAGCCAAAGCCGGAAGCCACTGCGCTGCTGGGCGCGATCCGTTCCGAGTTCGGCGACGCGATCTCCCAGGCTTACACCATCACCGTCAAGGCCGACCGCTATGCGCGTCTGGGCGAGCTGCGTGATCAGGTCGTTGCCAAACTGGCTGTTGAAGAAGGCAGCCCGTCTGCCGGCGAAGTCAAAGCAGCTTTCGGTGAAATCGAATACCGCACCGTGCGTGAGAACATCGTCAACGGCAAGCCACGTATCGATGGCCGTGACACCCGCACCGTTCGTCCTCTGAACATCGAAGTTGGCGTTCTGCCAAAGACTCACGGTTCGGCACTGTTCACCCGTGGCGAAACCCAGGCTCTGGTTGTCGCGACTCTGGGTACTGCCCGTGACGCACAACTGCTGGACACCCTAGAAGGCGAGAAGAAAGACCCGTTCATGCTGCACTACAACTTCCCACCGTTCTCGGTAGGCGAGTGTGGCCGCATGGGGGGCGCCGGTCGTCGTGAGATCGGTCACGGCCGTTTGGCTCGTCGCAGCGTTCAGGCCATGCTGCCTGAAACCGACGTGTTCCCTTACACCATCCGCGTGGTATCGGAAATCACCGAATCCAACGGTTCCAGCTCCATGGCTTCGGTCTGCGGTGCTTCCCTGGCTCTGATGGACGCCGGTGTACCGATGAAGGCGCCGGTTGCCGGTATCGCCATGGGTCTGGTCAAGGAAGGCGAGAAATTCGCGGTTCTGACCGACATCCTGGGTGACGAAGACCACCTGGGCGACATGGACTTCAAGGTAGCCGGTACCTCCAAAGGTGTTACCGCGCTGCAGATGGACATCAAGATCAAAGGCATCACCGAAGAAATCATGGAGATCGCCCTGGGCCAGGCCCTGGAAGCTCGCCTGAACATCCTCGGTCAGATGAACCAGATCATTGGCCAGTCGCGTACCGAGCTGTCGGCCAACGCTCCGACCATGATCGCGATGAAGATCGACACCGACAAGATCCGTGACGTCATCGGTAAAGGCGGCGCGACCATCCGTGCAATCTGTGAAGAGACCAAGGCTTCGATCGACATCGAAGACGACGGCTCGATCAAGATCTTCGGCGAAACCAAGGACGCGGCTGAAGCAGCACGTCAGCGCGTTCTGGGTATCACCGCAGAAGCGGAAATCGGCAAGATCTATGTCGGCAAGGTTGAGCGTATCGTCGACTTCGGCGCATTCGTCAACATCCTGCCTGGCAAGGACGGTCTGGTGCACATCTCCATGCTGAGCGATGCTCGCGTAGAGAAAGTGACCGACATCCTGAAAGAAGGCCAGGAAGTCGAAGTTCTGGTACTGGACGTCGACAACCGTGGTCGCATCAAGCTGTCGATCAAGGACGTAGCCGCTGCAAAAGCATCGGGCGTCTGATAGCTCGTCAGGCTTTGCCAAAAAGAAAGGATCCTTCGGGATCCTTTTTTTATGAGCGTAAATAACGGCTTATGCAAAGTCTCTCAAAACGCCCGAAGAGAACATGCATCTTGCAAGTGAAGTTTTTGGGTGAACGGGCAATCTGCACGATCGTGCAAAATAGGAAAAACAATAAGATATTGAATTTAAAGGATTTTATGGTTTGTGGCAGATTGGCACACCCCTTGCGATATAACCAGTAACCCTGCAACCAACGATGGTTGGTGCAGTTTCTGAGAAAAACAGGAGTTATCGTATGAAGAAGTTCGCTATCGCTGCTGCCACCGCAACTGCCCTGACACTGACCATGGCTAACGCTGCATTCGCTCAGACCAACACCCAGGCTCCAATGATGCTGGCTGCCGGCGAAGTGGCTAAAGTCAAGGAAGAGACTGGCGATACCTGGATCACCACCAAGGTTAAAGCCGATCTGCTGACTGAAAAAGGCATTCCTGGCTCGGACATCAAGGTTGAAACCAACAAAGGCGTGGTTTCCCTGTCCTCCACTGTTGCCGTGACCGAAGCCCAGAAGACCACTGCTGTGGCCATCGCCAAGAAAATCAAAGGCGTCCAGGCTGTTTCGGCTGATGGCCTGAAAGCCGAGTAATCCTTTGTATTGAGCATCTGACGTCTGGTCGACAGCCTTGCAGGTTGTCGGCAGACAGGAAGTTCATGCGAGAGGCCACAAGGATGTGGCCATTACAGGCCCCGGTGTTCGCACTGGGGCCTGTTCTATTTCAGGCGAGGCTTGTTCATTGGCCGCGCTTGCTGTCGATCCTGACCAGGCGACCACCCTCGAAGCGCAGGTATTGGTACATGCCGTTATACGGCCCGTAAATCCACTCTTCGATCCGCACTTCCTCTGACCTGCGATAGTTGCTGCTGTAGGTTTCCTTGCTGCCCAGGACCTCCTGGCTCACAGGCTCTCCGCATTTCTGCTGAACCTCGAAAATCCGGTCCCCCGTACTGATCAACTGGCTGCCGCAACGCAAGGTCGACGCCTGTGCTGTCGCCGCCAGCGCTCCAGAGAGCGTGAGCACGATGAAACCGGCAAGCCTGATCGGGGTTCTATTCAAGTCGTTTACTCGCTATCCAGATGAAGTGGGCTGATCACCCGGCCATCCGCTTGTGCCTGACCCAGGTGTGCATCGACGAAGTAGATACGTTCGTCTTCCAGTTGCCCTTTCTGTACCAGATAGTCCTTGATACTGCCAGCCCGATCCTGACCCAGCTCACGCAACAGGACTTCGTTGCTGCTCCAGAACTTGAGCACGGCGGCACGCATTCTGTTCAGGCGCTCTTCCTTGCCGAGGTCGGTCCATTCAGCCGGTGGCTGCTGCTTGAGACGGGCGCGGTAGATGCCTTCGAGCATCGGGCCTTTCTCGTCCTCGGGGACCTGCAGCAGAGCGGCTCTGGCCGGAACCTTGTCGCCACGGCGCTGCATGATCTTGTAGTAGGTGGACTGGTATTCGCGTTCCAGTCGCTGCTGGGCGAGCAGTGGGCCATCGCTGCTGGCCGCGCTGGTGCCTTCGATTTCCAGGCGTAAGGCCGGACGCTCCTTGAGACCGGCGGCCAGCGTATCGAGAGCCTTGCGGGCTTCATTGCTCAGCTCGCTGGAGCCTGGCGCGAAACTGACATTGCCCAGATCTTCCGAACCGCCACCGCTGACCAGACCGCCGAGCATCTTGAAAGGTGCCTGTGCTGCGCGCAGGACGAGGTTGCGCAAGGTCTGCCAGACAATCGGCATGACGCTGAATTGCGGGTTGTTCAGATCCCCTTCGACCGGCAGTTCAATGGCAATTCTGCCCTGAGTGTCCTTGAGCAAAGCGACTGCCAGACGAATCGGCAAGTCCACAGCGTCGGGACTGTCGACTTTCTCACCCAGTTGCAACTGCTCGACGAGTACCTTGTTCTGGGCCTTCAGCTTGCCCTGGGTGATCAGGTAATGCAGATCGAGATTGAGTCGGCCTTTACGAATCCGGAACCCGGCGAACTTGCCGGAGTAGGGCGTCAGCGTGGTCAGCTCGACACGTCTGAAGCTGGTGGCGATATCGAGGCTGGCCATCGGGTTGAACGGGTTGAGGCTGCCCTTGATGGTAACCGGCGCATAACGGTCCACCTTGCCCTCGACATTTACCGGTGCCGGTACAGGCTGGCGGTTGTCGATGGTGCCGATACGGCCATTGAGCTGCTGCACGGCGGTAATGAAATTGGGCGTCAGGGTCAGGTCGGCGAAGTTGGCCGAGCCCTCCTTGATGTTGATCTCTCCGATATGAATGCCCAGCGGTTTTTCATTGCCGGCGGTCTTGGGGGCGGTCGATGCGGCCTGTTTGTCGGCAGGCTGCGGAATCAGCAGGTCATCGATATTGGTGGTGCGGTCGTCATTGATCATGAAGCGGGCATAAGGCTGCTCCAGATTGACCTGGGTAATCGACAGGTTGTCGCCATGCTGATAATTCAGCCCTTCAACTTCCAGCCGCTGCCACTTCATGAAGTCGCGTTGCTTGAGAGTGTCGAGGGTGTGCAACTGGTTGACCTGAGCCTTGCCCGTGACGGCCAGAGCCAGAGGTGCGGTGTTTTTCAGGTCCACGGCCAGGTCGCTGTCGAGCATCCCGCTGCGCATTTCCAGGCGAATGAACGGGCTGATATAGGCCTGGGCGATACGCAGGTCGATATCCCGTGTCGTGACATTCAAACGCGCACTGACCGGGCTGAGATTGACGTCACCCGCGGCTGTCAGCTTGCCCTGTTTGCCCAGCCCGGTGTCGAGCTTGAGGGTGAAGGGCGATTTGTTCAGGCTGTCGAAGTTCTGCAGGTCCAGATTCAGGGGGCCGACATCCAGAGTGACGGCTTCTTTGGGCACTCGATCGGCCAAGTGGACCTTATAGTCGCGCAGTTGCACATCCTGTAGCAGGACTTGCCAGGGTTTGGCCGGGGACGCCGGGCGAGCGGCAGTCTGGGCACTGGCATCGGAAGCCGGCTCGGCGGCCTTGGCATCGATTTCCGGTTTTTTCGGTGCCGGTCTTGTCGGCTGGCTGGCAAAGAGTTTCTGCCAGTCCAGCTGGCCATCGGCCTCCCGGGCAGCCCAGGTTTCCAGCTTGTTGCTGCGGATCTTGCCGACGCTGACAAGCTGTCTGGCCAGATCCACCGACGTTTCGCTGACCTCCAGGCGTTGCAGGCGCACCAAGGGGCGTCCATCAGGCGCATCGAGCGCGAACGGTGAAATGCTGGCCGCAGCATTGCTGAGCTTGAGTTCGGTTTCCTTGCTCAGATCGAGGGTGTAACGGGTGCTGAAGTTCAGGATGCCGTCTTTCAGGGCCAGTGGCAGGGCATCGCGTACATAAGGCCACCAGAGCTTCATCTTGCTGTCGGTGACCTTGAGGGTGCCTTCGGACGTGATCGGTACCAGACTGATGCGTCCCACCCAGTCGATCTGACCGCCGTCGGGGCCGATGGCGACCATGGTCATGTCGGCGTTGTCTTCCGGGAGCGTGCTGAGGTTCTTCAGCTCCAGGTTCAGTTTGTCGTAAAGGAATTCGATGGGCTCGCCGGGGCGCATGTCCTGAAAGTGGACATAGCCGTCAGCCAGTTTGAGGTCATCGATACGCAGCGGAAAGGGTTTGCCGGCAGGTTCATTGGTGCTCGGCTCACTGGGTGGCAGCTTGAACAATTGCGCCAGATTCAGTGTGCCTGTCTTGTCGAACAGCACCTCGGTTCTGGGATTGCTCAGTTCCACCTTCTGCAGATGCAGGGCACCGCTCCAGAGGCTGTCGATCTGCAGGTTGGCATACAGCTTCCCGAAGGCAATCTGCTCTTTACCGGGGACGCCGATGTTCAGCCCCCAGAGCGTCAGCTCCAGACTGTAGGGATTGAGCTCAAGGCGTTCGAGCCTTGCCGGTACGGTGGAGTAGTTGCTCAACTGCTGGTTGGCGATACGCAGGGCAATACCGGGCAGAATGAAAAAGCCCAGCAGGCTGTAGAGCACGAATACAGCCAGCAAAGTGCCAAGAGTACGCTTCAATCCTTTGGACATCGGGGCTTTGTCTCTCTCTTTCGGAGCTCCTTGGAGTATGGCATGCCCATTGGGTTCAAAAGGCCAAGCCGCCCAATGCTGTAGGAAATTTCCTTTAAATACGGGCCGATATCAGAACTGCAGAATCAGCGTCTTGAGTGGAGGCCGATTGTCCTGTGAAGGAAAGTCTTCGGCAGGCTTCATGACCTGGCAATCACGTACCGGTCGGCCAGCCTTGCTGGCGCAACGCAGAACCTGCTCACGCCAGTCGTCCATGCCGACTTTTGCCAGGTTATTGCAGCAGATCAGTACGCCATCTTCGGCAGTGCTCAAGAGTGCCGGTTTGAGCAGGCTCTGGTAATCACGCAGCAGATCCACCGTGCCGAAAGCGCTCTTGGCCCAGGCAGGCGGGTCGAGCAACACCAAGTCGTATTGGCGTTGCTGCAGTTTGATGTAGGCCGGGAGCTTCTGCCCGCGTCGCGAGCTGACGGGCAGGCCTGCCAGTTGCCGGATTGCCGGGAAGTAGTCCGACTGGATGAACTGCATCGGTGGCAGTTGCGGGTTGAGTGCGCCGTTCTCGCGCCCTACGGCCAGGTTGCTCTCGGCAAAGTCCAGATTGCAGACTTCACTGGCGCCACCGGCAGCAGCGCTCAGGCCGACGCCGCAGGTGTAGGAAAACAGGTTGAGCACGCTCTTGCCCTTGCTGTGGGCCTTGACCCAGCCGCGAGTGTTGCGCAGGTCGAGAAACAGCAACGGGTCCTGTCCGGTATGACGGCCACGCACCCGGTAGTTCAGGCCCCACTCATGACCGATCAGGTCTTGCAAGGCAGCTTCTTGAGCCTTGTAGACCGGGTCTTGGCGGTCGATGCGGGAGTTGCCCTGGGAGCGGTCGTTGTAGACCAGCAGGGTTTCCAGGCCCAGCCGCGCATTGACCAGTGCATGCAGCCCCAGCAGAGAGTCCAGATCCAGCGTGTCATGAAAGCTCTGCACCAGCAGTTGCGGGCCATAGCGGTCGATGGTCAGACCGCTGGCGCCCTCCTGGCTGCCGTGAAACAGCCGATAGCAGTCCGTGCCTTGCCGATGCAGCTCGGCAAGCAGGTTTTGACGGTTGTCGAGGGCGACGCTGAGCGCCTGGTTCAGGGAAGACATGCTGAGCGCCTTGGGCTGGAATTAGGCGCGGAAGTTTATCAGTTACAAGGCCCGGATAGATGGCTGATCGTTCCTGCGAGAACGATCAGCCAGACTCAGTGGGTCAGCGGGCCAGCGCCAGCGCTACACCCTGGCCGCCTCCGATGCAGAGGGTGGCCAGGCCTTTTCTGGCGTCACGCTTGATCATTTCATGCAGCAGGGTCACCAGTACGCGGCAGCCGGATGCGCCGATGGGATGGCCCAACGCGATGGCACCGCCGTTGACGTTGACCTTTTCCAGATTCAGGCCCAACTCCTTGGCGACCGACAGCGACTGAGCGGCAAACGCCTCGTTGGCTTCGATCAGGTCCAGCTCTTCCAGTGACCAGCCGGCCTTGTCCAGGCAGCGACGTGTCGCGCTGACCGGGCCGATGCCCATGATGGCCGGGTCTACGCCGGCATTGGCGTAACCTGCGATGCGCGCCAGCACCGGCAGGCCCAGTTGCTCGGCCTTGGCTGCGCTCATCAGCATGACGGCCGCTGCGCCATCGTTGATGGATGAGGCATTGCCGGCGGTGACCGTGCCGTCTTTCTTGAAGGCGGCCTTGAGCTTGCCCAGGGATTCGGCAGTCGTACCCGCACGTGGTTGTTCATCGGTATCGAAGCGCAGCGGGTCGCCTTTGCGCTGAGGGATCAGGATCGGGGTGATTTCATCCACGAAACGCCCGGCCTCGATGGCCGCAATGGCGCGCTGCTGGGAGGTGGCAGCGAACTCGTCCTGTGCCTGACGGCTGATGTCGTACTTGTCGACGAGGTTTTCTGCGGTAATGCCCATGTGATAGTCGTTGAAGGCGTCCCACAGGCCGTCGCTGATCATGGTATCCACCAGAGAGGCGTGGCCCATGCGCAGACCGGTACGTGCTCCGGGCATCACATAGTTGGCCAGGCTCATGTTCTCCTGGCCACCGGCAATGATGATCTCGGCATCGCCGCAGCGAATCGCCTGGGTGGCCAGATGCAGCGCCTTGAGACCCGAGCCGCAGACCTTGTTCAGAGTCATGGCGGGGACCGCAAACGGCAGCCCGGCCTTGATTGCGGCCTGACGCGCCGGGTTTTGTCCGGCACCGGCGGTCAGTACCTGGCCCATGATGACTTCATCGATCTGCCCGCCGTCCACACCGGTCTGGCTGAGCAGTTGGCGGATAACGGCTGCGCCCAGCTCCACGGCGGGCACTGTGGCCAGTGAACCCTGGAAGCTGCCTACGGCAGTCCGGGTGGCGGCAACGATAACGACGTCTTGCATGGTGCTGATCCTCATTGTTATTGGGCTGAGCCGGGTGACGGCTCGGCGTGATCAATGGACTCATGTTGGCACATATGCAAAGCCGGATTCCAACCGGGAACCCGGCGGTCATCCTATCCTGGAGCCATTCTTCGCTGTGCCCGATGAATGGAGCCGTTGCGCACGGCCCAGCGCAGTATCGGGGCGCAGCAATGGACCCCCGCGCGAATCATCCTGCGCCGCAACAGACCTTGTTCGACATCGAGCATTTCGCAGGCCCAGGGTGGCAGCAGATCAATCCCGGCCTGCATCATCAGTACGCCAAAAGGTTTGACCAGCCTGTTGGGTGCGGGCTCGTTGAGCAGCAGGCGCATCACTTCGCGGCTGCGGTCGTCGCACAGCAGTTGCCCGCGAATACCCTCCAGGTAATCGGCAATCTGCTGGCGTGAGCGTGGCACATCACGGGCACCCAGGCGTTCGGCAATGAGAGCGGTTTCCGCGTAGTAGGCGTCCTGCTCGGCCAGTGACAGGCCCGGGTCGAGATAGCGCAGATGCGCTGCAAGAAAACTGCTGACTTCCGCCACATGCACCCAGGTCAGCAGCTCAGGATCGCTGGCGGCATAAGGTCGGCCGTCTGGCGCAGTGCCAGTAACCTGCAGGTGAATGGTGCGGACCTTCTCGATCAGCCAGTTCGCATCGCGGGTTGCGCCGAACGTGGTGCCGGAAAGGAACTGGCCGGTGCGTCGCAAGCGGCCCAGCATGTCCTCGCGGAAACTGGAGTGATCCCAGACCCCGGCCAATGCCAGTGGATGCAGCGCCTGAAGCATCAAGGCGCTGATGCCGCCGATCAGCATGCTGGTGAAATCGCCATGTACGCGCCAGCAAATGGCCTGTGGGCCGAACAGGCCGGGGTCGCCCTTGGGATTCTCCAGATCCAGTTGGCCCAGTGACAGTCCGGTCAGGCTCATGACCTGGGTTTCGATACGACGACGAATGAATTCCATGTGCTCTCGGGGACAACTGCGGCAAGGTACAGACCATGCCTCGCCTGCCTTACCGATTCAAGCGTTTGTCGATCAGGTTATCCACAACTCCCGGATCGGCCAGGGTCGAGGTATCGCCCAGGTTATCGAGTTCGTTGCAGGCGATCTTGCGCAGGATACGGCGCATGATCTTGCCCGAGCGGGTCTTGGGCAGGGCGGGTGCCCACTGGATCAGGTCGGGTTTCGCGAATTTGCCGATCTCCTTGCTGACATGGGCCAGCAGCTCGCTTTTCAGGTCATCGGTGGGTTCGATGCCGTTGATGAGGGTGACAAAGGCATAGATGCCCATGCCTTTCACATCGTGGGGATAACCTACCACTGCGGCTTCGGCGATCTTGTCATGCAGCACCAGAGCGCTTTCTACTTCGGCCGTACCGATCCGGTGGCCTGACACATTGAGCACATCGTCCACGCGACCGGTGATCCAGTAATCGCCTTCTTCGTCGCGACGTGCTCCATCGCCGGTGAAGTAATACCCGGCGCAGGGCTTGAAGTAGGTATCGATCATGCGCTGCGGGTTGCCGTAGACACTGCGGATCTGTCCCGGCCAACTGGCTTTGATTGCCAGCAGGCCGCTGCCGGGGCCCTGGATTTCCTGGCCTTGTTCATCGAGCAGGACGGGCTGTACGCCAAACATCGGTTGTGTCGCGCAGCCGGGTTTGAACTGGCTGGCACCGATCAGCGGGGTGAGCATGATGCCGCCGGTTTCGGTCTGCCACCAGGTGTCGACAATAGGGCAGCGCTCTTTGCCCACCTGATGGAAATACCATTCCCAGGCCTGAGGGTTGATCGGTTCACCGACACTGCCCAGCAGCCGCAGGCTTTCCCTGGATGTGTCTTGCAGGGGCGCGGGGCCTTCGCGCATCAGGGCTCGCAGGGCGGTGGGGGCGGTGTAGAAGATATTGACCTGATGCTTGTCGATGACCTTCCAGAAGCGTGAGGCATCCGGGTAGTTGGGCACGCCCTCGAACATCAGCGTCGTCGCGCCATTGGCAAGCGGGCCATAGACGATATAGCTGTGGCCGGTGACCCAGCCGACGTCCGCCGTACACCAGAAAATCTCACCCTCGCGATAATCGAACACATGCTTGTAGGTCATGGCCGCCTGCAGCAGATAGCCGCCGGTGGTATGCAGCACACCCTTGGGTTTGCCGGTGCTGCCGGAGGTATAGAGAATGAACAACGGGTCTTCGGCGTCCATGGGCTCTGGCGGGCAGTCATCGCTGATGCCATGCAGTGCCTCGTGATACCAGAGGTCACGGCCCTTGACCCAGTCGATTTCTCCCTGGGTTCGCTCCACTACCAGCACCGTGCTCACGTTCGGGCAGCTTTGCAGGGCCTTGTCGACGTTGTGTTTCATCGGGATGTATTTGCCGCCCCGGATGCCTTCATCGGCGGTGATGACCGTGTGGCAGTCCGAGTCCAGAATCCGGTCGCGCAGGGCATCCGGAGAAAAGCCACCAAATACCACCGAATGCACGGCACCTATGCGGCTACAGGCGAGCATGGCGTAGGCGGCCTCGGGAATCATCGGCATGTAGATACACACCCGGTCACCTTTGCGAACGCCGCGAATCTTCAGGACGTTGGCCAGCCGGGAAACGTTGTGATGCAGCTTTCTGTAGGTGATTTCGGCAGATTCGCTCGGGTTGTCGCCTTCCCAGATCAACGCGATCCGGTCGCCATGCTCTTGCAGATGGCGGTCGATACAGTTGTAACTGACATTGAGTTTGCCACCCTTGAACCAGCTTGCCTGTCCGGTGCTGAAGTCCGAACTGTGGACCTCGTCCCAGGGCGCTGACCAGTCGAGAAAGGCGGTGGCCTGTTCAGCCCAGAATTGCTCGGGGTTATCCACAGACTGGCGATAAAGACGCTTATAGTCGGCCGGGCTCAGTTGAGCGGCCAGGCTTGTGGCATAGGCTTTGGGGAATGCGCGGATATCGAACATGATCGGCTTCCTTGTGCTTGTGTGGGTACAAGGATAGAAGCCGGTGGGGGATCGCGAATGAATTCGCCTACACCGTAGGAGCGAATTCATTCGCGAAGAGGGGCTTTCAATCAGCCGCGATGACGTCCGCGGAAGTAGTTGATCAGGCCTTGGGTCGAAGCATCTTCGGCAGGCTCTTCGATACCACCTGTCAGGCGCTGGTAAACACCTTTGCCCAGTTCCTTGCCCAACTCGACGCCCCATTGATCGAAGGCGTTGATGCCCCAGATCACGCTCTGTACGAAAACCTTGTGTTCGTACATCGCCACCAGTGCTCCCAGACGGCGCGGGCTGATGCGTTCCACCACCAGAGTGTTGCTCGGACGGTTGCCCGGAATGACCTTGTGCGGCGCAATCTGCTGCACCTGTTCTTCCGGCATGCCTTTTTCACGCAGCTCGGCTTCGGCTTCGGCGCGGGTCTTGCCCAGCATCAGCGCCTGGCTCTGCGACAGGCAGTTGGCATACAGCCACTGATGATGGTCGGCAACCGGGTTGAAGCTGACGATCGGCACAATGAAGTCAGCCGGGATCAGTTGGGTGCCCTGATGCAGCAACTGGTGATAAGCATGCTGACCGTTGCAGCCTACGCCACCCCAGATGACCGGGCCGGTATCGGTGGAAACCGGTGTGCCGTCCTGGCGTACGCTCTTGCCGTTGGATTCCATGTCCAGTTGCTGCAAGTGCTTGGTGATGTTACGCAGGTAGTGGTCGTAAGGCAGGATCGCGTGGCTCTGAGAGCCCCAGAAGTTGCCATACCACACGCCCAGCAGGCCCAGCAGCACCGGCATGTTCTTCTCGAAGGGAGCGCTCTGGAAGTGCTGGTCCATGGTGTAGGCACCGGACAGCAGTTCCTTGAAGTTGGACATGCCGATGGCCAGTGCGATAGGCAGGCCGATGGCCGACCACAGCGAGTAACGGCCGCCGACCCAGTCCCACATCGGGAAGATGTTCTCTTCGCGAATACCGAAAGCCACGGCAGCAGCATTGTTGCTCGACACGGCAATGAAGTGGCGATACAGCTCTGCCTCGGAGCCACCCTGAGCCAGATACCACGAGCGTGCAGCCTGGGCGTTCTTCAGGGTTTCCAGGGTGTTGAAGGATTTCGACGAAACGATGAACAGCGTGGTTTCGGCGCGGATCTTCATCGACAGTTCATGGAATTCACTGCCGTCGATATTTGCCAGGTAATGGCAGCGCACGCCTTTGTGGGTGTACGACAGCAGCGCTTCGGAAACCAGCTCCGGGCCCAGGAACGAACCACCGATGCCGATGTTCACCACGTCGGTGATGGGCTTCTCGGTGTAGCCGCGCCACAGACCGTCGTGAATGCGACCGACCAGCTCGGTGATCTGGTTGAGAACCTTGTGAACTTCCGGCATCACGTTGACGCCGTTGACCAGCAGCTTGTCGCCAACCGGGCGGCGCAGTGCGGTGTGCAGTGCCGGACGGCCTTCGGAGGAGTTGACCAGTTCGCCGTCGTATTGGGCCTTGATCGCTTCCTTGAGGCCGACTTCATTGGCCAGGTTGACCAGCAGGTCCTGGGTTTCGCCGGTAATCAGGTTCTTCGAGTAGTCGAGAAACAGGCCGCAACTGCTGAGGGTGAATTGGCTGAAGCGTTGCGGGTCTGCATTGAACGCATCGCGCATGCTGAAATCCTGCATGGCTTGGCGGTGTTGACTCAGCGCCTGCCAGGCGGGCAGGGCGGTCACATCAGAAGGATTGCGGTAGTACGCCATCGCTGCGGGTTTCCTTTAACTTGAACTGCCTTGGAGGTTGAAAAGCCAGATCGCAAACTTGAATGCTCGGCAACTCAACGGAGACTACCCCCCGCATGCCTGTTTGTCTGCGCTCTGTCTTACATGAGGCCGGTACTATTTCACACAGGCTGAGTGCTGTGTCCTGTATGGGATTACCTAGGCAACCTGTACCGGTATGGCATTACTGGTATGGCTAAGTTCATTGCCCGGTGCCATATAAAGCATGCGTGGCTTGAAATCGACCAGCTCGGCGTCGGAGTACTGAGCATAGGCGCAGATGATCACACGGTCGCCGACTTTCGCCTTGTGAGCCGCAGCGCCGTTGACCGAAATCATGCGCGAGCCTTCTTCACCCCGGATGGCGTAGGTGGTGAAGCGCTCGCCGTTATCGATGTTGTAGATCTGGATCTGCTCGTACTCGCGGATGCCGGAGAGGTCCAGCCACTCGCCATCGATGGCGCATGAGCCTTCGTAGTCGAGCACGGCGTGAGTGACTTCTGCACGGTGCAGTTTGGCTTTGAGCATCACGGTGTGCATCTTGTTGTTATTCCTTGGTCAGGTGCAGATTGTCGATCAGGCGGGTCTTGCCCAGAAAGGCGGCAACCAGAATGACCAGATCACGGTCTTGTTCGGTCGCAGGTCGCAGACTGGTGGCTTCGCGCACTTCCAGATAGTCGATACGGAAACCTTCGGCTTCCAGGGTTCTCTTGCCGATGTCGATCAGGCTGTTGATCGCTTCGTTGCAGCGAATGCCATCGGCCACGGTACTGAGCACACGATACAGAGCAGGTGCCTTGGCGCGTTCTTCTGTGCTCAGGTAACCATTGCGCGACGACAGGGCCAGGCCATCGGCGGCGCGAACGGTCGGTTCGCCAATGATCTGGATCGGCATGTTCAGATCCCGGACCAGTGCCCGGATCACTGCCAGTTGCTGAAAGTCTTTTTCGCCAAACACGGCCAGATCGGGCTGCACCATGTTGAACAGTTTGCTGACCACGGTGGCAACGCCATCGAAATGGCCGGGACGGCTGGCACCGCACAGCCCTTCGGACAGGTGTGGAACGCTGACCAGTGTCTGGTCGGCCATGCCGTGCGGGTACATTTCTTCCACGCTGGGCGTGAACAGCAGGTTACAACCGGCTTCGAGCAGTTTTTCCTTGTCGGCGTCCAGAGTGCGCGGGTAGCTCGCCAGGTCTTCGTTGGGGCCGAACTGCAGCGGGTTGACGAAAATGGTGGCGACCACGAAGTCCGCCCGCTGGCTCGCCCGGGTAACCAGTGCGGCATGGCCGCTGTGCAGGTTGCCCATCGTGGGCGTCAGGGCAATCCGTTTACCTTCGCTACGGGCGCGAGCGACGGCGGCGCGCAGGTCCAGTACGGTTTTTACTGTGTTCATGCCGAGAATCCGTGTTCAGTTGCCGGGAAGCTGACGTTTTTGACTGCGCTGACGTAGGCCTGGATGGCCGACTGAATATCAGGCTGGCCGACCATGAAGTTCTTGACGAACTTGGGTACGCGCCCGCTGATGGAGAGGCCGAGCATGTCATGCAGCACCAGCACCTGACCGTCGGTGGCGCTGCCTGCACCGATACCGATGACCGGAACTTTCACCGCCTGGGTGATTTCCTCGGCCAGTTCGCTCGGGACACATTCCAGCAGGATCATGGCGGCGCCGGCCTGCTCCAGAGTAATGGCGTCGGCACGCATCTGGCGGGCCTGTGCTTCCAGACGGCCCTGAACCTTGTAGCCACCCAGCACGTTCACCGATTGTGGCGTCAGGCCCATATGGGCGCAGACTGGAATGCCGCGGTCGGCGAGCAGGCGTATCGACTCGGCCAGCCAGGCGGCACCTTCGACCTTGACCATGTGCGCACCCGCCTGCATCAGCGTGGTGCTGTTGGTGAAGGTCTGTTCGAGAGTGGCGTTGGCCATGAAAGGCAGGTCGGCCAGAATCAGCGCGCCCTGATTGCCGCGTTTGACGCAGGCAACGTGATAGGCCATCTCGGCGGTCGTCACTGGCAAGGTGCTGTCATGGCCTTGAAGAACCATGCCCAGCGAGTCACCGACCAGCAACACTTCGACACCCGCCTGACTGGCGGTATGAGCGAAAGTCGCGTCGTAGCAGGTCAGCATGGTGATCTTCTCACCCTTGTGCTTGAGGGCCAGCAGCGACGTAACAGTTATATCAGGCATCTAAAGTCTCCATCAGGCGCTGTGCACACTGCGGCGATTCATCTTGGAAAAGCAGGCACACCGTCGTATCGCGGTGTTTCGCAAAGGCCTGTTTCGCGCCCATTCACCAACGGGTTGGCGGCGGGAGGCCTATCTTCGTGAGGAGGGGGCATGAAGTCAATTGCAGGTGTTACCCGTTTTCATCATCGGTTACAGATGCGTAGTAACGGGTGACACGTCAGGGTTACGCCTGAGCGGACAAACGCTCCAGGCCCTCGAATGGGCAAGCGGCCAGTAACTGCTCCAGCGTGCGCCCGTCTGCCAGATCCAGGCGAGGGGCGAGCTCTGCCAGAGGGTAGAGGACGAAAGGGCGCGCCTGCATATGGTAGTGCGGCACTTTCAGGCGTGGCTCGTCGATCAGGCGCTCGCCGAACAACAGAATATCCAGGTCCAGAGTGCGCGGGCCCCAGCGTTCATGACGCTCGCGGCCCTGATCCCGTTCGATGCCTTGCAAGGCATCGAGCAGTTCCAGCGGAGCCAGCGCAGTGTCCAGCGCGGCAACAGCATTGGTATAGCGGGGCTGGCCGGGCAGCAGGGAGTCGCTTACATAAAAGGATGAAACACCTGACAGCTGGCTCTGCGGCAGTTGCGCCAACGCATCCAGAGCATGACGCAACTGCTCTGCCGGGTCGGCAAGGTTGCTGCCCAGGCCTATGTAGACGCGTTCGCGGCCCGACACCTCACTCACCGCCAGCCGCCTCGGCATCTCGCTTGCGCTTGGCGCCGCTGCTGCGACGACGCTTGCGAGGGCCAGTACCCGTGGCTTCGGGCTTGTTGCTCAAATCGCGAATCATGTCGCGGCGCTGGCTGTCGTTGCTGTCCTGGTAATCGGTCCACCATTCGCCCAGACCGTCGGTCTGTTCGCCGGCGGTTTCGCGCAGCAGCAGGAAGTCGTAACCGGCACGGAAGCGCGGGTTGTCGAGCAGCAGGTCGGCGCGCTTGCCGGAACGGCGCGGCAGACGCTCCTGCATGTCCCAGATTTCGCGGATCGGCATGGTGAAACGCTTGGGGATCGCGATGCGCTGGCATTGCTCGATGATCAGTTCGTGAGCCGCTTCCTGCATGGCCGCAATCGGCGGCATGCCGCGCTCCTGCAGACGCAGTACCTTGGCAGGCAAGGCTGGCCAGAGCAGGGCCGCGAACAGGAACGCCGGTGTTACCGGCTTGTTCTGCTTGATACGCAGGTCGGTATTGATCAAGGCCTGGCTGATCAGGGTGTGGGTATAGGTCGGGTTGTATTCCAGAGCCTTGGAGCTGGCCGGGAACAGTGGTTCGAACAGTTCCAGATCCACCAGCATTTCGAAGGTGAGTTCGGCGTGACCAGACAGGAACAGCTTGAGTGTTTCTTCAAACAGGCGGGCCGACGGAATATCGCGCAGCATCGGAGCTAGCGGGCGAATCGGCAGGGTACTGTGCTTCTCGATACCGAAATCCAGCTTGGCTGCGAAACGCACGGCACGCAGCATGCGCACCGGGTCTTCCTTGTAGCGCTGCTCGGGGTCGCCAATCAGGCGGATCAGGCGGTTGCGAATGTCATGTACGCCATTGGCGTAATCGAGAATCCGTTCGCTGACCGGATCGTAATACAGCGCGTTGATGGTGAAGTCCCGGCGCTGGGCATCTTCTTCCAGCGTGCCATAGACGTTGTCACGCAGAATGCGGCCGTTTTCATTGCGCGAGGACTGGTTGCTGTCCTCTTCTTCCTCGTCCTGAGGATGATTGGCGCGGAAGGTCGCGACCTCGATGATTTCCCGGCCAAAGTGGATATGAACCAGCTTGAAGCGGCGGCCAATGATCCGGGCGTTACGGAATTCGGCACGCACCTGTTCAGGTGTGGCGCTGGTTGCTACGTCGAAATCCTTGGGCTCGATATTGAGCAGCAGGTCGCGTACACAACCGCCGACCAGATAGGCCTGGTAGCCAGCATTTTGCAGGCGCTCGACGATATTGACCGCATGACGGCTGAACTGGCTGCGCTGCAGCGAATGCTGGCTGCTGTTGAGCACTTCAGGCGTGGTGCGCGTATGTTGCTGCGGTTTACGCAGTGGGGAACGGAATGACTGGAACAGCTTCTTCAGCATGGGATGCACTGTTTGAAGGAATATTCGGCCAAAATGAAGAATGGCCGCACGATGGGCGGGGATTCTAGCATTTAGTCGGGGGATGGTGTAGGACGCTGCGCATCGGGCATGAAAGGAAGGGGTGTAAAAGCTCTGGAAGCTACTGGGGGAGCCGAAGCTCCCCCAAAGTGCGTGCTCTTTATTTTTATTGTCTTGTCGGGCTTCTTGTTTTTGTTGAGTGCCCATTCACAGGGTTTCGCCTGTGAAATCTCCCAATCGGGAGTCAAGAGCAAACGGATTGCTTTGGTCGCTGCGTTGCAATGATCATTCGATCCAACCAGTTCAGGCGCTACCTAAGGGTAGTTTTTATTGTTCTCGGCCTGGTTGCGGGGCAAGCCCCAAATACAACTCCTCTCCAAAAGAATCAGTTAGCTGCGCCTCCGCCGTCTTGTTCTTGTTATGCGTGAGTCGATTCGTCTTATTTTTATTATGGGTGTCGTACTGCTTGTTGTTCTTCTTGTACTAAGCATATAGCAGAAGGTGTGCCAACTTTTCAGAACCCAGTAAAACCGGGGTTTTTCGGGCATCCGGCTTTTTGGTCGGGCACAAAAAAGCCGGGCTTCGTTACCGTAAGACCCGGCTTTTGTTACGGCTGATGTTCGAAGGTAACAGTTTTGTTAACTGACCTGCGCACCCCGACGCAGAGCCTTCTCAGGTTTCGTTGGCGACCCCTTTGCGGCGTGGAATGCCCAGGCGCTGGCGGCGTTCCCACAGGCACTTGCGGCTGACGCCCAGCTTGCGCGCCAGTTCGGTCTCGGTCATGTGATCCTGATGCTCCAGGACGAAATGCTGGAAGTAGTCTTCCAGAGACAGGTCTTCGCTGGGTTCGCTGTTGGTCGAGTTCGTCGAAGCGGGCAGGGGAGCCAGGCCCATGTACTCGTCGTCATTCAGCCCGTCCAGTTCGATGTCGATACCCAGCAGGTCGGCAGAGATTTCCGGGCTTTCGCACAGAATCACCGAGCGTTCCACGGCGTTTTCCAGTTCCCGCACGTTACCCGGCCAGCTGTAGTGACGGATGGCCTGTTCGGCGTCTGGAGCAAACTTCAGGTCGTTGCGGCCAGCCCTGGCGCTTTGGCGCGTCAGAAAGGCACGAGCGATTTCGAGTACATCGTTACCGCGCTCGCGCAATGCCGGCAGTTTCAGGGCGATCACGTGCAGGCGGTAATAAAGGTCTTCGCGAAACTCGCCGTTCTTGGCCAGGGTCTTGAGATCCCGGTGGGTCGCGGCGATCAGGCGTACATCGACTTTCTGTGACTGCACGGAGCCGACACGACGAATCTCGCCCTCCTGCAGGACTCGCAGGAGCCGGGCCTGTGCTTCCAGAGGCAGTTCGCCGATTTCGTCGAGAAACAGGGTGCCGCCATCGGCAGCTTCCACCAGCCCTGCGCGACCTGCGCTGGCGCCGGTAAAGGCACCTTTTTCATGGCCGAAGAGCTCGGATTCGATCAGGGATTCGGGAATCGCTGCGCAATTCACGGAAATCATCGGTGCCTTGGCGCGACGCGAAAGATTGTGCAGGGCACGGGCGACCAGTTCCTTGCCGGTCCCGGACTCGCCCTGGACCAGAACGTTGGAGTCTGTCGGCGCGACCTTGCGGATCTTGCTGTACAGATCGAGCATCGGCGGGCAGGAGCCGATGATGCCGATCTCGCCGTTCTGCGCAGCGCTCTTGTCGGCAGTGCTGGTTTTGGCGGGAGCACTGCGTTCGGCCTGCTGGCTTGTAATGGTCTGGCGGTCACGCAGGATGCGCGCAACGGCCTGTAACATCTCGTCGTGGTCAAAGGGCTTGGCGATATAATCCACCGCGCCCATTTTCATGGAGTCGACGGCCGAGCGCAGGCTGGCATAGCTGGTCATGATCAGTACGGGCTTGCCTTCGCCGAGCTTGATCAGTTCGGTGCCAGGAGCGCCAGGCAGTCGCAGGTCGCTGACGATCAGGTCGAACGAGGGGATGTTGAAACGCTCCTGAGCCTCGGGTACCGAACCTGCCTCGCTGACTTCGTACTGGTTACGCTCAAGCAGTCGGCGCAGGGCAGAGCGGATAATGGTTTCGTCTTCGACGATCAAAATATGCGGCATCGATTCAGTTCTCTCGACGGTCTCAGTTCACGGCGGACGTCGCTTCGACATGGCGCGGCAAGGTTATCCTGATACGGGTTCCTCGCTGCTGCTCGGGGTCAGCCGGGCTGTCGATGGTGATTTGTCCATAATGCTCTTCAACGATGGAATAGACCAGCGCGAGACCTAGCCCGGTTCCTTCTCCCGGCTCCTTGGTCGTGAAGAATGGTTCAAACAATCGGTCCATGATTGCCTTCGAAATTCCACTGCCTTCGTCTTCGACGATCAGATCCACAGTATGTTCGGATGCTTCGCTCTTGACCCTCACCGCGCTGCCGGACGGCGAGGCATCACGGGCGTTGGAGAGCAGATTGATCAAGACCTGCGCCAGCCGCTGAGGATCGCCATCGACCTTGTGCTGCGGATTGCACAGATTATAGAAATGCACTTCGAAGTTGCGACGGTTGAGCGCCAGCAGACCAATGGCATCCTGAGCGACTTCGGCCAGACAGACGGCTTCGTCGTTATGCTGGTGAGCGCCGGCGTGGGCGAAGCTCATCAAGGATTGCACGATGCGCGAGACGCGTTTGGTCTGTTCGAGGATCTGGCTGCTGATCTCCCTGATCTCGCCATCTTCCTCGCGCTCTTCGCGCAGGTTCTGTGCAAGGCAGGCGATACCGGTGATGGGGTTGCCGATTTCATGAGCCACACCGGCCGCCAGACGACCGATACTGGCCAGCCGTTCCGAATGGACCAGCTTGTCTTCCAGCATCTGGGTTTCGGTCAGGTCTTCGACCAGCACCACCAGACCGCTGCTGCCGGGGGCCAGCGGTTCATCGATGGCGGCCTTGTGCAGGTTGAGCCAGCGGGTCTGTCCGTCCAGGGCGAGCTTCTGTTTGTGCAAGTGCTCGTCCGGCACATTGATGAAACCCGTCAGCAGGCCTTTCCAGGGTTCGCTGATGGTTTCAAGGCGCGAGCCGACTACCCGCTGGGCGACGATACCGGTCAGTTCTTCCATGGCTCGGTTCCACATCAGGATTTCCTGATCCTTGGCCAGCGAGCATACCCCCATGGGCAGTTCCTGAAGAGTCTGGCGGTGGTAACGGCGCAAGGCGTCGAGTTCGGCGGCAAGGCCGGTCAGGCGCGAGTGATAGTCTTCGAGACGGCTCTCGATGAAGTGAATGTCTTCGGTGACGTATTTCTCGCTGCCGGACTTGTAGGGCAGGAAGGTTTCCACCATGTCCTGGGCGACGCTGGGGCCCATCAGGCCGGACAGGTTGGCTTCGATCCGGTCACGCAGGCGGCGCAGGGCATAAGGGCGGCGCTCGTCGAACGGCAGATACAGATCGCGCAGCGCCTGTTCGACTTCCTTCTGCGCAGCCTTGGCACCCAGCGGCTTGGCCAGTTGCGTGGCAAATTCCTGGGGCGACACTGCATAGAGTTCGCGGCGCTGCGGGCGACGCACATTGTCGACGGCACAGGCCTCGGCGGCACTGACCTCCTCCGGGCTTGCATTGGTGAACAGCGAGATCAGGGTGAACAACAGCACGTTGGCGGCCAGCGACGCGATAGCCGCCATGTGCCAACTGGTGTCGTCCAGCACGTAGATCATGTTCAGCAGCGGAATATAGAAACCCTGCAGGTTGCCGATCAGCGGTAACAGCATGCCCACGATCCAGACCACGGTCCCGGCCAGCAGGCCGGCAATGAAGCCGCGTCGGTTGGCGGTCGGCCAATACAGCACCGACAGCACGCCGGGCAGGAATTGCAGTGTTGCGACGAAGGCAACGATGCCCAGGTTGGCCAGATCCTGCTGTGCGCCGAGCATCAGGTAGAAGCAGTAGCCCGCTGTGATGATTGCCACGATCAGGCCGCGACGTGTCCATTTCAGCCAGCGATAGATATTGCCTTCGGCCGGTGGCTGATAGAGCGGCAGCACCAGATGGTTGAGGGCCATGCCCGACAGCGCCAGAGTGGTGACGATGATCAGCCCGCTGGAAGCTGCGAGCCCGCCCACATAAGCCATCAGCGCCAGCGGTTTGCTGTTGGCGGCGATGCCGATCCCCAGGGTGAAATATTCAGGGCTGGTGGTGGCGCCCAGCTTGAGGCCCGCCCACAGAATAAGAGGCACTGCGAGACTGATCAGCAGCAGGAACAGCGGCAGGCCCCAACTGGCGCTGACCAGCGCACGCGGATTGAGGTTTTCGGTAAAGGTCATGTGATACATGTGCGGCATCACGATGGCCGAGGCGAAAAACACCAGCAGCAAGGTGCGCCATGGGCCTTCCTGCAAGGGCGTATGCAGCGAGGCCAGAGCGGTCTGGTTCTGCAGCAGCCAGAGTTCCAGATGCTGTGGGCCGTCGAATACGCCATATAGGGCATACAGGCCGATGCCGCCCAGGGCGATCAGTTTGATCAGCGATTCGAACGCGACGGCGAATACCAGGCCTTCATGCTTTTCCCGGGTCGCGATATGCCGTGAGCCAAAGAAGATGGTGAAGAGCGTGATCAGCGCACAAAAGGCTACGGCGACCCGGTCCTGTACCGGTTCGCGGGTCAGGATGCTGATGGAGTCGGCCACGGCCTGAATCTGCAATGCCAAGAGCGGCAGCACGCCAATGAGCATGAAAACCGTGGTCAGCGCACCCGCCCAGGTACTTCTGAAACGGAAGGCAAACAGGTCGGCCAGGGATGAAAGCTGGTAGGTGCGGGTGATCTTGAGAATGGGATAAAGCAGTACCGGCGCCAGCAGAAAAGCCCCGGAAACCCCGAGGTAACTGGACAGGAAGCCATAACCATACTGATAGGCCAGACCGACCGAGCCATAGAAGGCCCAGGCACTGGCATACACGCCCAGCGACAGGGTATAGGTCAGCGGGTGACGAATGATCCAGCGTGGAATGACTCCACGTTCACTGATCCACGCAACGCCGAACAGGAACAGCAGATACCCGGCGCTGACCAGCAGCATCTGCGTCAGGCTAAAGCTCATCGGCATCTCGCTGGCTCTGAAGAATGAAGGTCACCACGATCAGGATCAGCCACAGCATATAAGGGCGATACCAGGCACCTGTTGCATCGATCCACCAGTCCATGATGGCCGGTGAGAAGAGGTAGATGCCTACCACCAGAAGCAAGACCAGGCGGTAAATATACATACGGTCTCCTTCGTTCCTGAGGGTGATGAGGTGCGGCATGGTAACGGATGCCGTACAACCTGCAAGTGTACTTATGTACGAGTTTTACGCGACCGCTCTAGCTCAGTCTATTCGGGCTTCTTCAATTGTGCTCGTGCGTGGTATGGCCGATGCATCCCAGTGCGCGATGCCCCAATCGAGCACTTCCCGTGCGCTGGCGTACGACAGTTCGGGTGTCGTGGGCTGGCCGAGGGCTCGCAGAGCCCTGAGTAGCAAGGGCGTCGCCTGATCGGCAGGCAACGGTGGCGAGCGATAGGATTTGCCGAGCTTGTGGCCGTCCGGCTGGGTAATCAGCGGTACATGCAAATAGCGCGGTTGAGGAAGCCCGAGCAGTTCCTGGAGATAGAGCTGACGCGGTGTCGAGTCCAGCAGGTCTGCACCGCGCACGATATCGGTAACGCCCTGCCAGGCATCGTCGATCACGACCGCGAGTTGATAGGCATACAGCCCATCGCGCCGCTGAATGACAAAGTCCCCGGACTCGCGCCCCAGGTGTTGTTGAAAGGCACCTTGGACCCTGTCGATGAAGCGGTATTCCAGTTCCGGCACGCGGATACGGATCGCGGCGTCTTCGGTGGCATGACCTGCATTGCGGCAAAATCCGGGATAGATGCCTTGAAAGCCTTCCAGTTGTTTGCGCGAGCAGGTGCAGGCATAGGCCAGGCCATGACTGAACCAGCGATTCAGGACTTCGGCATAGGCATCGTGACGCAGGCTCTGACGCACGACTTCACCGTCCCATTCGAAACCATAGCGCTCAAGGGTTTCCAGAATCGCGGCCTGCGCCCCGGCAACCTCCCGAGGCGGGTCCAGATCTTCCATGCGCATCAGCCATTTGCCACCTGCGGCGCGGGCGTCGAGATAGGAGGCGAGCGCTGCGACCAGTGAGCCGAAGTGCAGGTAACCGCTGGGGGTTGGCGCAAAGCGTCCGATATAGGCCGGGTTTTTCATGGCTGTATCCAAACCAGAAGAGCTTTTCGTCTGACTGTTTCTCGCGAATGAATTGGCTTCTGACCAGTGCTCTGCAGGAGCCAGTTCATTCGCGAAAAACCTCAACGCCTTGAAACCAAAAAAGACGCCGAAGCGTCTTTTTGTTCAAGGCAGTCTGCAGGTCACTTGCCGACCTGTTTTTCCTTGATTTCTGCCAGCGTCTTGCAGTCGATGCAAAGGTCGGCAGTCGGGCGTGCTTCAAGGCGGCGAAGGCCGATTTCCACACCGCAGGACTCACACCAGCCGTATTCTTCGTCCAGGATCAGTTGCAGCGTCTTGTCGATCTTCTTGATCAGCTTGCGCTCACGGTCACGTGCACGCAGTTCCAGGCTGAATTCCTCTTCTTGGCTGGCCCGGTCTGCTGGATCGGGAAAGTTTGCAGCTTCGTCCTTCATGTGGTCTACCGTGCGGTCGACCTCTTGCATCAGATCCTGTTTCCACTTGTTCAGGATCTTGGTGAAATGCGCGCGCATCGGCTCGCCCATGTACTCTTCACCCGCTTTTTCCACGTAGGGTTCAAAGCCACTGATTAGATGATTCTGTTGCTTTTCTGGGGTGGGCATGTAGGGACCGCCTCTCACTCTTCTAATCTATTGCGCAGGATTGTTCCATCACCGACCCCTGTCGGCCCTGCAACTGCAAGCGGGCGAACTTACCAGATCAAATCGTGGTGCGCTACTCCCGGTTGTCGAGCATCGTCTCGCTTGTTCACCGAACGGGACGCCTGTAACGGAAACTCGCTGTCATCAAGGCGTGTAGCGGCTGTCCCCGTCTTTTTGTTTTCTTTCAACAAGTCCTGACGTTTGATGATTTAAAGTAGTGCATTGCAAACGGTTGGTTAGAATCCAGCCGATTGTTCATGACCGTTATGTTTCTGATCCGTGTTTCATTTAAGGAAGAAAAATGGCCCAGCCTTACAGTGAGCGTAGTCGCGCCATCGAACCTTTTCATGTCATGGCGCTGTTGGCGCGGGCCAATGAGTTGCAGGCGGCGGGTCACGATGTCATTCACCTGGAAATCGGCGAGCCCGATTTCACCACGGCAGCGCCCATCGTTGCCGCCGGGCAGGCGGCACTGGCCGCCGGCAAGACCCGTTACACCGCAGCCCGTGGCCTGCCGGAGTTGCGTCAGGCCATTGCCGGTTTCTATGCGCAGCGTTATCGGCTGGATATCGACCCGGAACGAATTCTCGTCACGCCCGGCGGCTCCGGTGCGCTGCTGCTGGCCAGCAGTCTTCTGGTGGACCCCGGCAAGCACTGGCTGCTGGCCGATCCGGGTTACCCGTGCAACCGGCACTTTCTGCGCCTGGTCGAAGGCGCTGCACAACTGGTGCCGGTCGGGCCGCAGGAGCGTTATCAACTGACACCCGAGTCGGTGGCACAGCACTGGAATCAGGACAGCGTCGGTGCCCTGGTCGCTTCTCCCGCCAACCCCACAGGCACGCTTCTGCATGTGGATGAGTTGGCGGCGTTGTCCAGCACGCTCAAGGCGCGTAACGGCCATCTGGTGGTGGACGAGATCTATCATGGTCTGACGTATGGCGTCGACGCGAGCAGCGTGCTGGAGGTCGATAACGATGCGTTTGTCCTTAATAGTTTTTCAAAGTATTTCGGAATGACGGGCTGGCGTCTGGGCTGGCTGGTGGCACCTCCCGAGGCGGTTGCCGATCTGGAGAAGCTGGCGCAGAACCTCTATATCAGCGCTCCGAGCATGGCTCAATATGCCGCGCTGGCCTGCTTCGAGCCGCAAACCATCGAGATTTTCGAGCAGCGTCGCGCCGAGTTCGGACGCCGCCGCGACTTCCTTCTGCCTGCCCTGCGCGAGCTGGGTTTTGGTATCGCGGTGGAGCCTGAAGGGGCTTTCTATCTGTATGCCGATATCAGCGCCTTTGGCGGCGATGCCTTTGAGTTCTGTCGTCACTTCCTGGAAACCGAGCACATCGCGTTTACGCCGGGTCTGGATTTCGGGCGTTATCAGGCGGGGCATCATGTGCGCTTTGCTTACACTCAAAGCCTGCCAAGGCTCGAAGAAGCGGTCGAGCGGATTGCCCGTGGCTTGCGGAGCTGGAAAGGCTGATGCGTTTTTCTCCTGAACTCGAGCAAGGTCGTCTGCTGCTTCGCTACAAACGCTTCCTGGCCGACATTGAAACCGATAGCGGCGAGCGGCTGACCATCCACTGCCCCAATACCGGTTCGATGCTCAATTGCATGCTGCCGGGAGGACGAGTCTGGTTCAGCCGCTCCAATGATCCCAAGCGCAAATTACCGGGTACCTGGGAAATCAGCGAAACGCCTCAGGGACGCTTTGCCTGCATCAATACCGGACGTGCCAATATTCTGGTCGAGGAAGCCCTGCGCGCCGGTGTTATCAGCGAACTCAACGGTTTTACGGCGCTCAAGCGCGAAGTGGCTTACGGACAGGAAAAGAGCCGGGTGGATTTTCGCCTTGAGTACCCCGAAGGCTATGTCTACGTGGAGGTCAAGAGCGTCACCCTGGGGTTCGATGAGTCGAGCGTTGCAGCCTTTCCCGATGCCGTCACCCAGCGCGGTGCCCGCCATTTGCGAGAACTGGCAGCGCTGGCTCGCGAGGGCGTGCGTGCCGTCCTGCTGTATTGCGTGAATATCACCGGGATTGATGCAGTGCGGCCGGCAGAGGAAATCGACCCGGCCTATACCGCGGCCTTGCGTGAGGCGGTAGCGGCGGGTGTCGAGGTGCTGGCCTATGGCGTGCAACTGACGCCTGAAGAGATTCGCATCGACAGACGTCTGCAGGTTCAGGGCCTTATCTGAACGACTCGTTCTCGTCAGGCAACTGGACCCAGATGCCTTCAGCGTCTTCCCGGCAGGGGATGGCCGTCAGCGACTGGCCTTCGCAAGGTCCCGCAACACATTCGCCATTCTCGACCAGAAACAGTGCGCCATGGCTGGCGCACTGGATCAGGCTGGCGCTGTCATCCAGAAACCGGTCCGGCTCCCACTCCAGTGCAATGCCGCGATGGGGGCAGCGATTGCGGTAGACGAACACCTGACCCTGACGACGTACTGCCAGCAGCTTGAGCCCCTCACGTTCAAACCCGCGGCTCTCGGCTTCGGGGAGTTCGGCTGTGGTGCATAGATGTTTCATGAAGCATACCCGCCCGCTTGAGCTTTGAATGAAAACACTTTGTCAAATGGCTCCGATTATCGAGTTGATGACTGCAAGAGAGAAATGATGCATTGCTTCTTGATGCAATCCTGACCTGCCGATTTTGCACGTTTGCGGATCATTTCTCCTTTTTTTGCGAATGCCTCGCGAGGATCGCTCGTCGCGTTGAGGCGTTCTGCCCGGCAGCGCCCTTCTGGACAACCGCCAGAAGACCCCGATTGATCATGGCTTGCCGAGAAGGCAAGCACATGAAAGGGTATTTTCGGGTAGTGAGTCTGGTATGGCTCAATGCTTGCCAAATACTGCCTCATTTGCCAAATTGATTCTCAAGGCAAAGCCCGGTTGGGCATGGGCATTTGGACTCAGGCATGATTCGTGACAACAAGAATGGCCAGGCGCTGAGCGCGCAACAACTGGCCGAGCGTCTGGCGGTTGCTCCACGTGTTCTGGTTGGCGAGCAACACGACAATCCCGATCATCACGCATTAGAGTTATGGCTCTTGCAGGTACTGGCTGCCCGACGCCCGCAAGGCAGCCTGTTATTGGAGATGCTGAGTCCCGACCAGCAGGACAGGGTCGACGCGGTTCAGTCTGATCTGGCCGATGGGAAATACCCGACCGATCTGCCAGCAGCGTTGAACTGGCAAAAATCCTGGGACTGGTCGTTGTATGGTCCACTGATGCGCTACGTGCTGGCCCAGCCTTATCCGGTGCTGTCCGCCAATCTGGATGCCGATGAAGTCATGCCGATTTCCCGGCGAATGGCGCAAAGCCTCTTGGCTGCTCCTGTGCCGAGTGTGTTGTTTGCCAGTGTCTGGCATGTGCGCAAGGATGTGGGAGTGCCTTTGCATCTGGCCGACCTTGGCGTTACCGATCCGGTCGTGGTGCTGCTTCTGGTCCGGACGGGCGAAGAGGTCGAGCCGCAGAGCGCCGATTACGTCTGGTATACAGCCGCCACTCCCGAAAAGGATCACGGCGCTCAATTTCGCCAGTCACCACCTGGGGCCTGACGCTACTGGTTAGGTTTTTTCTCTTCTTTACGTAGTCCTTTTCTCTGACTTGGCTGTGATCATGTCTTGCAGGGAGTGCTCCTATATTGTCCGGCTCATGTTTTTCGGAGCGGGATGCCATGCAAGAAATGACAGCAGATGATGAACGACTGGCTCTCCAGGCGTTGAGCCTGCTTGATCTGTTCGCTTTCAGTAGCGATGACACCGAGCAGCGGATTGTCGCCCTGTGTCAACGTGCGGTTACGCCTTTGGGGGCGATAGCTGCAGTGTGTGTGTCGCCACGTTTCGTGTGTCTGGCGCGTACGACGCTTGATCGTCTGCAGGCTCCTGATGTCCGGGTGGTGGCGCTGGCGAATTTCCCCTATGGCGGCCCGGGCATCGAGCCTGTGGTAGCCGAAGTGCGTGCAGCCGTGATGTCGGGTGCTGACGAGATCGATGTGGTCTATCCGTTTCGCACCCTTCTATCCGGGGACCAGCAGACCGGTATGGATATGATCACGGCCTGCAAGGCGGCGTGCGGTAATCGCGTGGCCTTGACTGTCACTCTCGAAACCGGTGATCTGCGCGACCCGCAGATCATCCTCCAGGCTTGTCGCAGTGCCATTTTGTGCGGTGCCGACTTTCTCAAGACCAGCACCGGCAGGGGGCTTGCCGGCACCACGCCGCAAGCGGTGCGCATCGTGCTTGAGTCCATTGCCGAGGTGGGCGGGCAGGTGGGTTTCAAGGTCGCCGGAGGCGTTCGTACCTTCACTGATGCCCGCGGCTTCATGGACATGGCGCGTTCCCGTTTCGGGCCGCACTGGATCAATGTCGACAGGGTGCGTTTCGGGTCTTCGACGCTGCTGGACGATGTGCTGGTGCGCCTGGGCGTGCTGGAGTCCGGTCTCGGGAAAAGCTGAAAGCCAGGCAAAAAAAGACCCGGCAAAAAGCCGGGTCAAAAACCGTGATTAGCCTGATGAGGAGATAATCCTGAAAATCCGAACCAAGGTCTTTCAGGTTATCGGCCAGTCTCGCGACCGGTTGTGATAATCATAACGATTCTCATTTCTAAGTCAACAGTTCTTTTTTCGTGAGCGGATTCGCTCTGTCTGTGCCACGTATTGCCAGTCAGTGCGGTGATGGAGGGAGGGCAGTTTGCTGACGACCGGGCTCTCGTTCTGTACAGAAAGAGAAATGGAAGAAATGGAGGGCATTACAGAAAATCAACGCAACACAAAGCCCGCATGCATTGCGCACGCAGGCTTGATACCGGTGTTGCCTATCGGGTGTGGTAGCGCATGCGGGTCCCGAAGGTCACCGACATGCGGATCTCGTCCGCCGATAGCTCTGGCGGGAAGAACGCTCCAGAGATTTGTGCATGCGCGATGCTTGCGCCTTCCATCGGGGTATGGCGCAAGTCCAGGCCGCGAAGGTCGGCAGAGCGAAAGTAGGCGTCGGTAAAATCGATGCCGCTCGGATCAAGAGCACGCAAGTCCAGGCCACGGAAATCCCCACCGACCATATCGATCGTGCCCGTTTTGGGCTTCTCCTGATTGAAGCCTTCGACATCATCTCTACGCAACAGCATGTAAAGCGGCGAATCGAGCTGCTTGGGCTGGCTCATGGGTGCCTCTGTGGTTCGTTGGAATTATGACGCCATTATATCGCCATCATTGTCGAGCCGTGAAGCGCTAGCCGCCCAACGGCTCGACGTTCATTTCACAGGCCTGGCAAGCGCTGACGAAGGTTTTCGACCAGTTCTTCCAGCTCACTGCTGTTGCTGGTTTCAACGTGCTTGCTGCGCAGGATTTCGTCCGCCTCAAGTGGCTCGCGACTGGCCTGCTGAGCCTCGATCACCTCCAGAGTGGCGTCCGAAGGGTCGCTGCCCTGTTCCTGGCGTTGTTTGAGCCAGCCGGCAATGACGGCCTGAGGCGCTTCGCAATCCAAAATCAGAAAAGGCACACCCGTTGTTTCGGCAGCTTTGGCCGCAGCATTACGTTGTTCGCGCTTGAGATAAGTGGCATCAATGACCACCGAGAAGCCAGCACGCAGAATGGTTTCTGCCAGAGCATGCAGACGGTCATAGGTTGCCTTGCTGGTTTCGGCACCATAAAGCTCGGCGCTCTCTGCGAACAGGCGCTTGCGCTCGACATCCGAACGCAGGCGTATGGCGCCCAGCGATTCCACCAGACGCATCGCCACATGGCTCTTGCCCACGGCAGAGACGCCATGGGTAATGGCCAGGAAACTGGATGGAATGGCGCTGTAGTTTTCGGCCAGGTTGGCGTAGCTGCGGTATTTGCTCAGCGTGGCGGCACGCTGGGCCTCATCGGCGTCGGCAGGCTGGCTGAACAGCGCGACCTTGGCCCGCACCAGAGCGCGATAGGCTTTGTAGAAGTTGAGCAGTTCCAGGCCCGCATAGTCGCCGGTCTGTTCCAGGTACTGGCTGATGAGGCGACGCGACAGGGATTTCAGACCGCGGTCTTCAAGGTCCATGGCCAGGAAACCGATGTCAGCGTAGACGTCGGTCATGCGGAATGGCTCGTTGAATTCGATGCAGTCGAAGATCACGACTTTACCGTCGATGACCGTGGCATTGCCCAGATGAATGTCGCCATGGCATTCGCGGATGAAACCGTCTGCCTTGCGCTGGGCAAGCAGCGGCTTGAGGCGCTCGAAGCTGGACTCGGCCCAGGCTTGCAGGGAATCAACTTGCAACAGATCGGCTTTTTCGCTGAGGAACGGACGAATCTGCTCGAAGTTCTGCAGGACCGGCGCCATGACGCTGTCAGGAGAGCCCAGTTCATTTTCGGTGGTGACTGTCGGCACGCTGAGGTGGGCGTCGGCAATCTGTTTGGCCAATTCGTCGATATGTCCGACTGTCAGTTCACCTTTGGCTTGCAGGGAACTGAGCAAGCCCTCTTGCGAGAACTGGCGCATCTTGAGGGCGTACTCGATGACTTCACCGCTGCCGCCCAGTTGCGGCGCTTCTACGGAGCCGGTGACCGGGATGACTTCCAGGTAGAGGCCTTCGGTCAGGCGCTGGTTCAGACGCAGCTCTTCATTGCAGAAGTGTTCACGAGCGGCCAGTGTGGTGAAATCCAGAAAGCCGAAATTGACCGGTTTCTTGAATTTGTAGGCATAGCTGCCGGTGAGCAGGACCCATGAAATGTGCGTCTCGATAACCCGGAAGTTCTCCACTGGATGGGGAAAGAGGGCGGGATTCTGCAGGGCTGCAATCAGTGACTGGCTCACGGACGATCCTTCAAGAGTTGATTCGGAATGTAAGTGCTCATGGCGGCCATTATGGCCGCTCGGCGCGAGGCTGCAAACCGCTGGTGCAGGTGTCTGTCGGTCGTTGGCAAAGTGCGTATAATCCGCGGCCATGACTCGATCTCGCACTTCTCGTACTTCCAAAAAACCAGCTCCCCGTGGCCTTCCCAAGTGGTTGGGCTGGGTGCTGAAGCTCAGTATCGTCGGTTTTGTGGCGCTGGCTTGCGTTGCCGTTTACCTGGACGCTGTGGTCCAGGAGAAGTTTTCCGGCAAGCGCTGGACCATTCCGGCCAAGGTCTACGCCCGGCCTCTGGAATTGTTCGTCGGCCAGAAACTGAGCCGCGATGACTTTCTCATCGAACTCGACGCGCTGGGCTATCGTCGCGAAAGCGTGGCCAACGGCCCGGGCGCGGCTGCAGTCAACGGCAATACAGTCGACCTCAATACCCGTGGCTTCCAGTTCTACGAAGGCACCGATCCTGCCCAGCAGGTTCGCGTGCGCTTTTCCGGCGACTATGTTGCGGACCTGACCTCCGGCAGCACCGGTGCAAAACTGGCGGTAGCCCGTCTCGAACCGCTGATGATCGGCGGCCTGTATCCGAAAAACCTGGAAGACCGGATCCTGATCAAGCTCGATCAGGCACCGCCGTATCTGCTCGATGCCCTGGTGACCGTCGAAGACCGTGACTTCTATAGCCATCTTGGGGTTTCCCCCAAGTCCATTGCCCGTGCCATCTGGGTCAATACCTCGCAAGGGCAGATGCGTCAGGGTGGCAGTACGCTGACCCAGCAGTTGGTCAAGAACTTCTACCTGACCAATGAGCGCAGCCTCACGCGCAAACTGACCGAAGCCATGATGTCGGTGTTGCTGGAGCTGCATTACAGCAAGCAGGAAATTCTCGAGGCTTACCTCAATGAGGTGTTCGTCGGCCAGGACGGTCAGCGTGCGGTGCATGGTTTCGGTCTGGCCAGCCAGTACTTCTTCAGCCAGCCATTGTCGGAGCTGAAGATTCATCAGGTGGCGTTGCTGGTCGGTCTGGTCAAGGGGCCTTCCTATTACAACCCGCGTCGCAATCCCGAGCGTGCTCTGGAGCGTCGTAATCTGGTTCTCGACTTGCTGGAGCAACAGGGCGTTGCTACTGCGCAAGTGGTCGAGGCGGCCAAGAAGATGCCTCTGGGCGTGACCAAGACCGGCAGCCTTGCGGACAGCTCGTTCCCGGCATTCCTTGATCTGGTCAAGCGTCAGTTGCGTGAAGACTATCGCGACGAAGACTTGACCGAAGAAGGGCTGCGAATCTTCACCAGTTTCGATCCGATCCTGCAGATGAAGTCCCAGGCGGCCATGGACGATACGTTCAAGCGGCTGGCCGGGCGCAAAGGTTCGGACGAAGTGGAAGCGGCCATGGTCGTGACCAATCCCGAGACTGGCGAAGTGCAAGCCTTGCTGGGCAGTCGTCAGGCCGGATTCGCCGGGTTCAACCGTGCCATCGATGCCGTGCGGCCTATCGGCTCGCTGGTCAAGCCGGCGATCTATCTCACCGCGCTTGAGCGCCCGAGCCAGTACACCCTGACCAGTTGGGTGGCCGACGAGCCGTTTCAGGTCAAGGGTGCGGATGGCCAGGTCTGGAAACCACAGAACTACGATCGCAAGGCCCACGGGAATATTTTCCTGTACCAAGGTCTGGCGCATTCCTACAACCTCTCGACGGCCAAGCTGGGCCTTGAGCTGGGCGTGCCCAACGTATTCAAGACCCTCGCCAAGCTGGGTGTGACACGCGAGTGGCCAGCGTATCCTTCCATGTTGCTGGGTGCTGGCGGCTTGAGTCCGATGGAAATCGCCACCATGTACCAGACGATTGCCAGCGGCGGCTTCAATACCCCGATGCGCGGTATTCGCAGCGTGTTGACGGCCGAGGGTGAGCCGCTCAAGCGTTATCCGTTCCAGATCGAGCAGCGTTTCGATCCGGGCGCCATTTATCTGGTGCAGAACGCAATGCAGCGGGTGATGCGCGAAGGGACCGCCAAGTCGGTCTACAGCGTCCTGCCATCGACCTTGAATCTGGCGGGCAAGACCGGCACCAGTAACGATTCGCGCGACAGCTGGTTTGCAGGTTTCAGTCAGGATCTGCTGGCAGTGGTGTGGATGGGGCGTGACGATAACGGCAAGACACCGTTCACCGGTGCCAGTGGCGCCTTGCAGGTCTGGACCAGTTTCATGCGCAAGGCCGATCCGCTGCCGCTGGACATGGCGATGCCGGATAACGTGGTCCAGGCCTGGGTCAATGCCCAGACCGGTCAGGGGACTGATGCCAATTGCCCGAATGCCGTACAGATGCCGTATATTCGCGGCAGTGAACCTCAGCCCGGTGCCTCCTGTAGTGGTAGCCCGGCACCCGCCGCTGAAGTGCTGGACTGGGTCAAGGGTTGGTTGAATTAAGCAATGAGGGTGTGACGTGAATAAATGGTTGATTCCGGCTGTAACGACCCTGGCCTTGCTCAGTGGTTGTTCCAGCGTGCAGCGTGGCTCGATCCCTGTCGTGGATTCGGGCTCCAGGGTTTCTAACAGCGAGCGTGTTTCGGCTTCGCGCAATACAGCTTATCGAGCCAATACTGCCCAGGCTCCGCAGACCCAGGCCGTGCCTCAGGATTCCGGTGTGGTCGTGATGGTTCCGGGCAGTGGTGGTGCCGGTGCAGGTGCTGGCCAGAGCTTCTCTGCGCCTTCATCCCAGTCCTCGTTCACCATCGACACGCCTCCGGTTGCTCAGCAGCCAGTCAATTCGGCTCCGGTGAGCAACTACAACATGCCGACTACCTCGGCACCGACCGGTATTCCGTCCGGTTCGTCCGGCCTGTCGGCTGACGAGCAACTGGATGGCCCGGTACTGGCTCTGTTGACCACCGCTCAGCAGCAGCAAGGCAGCGGCGACCTCAATGGTGCTTCGTCGAGCCTTGAGCGTGCCCAGCGAGTGGCGCCACGCGAGCCGCAAGTGCTTTATCGTCTGGCTCAGGTGCGTCTGGCCCAGGGGGATCCAGCCCAGGCAGAACAACTGGCCCGTCGCGCCCTGACCTATGCCAATGGTCGTGCAAGCCTGCAGGCGAGCCTCTGGGAACTGATCGCCCAGTCTCGTGAAAAGCAGGGTGATGCGGCTGGCGCAGCGCTGGCGCGTCAGAAAGCCCGGGTCAATCTCTGATGGATCAGCGTCTGCCTGAAGTGGCCGAGCAACTGCTGCTGATCGAACGTGAGTTGAGGGTCCTGGGTTGGTGGAGTGACACACCACCCAGCGAGGAAGCGCTTTCCAGCACCGAGCCGTTCAGCGTCGATACCCTGGAGTTCGAGCAGTGGCTGCAATGGATTTTCCTGCCGAGGATGAAAATCATCCTGGAGCGGGATCTCCCATTGCCCAACTCGTCGGGGATTCTGGAAATGGCCGAGATGGTCTACGCCAGTCGTCAGAGTGAAGCCCGCAAGCTGCAGGAACTTCTGGCGCAGTTCGACCAGTTGATCAGCCAGTCTTAACGGCAGTATTCGTCAATCGTCCTTTGCGTTTCTGCAACACGCGCCTTGCGTTCATCATCCGTAAGGCGCTTTGTTCCCCCTTCGGTCTGCTCACGCACTCGCGGATTGTTCTGCAGTTGCGCAAGGTTGGTGCGCAGGACTTCGCAATTGTCGGCCATCTTGGCTTCCTGAGCCCTCACCTGTTTCCTGACCTTGGCATCGATCTCCTGCTGTTGAGGATCCGGCTCGCTGGCCGTTGATGCGGCAGGGGCGGGTGGTGGCTTTTGCACATTGATTTCTTCTACCTGCTGCCCGGCAGGCGGTTGCGCATCGAAATGCGTGACCCCTTGTGCATCGACCCATTTGTAGATGGGTGCGGCCTGGCTGGTTGTGCTTACCGCCATCGAGAGTGCAGCCGCGAGGATCATCCAGCGCATGGTACTTCCTTGAAAATTTTGTGCGTCGCAAAGCTACCATATACAGCGGTTCAGGGTGTGGGTCTGTCCCCCTTATAAGGCGCTGCCTGGAAGAAAGCTCACGGATTACTTGACTTGCGGGGGGCGAATCACAACAATTCAAAGTTCGCTGTAGAAGGACTGCCAGAAGCAGACCGTCTCGGTAGATCATGAGGCGCACACCCGCGCCGACCTGTAACACCCGCAACGCGTTACCTCGCGCTGGGTGGGAATGTTCCGCAACACTCAGGGACATCCCAATACTTGCTCAGTCAGTGCTGACGTAGTCGGCGACCACCGTCGCTCATGCTCTGCTTGGCAGTAAAACCTAATAAGACCCGTTCCGCAGTGAACGGTATTCTGGCGTTTTAGAGGTGAACAACGTGGAGCTTTTATCTGGCGCTGAAATGGTCGTCCGCTTTTTGCGTGACGAAGGCGTTAAGTACATTTACGGGTACCCGGGTGGCGCCCTTCTGCATGTCTACGACGCACTGTTCAAAGAACCGGCCGTAAACCATATTCTTGTTCGTCACGAACAGGCCGCCACTCACATGGCTGATGGTTATGCGCGCGCCACCGGCAAGGCCGGCGTGGTTCTGGTGACTTCCGGTCCGGGTGCAACCAACGCCATCACCGGTATTGCCACTGCCTACATGGATTCCATTCCAATGGTGGTGCTGTCCGGTCAGGTTGCCAGCACCCTGGTGGGTACCGATGCGTTCCAGGAGACCGACATGATCGGTATCTCCCGTCCGATCGTGAAACACAGCTTCATGATCAAGCATCCTTCGGAAATCCCGGAAGTCCTGAAGAAGGCCTTCTATCTGGCGCAGTCCGGTCGTCCAGGTCCTGTCGTCGTCGATATTCCGAAAGACATGACCAACCCGGCCGAGAAATACGAATACGTTTTCCCGAAAAAAGCCAAGCTGCGCTCCTACAGCCCGGCCGTTCGCGGTCACTCGGGCCAGATCCGCAAGGCCGTCGAAATGCTCCTGGCTGCCAAGCGTCCGATCATCTATGCCGGTGGCGGCGTGGTCATGGGCAACGGTTCCGAGCCACTGACCGAGCTGGCTAAACAGCTCAACGCTCCGGTCACCAATACCCTGATGGGTCTTGGCTGCTATCCGGGCACCGACCGCCAGTTCGTCGGCATGCTCGGCATGCACGGCAGCTACACCGCCAACCTGGCCATGCACCACACCGATGTGATCCTGGCCGTAGGCGCACGCTTCGATGACCGCGTCATCAATGGCGCGAGCAAGTTCAGCCCGAACGCCAAGATCATCCACATCGATATCGACCCTGCTTCGATCTCCAAGACCATCAAGGCCGACGTGCCTATCGTGGGTCCTGTAGAGAGCGTGCTGACCGAAATGGTCGCGACCCTCAAGGACATCGGCGAGACCCCGAATAAGGAGTCCGTTGCAGCCTGGTGGAAGCAGATCGATGAATGGCGTGCCGGTGGCGACCTGTTCCCGTACAACCGTGGCGATGGCAGTGTCATCAAGCCGCAGACGGTCATCGAAACCCTGTGCGAAGTGACCAAGGGCGAAGCCTACGTTTCTTCCGACGTGGGTCAGCACCAGATGTTCGCGGCTCAGTACTATCGCTTCAACAAGCCTAATCGCTGGATCAACTCCGGTGGCCTGGGCACCATGGGCTTCGGTTTCCCGGCAGCCATGGGCGTCAAGATGAGCTTCCCGGATGCCGACGTCGCCTGCGTGACCGGCGAAGGCAGTATCCAGATGAACATCCAGGAACTGTCGACCTGCCTGCAGTACGGTCTGCCGGTGAAGATCATCCTGCTCAACAACGGCGTGCTTGGCATGGTCCGTCAGTGGCAGGACATGAGCTACGGCGCTCGTCACTCCCATTCCTACATGGAGTCGCTGCCTGACTTCGTGAAGCTGGTCGAAGCCTATGGCCATGTCGGCATTCGGGTCACCGATCTGAAAGATTTGAAGCCGAAAATGGAAGAGGCCTTTGCCATGAAGGATCGCCTGGTATTCATCGACATCCAGGTCGATGTAACCGAGCACGTCTATCCGATGCAGATCAAGGACGGCTCCATGCGCGATATGTGGTTGAGCAAGACGGAGCGTACATAATCATGCGGCACATCATTTCCCTATTGCTGGAAAACGAACCGGGTGCGTTGTCTCGTGTCGTCGGGCTCTTCTCGCAGCGCAACTACAACATCGAAAGCCTGACTGTGGCGCCAACCGAAGACCCGACCCTGTCGCGTCTGACGCTGACTACAGTGGGGCATGATGAAGTGATCGAGCAGATCACCAAGAACCTCAACAAGCTGGTCGAAGTGGTCAAGCTGGTCGATCTGTCCGAGAGCGCTCACATCGAGCGTGAACTGATGCTGGTCAAGGTCAAGGCTACTGGCGCTCAGCGCGCCGAGATCAAGCGCACCACGGATATTTTCCGTGGGCAGATCGTGGACGTGACTGCCAGCGTCTACACCGTACAGTTGAGTGGTACAAGCGACAAACTGGACAGCTTCATTCAGGCCATCGGCACTGCCGCTATCCTGGAAACAGTACGCAGTGGCGTGACGGGTATTGCCCGTGGCGACAAAGTGCTGAGCATTTAATTAACTCAATTAGCAAATGGCCTGAAGGCCTAGATAGATAACAGGGGAATTCCATGAAAGTTTTTTACGACAAAGACTGTGACCTTTCGATCATCCAGGGCAAAAAAGTCGCCATCATCGGTTACGGTTCTCAAGGCCACGCTCAAGCGTGCAACCTGAAAGACTCCGGCGTTGATGTCACTGTTGGCCTGCGTAAAGGTTCGGCTACTGTCGCCAAAGCTGAAGCTCATGGCCTGAAAGTGACTGACGTTGCTTCCGCCGTTGCTGCTGCCGACCTGGTCATGATCCTGACCCCGGACGAATTCCAGGCTCAGCTGTACAAGAACGAAGTCGAGCCTAACCTGAAGAAGGGCGCAACCCTGGCTTTCTCCCATGGCTTCGCGATTCACTACAACCAGGTCGTGCCACGCGCTGACCTGGACGTGATCATGATCGCGCCAAAGGCACCAGGCCACACCGTTCGTACCGAATTCGTCAAAGGCGGCGGTATCCCTGACCTGATCGCTGTTTACCAGGATGCTTCGGGCAACGCCAAGAACGTTGCTCTCTCCTACGCTTCGGGCGTTGGCGGTGGCCGTACCGGTATCATCGAAACCACGTTCAAGGACGAAACCGAAACCGACCTGTTCGGCGAACAAGCCGTTCTGTGCGGCGGTACCGTTGAACTGGTCAAGGCTGGCTTCGAAACTCTGGTTGAAGCCGGTTACGCTCCGGAAATGGCTTACTTCGAGTGCCTGCACGAACTGAAGCTGATCGTTGACCTCATGTACGAAGGCGGTATCGCCAACATGAACTACTCGATCTCCAACAACGCCGAATACGGCGAGTACGTGACGGGTCCTGAAGTCATCAACGCTGAATCCCGTCAGGCCATGCGCAACGCTCTGAAGCGCATTCAGGATGGTGAATACGCGAAGATGTTCATCAGCGAAGGTGCTACCGGCTACCCATCGATGACCGCCAAGCGTCGTAACAACGCTGCGCACGGCATCGAAATCATCGGCGAACAACTGCGCTCCATGATGCCTTGGATCGCGGCGAACAAGATCGTCGACAAGAACAAGAACTAAGTTCTTCTGTTCTCAAAGGACGCGGCCAATTGGCCGCGTTTTTTCGTTATGAGGCCAGTGTCTGGTATAAAGCTGCATCGTTTGCTGGCGAATGTTCGTCGCAGACACCTGTCGAACCTTTTCAAACCGCTGCAAGGTAATGTCCATGAGCGAACGTCCTGAAGAGCCGAACAAGGCCTCTGACGCCGAAAGTCTGCTACCTATCGATGAACATGTTGAGGAAGGCCACGACGCCGAAGGGCGCAAGGTCCGTCATCGCGGGATTTATCTCCTGCCGAACCTGTTCACCACTGCGAACCTGTTTGCAGGTTTCTACTCCATCATCAGTTCCATGAGCGCCCAGAGTGCCTTGAGCGCGGGTGATTCGGTCGCTGCGAGCAAGTATTTTGCTTTTGCTGCCATCGCGATCTTTGTCGCTATGGTCCTCGACGGTCTTGATGGGCGTGTTGCGCGCATGACCAATACCCAGAGTGCTTTTGGCGCCGAGTATGACTCGCTGTCCGACATGGTTGCCTTTGGCGTCGCGCCGGCATTGCTGGCATTCGGCTGGGCACTGGGTGATATGGGCAAGGTCGGCTGGATGGTCGCCTTCATCTATGTCGCCGGCGCCGCATTGCGACTGGCCCGTTTCAATACCCAGGTGGGCAAGGCTGACAAACGCTACTTCATCGGTCTTGCCAGCCCGGCTGCGGCAGGTGTGGTTGCCGGTACGGTCTGGGCTTTCAGCGACTTCGGTATCCAGGGGTCGAAACTGTCTTTTCTGGTGGCCTTGCTGGTCGCCGCGGCAGGCATGTTGATGGTCAGTAATATCAAGTACAACAGCTTCAAGGAGCTGGACCTGAGAGGTCGCGTCCCGTTTGTTGCGATTCTGGTGGTCGTATTGGTATTCGCTGTGGTGTTTAGTGATCCGCCGCGCATTTTGCTGCTGATTTTCCTCGGTTATGCGCTATCGGGGCCTGTTCAATACCTGTTACATCTTCGTCGCCACAAGTCCGCCGACTGATCGGATATCCCTCATACTTCGTAGACTGTAGGTGCATAAGCTCACCAGGTTTACGGAGTCATCATGCTGATCAAGTTACCTTCGACGTCCGACTCCAGAGAGTCGGACGTTACACCTGAAAAAATCTATCTCTCACGTCGCACGCTGTTGGCCAGCTCACTGGCTGGTCTGGCTGTTACGGCCATGCCGCGTCTGGTGAGTGCGCAGGACCCGTCGCGATACGCCGATGTCGAGGCGGGAAAGGCGCCCTTCTGGTTTTCCGAAAAACTGCCAGGTACCCGGTGGCAGGCCGTCAACGTCAAGGATGAGGCGATAACGCCCTTCAAGGATGCAACCCAATACAACAACTTCTATGAGTTCGGGACTGATAAAGGTGATCCGGCTCGCAATGCAGGTTCATTGAAGACCGAGCCGTGGAGTGTTGTCATTGATGGCGAGGTGGCCAAGCCAGGTCGCTATGCCCTGGAAGACTTCATGAAACCCTACCAGTTGGAGGAGCGTATCTACCGGCTTCGCTGTGTAGAGGCCTGGTCGATGGTGATTCCCTGGATCGGTTTCCCTGTCTCGGCATTGCTCAAACAGGTGGAGCCGACCTCGAAGGCGAAATACATCCGTTTTGAAACGCTGCAGGATCCTCAGTCCATGCCTGGGCAACGATCCGACTTTGCCCTGATCGACTGGCCTTATGTAGAAGGGCTGCGACTCGATGAGGCCATGAATCCACTGGCCATCCTTGCGGTCGGCATGTACGGGCGGGAATTGCCTAACCAGAACGGTGCGCCGCTGCGACTGGTCGTTCCGTGGAAGTACGGTTTCAAAAGCGTGAAATCCATCGTGCGGATCAGTCTGGTCGCCGAACAACCGAAAACCACCTGGCAAAGCATCGCGGCCAATGAATATGGCTTCTATGCCAACGTGAACCCTACGGTTGATCACCCGCGCTGGACCCAGGCTCGCGAACGTCGCTTGCCGAGCGGGTTGTTCAGTCCCAATCTTCGCCAGACCGAAATGTTCAACGGCTATGCCGAAGAGGTCGCTTCCTTATATGCCGGTATGGATCTGAGGAAGGACTATTGATGCGGTATCCGTTATGGCGTGTTGGCGTTTTTCTGGCAGCGTGCGCTGTTCCTCTCTTCTGGTTTTACCAGGCCTGGATATTTGCGTTGGGGCCTGATCCCGGGAAGGTGCTGATTGAGCGGTTGGGGTTGGGGGCTCTGATCCTGCTATTGATTACCCTGTCGCTGACGCCTTTGCAGCGAATGACGGGATGGGCAGGGTGGATCGCAGTCCGCAGGCAAGTGGGGTTGTGGTGTTTTGCCTATGTGGTTCTGCACATGACGATGTATGCGCTGTTTATCCTCGGGCTGGACTGGGGGCAACTGGGTGTCGAGTTGGTCAAGCGGCCCTACATCATTGTCGGCAGCCTTGGCTTTCTCGGGTTGCTGGCACTGGCGGTGACATCCAATCGCTACAGCCAGCGTCGATTGGGGGCGCGCTGGAAGAAGTTGCATCGGCTGGTTTACGTGATTCTGGGGTTGGGTTTGCTGCATATGCTGTGGATTGTCAGGGCCGATCTGAAGGAGTGGGCTTTATATGCCGTCATTGGTGCGTTACTGCTTACCCTGCGAATCCCAATGATTGCTAGGCGAATCCCCCGGTTTACTGCGCGTAAGACAGATAGTTCCATGAAAAGCTGAAATTAAGTGTTGACGGGCGATTTAATCTCTCTATAATTCGCCCCACTTCCGGCGCAGATGGAACTGAAAAAAGTCTTGTAAATCAATAGTTTGCAAGTGTTTAGCGGTTCTGGGGTCGTGCTGGAAGTGCTTCGATTGCAGTGTGATCGACAGCGGTGTGAGAAAGCGTTTGACACAGCCTTCGGGTCCTGTAGAATTCGCCTCCCGCTGACGAGCAACGCGACGTTGATCTAAGCGCAAGTGGTTGAAGTTGCAAAGGAAACTTTGAAACTTGTTGAAATAACCGCTTGACAGATACAGAGGGCGCTGTAGAATGCGCGCCTCGGTTGAGACGAAAGGCTCAGCCCACCGCTCTTTAACAACTGAATCAAGCAATTCGTGTGGGTGCTTGTGGTGTAAGACTGAAGTCAACAGATTATCAGCAACGCAAGTTACTCCGCGAGAAATCAAAGATGTAACCAACGATTGCTGAGCCAAGTTTAGGGTTTTC
>JAAIGF010085275.1_pt1 | contig 169846 bp, 148 predicted proteins | sample 6487441 | NCBI WGS metagenome assembly JAAIGF01 (sample SAMN13974129, study PRJNA590717) | phyllosphere metagenome | biome: pepper field; feature: multiple bacterial spot infested pepper fields; material: pepper leaves; isolation source: leaves from pepper fields | host: Capsicum annuum ... | reverse complement strand
TACGACGCGATATCGAGCCATGCGCCAAGGCGTTCGCGCGTAAATCCCACAGGAATAATTGGCCCGAAACAAACGTAGGAGCGGGCTTGCCCGCGAAGCGCCGCGCGGGCGGCGCTCGATCTCACAGGCGCTGAAAATGTTGCGGTGAACACCTGGCGGCGCTCGATTTCACAGGCACGAACAATCTACAGCCGAACCCTCAGCGCCCAACCAGCTCGATCAGACAAAACCGCCCCTGAACCTCCAGCCCAAGCAATTCGTCATTGCCCTCCAGCCGCAGGCAGTCATGCAACCCCAACTGCTGCGTTTCACGCCCCGCCATGGTCACCTCAACATGGCTACTGGCCGCGAACAACAACACGGTGGACGCCGAGCTGTACAACCGGCTGGTGCCATCGAACCACTGCAACCGGGCCCGATACCGCTGCGGTGCATAGATCAGGTTGAAATCGCGAATCGGCCCGCCCAACAGCTTGCAGCTGACCTGGCTTTCGCCACTGAAGGCAAAGGCATCGAATGGCAACAATGGCCGGCTGGCATGGCCATCGACCAACAAGCGCATGCCATCCCCCTGCAGCACGGTGATGATCCGTTGGTAGCCGGCAAACGTGGAAAAACCACCCGATTCTTCAATATCGGCAATCGACAGGCGCCAGCCAAAACCCTCCAGGCCCTCACCACTGTCGCGGGTGATTTCTTCGGTGAAGCCACCACCGTTCTTCCACGGCATGCGCGGGTAATCCTGCGCACGCAACAACTGCAATTGACTCATTTGCTGAAACGTCCTTCCAGGCGATGACGGGAACCGGGGTGAATCAGCCGCGCAGCCGTCACCGGCTGGCGGCCGGACCAGGTGCGACGGCGGATCAACAGGCAAGGCTCGCCCCGTTCGATCTGCAACAGGCGGCACTCCTCCGGCTCGGCTAGAATCGCCTCGACCACGTGTTCGCCTTCGGTCAATGGCGCTACCTGGGACAGGTAGGCGTAAGGCGTCTGCCGGGTGAAGTCCTGCTTGAGGTACTCAGGGGCAATGGCCGCATTGACGTAACGGTCTTCGATCTGCACCGGTACGCCGTTCTCGAAGTGCACGATCAGCGAATGGAACACCCGCTGGCCTTCGCGCATGTCCAGGGCCAGGGCGCGTTCGGAGCCGGCGGCTTCTTCGGTGAGGGTGATGACCTGGCAGCTATGCTGGTGGCCACGCGCGGCAATTTCATCGGCAATGTTGTTGACTTCGAACAACGCCGAACGGCCCTTGGGTTCGGCCACGAAAGTACCCACCCCTTGCATGCGCACCAGCAGGCCTTCGGCGGTGAGTTCGCGCAGGGCGCGGTTGATGGTCATACGGCTGAAACCCAGCTCGTTGACCAGCTCGCTCTCCGAGGGTACGCGGTGATGCGGCGGCCAGCTGCCGTTGTCGATCTGCTGGATGATCATCTGTTTGACCCGGGCGTACAGCGGCGCCGGGCCCTCGCCCATCTGGGCAACCAGCGCGGAGACAGGAGGTGTCGGCACGGCGGTGGATCCTTGTGCAAATGGAATGAGCGGTAGCTTGCCGCAGTTTACCCGGCAGGCAAACGGCTGTATATGTATATACAAGTTAACAATAACAGGATTTGCACTGATGTCCGCCTACTTCGCCGAACGCGCCCTGCTGCCCACAGGCTGGGCCAGCCATGTCCGCATCGAAGTCGCAAGCGATGGTCACATGAGCCGTATCGAGGCCGGTGCCTCGGCTGAGGGTGCCGAGCGCCTTGCTGGCCCTTTGCTGCCAGGCATGCCCAACCTGCACTCGCATGCATTCCAGCGCGCCATGGCGGGGCTGGCGGAAGTCGCCGGCAACCCCAACGACAGTTTCTGGACCTGGCGCGACCTGATGTACCGCCTGGTCGGGCAAATCAGCCCGGACCAGCTGCAAGTCATCGCCCGCCAGCTGTACATCGAAATGCTCAAGGCCGGCTACACCTCGGTGGCCGAGTTCCATTACGTACACCACGACCACGCCGGCAAGCGCTACGACGACCCGGCCGAACTGTCGCGCCGCATCAGCGCTGCTGCGGCTGACAGCGGCATTGGCCTGACTTTGTTGCCAGTGCTGTACAGCCATTCAGGTTTTGGGGGCCAGGCGCCGAATGACGGACAACGGCGCTTTATCAACAGCACCGAACACTACCTGCAGTTGCAAGCGCGACTCGCCCCGCTACTGGCTGCGCAACCGGCGCAGCAACTGGGCCTGTGCTTCCATTCGCTGCGCGCGGTAACGCCTGGGCAGATCGCCGAGGTACTGGCCGCAGGCGACAAGCAGTGCCCGGTGCACATCCACATCGCCGAACAGCAGAAGGAAGTCGACGACTGCCTGGCCTGGAGCGGCCTGCGCCCGTTGCAGTGGCTGTACGAACACGTAGAAGTGGACCCGCGCTGGTGCCTGGTGCACGCCACCCATGCCGAACCGGACGAAGTCAAGGCCATGGCCCATAGCGGCGCGGTAGCCGGGCTGTGCCTGACCACGGAAGCCAATCTGGGCGACGGCATTTTCCCGGCCGTGGACTTCCTGGCACAGGGCGGGCGCATGGGCATTGGTTCGGACAGCCATGTGTCGCTGAGCGTGGTGGAAGAACTGCGCTGGCTGGAGTATGGCCAGCGCCTGCGTGACCAACGGCGCAACCGCTTGTACCACAGTGACCAGCCGATGGTTGGGCGCACGTTGTATGACGCAGCACTGGCGGGCGGCGCACAGGCGCTGGGGCAAGGGGTCGGGGAGCTGGCTGTGGGCAAGCGTGCCGACTGGCTGGTGCTCGACGGGCAGGACCCTTACATCGCCTTGGCGGATGGCGATGCCATTCTCAACCGCTGGCTGTTTGCTGGCGGCGACCGTCAGGTGCGGGATGTGATGGTGAATGGGCAGTGGGTAGTGCGCCAGGGGCGGCATGCGCAGGAAGACGAAAGTGCTCGGGCGTTTGCCGGGGTGTTGCGGCAACTTTTGAGCTGATCTATTGGCAGGACTATCGCATTCGCAGGTAACCCCGCTCCCACAGGGGTTGCGCATGCCTTGAGGCAAGCAACCAACCTGTAGGAGCAGGTCACCCGCGAAGAGGCCGGCACAAGCAGCAAAAGACAGTTGCTCCCACAGGGACGGCGCAAGATTCAAGCTTGGCGCAGTACCCGCAAATGCGATCTCAGACTGCGAACATCAATGCATCTTGACGATCTGCTGGTCCGAAGCCCGCCAGATCAGCCGGCTGGTGTCATACCCCTGCTGGCGCGCCCTGGACAGCAGGTTCTCGCGCTCCCAGGCCGGCAGTGTCGGCGTGCGCGACAGAATCCAAAGGTACTTGCGGTCCGGGCTGCCAACGATGGCCGTACGGTAGTGCTCGTCCACGTACAGAATCCAGTACTCGCCCCGCGCCACGCCAGGCACCAGCTTGGTGAACCAGTTATCGAACTCGACCCACAGCTTGTCAGTGTGCCCCGGCTCCTGAATGCTCGCGTGCCCTTCAGCGCGCAGCCATTCATCGCCCATGGTACGGCAGCGGTTCAGCACACCAAAAGTGCCATCAGGCTTCAGGTTGTAATGGGCCTCGGACTGCTCGCAGCCGGCCTGGTAGCGCATGGGCAGGCGCGCCAGCTCGTACCATTTGCCCTGATAGCGTTTCAGGTCGACATTGCCAGCGGTTTTCGGCGCCAGCGGGTCGTGCACCGATCCCGCGCAACCGCCCAGCAGCAATGCCAGGCATACCCCCATCAGCAGGTACGCACGCCTCATTTGAGGCCCTGCCCTGAATACATCAGCACCTTGTCAGCTGCGTACTGCACGCTGATGAAGCTCTTTTCGTCCCCCCAGGTACAGCTGCTCATGCCCAACGCGCCAGAGCACTCGGTCGGCGTGCCGAGCAATTGCTCGACCTCGGCCTTGTTCATACCGGCCTTGATCTTGGAATAGTTTTCCTGGTTGATCTTGCTGCAGGCAGTCAGGACGACGCACAGCGACAACAGGGCGAGGGAACGCAACGACATGAAGGACACTCCTGAAGAGATGAGACAGGCGAGTGGCCTGCAGTGACCTTCGACGTGAAAATCCCTCCTGGGTTCCCTGCCATTACCCCTTTGCCCCTACACCATTGGTCGGATGGCCACTACTGTGCGATTAATCACAAAGCATTAATCACTCACCCAATAAAAAAGCCGCCCCTGTAAGAGCGGCCTTGCCGAAGCGCCGTACCGGCCGCGAGGGCCTGCGCAGCAGGCCCTTTGGCAGTCAGAACCTCGACCCAGGCTCCAGCAAAAAGTCCATCTCTTCGCTGGTACTCGGCCGCTCCAGCACCAGGTTGCGGTGCGGGAAGCGCCCGAACCGGGCGATCACCCGCTGGTGCTGCTCGGCATAGTCGAGGAAGCCTTCGAACAGCCGGCGGTTGGCCTCTGGCTGCTCATCCAGCAACATCTTGAAGCGCTCGACGCACAGGTTCTGCCAGTCCAGTACCTCGGCATGCTCCAGCACCAGCAGCACGAACACCCGCTGGATCGGCAGCAGTTGGTAATCCCAACCCTTCTGCAGGCCCTGCATGGCCACCACCTGTGCACGCCGATCGCCCTCGAAGGCGCGCGGCGTGTCGCGGTAGAGCATGCGTGGCAACTGGTCCAGCAGGATCAGCAAGCCCAGCCAGCCCTGCGGGCTTTGCTGCCACTCGTCGAGCCCGCCCGCCAAGGCCTGCTCGACCAAGTCGCCAAACAGGGCATGGGCGTCGGCATCGTGATGCTTGCCGAACCACAGCGTGCTCTTCTCGTCAGCCACGGCCTGGGCACTGGTGCCCCAACCGAACCACCATTCCAGCAACGGCTGCCAAGGTGCGAGCATGACTTACTCCTTGTGGTAGGCGGTGACGCGCTCGACCTCTTCCTTCGAGCCAAGAATGACCGACACGCGCTGGTGCAGGCTTTCTGGCTTGATGTCGAGGATGCGATCGTAACCGTTGGTGGAGGCGCCACCGGCCTGCTCGATGATGAACGACATCGGGTTGGCTTCGTACATCAGGCGCAGCTTGCCCGGCTTGCTTGGCTCGCGGGCATCACGTGGGTACATGAACAGACCGCCACGGGTCAGGATGCGGTGCACGTCCGCCACCATCGAGGCGATCCAGCGCATGTTGTAGTTCTTCTTCAGCGGGCCGGTCTCGCCAGCCAGCAGCTCGCCCACGTAGCGCTGTACCGGGGCTTCCCAGTGGCGCTGGTTGGACATGTTGATGGCGAACTCGGCGGTGCTTTCCGGCACGCGGATGTTCTCGTGGGTGAGCACGAAGCTGCCCAGCTCACGGTCCAGGGTAAAGCCCTTGACGCCGTTACCCAGGGTCAGGATCAGCATGGTCTGCGGGCCGTAGATGGCGTAACCGGCTGCGACCTGCTGGGTGCCTGGCTGCAGGAAGGCGTTTTCGTTCAGGGTTTCGTTCTGGCTCAGGTATTCGTTAGGGCAACGCAGTACCGAGAAGATAGTGCCGACCGACACGTTGACGTCAATGTTCGACGAGCCGTCGAGCGGGTCGAAGACCAGCAGGTAGGCGCCTTTCGGGTACTTGCCCGGGATCTGGTAGGCATTGTCCATTTCTTCGGACGCCATACCGGCCAGGTGGCCGCCCCACTCGTTGGCTTCCAGCAGGATATCGTTGGAAATCACGTCCAGTTTCTTCTGGACTTCGCCCTGCACGTTTTCAGTGCCCATGCTGCCCAGCACACCGCCGAGGGCGCCTTTGGACACGTGATGGCTGATTTCCTTGCACGCACGCGCCACCACTTCGATCAGGAAGCGCAGATCGGCAGGGGTATTGTTGCTGCGGGTCTGCTCAATCAGATAGCGACTCAGGGTAACGCGGGACATGTATGGCTCCGAATGGATGGGGAGAGATAAAAAACCCCCGCAGTTTACAGGGAGAGTTGCAGGCTAGCGAGTGATGAGACTCGCCACGGCTCTCAGACGGCACAATAGGTCGGTAGTTCAGCCTTCGCCAGGCCGGCGGTCGGCGTCAGGGCCATTCGCGGCTGAACCCGCCCCTACAGGCGTTGTGCGTACCCTGTAGGAGCGGGTTTACCCGCGAAGAGGCCCGAACAGGCTTGCATCAATCCAGAGCCTTCCAGATCTCGGTGGCATATTCGCGAATCGTGCGGTCCGACGAAAACCACCCCATCCGCGCGGTATTCAGCACCGCCATGCGCCACCACTCCTGCGGCGTATGCCACAGCTCCTCGACCCGACGCTGGGCATCCCAGTAGGCATCGAAGTCGGCGCACACCAGAAAGCGGTCATACGCCACCAGCCCGTCGATCAAGCCGGCGTAGCGCGAAGGGTCGTCCGGCGAAAACACACCGCTGCGAATCGCCTGCAGCACGTCATTCAGGCGGTTGGACGCCGCAATCGCCGCACTGGCACCAAAATCCCCCGCCTTCTTGCGCGCCTCGACCTGCTGGGCAGTCAGGCCAAAGATGAACATGTTGTCGGCGCCCACCTGTTCGCACATCTCCACATTGGCGCCATCCAGCGTGCCGATGGTCAACGCGCCATTCAGCCCGAACTTCATGTTGCTGGTACCGGAGGCCTCATAGCCAGCCGTGGATATCTGCTCGGAAAGGTCTGCCGCCGGGATGATGCTCTCGGCCAGGCTGACGTTGTAGTTGGGCAGGAACACGACCTTGAGCTGGCCACGCACGGTCGGGTCGTTGTTCACCACGCGGGCGATATCGTTGGCCAGCTTGATGATCAACTTGGCCTGGTGGTAACTGGCTGCCGCCTTGCCGGCAAAAATCTTCACCCGCGGCACCCAATTGGTGCCTGGGTCATTGCGCATGGCCTGGTACAGCGCCACGGTGTGCAGCAGGTTGAGCAACTGGCGCTTGTACTCGTGAATGCGTTTGACCTGTACGTCGAACAGTGCCTCGGGGTTGACCGTGACGCCGATGCGGTCCTGGATGATACTGGCCAGCGCGCGCTTGCTGTGCAGACGCTGGGCCGCGAACTGCTTGCGGAAGCCGGCTTTGTCGGCGAACGGAACAAGGCCGGCAAGCCGCCCTTCCGGGTCGTCCTTCAGCTCCGGCCCGAGCGCATCGACCAGCATCTCTGTCAGCGGCGGGTTGGACTGGTACAACCAGCGGCGGAAGGTGATGCCGTTGGTCTTGTTGTTGATACGCTGCGGGTACAGCTTGTGCAGCTCGGCGAACACCGTGCTTTTCATCAGCTTGCTGTGCAGCGCCGACACACCGTTGACGCTGTGCGAACCGAGGAACGCCAGGTTACCCATACGCACCCGGCGGCCGTTGTCTTCCTCGATCAACGACACTGCCCGCAGCACGTCGAAATCGTGCAGGCCTTTGGCACGCAGGCTGTCGATATGGAAGGCATTGATCAGGTAGATGATCTGCATGTGCCGCGGCAGCATGCGCTCCATCAACGCTACCGGCCAGGTTTCAAGCGCTTCGGGCAACAAGGTGTGGTTGGTGTAGGCAAGCGTGCCTACCGTCAGCTCCCAGGCCTTTTCCCAAGGCACTTCGTGCTGGTCCACCAGCAACCGCATCAACTCCGCCACGGCAATCGAGGGGTGTGTATCGTTCAGCTGGATGGCCGCCGCATCGGGCAGGTTGAGCAGGTCCTTGTGCATGTTGAGGTGACGGCGCAACAAATCCTGCAGCGAAGCCGACACGAAGAAGTATTCTTGTCGCAGCCGTAATTCCTGCCCCGCTTCAGTGCTGTCGGCAGGGTACAGCACCCGCGAAATACTCTCGGCACGCGCCACTTCCGCCACGGCACCCAAATGGTCACCCGCGTTGAAACGCTCCAGGTGCAGCTCTTCCAGCGCCCGTGCACGCCACAAGCGCAGGGTATTGACGCTGGCCCCGCGCCAGCCGACCACCGGCGTGTCGTAGGCCACCGCCCGCACGGTTTCGCCAGGTGACCATACCTGGCGCTGGGTACCACTGGCATCGTGCACGGTTTCGACACTGCCGCCAAAACTGATCGGGTAGATCACCTCGGCACGCTCGAACTCCCAAGGGTTGCCGAAGTCCAGCCAGTTTTCTGTCTGTTCCTGCTGCCAGCCATCGACCACCGCCTGACGAAACAGCCCGTGCTCGTAGCGAATACCGTAGCCATGGGCAGCAATGCCGAGGGTAGACATGCTTTCCATGAAGCATGCAGCCAGGCGGCCCAGGCCACCATTGCCCAGCGCTGCATCCGGTTCGAGCAGGCGAATTCGCTCCAGGTCCACGTCAAGCCCTTCCAAGGCCTCGCGCGCGATGTCCAGCAGGCCCAGGTTGCTCAGGCTGTCATACAGCAAGCGGCCGATGAGAAATTCCAGTGATAGGTAATAAACCCGCTTCTGGCTGCGCCGATAAGCCTGGCGCGTGTGATCCATCCAGTGATCGACCATGTGATCGCGCGCTGCCAAGGCAATGGCTTCGAACCAGTCATGGTCGAAGGCGTGCTCCGGGTCCTTGCCAACCGCATAGGTCAGCTTATTCAGTACAGCAGCGCGAAAATCCGCGACTTCGGCGTCACGAGCTTCAGGTTCCTGGGACATGCGGCATCCTCGGGCAAGTTGACGAAAGCGGAGGGAGATTGTTGAGACTAGACCCTTCGACCGGGAGTGACAGTTACGGTTCGCAGTTTTCATGCCGACACGGTGAATCCGGCAAAAGGTTGTTCATAAAATGAACAATTCCGGTATCATCGCGCGCCCCAAGACCGTGATCCACCCTATAAAGATGAAAACCACCCTGATCGCCGCAGCCGAAGTCGACCGCCTGGAGACCTGGCAACGCTACACCAGCAACATGTGCCATGGCTGCCATTCGACCTGCTGCACCCTGCCGGTAGAGGTGAAGATCAAGGATCTGATCCGTATCGGCGTGGTCGACGAGTTCGAAAAAGACGAACCGCCCAAGAACGTGGCCAAGCGCCTGCAGAAGGAAGGCATCATCGAGCGCTTCAACCAGAAGTCGGGCATCTTCACCCTGACCCGGATGAGCAACGATGACTGCATGTATCTGGATCGTAAGAGCCGGCTGTGCACCATTTATGACAAGCGCCCGGATACTTGCCGTAACCACCCCAAGGTCGGGCCGCGGCCGGGGTATTGCGCCTACAAGCCCAAGGTGGTTGGGCGCTGATCTTTAGCCTGTACCTGCGAAGATGCCAGCAAGGCCCATGTAAATCTGCCAACCATACAAAAACGCCCCCAGCCTATCGACCGGGGGCGTTGTACTTCTGCTTGAAGCAATTCTGAGTTCAATCAGCCTGAAAAAGCTTGCGCCGATGACGTACAGCTACGACCAAAGCCGCGACAGCGAGGCCTAAAGACATCAGGCTTAATACCACCACCTTGAACTTTATCGATTGATTGTTCCAAGCGACGATTTGCTGATGGAATCGATCATCAAAAAGGACACGGCCATCCAAGGTGGCCAGTTCACGCACTTGGCTGCCGTCGTCCAGGCGCTCCACCGCCAAGGACACCTTCTTGTTTATTCGCAGCCCTGACTCCTTGTACAACGCCGGATACGTGTAGATCCGTTTGCCATATCGTACTCCATCCAGCGTATATGCAACTGCAAAATGCATAATCGAACGATCATGCTCCCAAGTGTCCGGGTAGCCTGATACACGCCCTTCAACAAACGTCAACCTGGAGGCATCAGGGGCTTTGTATACTTCTAACCCACTGTAATACAGCGCTGTAAATGACAGCATTGTAACCATCATAATGGTAAGTAATTTAATCCGACTCAACGGAGGGGAGGCTCTGTATATTTTGACAAAATTAGACATTAAATGCACAAGCCCCTCCTTATGCCTCACCGAAACAATGCAGCACTGCGTTCTTCAGTGATACCTGTCAACACCCCAATTACTACCGCCAGGCTCGATAATTTGTATAGGGCCAATATCGATATTCCACCCTGGGGATTCTATAGGGCCGACACCAACACCCCAACCGGAGCCAGTCAGTGGAATCACCTGGCTCCCTCCACTGTCACCCTCTATGTATCCACCACCACTGCCCACGCCTACCCCAAATATATAAATGGAATTACTGCCAAGAGAAACGTCTTGTGTGTCAGGATTCCACTGACTCACCGCAATACTACCTGAATAGCTTGCAATTATTTGATCAAGCGATGCAAGTGTCAAGTCAGGTGCTACCCAGTACTCCGGATACACCGCACTTTTATCTGAGACAAAATATTTTCCCAGAATGGGAGCAACAGTAGATTCATACAGCTTACCAACCGCATCGGAGCGCACGATCCCCGCGACATTAGCCACCACACCTATACCAGTGAAGACCGCAGCAGTTGGACCTGCACCCGCCAGCAAGGTAATGCTTCCGATAATCCCAGCAACATTTCCAACCAGACTTAAGACATCCCCCATATCAAATTTCTGGTCAGTCTGGTACTCCGCTGTAATCTTCAGAAGCACTGTAGTTGCCGCCAGCGTATTCGTCTTTATGTTCAGAAAAGGTGTAAACCCCGTCGTCAGCTTTACAATCGACGTGACACCTGCAACCGCAGCACCTGTTTGCGCGCTCTGGTTCACCAAAGCGAAACCAGTCTTATCGCTATTATATTGATCCACTATGGAGGTCGAAGCCGCCCCTACCGAGACGGGTGCTTCGACATAGCCCAGGATTATTTCAACTGTTTTAGCCATCTGCCATCACTCCTTTATCATCGTCTTGAAGGCAATACTCATACGCAGACGGTTACAGCTTGTTGCAGGCGCCCGTGCGGCGTGCGGAACCTCGCCATTGAAAACGACAACCCTTCTCGGCTTGGGCTGTACCGACATAATGATGGTCTCCTTGCCAGCGTCGTAGAACATTAACTCGCCTCCCCAGCAAGTGGCCCAATGTTCACTACAGAACAGCATGACAGTTCGTCCCGGCTCCTCCGCGGTATTATCCCGATGTATTGGCCCATCCTGACTGGTGGTTTGTCCGTTCGCATACACACCCAGCAATACTGCTGAAGGCATGTGAACGGCTTTAATGCGTACCCAGATGTCCGCCAAGAAACCCCAGTCCGGGCGGTCACGCAGCTCCTGTTCGCAATCTTCCAACTTGTCTCTGCGAGAACCGGCTATGAAACTGTGCCAGCAAGGGCGCTCAAGCGGCGAATAAGGATAAGGCCACCCATAGCGCCATACCGAATCCGTAAGGAGCCGCAAGATTTGCGCATGCTCTTTATCGGTAATGCCGTCATCGATAATGCATATATCTTTGCCGACAATCACATCAGACATACTCAATCCCTCAGCCTCAAATAAAGTGGAGAGATGAGGCTAAAGAACAATTAAACATCCGGGCACATGGAAACATGTACTGATGCGGTGGCATTTATCAGAAATCTACACACCTGAAAGACTAACTTTGGATGAGCGTAAGGCATAAAAAAACGCCCCCGGCCTTTCGACCGGGGGCGTTTTCATTCAGCCTGAGCTAACTCAGTTCTTGGCTTTCTTGGCAGCGCGGGTACGCTCGCCTTCGTCCAGGATCTTCTTGCGCAGACGGATCGACTTAGGCGTCACTTCGCACAGCTCGTCGTCCTGGATGAATTCCAGAGCCTGTTCCAGGGTGTGGCGAACTGGCGGTACCAGGGCGATGACTTCGTCTTTGCCCGAAGCACGCATGTTGTCGAGCTTCTTGCCTTTGGTCGGGTTCACGCCCAGGTCGTTGTCACGGCTGTTCAGGCCGATGATCTGACCGTTGTAGATCTCCTGACCGTGTTCAACGAACAGCTTGCCGCGCGCCTGCAGGGTTTCCAGCGAGTAGGTCAGCGCCTTGCCGGTTTCGACCGAAACCAGTACGCCGTTCAAGCGGCCGGACATCTGGCCCGACTTCATGGTGTCGTAGCGATCGAAGATCGAGGTCAGGATGCCTGCACCGTTGGTCAGGGTCAGGAACTGGTTACGGAAACCGATCAGACCACGGGCTGGAATGTTGTACTCCAGGCGCACACGGCCCTTGCCATCCGGAACCATGTTGGTCAGGTCGCCTTTACGCAGCCCCATCTCTTCCATCACCTTGCCCTGGGATTCTTCAGGGATGTCGATGGTGACGTTCTCGAACGGCTCCTGCTTCACGCCGTCAACTTCGCGGATGATTACTTCAGGACGGCCTACAGCCATCTCGAAGCCTTCACGGCGCATGGTTTCGATCAGAACCGACAGGTGCAGCTCACCACGGCCCGATACCTTGAACTTGTCAGGGGAATCGGTTTCCTGAACGCGCAGGGCAACGTTGTACAGCAGCTCTTTGTCCAGACGGTCCTTGATGTTACGGCTGGTGACGAACTTGCCTTCTTTACCGCAGAACGGCGAGTCGTTGACCTGGAAGGTCATCGAAACGGTCGGCTCGTCAACGGTCAGCGGCTTCATGGCCTCTACCGCGTCCGGGGCGCACAGGGTGTCGGAGATGAACAGCTCGTCGAAACCGCTGATGCAGACGATGTCGCCGGCCTGGGCTTCTTCAACGTCTACACGGTGCAGGCCGTGGTGGCCCATCAGCTTCAGGATACGGCCGTTACGCTTCTTGCCGTTGGTGTCGATGGCAACAACCGGAGTGTTCGGCTTGACGCGACCACGGGCGATGCGGCCAACGCCGATAACGCCGAGGAAGCTGTTGTAGTCCAGTGCGGAGATCTGCATCTGGAACGGGCCGTCACGGTCAACCGACGGTGCTGGTACGTTGTCGACGATCGACTGGTACAGCGCGGTCATATCTTCGCCCATCTCGGTGTGGTCCAGACCGGCAATGCCGTTCAGGGCCGAGGCGTAGACCACTTTGAAGTCCAGCTGCTCGTCGGTGGCACCGAGGTTGTCGAACAGGTCGAAGATCTGGTCCAGAACCCAGTCAGGACGTGCGCCCGGGCGGTCGACCTTGTTGATCACAACGATTGGCTTCAGGCCGGCTTCGAACGCCTTCTTGGTCACGAAGCGGGTTTGCGGCATCGGGCCGTCCTGGGCGTCGACCAGCAGCAGCACCGAGTCAACCATCGACATTACACGCTCAACCTCGCCACCGAAGTCGGCGTGGCCGGGGGTGTCGACGATGTTGATGTGGTAGCCGTTCCAGTTGATGGCGGTGTTTTTCGCCAGAATGGTAATACCGCGCTCTTTTTCCTGGTCGTTGGAGTCCATGACGCGCTCGTCGTTGAGCTCGTTACGCTCCAGAGTGCCGGACTGACGCAGGAGTTTGTCGACCAGGGTGGTTTTACCATGGTCAACGTGGGCGATGATGGCGATGTTACGCAGATTTTCGATCACAAGTGTATCTCGATCAGAGGATTCGGTTGCCGCCCAGTGTAGGCGGCCAATATGTACTGTTTAAGGCTCAGCGGGCCCGGCGGTCGGGAGGGCGATGGCGGATACTTCCGCCATACAGCCCCGGCGTCTTATGTCGGACGATAAACACGCACATTGGCATGTCCCTCACTGAGCAGGTGGTGTGCGTGCAAACGGCTCATCACACCTTTGTCGCAATACAGCAAGTACTGGCGCGTAGGGTCCAGGTGCTTGAACTTGCTGTTGATCGCGTAGAACGGCATGGCCTGGACTTCGATACCTTCCAGCACCAGAGGTTCGTCTTCCTGGGCATCAGGGTGACGAATATCGATGACGATCTGGCCTGGCAGCGCCTCGGCCACTTCCTCGATTTCGATGTCCTTGCCCAGTTCGTCGATCACATGGTCGATGGAAATGAACTTGGCGCGCTCCAGGGCGCGCTCCAGCACGGCCATGTCGAACTGCTTTTCTTCATGTTCCATGCGGTGACGCTTGGCATGGGTGGTCGGGTTTACCGAGATCACACCGCAATATTCTGGCATGTGCTTGGCAAAATCGGCGGTGCCAATTTTGGTGGCCTGGTCGATGATGTCCTGCTTGTGGCTGGCCAGCAGCGGGCGCAGCACCAGCTTGTCGGTGGCCGAGTCGATGATCGACAGGTTCGGCAAGGTCTGGCTGGACACCTGGGAAATCGCTTCGCCGGTCACCAGCGCGTCGATCTGAAGGCGGTCAGCCATGTGCGCGGCACCGCGCAGCATCATGCGCTTGAGGGTCACGCCCATGTAGCTGTTGTCGACCTTGTTGAGGATCTCGCCAACCACTTCTTCGAACGGCACGCTGATAAACAGCACGCGCTGGCTGCTACCGTACTTTTTCCACAGGTAGTGGGCCACTTCCATCACGCCCAGTTCGTGGGCACGGCCGCCGAGGTTGAAGAAGCAGAAATGGGTCATCAGGCCGCGGCGCATCATCTGGTAGGCCGCCACGGTGGAGTCGAAACCACCGGACATCAGCACCAGGGTCTGCTCCAGGGCACCCAACGGGTAGCCACCGATGCCGTTGTGCTGATTGTGGATCACGTACAGGCGCTGGTCGCGGATTTCGATGCGCACCAGCACTTCCGGGTTCTTCAGCTCGATGCCGGCGGCGCCACACTGCTGGCGCAGTTGGCTGCCGACGTAACGGTCGACGTCCATCGAGGTGAAGTCGTGGTGGCCACCGCGCTTGCAACGTACGGCGAAGTGCTTGCCGGCCAGCAGGTGGCCGAAGTGGTGCTTGCACTTGGCGACGATGTCGTCGAAGTCACCCAGGGGGTATTCCTCTACCTGCAGGAAGTGGGTGATACCCGGGGTGCAGGTTAGGCGTTCGATCATCTCGCGCTGGACTTTCTCGTCTTCGACGCGGGTGACCACTTCGAGATTGTCCCAGACACCATCGACCGCGAGCTCAGGGTCGAGGTCCTTGAGCACGTTGCGGATGTTCTTGCCGAGCTGGCGGATGAAGCGCTTGCGCACCGGCCGGCTCTTGATGGTGATTTCTGGGAAGACTTTGACGATAAGTTTCATTGGTTAACAGCGCGCGCAGGGCCTGCCGAAAATGAGGGGCGCGAATTATAGCGGAAATTGCTCAGGATTTGACCAACTTTTGATCAGAAGCTTTCATATAAATGCAGGGCTAGCGTTTTGTGGCGCCTGTACCGGCCCTTTCGCGGGTAAACCCGCTCCTACACAGACCGCACAGATTTTAAAGGCGATGCAAATCCATGTAGGAGCGGGTTCACCCGCGAAGAGGCCCTCAAAGAAAGCACACACCCCATGCAATGCACACTAATGGTGCATTGATAGTAAAATTCGCATCTTTAGGGTGCGTTTTTCGCCGTAGCCCGCGTACCAAATGCCCGCAAACGCCCCCTTTTATCCCGCCCTCGCCATTTTCGGGCACTGGCATGCAATTTGCTCCCTTGTGAGGCAGGTAAGCTTGGCCGACTATCCGCGCCCGGCAACACCCTTTTTCCAGGGCAGCGGCCCACCGCGCTCTAGACCATCCGGAGGACAACATGTCGAAGTCGGTTCAACTCATCAAAGATCATGACGTCAAGTGGATTGATCTGCGTTTCACGGACACCAAAGGCATTCAGCACCACGTGACCATGCCGTCGCGTGATGCGCTGGACGAAGACTTCTTCGAAGTCGGCAAGATGTTCGACGGTTCCTCCATCGCTGGCTGGAAAGGCATCGAAGCTTCGGACATGATCCTGATGCCGGTTGACGATACCGCCGTTCTGGACCCGTTCACCGAAGAACCAACCCTGATCATCACCTGCGACATCGTCGACCCATCGAGCATGCAGGGCTACGATCGTGACCCACGTGCAATCGCCAAGCGCGCTGAAGAGTACCTGAAGAGCACCGGCATCGGTGACACCGTATTCGCCGGCCCAGAACCAGAATTCTTCATCTTCGACGAAGTGAAGTTCCAGTCGGACATCTCCGGCTCGATGTTCAAGATCTTCTCCGAGCAAGGCTCGTGGATGACTGGCGCTGACGTGGAAGGCGGCAACAAAGGCCACCGTCCAGGCGTGAAAGGCGGCTACTTCCCGGTTCCGCCGTTCGACCACGACCACGAAATCCGTACTGCCATGTGCAACGCCCTGGAAGAAATGGGCCAGACCGTTGAAGTTCACCACCACGAAGTGGCGACTGCCGGCCAGAACGAAATCGGCGTCAAGTTCAACACCCTGGTGAAGAAAGCTGACGAAGTACAGGCCCTGAAATACGTCGTGCACAACGTTGCCGACGCCTACGGCCGTACCGCTACCTTCATGCCGAAGCCACTGTACGGCGACAACGGCTCGGGCATGCACGTACACATGTCGATCTGGAAAGACGGCAAGAACACCTTCTCGGGTGAAGGCTATGCCGGCCTGTCCGACACCGCCCTGTACTTCATCGGCGGTATCATCAAGCACGGTAAGGCCCTGAACGGTTTCACCAACCCGTCGACCAACTCGTACAAGCGTCTGGTTCCAGGTTTCGAAGCCCCGGTAATGCTGGCCTACTCGGCGCGCAACCGCTCCGCCTCGATCCGTATTCCTTACGTCGGCAGCCCGAAAGCCCGCCGTATCGAAGCACGCTTCCCGGACCCGTCGGCCAACCCGTACCTGGCCTTCGCGGCCCTGCTGATGGCTGGCCTGGACGGCATCCAGAACAAGATCCACCCAGGCGACGCAGCCGACAAGAACCTGTACGACCTGCCACCAGAAGAAGCCAAGAACATCCCGCAAGTGTGCGGCAGCCTGAAAGAAGCTCTGGAAGAGCTGGATAAAGGCCGCGCGTTCCTGACCAAGGGCGGTGTGTTCTCCGACGACTTCATCGACGCCTTCATCGAGCTGAAGAGCGAAGAAGAAATCAAAGTGCGCACCTTCGTACACCCACTGGAATACGAGCTGTACTACAGCTGCTGATCTGATCGGCGCGCTGCGCCGGTAACATGATCAAACGGCCTCCCTCGGGAGGCCGTTTTCGTTTCTGCGCCCCTGCGCATGCACTGCAAATCCCCCCTGCACGCTATGCTCTATCTTGGTGCGCGATTCGGCCACATGCCCTGATTTGCTCCCCAATCTGGTTCAAGTTAAACGTTTCATCACGAGTTTCTGATCCGAATTTGCGCAGAATCAGGCCTTTCTCGGTTAATCCCGCTTCTTTTCGGAGCTTTGGTTTGTTTCTTGCATTTTCTTCCACAGAGTCTCGCATCAGCGGACCCACCCCGTGTCCGGCCCTGGCCAAAGCAGTGCCAGGCAAGCGCCAAAAGAGGTCAACGACGCCTTATGACCATCAGCGATGCACAGCACCGTCTGCTTCTGGACAACCTGACCACCGCCACGTTGCTGCTCAATGCCGAGCTGCGCCTGGAGTACATGAACCCGGCTGCCGAAATGCTGCTGGCGGTCAGTGGCCAGCGCAGCCATGGGCAGTTCATCAGCGAACTGTTCACCGAATCGACCGAGGCGCTCAGCTCGCTGCGCCAGGCGGTCGAACAGGCGCACCCGTTCACCAAGCGTGAAGCGCAGCTCACTTCGCTGACTGGGCAGACCATCACCGTCGACTACGCGGTAACGCCGATCCTGCACCAGGGCCAGACCCTGCTGTTGCTGGAGGTACACCCCCGTGACCGGCTGCTGCGCATCACCAAGGAAGAGGCCCAGCTGAGCAAGCAGGAAACCACCAAGATGCTGGTGCGCGGCCTGGCCCACGAAATCAAGAACCCCCTCGGCGGTATCCGTGGCGCAGCACAGCTGCTGGCCCGCGAGCTGCCCGAGGAAGGCTTGCGTGACTACACCAACGTGATCATCGAAGAGGCCGACCGCCTGCGTAACCTGGTCGACCGGATGCTCGGCTCGAACAAGCTGCCATCACTGGCCATGACCAACATCCACGAAGTGCTGGAGCGGGTCTGCAGCCTGGTCGATGCCGAAAGCCAGGGCTGCATCACGTTGGTGCGCGACTACGACCCAAGCCTGCCAGACGTACTGATCGACCGCGAACAGATGATCCAGGCAGTACTTAACATCGTGCGCAATGCCATGCAGGCGATCAGTTCGCAGAATGAACTGCGCCTGGGCCGCATCACCCTGCGCAGCCGCGCCTTGCGACAGTTCACCATCGGCCACGTGCGTCATCGCCTGGTCGCCCGAGTGGAAATCATCGACAACGGCCCGGGCATCCCGCCGGAACTGCAGGACACCCTCTTCTATCCCATGGTCAGTGGCCGCCCGGACGGTACCGGGTTGGGCCTGGCCATTACCCAGAACATCATCAGCCAGCACCAGGGCCTGATCGAGTGTGAAAGCCACGCAGGGCACACCGCCTTCTCGATCTACCTGCCCCTGGAACAAGGAGCCACCGCCTCATGAGCCGAAGTGAAACCGTATGGATCGTCGACGATGATCGCTCCATCCGCTGGGTCCTGGAAAAAGCCCTGCAACAGGAAGGCATGACCACCCAGAGCTTCGACAGCGCAGACGGCGTGATGGGCCGCCTGGCTCGCCAGCAGCCTGACGTGATCATTTCCGACATTCGCATGCCTGGCGCCAGCGGCCTCGACCTGCTGGCACAGATCCGCGAACAGCACCCGCGCCTGCCGGTGATCATCATGACCGCGCATTCCGACCTCGACAGTGCGGTAGCCTCATACCAGGGTGGCGCCTTCGAGTACCTGCCCAAACCGTTCGATGTCGACGAGGCGGTGTCGCTGGTCAAGCGCGCCAACCAGCACGCTCAGGAACAACAGGGGCTGGATGTACCACAGAGCCTGGCGCGCACCCCGGAAATCATCGGCGAAGCCCCGGCGATGCAGGAGGTGTTCCGCGCCATCGGCCGCCTCAGCCACTCCAATATCACCGTACTGATCAACGGTGAGTCCGGTACGGGTAAAGAGCTGGTGGCCCACGCCCTGCACCGCCACAGCCCGCGTGCGGCGTCGCCATTCATTGCCCTGAACATGGCCGCCATCCCCAAGGACTTGATGGAGTCCGAGCTGTTCGGCCATGAAAAAGGCGCCTTCACCGGTGCCGCCAACCTGCGCCGCGGCCGTTTCGAGCAGGCCGATGGCGGCACGCTGTTCCTCGACGAAATCGGTGACATGCCTGCCGACACCCAGACCCGTCTGCTGCGGGTGCTGGCCGATGGCGAGTTTTACCGCGTGGGCGGCCACGTGCCGGTGAAGGTCGATGTGCGCATCATCGCCGCCACCCACCAGAACCTGGAGTCACTGGTGCAAGCCGGCAAGTTCCGCGAAGACTTGTTCCACCGCCTGAACGTGATCCGCATTCATATCCCGCGCCTGGCCGACCGTCGCGAAGACATCCCCGCTCTGGCCCGCCACTTTCTCGCCCGCGCGGCCCAGGAACTGGCGGTCGAGCCGAAGATCCTCAAGCCCGAGACCGAAGAGTTCATCCGCAACCTGCCATGGCCGGGCAACGTACGGCAGATGGAGAACACCTGCCGCTGGATCACCGTAATGGCCTCCAGCCGCGAAGTACTGATCGGCGACCTGCCGCCCGAGTTGCTCAACCTGCCCCAGGACGCCGCTCCAGTGACCAACTGGGAACAGGCCCTGCGCCAGTGGGCCGACCAGGCGCTGGCACGCGGGCAGACCAACCTGCTGGACAGCGCAGTGCCCAGCTTTGAACGGATCATGATCGAGACGGCGCTCAAACACACCGCCGGGCGCCGCCGCGATGCAGCGCTATTGCTGGGTTGGGGACGCAATACCCTGACGCGCAAGATCAAGGAGCTGGGGATGAATGTGGCGGGGGGGGATGAAGAAGAGGGGGACGAGCATTGATGATGTTCGGGTAACCCTCAACGGGAGCGATACCACTTACCTATACCCCAGGTCAGTGGTATCTGGCGATGCATTACCCTGGATCACTTGCCGGTTTTAGCTTTTTCTCGCCACTTGTCGAACGCCCCCTGCACGCCTAGCAGTTTGTCAACCTGATCCGCCAAAGACTGCCGCTCACCCTGACTGATCTGTTCAACCTTGCCCAGCTGGGACAGTTCATCCAGAAGCGCCACCGCATCGTTCAGGTTGGCGGGCTGTTGTATTTTGCTCATACGTCAACTCCTGTTTCCATAAATGGCATATGCCGCCTCAGAAGTTAGAACTGCGCTGCCCGGCATCAAATGCGGTAATGCTTCCTGCACCGTTCCTGTGCCCGATGCACCTCGCGAAGGCACAACCCCCCTCAAAACCCGGCCAAATACCCCTCAAAGCCGTGAATTCACGGGCTTTGCAAAACTGGCACGCCCCCTGCAATAGCTAATACATACCCAGTTTCGGGGGCCCTGGTACAGGCAGGCCGGGTGAACCCCTCTTTTATTTGCAGCACCGCCCGTTTTGGGGACCTCGGTACAGGCAGGCCGGGCCATCCCCCCTTTACACGCAATACGCAGTACCCCTTTCGGGGACCCTGGTACAGGCAGGCCGGGATATCCCCTCTTTTATTCGTGCAGTTTCACCTGCACCCGCCAGCGACCAGCGTCCTCTGCACCGGCCCACTCGCCGTGCAGGGGGCGCGCGGCCACCACCGTCAACAACAACCCTTCCTTGCTGTTCTGCACCCGCCAGCTCACCGGTTTGCCTTGCAGGCTCAGTTGCCCTTGCTGCGCCTTGCCCTGGGCCTGGAACAGCAGCGCCACCGTGCCCTCGACGTTCTCACCGTGCAGCCTGGGTTCTTCGTTGAACCACAACGCCAGGCCATCCTGCACCACCTGCACCTGTTGCAGTTCACGCTCGTCGGGCGCGGTCAGGCGGCCGATCATCAGCCCCACCATCACGCCGACTATCGCCAGCGACAGCATCATGCGCGGCAACGCCTTCGAACGTACGTCCGGTTCAGGGGTAGAATGCCCGTCATCTTCACGCTTGGAGCCGTGCATGTTTCACGTCATCCTTTTTCAACCAGAAATTCCGCCGAATACCGGCAACATCATTCGCCTGTGCGCCAACAGCGGCTGCCACCTGCACCTGATCGAACCCATCAGCTTCGAACTGGATGACAAGCGCCTGCGCCGTGCGGGGCTGGATTACCACGAGTATGCCACGCTCAAGCGCCACGAGAGCCTGGCCGGATGCCTGGAGAGCCTGGGCAACCCACGGCTGTTCGCCTTTACCACCAAAGGCTCGCACCCGTTCCATGAGGTGGCCTACCAGCCGGGCGATGCCTTCCTGTTCGGGCCGGAAAGCCGCGGCTTGCCGGCCGAGGTGCTGGACAGCCTGCCCGCTGAGCAACGCCTGCGCCTGCCAATGCGTCCGGGGTGCCGCAGCCTGAACCTGTCCAATACCGTGGCGGTGACGGTGTATGAGGCGTGGCGGCAGCAGGGGTTTGCCGGGAGCTGATCTGTAGCCTGCCCTGGCCTCTTCGCGGGTAAGCCCGCTCCTACACTGATCGAGGCGCAGCTCAGGCCAGTGTAGGAGCGGGTTTACCCGCGAAAAGGCCGGCACAGATAATAAAAAAGCGCCCCGAAAGGCGCTTTCTTGATACCGGCAGTGATTACTGAACGGTCGGCACTTCACCCGCTTCCTGCATGCGCTGCATTTCTTGCGCGTACAAGGCGTCGAAGTTGACCGGCGAAAGCATCAGCGCCGGGAACGAACCGCGTGTCACCAGGCTGTCCAGAGTCTCACGGGCGTAAGGGAACAGAATGTTCGGGCAGAACGCACCCAGAGTGTGGCTCATCGAAGGCGCATCGAGGTTGGCGATCAGGAAGATACCAGCCTGCTGCACTTCAGCGATGAAGGCCACTTCGTCACCGTTCTTGACGGTAACCGACAGGGTCAGCACCACCTCGTGGAAGTCACCTTCCAGAGCCTTTTGCTTGGTGTTCAGGTCCAGGGCAACGCTCGGCTCCCAGGTCTGACGGAAGATCTGCGGGCTTTTCGGGGCCTCGAACGACAGGTCGCGAACATAAATACGCTGCAGGGAGAACTGAGGGCTGTTGTCTTCTGCAGCAGCGCCGTTGGTCTGTTGGTCAGTCATGGCAGATCCTTATCCTAATGTTTTTGAATGCAGTGCAAATCAGGCCGCCAGCAGCGCGTCGAGCTTGCCGGCGCGCTCAAGGGCATACAGGTCATCGCATCCACCGACATGGGTGCTGCCGATCCAGATCTGCGGCACCGACGTACGGCCGGCCTTCTGGCTCATCTCGGCACGAACCTGCGGCTTGCCGTCGACCTTGATTTCCTCGAAGGCCACGCCCTTGCTCTCGAGCAGGTACTTGGCGCGCATGCAGTAGGGGCAATAGTCGCTGGAATAGACGATGACGGGCTTCATATCACTTCACCAGGGGCAGGTTATCGGCTTTCCAGCTGGAAACGCCACCGCTCAGTTTGGCAGCAGTGTAACCAGCCTTGAGCAGTTCGCGGCAGATGGTACCGGACTGCTGGCCCATCGCGTCGACGACGATCAGGGTCTTCTCTTTGTGCTTGTCCAGCTCGGTCATGCGGTTGGCCAGCTTGTCCTGCGGGATGTTCACCGCACCGACAATATGACCGGCGGAGTATTCCTTGGCCGGGCGGATATCGATCACCAGCGCCTTCTCGGCATTGACCAGAGCAGTCAGCTGGCCATTGCTCAGGCTCTGGCCGCCACGGCGGATTTCATTGATGAGCAGCAGAACCAGCAGAATGAGGAAGATCGCAACCAGGATGTAGTGATCTGTCGCGAATTGAATCAGGTGAGCAACCATCAGCGGTGTTCCAGGCGATTGAAAATGCCGGCCAGTATACACAGCCCCTTGGTGCCACCAAAGCCCGACGGGCCGGCCGCAAAACCACCTTCATGTTGCTATCACAGGCGCGCCGGTCGGGGGAATGGGACGATTATTCGCCGCAGGTGGCGTATTTGCCCTAAAATGCGTGTCTTTATCATCTTTGAACAACCGTGAGTTTGATTGATGACGAGTACGCCCAAACCCCTGGTCCTGATCATCCTGGATGGCTTCGGCCACAGTGAAACCCCCGAACACAACGCCATCTTTGCCGCCAATACACCGGTCTATGATCGCCTGCGCGCTACCCTGCCGCATGGCCTCATCTCCGGCTCGGGCATGGATGTCGGCCTGCCGGACGGGCAGATGGGCAACTCCGAAGTCGGTCATATGAACCTCGGCGCCGGTCGCGTCGTCTACCAGGACTTCACCCGGGTGACCAAGGCCATCCGCGACGGCGAGTTCTTCCAGAACCCCGTACTCACCGGTGCCGTGGACAAGGCAGCCGCTGCCGGCAAGGCCGTGCACATCCTCGGCCTGCTCTCCGATGGCGGCGTACACAGCCATCAGGACCACATTGTTGCCATGGCCGAACTGGCCGCACAACGCGGTGCCGAGAAAATCTACCTGCATGCCTTCCTTGATGGCCGCGACACCCCGCCACGCAGCGCGCAGTCGTCCATCGAGCTGCTCGACGCCACTTTCGCCAAGCTGGGCAAGGGCCGCATCGCCAGCCTGATCGGGCGCTACTACGCCATGGACCGCGACAACCGCTGGGACCGTGTCAGCGCCGCCTACAACCTGATCGTCGACAGCGCTGCCGAGTACACCGCTGACACCGCCCTGGCAGGCCTTGAAGCCGCCTACGCCCGTGACGAAAGCGACGAGTTCGTCAAGGCCACACGCATCGGCGAAGCGGTCAAGGTAGAAGACGGCGATGCCGTGGTCTTCATGAACTTCCGTGCCGACCGCGCCCGTGAGCTGTCGCGTGCGTTTGTCGAGCCGGACTTCAGCGAGTTCGCCCGTGCGCGCCTGCCGAAGATGGCGGCCTACATCGGCCTGACCCAGTACTCGGCGAAAATCCCGGCACCAGCAGCCTTCGCGCCATCCAGCCTGAACAACGTGCTGGGCGAATACCTGGCGAAGAACGGCAAGACCCAGCTGCGCATTGCCGAGACCGAGAAGTACGCCCACGTCACCTTCTTTTTCTCCGGCGGCCGCGAAGAACCGTTCGAAGGCGAAGAACGCATCCTGATTCCGTCGCCGAAGGTCGCTACCTATGACCTGCAGCCGGAAATGAACGCACCGCAAGTGACCGACCGTATTGTCGAAGCCATCGAGCAGCAGCGTTTCGACGTGATCGTGGTCAACTATGCCAACGGCGACATGGTCGGCCACACCGGCGTGTTCGAAGCAGCGGTCAAGGCCGTCGAAGCGCTGGACACCTGCGTCGGCCGCATCGTTGAGTCCTTGGACAAAGTCGGTGGCGAAGCGCTGATCACTGCAGACCACGGCAACGTCGAACAGATGGAAGACGAGTGCACCGGCCAGGCGCACACCGCGCACACCACCGAACCGGTACCGTTCATCTATGTGGGCAAGCGCAATTTGAAAGTGCGTGATGGCGGCGTGCTGGCTGATGTGGCGCCTACCATGCTGAAGCTGCTGGGGCTGGAGAAGCCGGCGGAAATGACCGGTACGTCGATTCTGGTAGACGCTTGATTCCATGTAGAAAGGGGCTGCTGCGCAGCCCTTTTGCACATGAATTCCAGACAAACGCCCCGCTGCACCCGCAGCGAGGCGTTTTTTTTGCCTGCCCACGCGGGCATACTAGGCCAGTCTCCATCCTTGGTACGCCAAACCCCATGCTTCGCGCCCTGATCCTCCTAGCCCTGTCTTGCCTGCTCAGCCCGGCCTTCGCCGATGAGCGCGCGCAGACCCAGCAGCAACTGGACGCCACCCGCCAGGATATTGCCGAGCTCAAGAAGACGCTGGGCAAGCTCCAGGAAGAAAAGGCCGGTGTGCAAAAGGACCTTAAAGCCACCGAGACCGACATCGGCAACCTCGAGAAGCAGGTGGAGGCCCTGCAACAGCAACTAAAAAAGACCGAGGGCGAGCTGGAGCGCCTTGATACCGAGAAAAAAAAACTCCAGAGCGCCCGCGTTGAACAACAACGGCTGATTGCCATCCAGGCCCGTTCGGCCTACCAGAACAACGGCCGCGAGGAATACCTCAAGCTGCTGCTCAACCAGCAGAACCCTGAGAAGTTTGCCCGCACCCTCACCTACTACGACTACCTGAGCAAGGCGCGCCTGGAGCAACTGCGCACCTTCAACGAAACCTTGCGCCAGCTGGCCAACGTCGAACAGGAAATTTCCAGCCAGCAAGCGCAACTGCTGGCCCAGCGCGCCGACCTCGACAGCCGCCGCCAGGCCCTGGAGGCCGAGCGCGGCAAGCGCCAGCAGGTACTGGCCAAGCTCAACAGCGATGTGAAGGACCGCGACCAGAAGCTGCAGGCCCGCGAGCAGGACCAGGCCGACCTGGCCAAAGTACTCAAGACCATCGAGGAAACCCTGGCACGCCAGGCCCGCGAAGCTGAAGAAGCACGCAAGAAGGCCTTGCTGGCCCAGCAGGAAGCGGAAAAGCGCCGCCAGCAGGAAGCCCTGGCTGCCGCCGCAGCCCGCGATCGGGCGCGTGAGCCGGCCGAGCCCGTAGAACCGCCGAAAAAGGCGCGCACCACGCTCGGCCCGATGGTATCCAGCGACGGCGCCAACTACGGCGGCGCTTTTTCTGCAGCGCGGGGCAAACTTCCGTGGCCGGTCAATGGTCGATTGCTGGCACGCTTCGGTGATGCCCGCGGCAGCGATGCCCGCGCCAAGTGGGACGGGGTGATGATCAGCGCCAACCCAGGCACCCAGGTACGCGCGGTGCACGGCGGGCGCGTGGTGTTCGCCGACTGGTTGCGCGGGGCCGGGCTTCTGGTCATTCTCGACCATGGCAACGGTTACCTGAGCCTGTATGGGCACAACCAGAGCCTACTCAAGAGTGCCGGTGATATCGTCAAGGCTGGTGAAGCCATTTCCACCGTTGGCGACAGCGGTGGCCAGGACGCGGCAGGCTTGTATTTCGCCATCCGCCAGCAGGGCCGGCCGACCGACCCTTCGCAGTGGTGCCGGGGCTAGTCAAATTTCTACGGCGTAGCCTGAATGCTGCGCCGATGCTCCTCAGGGAGCGCTTACAGGATCAGGAGTTCGTTCGACATGCTGCACTCGCCTCGTCTCACCCAGCTGGCCCTGTCCATCGCCTTGGCGGTCGGCGCGCCCTTGGCCACTGCGGCGCAGCCGGCGCACGCCTCCCAGCCTGCAGCAGTCCCGGCCACCGAGGTGACCGCCAAGGCGCCGTTGCCGCTGGAAGAACTGCGCACCTTCGCCGAGGTCATGGACCGCATCAAGGCGGCCTATGTCGAGCCAGTAGACGACAAGACCCTGCTGGAAAATGCCATCAAGGGCATGCTCAGCAACCTTGACCCACACTCTGCCTACCTTGGCCCCGAGGACTTCCAGGAGCTGCAGGAAAGTACCAGCGGCGAGTTCGGCGGGCTGGGTATCGAAGTGGGCCAGGAAGACGGCTTCATCAAGGTGGTCTCGCCCATCGACGACACGCCGGCTTCGCGTGCCGGCGTGCAGGCCGGCGACCTGATCGTCAAGATCAACGGTGCGCCGACCCGCGGCCAGACCATGACCGAAGCGGTCGACAAGATGCGTGGCAAGGTCGGCGAGAAAATCACCCTGACGTTGGTGCGCGACGGCGGTAATCCGTTTGACGTGACCCTGGCCCGCGCGGTCATCCAGGTCAAGAGCGTGAAGAGCCAGTTGCTGGAGAATGACTACGGCTACATTCGTATCACCCAGTTCCAGGTCAAGACCGGCGATGAAGTGGGCAAGGCCCTGGCCAAGCTGCGCAAGGACAACGGCAAGAAACTGCGCGGCGTAGTGCTGGACCTGCGCAACAACCCTGGCGGCGTGCTGCAGTCAGCAGTGGAAGTGGCCGACCACTTCCTGACCAAAGGCCTGATCGTCTACACCAAGGGCCGCATCGCCAACTCCGAACTGCGCTTCTCGGCCGACCCGGCCGATGCCAGCGAAGGTGTGCCACTGGTGGTGCTGATCAACGGCGGTAGCGCCTCGGCTTCGGAAATTGTCGCTGGTGCCCTGCAGGACCAGAAGCGCGCCGTGCTGATGGGCACCGACAGCTTCGGCAAAGGCTCGGTGCAGACCGTGCTGCCACTGGCCAACGACCGTGCGCTGAAGCTGACCACCGCACTGTACTTCACCCCCAATGGCCGCTCGATCCAGGCTCAGGGCATTGTCCCGGACATCGAAGTACGCCCGGCCAAGCTCACCGCCGAAGTCGACACCGACAACTTCAAGGAAGCCGACCTGCAGGGCCACCTGGGCAACGGCAACGGCGGTGCCGACCGCCCGACAGGCAGCAGCAAGCGCAAAGAGCGCCCGCAGGATGACGACTTCCAGCTGAGTCAGGCCCTGAGCCTGCTCAAGGGCTTGAACATCACCAAGGGCGAATGATCCACTCCATGCGTTTTCTGCTGTGTCTGCTGTTCTGCCTGACGGCCGGAGTCGCGCAAGCGGCACCGGCCGGCAAGGCCTACCTGAGCATCATTATCGACGACCTGGGCCAGAGCACCGAGCGTGACAGCCGAACCCTGGCCCTGCCAGGGCCTGTGACCATGGCGATCATGCCAGATACCCCACATGCCACCGAATTTGCCCGGCAGGCGCACAAGGCCGGCAAGACGGTCATCCTGCACATGCCCATGGACCCGGCCACCGGGCCTTATGCCTGGCACCCCGGCATCACCCTCGAAGAGCTGGCCCGGCGACTGGATGCGGCGCTGCTCAGGGTGCCTTACGCGGCGGGTATCAACAACCATATGGGCAGCCGCATGACTGCCCAGCGTGAGCAGATGGCCTGGTTGATGGGTGAGCTGCAACGGCGTCACCTGTTCTTCGTCGACAGCCGTACCAGTGCCGCCACGGTGGCCGCTGCAGAAGCCCAGCGCATCGGCCTGGCCCATGTTTCTCGTGATGTGTTCCTCGACGATGTCCGCACTGCCGAAGCGATCAGCGGGCAATTGCAGCAAGGCATTGCCTTGGCGCGCAAGCAAGGGTCGGCGGTACTGATCGGCCACCCATACCCGCAAACCTTGCAAGTACTGGAACAAGAGATACCCCGCCTCAAGGGCCAAGGTATCGAGCTGATTCCGTTACCCCAGATGATCGCCGAGCGCAGTAACCTGGCCATGCCCGCCCATGGTCGAGGCGGGCGCTACCAGAACCAGTGATCCGTTCAATTGAACGGAATAATCCCCTGCGCCTGCGCAAGCGTCAGCTTGCCTCGGTGAATCCGCTCACCAAGGTCGGCCAGGCGCTTAGCGTCATCGGCACCAAAGTAGCGTTGCGCCTCTGTTTTAAGGTGCCCGTCGATGAACTCCGTGGGGAAATCCGCCTGATTGGCAAAATGAAAGTGCGCGTACCACCGGCCCAAGGCTTTTTTGGCACCGGGGGTTTCCAATATTTCGATCTTGTATTCATCCATCGCCGAGCCGTCGCGGATAGTGAAACGGGGCCTGCCAGCGCTCACCCTTAGCCGCTGTCGGGCATGCAGGAACTTCAGTGCGTCAGCCTCGGGGTAGCGTGTTCTTGCACACAGTTGTGTGAGCAGCCGGGTTCGTTTCTCAGGCCATTCCCCCAGAGCATCCCCCAGTTGCTTCGCTGAACCGCGGCCCTTGTCGGCCAGGGTGTCGTAAACCCCTTGCAGCTTGAGCACGTGTGTATCGATCAAAGCGGCCAGCATGCTGTAGGGTTCACCATTGGCAATATGGATGGCGACCGCAGCGTCAAGGTTTCGGTCTATCGACAAGACTTCGAGCGCTTTCAGTGTGTCCGTTGTTGCACTACCGGCCGGCGTGTCCTCTACAACAGGATCAGGCAGCTCTTCTGTCACAGTGGCGGGAAACGTCTGCCCCCACTCATTACCCTGCCACGCGAAGCGGGCCAGTAAACGCTGATCGGCAAACCCACGCACCTCCAACAAGCGCTGCCCATCGACTTGAACCTCTACGCCAATAACATCCTGGCCATCATGGGTGGTTGCAACTGCCCGCGCCTGCTCGTGGACCCTGTACACAGACCGCGCGTGGGTCACCTTGCCGTCCATTTGATCGACTGCCGGGATAATCAATTCATTCACCGAGCGCTTCAGGTGTTCCAAGTGCTCTCTGTACTTTTCGAGATGGGAACCATCAATCAGTGGCCCGCCCTCCCTGGCGACGTCCATGCTGTTGACAATGGCCGTGCTGTACTCGTCCCATGCCGTTTGCAGAATGTACAGCTGATCAGCCGCGTGAAGGTTACTGGTGAGCAATTCCGCATGATTGCTGGCGGCCATGCGCAAGCGGCCACGCATCAACAACCGGTGAAATGCCGTCAACTTGAGCTGCGGGTCGGGTACGCCAACGTTCATGGAAAGGTCCAGGTAGTAATGTACCTGCTGAAAGTGCAGGTCCACCGTGGTAGGGCGTGGCTTGCCGATCACCGCCTCCACCGTAATACCTGGGCCTGCGTCCCCATCCCGCGCTATTTGCGTATCCAAAGGCAAAATGCTCAGCAGCCTGTCGAGAATGTCACTGCACTTGAGCATGCGCTGCTGCTGCCCGACTGCATGTTCAAGCAGAACCTTGTAGGCGGCATACTCCTCGATCACCTCGCCAACCGGTCGGCCAGCCAATTGCTCAGCCGTCTGCCGGATCACCTCGTAACCCACGCTGCTGTACAACTGGCTCAACATCTGCCAGCTCCTGAGCACCAATCCTTTGCGCGATAGTGTGCGAGATGTCTCCAGGGCTACAACCCTTTGGCGCGCTGTCACCTGGCCCGACCTGGCCAGCTCCAACAGGGTGGTGGTAGTGGCCTCCACTTGAAGATTGGTATCGATGATGGCTTCGAGTTTGTCCACATAAGCGGCTCTCGCCACTAAAAGGTCGTTACGTTTTGCCTGTATCTTCTGGTCATAGAGCGCAACGAGTTGGTCGGCTTGTTGCTGGCTGAGTTTGCCATCCGCATTCGCCAAGGCATTGCTTCGAAGGCCCTGGACCCCAACGATGTCTTCGTCCAGGCCTGCCATTGCCGTCGTAAGCGGTAACACCTCTGCACCCAGTGCATGGGCTGCCGCAGTCAGGCCATTGAGCTGCCCAACGCCAGCATCGTACTGCTTCTGCTGCATTGCCTTGGACATGCGCTTGGGTCCACTGCCAAGCAGAAAGCCGGTCGCCACCCGCCACCCATCTTCATCGCGCAAGTAAGGGCCAGCATTGCCATCGGGCCCCAGGATGCGACGCTCATTCCCATCATGGGTCACTTCGAAAACACGCTCGAACAGCCGCACGTAGAACTTGCCGTTGAGCATCTCAAGGCCATTTGCAGGCGTCGCGCCTGTAATGTCTATCTCACTGGCAAACGGGGCTAACGCCTTACTGAGTGCGTCTGGTCCCGGCCCCCAGCCGTGGTTTGCCCTGACACTGGCGTTGCGAGCTGCCAGCGCATCGCTGGACCGCACCACGCCCACTGTGACCGTTTTGGGCGCAGGCATGTACGGCAGCCGCCTGGGCGGCAGGCGATAGCGAATCACCGGTACGTTCGAGGCATTGGTGGGCATAGCCGGATCAGGCAACTGTCGATGCAGCAACAGCATGGCGAAGCTGTTGATCAGGTCCACGGCTGCAAGTGATTGTTGCGCCTTGTCGTCCCCGGTCAACGCTTTAGCATCTTCTACCGCTGAGCTCAGCGCGGCCACCAGCCACACCACCATTGCCACAGGCCCAGGCAATGCAGGTGCTGCCAGGTTGAACAGCAACCAGCTGAACTGCTTGATTACGGCCCAACGATGCTCAGCATTGGAAACGCTTTCACGATCAGCCAGATCAAGCATTATCTGGCGCTTGTCAGCGAACATCCGCGCGCCCAGCCCCGCAACCCAGGGCGTGATGTCGAGTTCCAGGGCAACACTGAGGTTTGGAAGCAGATAAGGGTCAGCACTCGACTCGGCCAGCCAGTCAGGGTGCGCCTTCAACCTGCCACCGTCGCTTGCGATGTAATTCGGGCCCGGCCGCAGCCACTGAAGCACGCTGTCTTGCAGATCGCCGGCTTGGTCGAGCGCAGCCATCAACGCTGAATAGCCGGCGTATTGCTGCAGCGGGGTCTGCTCCAGCAAGGGCCGATACAACAAGACCGTGGCAGGTTTCTTCAAGGTAATGACGTACATCCCGCTTACCTGGCTGGCCGCGCCCCTGCCGTCGACCAATTTCAGCGCCAGCGGCGCCAGTTCGACGTTGGAGGAAAGATCATCACCACTGCGGCAGAACTCCACGACCCCCTGCCAGGCATCTTCGTCGAGCAGGCCGTCGATCTTGGCGCGCAGAGCATCGAACTGCAGGCGGATGCGCCACTCAGTGTCAAAGCAGGAAAGGCGCCAGGCCCGATGTGCCGGGGCGTCGAGCTGTGCGCACAAATAGGAGGGGTACTCACCGCCGATGTTCACATCAGTGATGAGCCTAGTGATGTAGACGGGGTTCATCCAGTCCATGATCAGCTGCCCAGTCCGGTGAGTGATGGCTGACACTACCCCACCCTTCAACGCATCCAGATGCCCAATGGCCAACTGCGTCAATGTCATCTCGCCGGCATCTATCAGTTCGACAGGTAATTCCTTGTCACGCTTGGGATCAGGTACTGCGACAGTGAGAATCAGGTCATCGGGAAAGTAATTGGCCTCGACGGGATAATCGGCAAGCATCTGTTCGCGCAGGCGGCGTGCGGCATACGCCTGTAAATCGTCGATGCCATCCAGCGATGTACGGCCTTTGGACATTGCCTGTTGAACCGCCAGGTCCAGCAGCGACGCCTGGTACTCAAAGCGGTCCGCGTCACTGGCCCCATCCAGCCAGGCAGGGGCCGGTGCAGCATCGTACTGGTCATAGGCCACATTCATGAAGAAGCGGGCCGGATCGGTCAACTGCGCATAAGCCTGCTCCATCTGTGGCACATCCTGCAGCCCTTCCAGGCTGAGTATCTGCACCTGATCCAACATGTCGCTCAGCAACAGTGCCGACTGGCGCAGGAAAGCATCACCCGTCAGTGGATAGCGGTTCCAGATCAGGCTGTCGAACTGGAGTGTTTCGCCAAGCTGATCTTTCAATGCCAGGCCGAAGGTGTCGAGGGATTCAAAACTTCGAACCGCCCCCCCGGCCCGGCACCAGAGCACAACCCGGCGCTGGTCATTTTCGGCGGTAAGCAGCAGGTCGGACCTCAGCCCTGTGAACCTGCGCTCCCCGGACTGGATCTCCAGCTCCAACGCATAGGTTTCAGGCGCCCGGTTACCGCCTGCAAGCCACTCGAACAGGCAAGTCCGTTCGTCTTCGTCCAGGCGAGATACCGATTCATCGCCAAGTGCCGCCATGCGCAAAGTCTGAGCCATCCAGCGATGGCGAACGATGCCTTCTTCGTCTGGTGCACTGATGCTGTGCGCATTCCAGTAGTCAACTTGAGCCTGCTTGAAGCGCGGTATCAAACCATTCAATTGCAGACCAAAGTCGGTACTGAGGAGCGCCAGATCCATGTTCAACCCAGCCAGCGGATCGTGTTCCGCGTCATCATCGGTGGCGCCAGCGACAGGTTGCAAGCTGAGATAACTGCCCGCATCGAACACCACGTCCCTCCCCTGCAGAAACGCACCGAGCAGCAACTCGACCAGCAGATCGGGCTTTATGCCAGGGCTTACCGAGGCTGGGATAACGGTAAAATCTTCCGCGGTGCTGGTCTCGGGCAACTGGGTGGTGAGCGCCGGGTAGTGCCGGATGATGGCCTGATACACGCCTTGTGCAAGCACCTGGCGCAGGGTGGGACGAGAAGCGAACTGAAGGGCTACCGACTCTCGTACAGTGAGGCTGGAACGGGCGGGGTGCGTTGGCATGGCAGACGTTTCCTGAAGCGGGATAAACGCCCGAGCTTAAGGACGCTGCACGAACCAACGGTGTTAGATATTGATCTCCATGCTGCCCCGGCACGCTGAACGCTACTGCGATCACCAAGCCTTCAGTTCGAGGTAGAGCTTTAAATACAGCAGCCTCACGCAACAGGCTCGGAAAACTGGAGCTTCCCTATCAGCGGAGCATCCATCATGCCTTCTGGCTTCAGACTCGCCATTGGCGTAAGCCTGGCTTTATTGGCCACCCCCCTTGTGGCCAACGATAATGAACAGGGTGTGCCAACCCCTGTACCTCAACGACTCGCCAACGCCAGCGGCGAAAACGATCACTGGACGGGTATCGGGCGGTTGCTCGTGAACGGCAAGGAGCAGTGCGTGGCAACGCTGCTCGACACTCGCCCCGACGACGGCAGCAATGATGGCCCGGCCTACCTGATAGGCGCCGGGCACTGTGTAAGCAAGCGCAATGGCGTGATCGTCCAGGACCAGCCCCTGGACGCCACCATCGACTTCAATTTTTTCGCGGACACTTTGGAAGAGCGCAAGCGCTTCCCCATCAAACGCATTGTCTGGAGCAGCATGCAAGGTAGCGACCTTGCCCTGCTCGAACTGAATGACAGCTTGAACCAAGTCATGGCGCAAGGCGTTCATCCCCTACGGCTGGCCACCAGGCCTGACGCAGACGGCGCTGTGCAGGTGATAGGTGAGGTCTCTGCCAGCGACCAAGGCCTGAATCTGGCGAACTGCACACAATGGCGTCAACCGCTGATCGTGGAATTACCCTGGGTATGGCGTAACGCCAGAAGCAACAATTGCCTGGGCGGTGGCCCAGGCTTTTCCGGCAGCCCTGTGCTAAAGCCTGACAGCAGGCATATCATCAGTGTGGTCAACAGCATGGCACAACAGGCTGCACATGCCCCGTCCTGCGAGGGGGAGGCCGCATGCCAGTCAAGACCCCAGCTGTACGCCATGCCCGTACAGCGCCTCGCCGGCTGCTTCGTCGACGGCAGGGCAGACCTTGGGCTGGAGAGCTGCCAGTTGCTGCCCGGTTTTCAATTGAGCAAACAAGGCCGCTTCAATCACAGAATCAAGATAGCTATGGATGAGAGCGGGCAACCGGTAATACCCAAGTGGCACCTTAGGTTCACCCTCGATTCCCCTCGTTATCGCTACAAGACCACGCGCGACCCTCTGGCTTGTGAAGACCCACGCGAATACAGCGGGACTGTGGCCACCCGCGAAAACCTCATCGACGCGCCGATTGGCCTGGACCCGGGCTGGCACTTTCTGTGCGTAATCGGCGTGGACAGCCCGGAGCAAAAGCCATCGCCGGCGCTAATGGCCAATAGCCTGAGCCTACCCATCGAACTGCTACCCGCAAGCCTGCCTACGGTCGTCTTGTCCAGCAGTTATCTCGCCAATGGCGATATGCAACTCAGCTTCGAGCAAGACCACAGTGCGCCTCTGCGTTACCGCGTCAAACGCGGCAAACCTGAAACGACCGACTGTGATGACCCGCGCGGCTATCGCTTGCTGGCTACGCGGCAACCCGTGCTCAAGGCCGCCGAGCTTCCGGTGCGAGTGTGCAGTAAAGCTGAGGACATGAACCGACAGGTTTCCCCGCCACGCAGCGATCTTTTCCTGCCGCGCCCTGGCTAGAAAAAAAGGCCTGCTCTTTCGAGCAGGCCTTTGTATGACACAGCCGATTCATCCTCAGCTGTAGACGCGCCCCAGCAACTGGCGGTGGCTTTCGAACTGATCCAGCACGTCACGCACGATCTGCTCAGGCGCAAAGCCCATCAGGTCGTACTCCTGGCTGCCATCGTGCAGGTACACCTCGGCACGGTAGAAGCGCTGGCGCACTTCCGGCTCGCCCTCCACCGGTGCTTCACTCGGCGCGGCCATGTAACCGTCCAGGCTCACTTCGTATACGAACGGGTTACCCTCGTCCATCATCACCCGCAGGCCCATCATGTTGCGCGACTGGCCAACACGGGTTTCCACCTCGAAGCCCAGGGTCTGCAGTTGCGCAGCAGCGTCTTTCAACGCCGGGCTGACCTGCTTGTCCATGAAACGCTGTACCACGGCCTGGGTCGGCTGCAGTTCCAGCTGGGTCAGGCGCTCGCTGAAGCCGCGACGGCCACGGGCAGCCAGCTCGGCACGCTCCTGCTCGACCGCCACGTCCTGCTTCATGGCCTTGTACAGGCCGAACATGAACAGCACCAGCACCACCGAGAACGGCAGGCCTGCCAGCACGACCATGGTCTGCATGGCTTCGAAGTTACCGGCAAACAGCAAGCCAATGGTGACCAGGGTAATGACCACCGACCAGAACACCACCATCCAGTGCGGGGCGTCTTCATCGACCTTGCCACCTTTGCACGACAGGTTGGCCATCATCACCGCGCCGGAGTCGGCCGGGGTGAGGAACAGCACGAAACCGACGAACACCGCCACACCGATCACGATCTTGGCCGCCGGGAAGTATTCCAGCAGTTGGTAGATCGACATCGACGGCTGTTCCAGCGCGGTCTTGCCCAGCTCCACGGCGCCCTGGTTGATCACCAGGTCCAGCGCGGTGTTGCCGAAGATCGACAGCCACGCCAAGGTGAAGCCCAGCGGGATCAGCAGCACGCCCATGACCAGTTGGCGCACGGTGCGGCCCTTGGAGATACGGGCAATGAACATGCCGACGAACGGGCCCCAGGAAATCCACCAGGCCCAGTAGAACACGGTCCACAGGCCCAGCCAACGCTCGGACTTGCCGGCTTCGCCTTCATACACATACAGGTCGAAGGTTTTCAGCACGATGCCGTTCAGGTAATCGCCGATGTTCTGCACGAAGCCATTGAGCAGGTGCAGGGTTTCGCCGCCCAGCAGCACGAAGATCAGCAGGCCGCTGAACAGCATGATGTTCAAGTTGGACAGGCGGCGGATGCCGTTTTCCACACCCGATACCGCTGCCACGGTAGCCACACCCGCCATGACCAGGATCACCACCAGCAGGTTGGTCTTGCTGTGGTCCATGCCAAACAGGTATTCCAGGCCCGAGGACACCTGCATCGAGCCGATCCCCAAGTTGGTCACCAGACCCAGCAGGGTGACGAACATGCCGAAGATGTCCACGGCATTGCCGGCAGCCCCTTTGACCCAACGCTCACCCACCAGCGGGTAAAGCGCCGAACGCAGTGCCAATGGCTGGTTGTGGCGGTAGGCGAAATAACCCACGGCCAGGCCGACCAGCGCGTAGATCGCCCAACCGTGCAGGCCCCAGTGCAGGAAGGTCAGCTGCAGCCCCTGGCGCGCGGCTTCGAGGCTGGCCGGGGTGCCTTCCGGTGGGTTGAAGTAGTGATCCAGCGGCTCGGAAGCGCCGAAATACAGCAGCGAGATACCGATACCGGAGGAGAACAGCATGCCGGCCCAGGCGCCGTAGCTGAAGTCCGGTTGGTCGTCCTTGCCGCCCAGCTTGAGGCTGCCGTAATCGGAGAAGGCCAGATAGACGACGAACAGCAGGTAGCCGCAGATGACCAGCATGTAGTACCAGCCAAAGGTGCGCGTCAGCCACTTCTGGGCCACGCCCAGCACCTGGCCGGCGGTTTCGGGTACAGCGATCAGCAAGGCAGTCAGAACAAGGATCATCAGCGCGGAGGTGAAGAACACCACGCGGTTGACCCGTACCCTCTCGGCGGGGGGCTTGGTAAGTGAGGCAGAACTCATTGCACGAATGCTCCGGGCAGTACGGCTGTGGAGGCTAATCAGTCTTTCCCGAGCAATTGGTGGAATATCCCCACTGCGTCAGGTGTTATAAAAGCACCCTGGAAACCGTGATCCCGAATCGATACGTTGCAAAAAACAGACAGGTGGCCTGCTGAAAATGCCACACCTCAGCCGAGGTGCGCGCATTGGTCACAGATCACCCCGCCCGCTCCAAGGGCCTGTCGCAGGGCCAGGGGCCGCACGTCAGAATCTGCACTTCGCATCGCTCATGCCCGTCAACGCCTTGTATTCCGGGGGTTACGCGATTTCCTGGGGTGTCAATCCGTGCCTTCTCGACAGCCTGAAAAGCTGTCAATGGCACAAATTGTCGCAGAGCTTATTCTTTATTGATTGAACGTTCAATCAAAACAAAATAGACTGGCCTTCGCCGAGTCAGCCGCCCGTCGTCTGCTCGCAGGCCTGAGGAGATAGCAAGATGCCCAAGGTCGGTATGCAACCCATCCGCCGCCAGCAGTTGATCGAAGCCACGTTGCAGGCGGTCGATCAGGTCGGTCTGGGGGACGCCAGCATTGCGCTGATTGCCCGTTTGGCCGGTGTGTCGAACGGCATCATCAGTCACTACTTTCGGGACAAGAACGGCCTGATCGCAGCGACGATGGGTTACATCATGAGCATGCTCAACGAAGGCGTTCGAGCACGCCGCCAGGCCCTGACGGACGACAGCCCGCGCGCTCACCTGAAAGTGATCATCGAGGGCAACTTCGATGCCAGCCAGGTGAACGGCCCGGCAATGAAAACCTGGTTGGCCTTCTGGGCTTCCAGCATGCACCAGCCCGATTTGCACAGGTTGCAGCGGATCAACGACCACCGCTTGTATTCCAACCTGTGCTGCCAGTTCCGCCGCGCCCTGCCGCTCTACCATGCGCGCAAGGCTGCCCGCGGCCTGGCTGCACTGATCGACGGCCTGTGGCTGCGTGGCGCCCTGTCGGGTGATGCATTCGACACTGACCAGGCGATACGGATTGCTTACGAATACATGGATCTACAACTGGCTAAGCAGCACACCCTGGGCACAAAAGACCAGGCCGCTGACGCAGCGCGCACGGCCCTTGCCAACCCGGCAGGAGCGTGACGCGCAAGCCAAACCACACACTGCACTTGCGAGGACACTATGGCCCGTTTCGGAACGCAAAAACTCTACATTGATGGCGCTTACGTCGACGCTGGCAGCGATGCCACTTTCGAGGCCATCAACCCGGCTACCGGCGAAGTCCTCGCCCACGTGCAACGTGCAACCGAGGCTGACGTCGAGAAAGCCGTCGAAAGCGCCGAGCGTGGCCAGAAAGTCTGGGCTGCGATGACCGCCATGCAGCGTTCGCGCATCCTGCGCCGCGCCGTCGACATCCTGCGCGAGCGCAACGATGAGCTGGCCATGCTGGAAACCCTGGACACCGGCAAGTCGTACTCGGAAACCCGCTACGTCGACATCGTCACCGGCGCCGACGTGCTGGAATACTACGCTGGCCTGGTACCGGCCATCGAAGGCGAGCAGATCCCGCTGCGCGAATCGTCCTTCGTGTACACCCGCCGCGAGCCGCTGGGCGTGACCGTGGGTATCGGTGCCTGGAACTACCCGATCCAGATCGCCCTGTGGAAATCCGCCCCGGCCCTGGCCGCTGGCAACGCAATGATCTTCAAGCCGTCGGAAGTCACCTCGCTGACCACCCTGAAACTGGCCGAAATCTACACCGAAGCAGGCCTGCCGAACGGCGTCTTCAACGTCCTGACCGGCAGCGGCCGTGAAGTCGGCACCTGGCTGACCGAACACCCACGCATCGAAAAGGTTTCCTTCACCGGCGGCACCACCACCGGCAAGAAAGTCATGGCCAGCGCCTCGAGCTCGTCGCTCAAGGAAGTCACCATGGAGCTGGGCGGCAAGTCGCCACTGATCATCTGCGCCGATGCCGACCTGGACAAGGCCGCCGACATCGCCATGATGGCCAACTTCTACAGCTCGGGCCAGGTGTGCACCAACGGCACCCGCGTGTTCATCCCGGCTGAAATGAAGGCAGCCTTCGAAGCCAAGATCGCCGAGCGCGTTGCCCGCATTCGCGTTGGCAACCCGGAAGACGAAAACACCAACTTCGGCCCACTGGTCAGCTTCCCGCATATGGAAAACGTGCTGGGCTACATCGCCAAAGGCAAAGCAGAAGGTGCCCGCGTACTGTGTGGCGGCGAGCGCCTGACCGAAGGTGAATTCGCCAAGGGCGCCTTCGTGGCTCCGACCGTGTTCACCGACTGCACCGACGACATGACCATCGTCAAGGAAGAAATCTTCGGCCCTGTGATGAGCATCCTCACCTACGAAACCGAAGAAGAAGTGATCCGTCGTGCCAACGACACCGAGTACGGCCTGGCCGCCGGTGTGTGCACCAACGACATCACCCGCGCCCACCGTATCATCCACAAGCTGGAAGCTGGCATCTGCTGGATCAACGCCTGGGGTGAATCGCCGGCCGAAATGCCGGTCGGTGGCTACAAGCAGTCGGGCGTAGGCCGTGAGAACGGCGTCAGCTCGCTGGCTCAATACACTCGCATCAAGTCGATCCAGGTCGAGCTGGGCGGCTACAACTCGGTTTTCTAAGCCCTGTCTAGCCTCGCCCGTGCCTTCGCGCACGGGCGTTCCCGCTCCCTGATCACCGCCAACACGAGGGTACTTTCATGTCCCAAGAATTCGATTACATCATCGTCGGTGCCGGCTCGGCCGGTAACACCCTGGCGACCCGCCTGACCGAAGACGCCGGCGTCACCGTACTGCTGCTGGAAGCCGGTGGCCCCGACTACCGCTTCGACTTCCGCACCCAGATGCCAGCCGCCCTGGCCTTCCCGCTGCAAGGCCGCCGCTACAACTGGGCCTACGAGACCGACCCGGAGCCGTTCATGGACGGCCGCCGCATGGAGTGTGGTCGCGGCAAGGGCCTGGGTGGCTCGTCGCTGATCAACGGCATGTGCTACATCCGCGGCAACGCCATGGACTTCGACGGCTGGGCAGAACTGCCTGGCCTGGAAGACTGGACCTACCTCGACTGCCTGCCGTACTTCCGTAAAGCCGAAACCCGCGACATCGGCCCGAACGACTACCACGGTGGCGAAGGCCCGGTCAGTGTTGCCACGCCAAAGGCCGGTAACAACCCACTGTTCCACGCCATGGTCGAAGCCGGTGTGCAAGCCGGCTACCCGCGCACCGAAGACCTCAACGGTTACCAGCAGGAAGGCTTCGGCCCGATGGACCGCTCGGTCACCAAGAACGGCCGCCGCTCCAGCACCGCCCGCGGCTACCTGGACCAGGCCAAGAAGCGCCCAAACCTGACCATCGTCACCCACGCCCTCAGCGACCGCGTGCTGTTCGACGGTAAACGCGCCATTGGCGTGACCTACCTGGTCGGCGACAGCGAAGAGCGCGTTGAAGCCCGCGCGCGCAAGGAAGTGATCGTCAGCTCTGGCGCCATCGCCTCGCCGCAGCTGCTGCAACGCTCCGGCGTCGGCCCGCGCGCACTGCTGGAAAGCCTCGACATCCCGGTCGTACATGACCTGCCGGGCGTAGGCGAAAACCTGCAAGACCACCTGGAACTGTACCTGCAGTATGCCTGCACCCAGCCTGTGTCGCTGTACCCATCGCTGCTGTGGTGGAACCAGCCGGCCATTGGTGCCGAATGGATGTTCAACGGCACCGGCATCGGCGCCAGCAACCAGTTCGAGGCCGGCGGCTTCATCCGTACCCGCCCTGAGTTCAAGTGGCCGAACATCCAGTACCACTTCCTGCCGGTGGCCATCAACTACAACGGTTCCAATGGCGTGAAGGAGCACGGCTTCCAGGCGCACATGGGTTCCATGCGTTCACCTGCCCGTGGTCGCATCCAGGCCAAGTCGAAGGACCCACGCCAACACCCAAGCATCCTGTTCAACTACATGTCCACCGAGCAGGACTGGCAAGAATTCCGTGATGGTATCCGCCTGACCCGTGAAATCATGGCCCAACCGGCGCTGGACCCATACCGTGGCCGCGAAATCAGCCCGGGCGCCGACGTGCAGACTGACGAGCAGTTGGACAAGTTCATCCGTGAGCACGCCGAAACCGCGTTCCACCCCTCCTGCTCGTGCAAGATGGGCACCGACGACATGGCGGTGGTCGACGGAGAAGGCCGCGTGCATGGCATGAAAGGCCTGCGCGTGGTCGATGCGTCGATCATGCCGCTGATCATCACTGGCAACCTCAACGCCACCACGATCATGATCGCCGAGAAGATCTCGGACAAGATCCGTGGCCGCAAGCCGCTGCCACGTAGCACCGCCAAGTACTATGTGGCGGGCGATGCACCGGTGAAGGGCAAGCCGCTGCGTGAAGTGAAGCAGGCGTAAACCTGCACCGGCCTCTTCGCGGCTAAAGCCACTCCTACAGGGGTATACCCTCCCTGTAGGAGCGGGTTCACCCGCGAATATGCCCGCCCAGGCAACACAAGCAAAGGCACCCACCGCGGTGCCTTTTGCACATCTGCAGAAACGCTTTACAGCCTGCCAATTCATCGGGTTAGAATCGATTGGCACGCGACTTGCCAGTCAAGCCCCTTTCCCGCGATATCCCGGAGTACCTGCCTTTGGATGCAAGCACCATCAACAGCCTGTTCCTGATCGGCGCATTGCTGGTGGGCGCAAGTATCCTGGTCAGTTCGCTGTCGTCGCGCCTGGGCATCCCTATCCTGGTCATCATCCTCGCAGTCGGGATGGTTGCCGGCGTCGATGGTGGTGGCATCATCTTCAACAACTACCCGACCGCCTACCTGGTGGGCAACCTTGCCCTGGCCGTGATCCTGCTCGACGGCGGCTTGCGCACGCGAGTAGCCAGTTTCCGCGTGGCGCTATGGCCGGCACTGTCGCTGGCCACGGTCGGGGTGATGATTACCACCGCCCTTACCGGCCTGGTCGCCGCCTGGCTGTTCAACCTGAGCCTGATCCAGGGCCTGCTGATCGGCGCCATCGTCGGCTCCACCGACGCCGCGGCGGTGTTCTCGCTGCTCGGCGGCAAGGGCCTGAACGAGCGGGTTACCGCCACCCTGGAAATCGAGTCGGGCAGTAACGACCCGATGGCGGTATTCCTCACCGTCACACTCATCGACATGATCGCCAGCGGCCAGACCGGCCTGCACTGGAGCCTGCTCACCCACTTGCTGCGTGAGTTCGGCATCGGGGGGCTCCTGGGGCTGGGCGGAGGATGGCTGATGCTGCAACTGGTCAACCGCATCAACCTGGCCGGTGGCCTGTACCCGATTCTGGTGGTGGCCGGCGGCCTGGTGGTGTTCTCGCTGACCAACGCCCTGCATGGCAGCGGCTTCCTCGCCGTGTACCTGTGCGGCCTGGTGCTGGGCAACAAGCCTATCCGCAGCCGGCACGGCATCCTGCACATGCTCGACGGCATGGCCTGGCTGGCCCAGATCGGCATGTTCCTGGTGCTGGGGCTGCTGGTCACACCGCATGACCTGCTGCCCATCGCCCTGCCGGCGCTGGGGCTGGCGCTGTGGATGATTCTGGTCGCGCGGCCCCTGTCGGTCGTCGCCGCGCTGCTGCCGTTCAAGGCCTTCCACGGCCGCGAAAAAGGCTTTATCTCCTGGGTGGGCCTGCGCGGCGCAGTACCGATCATCCTGGCGGTGTTTCCGCTGATGGCCGGCCTGCCGGACGCCCAACTGTTCTTCAACCTGGCCTTCTTCATCGTACTGGTGTCGCTGCTGGTGCAAGGCACCAGCCTGCCGTGGATGGCCAAGCTGCTGAAAGTGACGGTACCGCCAGACCCGGCACCTATCTCCCGCTCTGCCCTGGAAGTGCACATCACCAGCGAGTGGGAGATGTTCGTCTACCGCCTGGGCAAGGAAAAGTGGTGCATCGGCGCCGCCCTGCGCGAACTGAAAATGCCTGAAGGCACGCGGATTGCCGCGCTGTTCCGCGGTGAGCAACTGTTACACCCCTCGGGCAGTACCGTACTGGAGGTCGACGACATGCTCTGTGTAATCGGCCATGAACATAACCTGCCAGCCTTGGGCAAACTGTTCAGCCAGGCGCCGCAACGTGGCTTGGACCTGCGTTTCTTCGGCGACTTCGTGCTCGAAGGCGATGCCGAACTGGGTGCGGTGGCGGCGTTGTACGGCCTGAAACTGGACGGTCTGGACGCAAAAATGCCGCTGGCGCAGTTCATCCGACAGAAGGTCGGGGGCGCTCCAGTAGTAGGTGACCAGGTCGAATGGCACGGTACGATCTGGACCGTCGCGACCCTGGAAGGGAACAACATCCAGAAAGTAGGCGTCAGATTCCCCGAAGGAACGCGACCCGGACCAGGATTGTTCCTCTAAACTTCGTTTCTGCCGGATCCACAAGTAGTCTGCCTATGTCCCTGCGCGTGTACCTTCGCACAGCCCTCCTCGGGCTGTGCCTGTCCCTTTCCTTTGCGGCCACCGCGGCAGAAGCCCCGACTACTGCCAGCATCCAGAACAGCCTCGACAAGATCGCCGAGCGCAAGCTGCCCGAAGCCGACCAGAAGGCGCTGCAGCAAGTGCTGGAACAGACCCTGAGCCTGCTGGCCACCAAGGAAGACAACGAGAAAAAGCTGGCCGCACTCAAGCAGCAGCTGGCCGGTGCGCCCAAGGAAACCAGCGACAGCCAGAAAGAACTGGCCCGCCTCAAGGAAACCAAGGCACAGCCCGTGGCCCAGCGCTATGCCAGCCTCAGCGTGCCGCAACTTGAGCAAATGCTCAGCGAGCGCAATACCCAGCAGGGTGAGCTGCAAAAGGCGCTGTCCGAGGCCAACAGCCTGATCATCAACTCGCAGACCCGCCCTGAGCGCGCCCAGGCCGAGATCAGCAGCAGCCAGACACGCACCCAGCAGATCAACAACATTCTCAAGACCGGCAAGGACGGCGGCAAATCGATCAACGCCGACCAGCGCAACCAGCTGAACGCCGAACTGGCCTCGCTTAACGCGCTGACCTTGCTGCGCCGCCAGGAACTGGCCGGCAACAGCCTGCTGCAAGACCTGGGCAATGCCCGTCACGATTTGCTGATCGAGCGTGCCGCGCGCCTGGAGCAGGAAATCCAGGACCTGCAGACACTGATCAACGACAAACGCCTGGCCCAGTCACAGGAGGCTGTCACCCAGCAGTCAATCGAAGCCCAGAAAGCCGGCGGCAGTAGCCTGCTGGCTACCGAAAGCGCGGCCAACCTGAAGCTTTCCGATTATCTGCTGAAAAGCACCGACCGCCTCAACGAACTGACCCAGCAGAACCTGCGCACCAAGCAACAGCTGGACAGCCTGACCCAGGCCGACCAGGCGCTGGATGAACAGATCAACGTGCTCAAGGGCAGCCTGCTGCTGTCAAAGATCCTCTACAAGCAGAAGCAGACACTGCCGCACTTGAAGGTCGACCGCGACCTCGCCGACCAGATCGCCGACACCCGCCTGTACCAGTTCGAGGTCAACCAGCAACGCGAGGCGATGAGCAGCCCGGTTACCTACGTCGACAAGCTGCTGGCCGGCCAGCCGCAGGAAGAAGTGACCCCGCAACTGCGCAAGGCCTTGCTGGAAGTGGCGATCACCCGCAGCGATCTGCTTGAACGGCTGAACCGCGAGCTGTCGGCACTGCTCAATGAATCGATCACCCTGCAGCTCAACCAGAAGCAACTGCTGGGCACCGCCCAGAGCCTGCGCACCACCCTCGACGAGCAGATGTTCTGGATCCCCAGCAACAAGCCGCTGGACTGGGACTGGCTTCGCTATGTGCCAGAGCGCTTGGCTGACCAGGTCGCCAACCTGCCGTGGGGCTCTGGCCTGAAGGAGCTGGCCGACGGCCTCAGCCAGCGCCCGCTGCTGTTCCTGCCTCTGCTGCTGGTAATCGGCGCCCTGCTGTGGCGGCGCAAGTACCTGTACCAGCGGCTGGGCAAGGTGCACCAGGACATCGGCCATTTCCGCCGCGACAGCCAGTGGCACACGCCGCAGGCGATCCTCATCAACATTCTCCTGGCTATGCCGGTCAGCCTCGGCCTTGCCCTTTGCAGCTATGCGCTGCAGATCGACGCCCGGGGGCAGAACGCCAACCTCGGCGCCGCACTCTGGCAATTGGCCCAGGCCTGGCTGGTGTTCTACACCGCCTACCGCATCCTCGCCCCCGGCGGGGTGGCAGAAATCCACTTCCGCTGGCACAAGCCGCAGGTCGAGTTCCTGCGCGGCTGGGTGCGCCGCCTGGGTACCGTGGTGCTGGCCCTGGTCGGCGTAGTGGCAGTGGCCGAGCACCAGCCATCAGCGCTGGCGGACGACGTCCTGGGCATCGGCGTGGTGCTGACGTGCTATGCACTGATGGCCTGGCTGCTCAGTCGCCTGCTGCTCAGCAGCCCGGCACACCGTGACACATCACTGTTCCGCAAGGCGGTCGGCGTGGCCTTCACCGCCCTGCCCATCGCCCTGTTCGTCGCCGTGTGCTTCGGCTACTACTACACCGCACTGAAGCTCACCGACCGGCTGATCTATACCCTGTACCTGCTGCTGTTCTGGCTGGTGATCGAAGCCGCATTCGTGCGGGGCCTGTCGGTAGCGGCGCGGCGCCTGGCCTACCAGCGGGCGTTGAGCAAGCGGGCGGCGGCCAAGGAAGGCCTGGACGGCGAAGTCATCACCGAAGAACCGACGCTGGACATCGAACAGGTCAACCAGCAGTCGCTGCGACTGATCCGCCTGGCCCTGCTCGGCGGTTTCATCGCCGGCCTGTACTGGGTCTGGTCCGACCTGATCTCGGTATTCGCCTACCTCAACAACTTCGTGCTCTACGAGTACACCAGCGGTACCGGTGCCGCTGCCAGCATGGTGCCGATCAGCCTCGGTGACCTGTTGGGCGCACTGGTGATCGTCGGCATCACCTTCGCCCTGGCCGGCAACTTGCCGGGTCTACTCGAAGTACTGGTGCTGTCACGCCTCAACCTGGCCCAAGGCAGCGCCTACGCCACCACTACGCTGCTGTCGTACACCATTGTCGGCGTGGGCATCGTCAGCACCCTGTCGACCCTGGGGGTAAGCTGGGACAAGCTGCAATGGCTGGTGGCTGCGCTCTCGGTGGGTCTGGGCTTCGGCATGCAGGAAATCTTCGCCAACTTCATCTCCGGCATCATGATCCTGTTCGAGCGCCCGGTGCGTATCGGCGACACCATCACTATCGGCAACCTGTCGGGCACGGTGAGCAAGATCCGCATCCGCGCCACCACCATCACCGATTTCGACCGCAAGGACATCATCGTCCCCAACAAGACCTTCATCACCGGCCAGCTGATCAACTGGTCACTGACCGACACGGTCACCCGGGTGACGCTGAAGCTGGGCATCGACTACGGCTCCGACCTCGACCTGGTACGCGAACTGCTGCTCAAAGGCGCACATGAGAACCCACGGGTGCTCAAGGACCCGGAGCCGATCGTGTACTTCCTCAATTTTGGCGAAAGCTCGCTGGACCACGAGCTACGCATGCACGTGCGTGACCTGGGCGACCGCAACCCGACACTGGACGAACTCAACCGCTATATCAGCCGCGAGTTCAAGGCGCACGACATCAAGATCTCGGTACGCCAGGTGGAGGTGTTCCTGATGGATCCGAAAGACGGCAAACAGCAGTTGATCCCGATGGAACAACCTAAAACGGATGGCACTGCTTCGGCCTGAGTGGGCTCGAATACTTTATTCTGTGCAGAATTGCTGCGAGGGCGAACCCGCTCCTACAGGCCCTGCATATCCCTTGTAGGAACGGGTTCACCCGCGAAGGGCCGCATAGCGGCCCCAAGGCACCGATCCCAAGGAGCAACCCCGTGAAAGCCCTCGACCAACTCACCTTCGACAACCGCTTCGCACGCCTGGGCGACGCGTTTTCCACGCAGGTTCTGCCCGAGCCCATCGCAGACCCGCGGCTGGTGGTAGCAAGCGAGTCGGCCATGGCCCTGCTCGACCTGGACCCTGCCCAGGCCGACCTGCCGCTGTTCGCCGAGCTGTTCAGCGGTCACAAGCTCTGGGAAGAGGCCGACCCACGCGCCATGGTCTATTCCGGCCACCAGTTCGGCTCATACAACCCACGGCTGGGCGATGGTCGTGGCCTGTTGCTGGCCGAAGTACTGAACGACGCAGGTGAGCACTGGGACCTGCACCTGAAAGGCGCCGGCCAGACCCCGTATTCACGCATGGGCGACGGCCGCGCCGTGCTGCGCTCATCGATCCGTGAGTTTCTGGCCTCCGAAGCCCTGCACGCCCTGAGCATCCCCAGCAGCCGGGCGCTGTGCGTGATCGGCTCCAGCACGCCGGTATGGCGCGAAACCCGCGAAAGCGCGGCCATGCTCACACGCCTGGCCCAGAGCCACGTGCGCTTCGGCCATTTCGAATATTTCTATTACACCAAGCAGCCCGAGCAGCAGCGGGTGCTGATCGACCACGTGCTGCAGCAGCACTACCCCGAATGCTGCGATGCCGAACAACCCTACCTGGCCATGTTCCGCACCATCGTAGAACGCAACGCCGAACTGATCGCCCGCTGGCAGGCCTATGGGTTCTGCCACGGGGTGATGAACACCGACAACATGTCGATCCTCGGCATTACCTTCGACTTCGGTCCGTTTGCTTTCCTTGACGATTTCGACGCCAACTTCATCTGCAACCATTCCGACGACCGTGGCCGCTACAGCTACGCCAACCAGGTGCCCATCGCCCACTGGAACCTCAGTGCGCTGGCCCAGGCGCTGACCACGGTGATCGAGGTTGAACAACTGAAGGAAGCACTGGGGCTGTTCCTGCCGTTATACCAGGCTCATTACCTGGACCTGATGCGCCGCCGCCTGGGCCTGACCACTGCCGAAGATGACGACATGGCGCTGGTCGAACGCTTGCTGCAGCGCATGCAAAGCGGTGGGGTGGACTACACCCTGTTCTTCCGCAAACTGGGTGAACAGCCGGTGGCCGAGGCACTGAAGGTAGCGCGCAATGACTTCATCGACCTTGCCGGGTTCGATGCCTGGGGCACAGATTACCTGGCCCGCTGTGAACGCGAAGCCGATAATGCCGAAGGGCGCCGTGAGCGCATGCATGCGGTAAACCCGCTGTATGTACTGCGCAACTACCTGGCACAAAAAGCCATCGAAGCGGCTGAAGCGGGGGACTACAGTGAAGTGCGTCGGCTGCATCAGGTGCTGAGCAAGCCCTTCGAAGAGCAGCCCGGCATGCAGGCTTACGCCGAGCGGCCACCAGAGTGGGGCAAGCACCTGGAAATCAGCTGCTCCTCCTGAATAACGTTTATCCCTTTAGGAGCGGGTTTACCCGCGAACACCGGCGCAGCCGGTGCCATCCACCGCGTCGTGTGCTTCGCGGGTAAACCCGCTCCTACACAGCACTGTGATAATCATTATGGAGATGATATGCCCGAACCACTGGTAATCCCCTGCCCCCACTGCAACGGCCTCAACCGCCTGCCCGCCGAGCGCCTGGGCGACGCGCCAAAATGCGGCCGCTGCAAACAGGACGTGCTGCTGAGCACCCCGTTCGAACTCACCGAAGCCAACTATGCCAGCCAGATCAAAGGTGACCTGCCGCTGCTGATCGACATCTGGGCCGACTGGTGCGGCCCGTGCAAGTCCTTCGCCCCCACCTTCGAACAAGCTGCCCGCCAGCTGGCAGGCCGTTGCCGCCTGGCCAAGCTCGACAGCGAAGCCAACCGCAACCTGGCCGCGCAACTGGGCATCCGCTCGATCCCCAGCCTGTTACTGTTCAAGAACAGCCGCGAAATCAGCCGCCAGGCCGGGGCGTTTCCACTCCAGTCGTTGCTGGAGTGGGTGCGTGGGCTAGGGGTTTAGGGGGTCCGCTGTTGCAAGCGTGAGGGCTGCCAGGGGTACGCCTTGAGGAGGTCCGCGCCTGTGAGATCGAGCGCCGCGCGGGCGCGCTCGATCTCACAGGCGCAGAAAACTTCAGCCATTCTCCTCAAGCAAATCGTGCAACTCGACAAACTGCTGTGTCAGCTTGTGCTTCGGTTCCAGATGAATCAGCGGCAGGCTAGCGTGGTGGGATTCGCGCATTTTCACCGAACTGCCCAGGTACACCGGCAACACCGGCAGCCCTTCTGCCAGCAACTCGTCGAGCATCTGCTGCGGCAGGCTCGCACGGGACTGGAACTGGTTGACCACAATGCCTTCGACCATGAGGTCTTCGTTGTGGTCTTCCTTGAGGTCATCGATTTCGGCCAGCAGGCCATACAGGGCCTGACGCGAGAAGCTGTCGCAGTCGAAAGGGATCAACACACGATCAGCAGCGATCAGCGCAGAAACCGCATAGAAGTTCAATGCCGGTGGGGTGTCGATGTATATCCGGTCATAATCTTCGTCCAGCTCGTCAAGCAACTTACGCAGCTTGTTGATCTTGTGCTTGGCCTCCAGCTTGGGCTGCAGGTCGGCCAATTCTGCCGTGGCGGTAACCACATGCAGGTTGTCGAACGGGGTTTCGTAGATATCGACCTTGTTCTTCTTGCTGAACGGCCCGCTGGAAAGGCTTTGCTTGAAGAAGTCGGCAATGCCCATGGGGATGTCCTCACCGGTGAGGCCCGTCAGGTACTGGGTTGAGTTGGCCTGGGCATCCAGGTCGATCAACAGGGTCCGATAGCCTTCATTGGCACTGACCGCCGCCAGGTTGCAGGCGATGCTCGACTTGCCCACGCCACCCTTCTGATTGAACACCACGCACCGCATGATTGACCTCCGTGTTTCTACGAATGCCCGAGTATGTGGCGGCGCCGTAGCAATGACCAGTGCCATTTGCCGGGTATGATCACATCTGCCTGTCAGCCATAAGCCTGCCCTGTGACCAACTCGGCAAACGCCTTGGCCATGGCCGAACCTCCGCGCTCACGCTGCACCAGCCATACCGCAGACATCGCCCCTTCGTCGAGCAACGTGCGGTACACCACCCCCTCGATACGCATGCGCTGGAACGATGCCGGCAGCACCGACACCCCCAACCCCGCTGACACCAGGCCGATGATAGTCATCGCCTCACCTGCCTCCTGAGCAAAATGCGGGCTAAACCCTGCCTGCCGCGCGACGCTCAGCAACTGTGCATGCAAGCCACTGCCATAACTGCGTGGGAAGAACACGAACGGCTCATGGGCCAGCGCCGCCATGTACACGCCCTGCTCGGTGCCCTCGGCCAAAGGATGCGAAGCATTGATCACCGCCACCAGCGGTTCACGGAACAATTCGGTGGCCAGCAACCCTTCCGGCAACGACATCGGTCGCATCAGCCCCACTTCGATGGATTCGTCGAACACCCCCTCAGCGACATCACGGCTGCTCATTTCCTTGAGGTTCAGGTGCACCGCCGGAAAGCGCTGGCGAAAAGCATGGATGGCCTTGGGGATCTTCGAGGTGAACGGTGCCGAAGAAGTGAAGCCGATCTTCATCTCGCCCAGCTCACCCAACTGCGCGCGCCGTGCCACATCAGCGGCCTTCTCGACTTGCGCCAGCACCTGACGAGCCTCTTCAAGAAACAACCGCCCCGCCTCGCTCAGCTCGACCCGACGATTGGTACGTTCGAACAAGCGCGCGCCAAGCTCCTGCTCCAGAGCCTGGATCTGCTGACTCAACGGTGGCTGGGAAATGCCCAGTTGCTGGGCTGCACGGCCAAAGTGCAGCTCTTCTGCCACGGCTATGAAGTAACGCAAATGGCGCAGTTCCATGAACAGCCCTCAACAGGTCGTAAAACATCTTAAATAGGTCGAACAATATATTGGATCTAATCATTAGCCAGCTATATGCTTTTTTCATTGCGCCAGAGGTACCCGCCGTGAAAACTGCTGTAGCCCCCCTTCCCGCCGAACCAGAACCTGCCCCCCTGAACGAAATGTGGATAGAAAAAGGCACACCCGCCTTCATGAAGACCGTGCTGGCCCTGTTCAGCGGCGGCTTCGCCACCTTCGCTCTGCTGTATTGCGTGCAGCCGATGATGCCGCTGCTGTCCCGGGAATTCGCCATCAACGCGGCGCAGAGCAGCCTGGTGCTGTCGGTGGCCACTGCCATGCTGGCGTTCGGCCTGCTGATCACCGGCCCCATCTCCGACCGCATCGGGCGCAAGCCAGTGATGGTATTCGCCCTGGTCTGCGCTGCCCTGTCTACCCTGGCCAGCGCGGTGATGCCGAGCTGGGAGCTGGTACTGGCCACCCGCGCCTTGGTTGGCCTGTCGCTGAGCGGCCTGGCGGCGGTGGCGATGACTTACCTGAGTGAAGAGATTCACCCGCAACACATCGGCCTGGCCATGGGCCTGTACATCGGCGGCAACGCGATTGGCGGCATGAGCGGGCGGCTGATCACGGGCGTGTTGATCGACTTCGTCAGCTGGCACACGGCGATGCTCACCATCGGCGGCCTGGCCCTGGTGGCCGCGCTGGTGTTCTGGAAGGTGCTGCCCGAATCACGTAACTTCCGCCCGCAGATGATGAACCCGCGCAGCCTGCTGGATGGCTTTGTCATGCACTTCAAGGATGCCGGCCTGCCTTGGTTGTTCCTCGAAGCCTTCCTGCTGATGGGCGCCTTCGTCACCTTGTTCAACTACATCGGCTACCGCCTGCTGGCCGAGCCCTACCACATGAACCAGGCGCTGGTCGGCTTGCTGTCGGTGGTGTACCTGTCGGGCATCTACAGCTCGGCACAAGTCGGCGCGCTGGCCGACAGACTGGGCCGGCGCAAGGTGTTCTGGGCCAGTATCGTGGTCATGGCCGGTGGCTTGCTGATGACTCTGTCTACCCCGCTGGTGATGGTGATCGTTGGCATGCTGGTATTCACCTTCGGCTTCTTCGGTGCGCATTCGGTGGCCAGCAGCTGGATAGGTCGGCGGGCGCTGAAAGCCAAGGGGCAGGCTTCATCACTGTACCTGTTCAGCTATTACGCGGGGTCCAGCGTTGCCGGTACGGCGGGCGGGGTTTTCTGGCACCAGTGGGGCTGGAACGGCATCGGGCTGTTCATTGGCAGCCTGCTGACAGTGGCATTGCTGGTGGCATTGCACCTGAGCAGGTTGCCGCCGAAATCGGTGTGAAGCATTCGCAGGTTAACCCGCTCCCACAGGGACCGCGCCACATCTGAAGCCAGCGCCGTACCTGTGGGAGCGGGTTCACCCGCGAATAGGCCCTCGGATCAGTTGATGATCTCGACAATATCCACATCCACTTCCCGGCTCATCAGGTGCTTCTCCACCTCACCGGTCAGCTTGACCTTGGTCTTGTCATTGAATGGCGTCGGCGGCAGGTCTTCATCGTCGATCTCGACGGTGATGGTACCCGTGCTGTCCTTGAACTCGTACTTGTCATCGTTGTTGATCTTTTTGGTCACGAAGCCCTGCAGCACTACCGGGGTATCGTCAGCGGCATCGTTGGCGGCAGCCACAGTGGTGACCGACTGCGCGCCCGGGCCGGTGTAGCCCGCTGCAAGTGCGGCAGTGCTGAACAGTGGCGCGAGGATCAGGGCGAGATAACGGGTTTTCATGAGGATCGGGTCCTGTTTCGGTTTCGATGGGACCAGATTAGCGACGTGCGCTGAATTAAAACTTAATGCAGTAAAAAGCCCGGCCTGTGGCCGGGCTTCTGGCTTTCAGCGATCAGTTCACTGATGGTACTGCGCCGACAGTTCATGCACGGCATTGATAAACACGCCGGCATGTTCTGGGTCGACTTCCGGCGTAATGCCGTGGCCGAGATTGAACACATGCCCAGTACCATGGCCGTAGCTGGCCAGAATGCGCGCCACTTCCTGGCGAATGGCCTCGGGCTTGGCATATAGCACTGTTGGGTCCATGTTGCCTTGCAACGCCACCTTGTCACCCACACGTCGGCGGGCATCGCCAATTTCGCAGGTCCAGTCCAGGCCCAATGCATCGGCACCGGCCTCGGCAATGCTTTCCAGCCACAGGCCGCCGTTCTTGGTGAACAGGATTACCGGCACCTTGCGCCCCTCATGCTCGCGAATCAGGCCGCTGACGATCTTGCGCATGTAGGCCAGAGAAAACTCCTGGTAGGCCGCCGCCGACAGGTTACCGCCCCAGGTGTCGAAGATCTGTACAGCCTGGGCGCCGGCCAGGATCTGGCCGTTCAGGTAACTGGTGACAGACTGGGCAAGCTTGTCCAGCAGCAGGTGCAAGGCTTGCGGGTTGTCGTAGGCCATGGCCTTGGTCTTGCGGAAGTCCTTCGACGAGCCGCCTTCCACCATGTAGGTGGCCAGGGTCCACGGGCTGCCGGAGAAGCCGATCAGCGGTACACGGCCATTCAGTTCGCGGCGGATGGTGCTGACGGCATCCATCACGTAGCCCAGGTCTTTCTGCGGGTCGGGAATCGGCAGGGCTTCGATATCGGCCGGGGTGCTGATGACCTTCTTGAAACGCGGGCCTTCGCCGGTTTCGAAGTACAGGCCCAGGCCCATGGCATCGGGGATGGTGAGAATGTCCGAGAACAGGATCGCTGCGTCGAGCGGGTAACGGTCCAGCGGCTGCAGAGTGACCTCACAGGCGAACTGTGGGTTCATGCACAGGCTCATGAAGTCACCCGCCTTGGCGCGGCTGGCGCGGTACTCCGGCAGGTAGCGGCCGGCCTGGCGCATCATCCACACCGGGGTGACGTCTACGGGTTGCTTGAGCAGTGCACGCAGGAAACGATCGTTCTTCAGGGCAGTCATGTCGGCATCCGGAAAAATAGTGCGGGCATTTTCTCAGACGCACAAAGAAAAGGCACGGCTGATTGCCGTGCCTTTTCTCTATGGGTATGTCCTGGATCAATAGATTTTGTATACAAAATCTAAATGTTTTCAGACTTCGAGGTAATCCAGGATGCCTTCAGCAGCGGTACGCCCTTCGAAGATAGCCGTCACCACCAGGTCCGAACCGCGCACCATGTCGCCACCGGCAAACACTTTCGGGTTGCTGGTCTGGTGCTTGAACTTGCCCTTCTCCGGGGCCACCACACGGCCTTGGCTGTCCAGCTGGATGCCATGCTGCTCGAACCACGGCGCCGGGCTCGGGCGGAAGCCAAAGGCGATCACCACGGCATCGGCCGGCAGGATCTCTTCGGAGCCCGGGATCGGCTCAGGGCTGCGACGGCCACGGGCATCCGGCTCGCCCAAGCGGGTTTCGACCACTTTCACGCCTTCGACCTTGTCCTCGCCGACAATGGCGATGGGCTGGCGGTTGTAGAGGAACTTCACGCCTTCTTCCTTGGCGTTCTTCACCTCTTTGCGCGAGCCCGGCATGTTGGCTTCGTCACGGCGGTAGGCACAGGTTACCGCCTTGGCGCCCTGGCGAATCGACGTGCGGTTGCAGTCCATCGCGGTGTCGCCACCGCCCAGAACCACAACCTTCTTGCCTTGCATGTCGACGAAGTCTTCCGGCGACTTCTCGAAGCCCAGGTTGCGGTTGACGTTGGCAATCAGGAAGTCCAGCGCGTCATGTACACCCGGCAGGTCTTCACCCGGGAAACCGCCCTTCATGTAGGTATAGGTACCCATGCCCATGAACACGGCGTCGTACTCGGCGAGCAGTTGTTCCATGGTCACGTCCTTGCCCACCTCGGTGTTCAGACGGAACTCGATGCCCATGCCAGTGAAGACTTCGCGGCGGTTGCTGAGCACGCTCTTTTCCAGCTTGAACTCAGGGATGCCGAAGGTCAGCAGGCCACCGATTTCCGGGTTCTTGTCGAACACCACCGGGGTTACCCCAGCACGCACCAGCACGTCGGCGCAGCCCAGGCCCGCAGGGCCGGCGCCAATGATGGCAACGCGCTTGCCGGTTGGCTTGACCTTGGACATGTCCGGGCGCCAGCCCATGGCAAAGGCGGTGTCGGTGATGTATTTCTCCACCGAGCCGATGGTCACCGCGCCGAAGCCGTCGTTCAGGGTGCAGGCACCCTCGCACAGGCGGTCTTGCGGGCATACGCGGCCGCACACTTCCGGCAGGGTGTTGGTCTGATGCGACAGCTCCGCCGCGGCCAGGATGTTGCCTTCGGAAACCAGCTTCAACCAGTTGGGGATGAAGTTGTGCACCGGGCACTTCCACTCGCAATACGGGTTACCGCAGCCCAGGCAACGGTGTGCCTGCTCAACGGATTGCTGCGGCTTGAACGGTTCGTAGATCTCCACGAACTCCTTCTTGCGCTGGCGCAGCAGCTTTTTCTTCGGGTCCTTGCGGCCCACTTCGATGAACTGGAAGTCGTTGTTCAGACGTTCAGCCATTTTTCAAAACCTCTTTACAGCAGCTGCAAGCTACAAGCTGCAAGCCGCAAGACGATCACTTAAGCCGGGCAAACCTCTTGCTGCGATTACTTGCAGCTCGAGGCTTGCCACTTGCAGCTGTTTTTACTGCGGGTTGGCACGGGTGCTGGACAACAGTTGCTTCAGGTTGGCTGCCTTCGGCTTGACCAGCCAGAAGCGCCGCACGTAGTCGTCCAGGTTCTCCGAGAGCTCACGCCCCCACTCGCTGCCAGTCTCTTCCACATACTCGCCCAGGACCCGCGCCAAATGGCTGCGGTAGGCTTCCATCGCTTCACCACTGATACGCTGGATTTCCACCAGCTCGTGGTTGAGCTTGTCGACGAAGCTGTTGTCCATGTCGAGCACGTAGGCGAAGCCGCCAGTCATGCCAGAACCGAAGTTGTAACCGGTCTTGCCTAGCACGCAGACAAAGCCGCCGGTCATGTATTCACAGCAGTGATCGCCAGTGCCCTCGACAACAGCGTGGGCGCCGGAGTTACGCACAGCGAAGCGCTCGCCGGCCGTACCCGCAGCAAACAGCTTGCCGCCAGTGGCGCCGTACAGGCAGGTGTTGCCGACGATGGCGCTGTGCTGGGTTTCGAACGGGCTACCGGCTGGCGGCACGATGGTGACCTTGCCACCGGTCATGCCCTTGCCGACGTAGTCGTTGGCGTCGCCTTCCAGGTGCAGGTTCAGGCCGCCAGCGTTCCACACACCGAAGCTCTGCCCCGCAGTACCTTTGAAGCGGAAGGTGATCGGCGCAGCGGCCATGCCCTGGTTGCCATGCAGGCGGGCGATTTCGCCCGATACACGTGCACCAATGGAACGGTCGCAGTTGCAGATGTCGAGGCTGAACTCGCCACCGGCCTGGTCACGAATGGCCGGCATGGCCATGTCTACCATCTTCTCGGCCAACAGGCCTTCGTCGAATGGCGGGTTCTTGTCGACCTCGCAGAACTGCGGCTTGTCCGCCGGGATGTGTGAGCTGCCCAGCAACGGCGACAGGTCCAGGTACTGCTGGCGTTCGGTATCGCCTGGCAGCACGTCGAGCAGGTCGGTACGGCCGATCAGCTCGCCAAGGCTGCGCACGCCCAGTTTGGCCAGCCACTCACGGGTTTCTTCGGCGACGAAGGTGAAGAAGTTGATCACCATGTCGACGGTGCCAATGTAGTGGTCCTTGCGCAGCTTGTCGTTCTGGGTAGCCACGCCGGTGGCGCAGTTGTTCAGGTGACAGATGCGCAGGTATTTGCAGCCCAGCGCGATCATTGGCGCGGTGCCAAAGCCGAAACTTTCGGCGCCGAGGATGGCCGCCTTGATCACGTCCAGACCGGTTTTCAAACCGCCGTCGGTCTGTACCCGCACCTTGCCGCGCAAGTCGTTACCGCGCAGGGTCTGGTGGGTTTCAGCCAGGCCCAGTTCCCACGGGGCACCGGCGTACTTGATCGAGGTCAGCGGCGAAGCACCGGTACCACCATCATAACCCGAGATGGTGATCAGGTCGGCATAGGCCTTTGCCACACCAGCAGCGATGGTGCCAACGCCGGCTTCTGCCACCAGCTTGACCGATACCAGCGCCTGCGGATTGACCTGCTTGAGGTCATAGATCAGCTGGGCCAGGTCTTCGATCGAGTAGATGTCGTGGTGCGGTGGTGGTGAGATCAGGGTCACGCCCGGCACCGCATAGCGCAGCTTGGCGATCAGGCCGTTCACCTTGCCGCCTGGTAGCTGGCCGCCTTCGCCGGGCTTGGCGCCCTGGGCAACCTTGATCTGCAGCACTTCAGCGTTGACCAGGTATTCCGGGGTCACGCCAAAGCGGCCAGTGGCCACCTGCTTGATCTTCGAACTACGGATGGTGCCGTAGCGCGAAGGGTCTTCACCGCCCTCACCGGAGTTGGAACGCGCGCCCAGGCGATTCATTGCTTCGGCCAGCGCTTCGTGCGCTTCCGGCGACAGTGCACCCAGCGAGATACCGGCGGAGTCGAAGCGCTTGAGGATGGCCTCCAGCGGCTCGACCTGCTCCAGCGCCAGCGGCTGGTCGGCCACCTTGACCTTCAGCAGGTCGCGGATCATCGACACCGGGCGCTGGTCGACCAGCGTGGTGTATTCCTTGAACTTGGCGTAGTCGCCCTGCTGCACGGCGGCTTGCAGGGTGTTGACCACATCCGGATTGTAAGCGTGGTATTCGCCACCATGGACGAACTTCAGCAGGCCACCTTGCTGGATCGGCTTGCGCGCACTCCAGGCTTCGGCTGCCAGTAGCTTCTGGTCGCTTTCCAGGTCTTCGAACCGCGCACCCTTGATGCGGCTGGACACGCCCTTGAAGCTCAGGCCGACCACCTCTTCGGCCAGGCCGATGGCTTCGAACAGCTGCGCACCGCGGTACGAGGCGATGGTGGAGATACCCATCTTCGACAGGATCTTCAGCAGGCCCTTGGAGATGCCTTTGCGGTAGTACTTGAAGACTTCGTCCAGGTCGCCCAGCACTTCGCCGGTACGGATCAGGTCAGCCAGAACTTCGTACGCCAGGTACGGGTAGACGGCCGAGGCACCGAAGCCCAGCAGCACGGCGAAGTGGTGCGGGTCGCGGGCGGTGGCAGTTTCCACCAGGATGTTGCTGTCGCAACGCAGGCCCTGTTCTGTCAGGCGGTGGTGCACGGCACCCACGGCCAGCGAAGCGTGCACTGGCAGCTTGCCGGGTGCGATGTAACGGTCGCTCAGCACCAGTTGGGTCTTGCCAGCACGCACTGCTTCTTCTGCCTGGTCGGCAATGTTGCGGATAGCCGCTTCCAGGCCGACGCCCTGCTCATAGTTGAGGTCGATCAACTGGCGGTCGAAGCCTTCGCGCTCCAGGTTCATCAGCGACCGCCATTTGGCGGGCGAGATGACCGGCGAGCTGAGAATGACCCGCGAAGCGTGCTCCGGGGACTCCTGGAAGATGTTGCGCTCGGCGCCCAGGCAGATTTCCAGCGACATCACGATCGCTTCGCGCAGCGGGTCGATCGGTGGGTTGGTCACCTGGGCGAACTGCTGGCGGAAGAAGTCGTACGGCGAGCGCACGCGCTGCGAAAGCACGGCCATCGGCGTATCGTCACCCATCGAGCCAACGGCTTCCTGGCCCTGCTCACCCAGCGGGCGCAGCACCTGGTCACGCTCCTCGAAGGTGACCTGGAACATCTTCATGTATTGCTTGAGCTGGTCAGCGTCGTAGCTGGCCACGCCCTGGTCGTCAGTCAGCGTCGCCTGGATGCGGGTGGCATGCTGACGCAACCAGCGCTTGTATGGGTGGCGCGACTTCAGGCGGTCGTCGATGGCGTCGGTGTCGAGGATCTGGCCGGTCTCGGTGTCCACGGCAAGGATCTGGCCCGGACCGACACGGCCCTTGGCCAACACTTCCTCAGGCTGATAGCCCCATACGCCGATTTCCGAGGCGATGGTGATGTAACCATTGGTGGTGGTCACCCAGCGCGCCGGGCGCAGCCCGTTGCGGTCCAGCAGGCACACCGCGTGGCGGCCCTCGGTCATGACGATACCGGCCGGGCCATCCCACGGCTCCATGTGCATGGAGTTGTACTCGTAGAAGGCACGCAGGTCGGCGTCCATGGTCTCGACGTTCTGCCAGGCTGGCGGTACCAGCATGCGCACGCCACGGAACAGGTCGATACCGCCCGTGACCATCAGCTCCAGCATGTTGTCCATGCTCGACGAGTCGGAACCCACACGGTTGACCAGCGGGCCGAGCTCTTCGAGGTCGGGGATCAGGTCATTGGCGAACTTGGTGCGACGGGCCATGGCCCAGTTGCGGTTGCCGGTGATGGTGTTGATCTCGCCGTTGTGGGCGAGGAAGCGGAACGGCTGTGCCAGCGGCCATTTCGGCAGGGTATTGGTGGAGAAACGCTGGTGGAACACGCAGATCGCGGTTTGCAGGCGCTCGTCACCCAGGTCTGGATAAAACGCCGCCAGATCACGCGGCATCATCAGGCCTTTGTAGATGATGGTCTTGTGCGAGAAGCTGCAGATGTAGTGGTCGGCGTCGTGGGCGTTGGCCACGGACGAACGGCGACGGGCACTGAACAGCTTGATGGCGAATTCCTGATCGCTCAGGCCTTCTCCGCCGATGAACACCTGCTCGATCTGCGGCAGGCGTTCCAGGGCCAGGCGACCGAGCACGCTGGTGTCGATCGGGACCTTGCGCCAGCCAACCAGCTTCAGGCCGGCAGCGACGATTTCGCGGTCCATGTTGGCGCGGGCAGCTTCGGCTTTGACCGGGTCCTGGTTGAAGAACACCATGCCGACGGCGTACTGCTTGGGCAGCTCGACGGCGAAGTGCTCCTGGGCCACGGCACGCAGGAACTGATCGGGCTTCTGCATCAGCAGACCGCAACCGTCACCGGTCTTGCCGTCGGCGTTGATACCGCCGCGGTGTGTCATGCAGGTCAATGCCTGCATGGCGGTTTGCAGAAGGTGGTGGCTCGGCTCGCCCGTCATATGGGCGATCAGGCCAAAACCACAGTTGTCCTTGAATTCTTCGGGATGGTACAGACCTGTTTTCATAGACACATTCTCACCAGGTTCACCTCTCAACGGAGGTAAATCTCTTTTTTAACAACCACTTACCATCCACGCCGATCAAACGCCAGCTTTTTTGCGGTGGCCATGGAAAACCATTGTTGCACAGCGACAGCGACACCCACAAATTTTCATGTCTCACCATTGAAAATTTATGTCGCAATTTTGAATGTTTTTGCGCCATGCGCCGTGATAGCGGCTTGGCTCGAGTCTGAAGCGTTTCAGCCATGACTGCAACTAGGGGCTTGTGGCCGGCAGTCCGGGACAGAAAAGCCTGCCGCGCTCGGGCGCAGCAGGCTAGACGAAAGCTAGAATTCGCTTGGCAACTGGGCGACGGGGTGGTGCCGCCCGGCAGGTATCAGCGGGCCGAGGCCAGCTCTTGTTGGACGCTGGCGACGGTACGTGGCCAAGGTTTACCAGCCTGGACCTTCGCTGGCAAGTTCTTGATTGCCGCAACCGCTGCATCGCGGTTGGCGAAGCTGCCGTAAGTTACGACATACAGTGGCTTGCCCTGCAGGTCCTTCTTGAAGTAGCGATAGTCGCCACCCTGGGCTTTTACGTACGCCTGGGCCGAAGCCTCGGAACTGGTGCCGAGGATCTGCACCACGTAATTGCCGGGTTTCTGGCCAGCGTACCAGCTACCATTGCCCGCGCTGCCGGCGACGGCTTTTTCAACAGGCTTGGCTGCCGGCTTGGCGACAGCGACCTGGGTCGGTGCTGGCGCAGGCTTGGCCGGTGCAACCGGTTTTGCAGGCTGGGTTGCAACAGGTTTTGGCGCAGGCGCAACCGGCTGGGCAGGCGCAGGTGCCGGGCCAGCCGGTACGCCTTGTGGCGGCGCAATGGTGGTCACGGTCGGCGGCGGGTTGCCCGGCTGCAGCGCAGTATCGCCCGCCGGGCTGCCCTCTTCCCCTTCACCCATGCCTGCGGCCTGGGCCAATGGTTCGCGCATCACCGGCTGCGATTGGCCAACCAACGGCAGCGGCATGGGCTGCGACGAGCCAGAAAATTCGATGGCAGCCCCTTGCTTGCCGTCACCCAGTGGCAACTGGGCCTGGGCTGCAGGCGCTTCGGCGGGGGCCTTGTCGCCTTTCTTGGGCATCAACACCGCAGCCGCAACAGCGACCACAACCACAGCGGACAGCGCGAGCACATGTTTTTTAGGCATCTTGAACCCCATGGATGGTCGCTTGGCCGTCGTGCGGCTGGCGATCATGGCTTCGATCAAAGTGTCACGGGCGACCTGGTTGATGTTGCCAGGCCAGCCGTCGGAGTTTTCATGGATATCGACGATCTGTTCACGGCTGAACACCTCGATGCCCCGGCCAGCCCCTTCCAGGCGCTGCTCCAGGTACTCGCGGGTTTCTTCCTCACTGTAGGGGGCCAGCTCGATGATGTGGAAGCGTTCTTCCTCGACATTGAGCTCGTCCAGCCCTGCAATCAGCGATGGCTCACCGAACAGGAACACGTGCGGACGCCCTTCCGGTACCCCCGCCGCCAACTCCAGCAACGCTTGGAGTGCCGACTCGTCGAGTTGTTCCGCATCGTCCACCAGCAAATAGACTTCCTGCCCGGTCAGTGCCAGTTGCACCACCTTGGACAGGATCGCCTGCATCTCCGCCTGGGCCACGTCCAGGTTTTGCGCAACCTGGCCCAGCACACTGGCTGCATCGCTGGCGCCTCGGGCAGACACCACCACGCTCTGCACCGCCTGTTTGTTGGTGCTGGCCACCAGCGCCTGGCGCAGCAGGGTCTTGCCACTGCCCAACGGGCCGCTGACTACCAGCATCAGCTGGCTGTAGCGCGCCAAGTGGTGCAACTGGCCAAGCACAGGCTTGCGCTGGGCTGGGAAAAACTTGAAGCCGGGCACGCGGGGCGCGAACGGATCGTGGCTCAACTGGTAATGGTCGAGAAAGGCCTCATCGGCATGCAAACTGGTCATTGCGCTGTCACAACCTCAAAGCTGGGCCACGATCGCGCGGTAATCCGCCGACAGCGTGGCCTGTAGAATCTCTTTCGGATAGTCGTCGGTCACTACGGCCTCGCCCATCTGGCGCAGCAGCACCAGACGCAAACGACCGTCGAGCACCTTCTTGTCGACCGCCATGTGCTCCATGAAATGCGCCAGGGTCATTTCCTGCGGCGGCACCACCGGCAAACCTGCGCCCTGCAACAGGCGGATTCCGCGATCGCGCTCGGCCTGGTCGATCCAGCCAAGGCGCATGGACATTTCCAGGGCCATCACCGTACCCGCAGCCACGGCCTCGCCGTGCAGCCACACGCCATAGCCCATGTGGGTTTCGATGGCATGCCCGAAGGTATGCCCCAGGTTCAGCGTGGCCCGCACACCGGACTCGCGCTCATCGGCGCCCACCACTGCGGCCTTGGCCGCGCAGGAGCGGCGGATGGCCTCGGTCAGGGCTGCCGGGTCAAGGGCACGCAGGGCCTGCATGTTGTCTTCGAGCCAGGTGAGGAACGCCTTGTCGCAGATCAGGCCGTACTTGATCACTTCGGCCAGGCCTGCCGACAGCTCGCGGGCCGGCAGGGTCTTGAGGCTGGTGGTATCGATCAGCACCGCGTTGGGCTGATAGAAGGCACCGACCATGTTCTTGCCCAACGGGTGGTTGATGCCGGTCTTGCCGCCTACCGAGGAGTCGACCTGGGACAACAGGGTGGTCGGCACCTGGATGAAATCGACGCCGCGCTGGTAGCAGGCAGCGGCAAAGCCGGCCATGTCTCCGATCACGCCGCCGCCCAGGGCAACCACGGTGGTACGGCGGTCATGCCGCGCAGTCAGTAGGCCATCGAAGATCAGTTGAAGGGTTTCCCAGTTCTTGTGGGCCTCGCCATCGGGCAACACCACTGGCAGCACCGAGTAGGCACCCAGGGTCTTGGCCAGGCGTTCGAGATACAGGGGCGCGACGGTCTCGTTGGAAACGATGGCGACCTGCCGCCCGGCAATGTGCGGCGCCAGCAGCTCAGGCTGGTCCAGCAGGCCTTCGCCAATGTAGATCGGGTAGCTACGCTCGCCCAGGTCGACCTTTAGTGTCTGCATGTATCCCCACAATGTACTTGGGCGCGGCGCCATTCAGGCGGCCTGCGCGGTAACGTTGAACCTCGCCTCGGCACTGGGGGCCGAGAATAGTCCCGGGTTAACGGGGCGGCAACTGCTGCAAACGCTCGAGAATATCGATCACCACCATGCGTGGCGGCCGCTCGTCGGTTTCTATCACCAGGTCGGCGATCTCGCGGTAGAGCGGGTCACGGGTTTCCAGCAAGGTACGCAAGGTTGCCTCGGGGTTGGCGGTACGCAGCAGCGGGCGATTACGGTCGCGCGCGGTGCGGCCAACCTGTTGCTCCACCGAAGCATGCAGGTAGATTACCCGCCCCCCCTGGTGCAGCGCCTGGCGGTTGGCTTCGCGCATCACCGCACCACCACCGGTAGCCAGGACCACGCCGTCAAGTGCGCACAGCTCAGCAATCATCGCCTGCTCACGATCACGGAAACCCGGCTCGCCTTCCTTGTCGAAAATCCACGGGATGTTGGCGCCGCAACGCAGTTCGATTTCCTTGTCGGAATCCTTGAACAGCAGGCGCAGCTCTTTGGCCAATAGGCGTCCAATGGTGCTTTTACCAGCGCCCATGGGCCCCACAAGTATCAAATTTCGCACAGAATCAACGACTCACAGCAATCGCCTGGTCACTCATGATACGCGGAGTCAGGAAGACCAGCAGCTCGGATTTTTTCTCTTGTAATGCATCGCGTCGAAACAGCCGCCCAACATACGGCAGATCACCGAAAAATGGCACCTTGTCGATCACATTGTTTTGCGAAGTCGAGTAGACGCCACCGATCACGATCGTTTCGCCGTCCGCCACACGCACCTTGGCATTGACCTCGTTCTTGCGGATCGGTGGTACGTTGTTCAAGGCATTGACGTAATCCGGCTCGTCCTTGGTCACCCTCACGGTCATGATTACCTTGTTGTCCGGGGTAATTTGCGGGGTCACCTCCAGCGACAGCGACGCCTCGCGGAACGACACCGATGTGGCACCGCTCTGGCTGGTTTCCTGGTACGGCACTTCGGTGCCCCTGAGGATCCGCGCGGTTTCCTTGTCGGCAGTAACCACCTTGGGTTGCGAAATGATCTCGCCGTTACCGCTCTTTTCCATGGCGCTGAGCTCCAGGTCGAGCAGCACGTCACCACGCAGCAGCCCAAGGCCGATGCTGCTGCCGGCGCGCTCCACCCCAAGGTCGACGAACAGTTCCTTGCCGGGGCGCAGCTTTTCACCGTACAGCGGGCTGCCCCAACGCACCCCCAGGCTTTTCTCGTAATCGACGTTGGCCTCGACGATACGCGCCTCGATTGCCACCTGGCGCACCGGCACGTCCAACTGCGCCACCAGTTGCCGCAACTCGGCAAGGCGCTCAGCCGGCAGGTACGCCACCAACGTATTGGTACGCTCATCAACACTGAGGCTACCGCTCGGGGTACTGTCACCCGCCAGGCTCGCCAGCAACAATTCCGCCATTTCTCCAGCCTTGGCGTGATGAATGGGTAGCAGTTCGCGACGCAGTGGTGGCAATTGCGCATCCACTGTGTGCCCCGCCCGTGCGTCTGCTGACTGCGCAGCAAATTCGGCGGCGGGAGCCACCAACAGCACGCTGCCCTCCTGGCGCCGGGCCAGGCCTTTGCTGCGCAACACCAGGTCCAGGGCCTGATCCCAGGGTACAGCCTGCAACCGCAAGGTGACACGGCCCTGCACGGTATCACTGGCAACCAGGTTTACCCCTGCATAATCAGCCAGCACCTGCAACACCGCACGCACCTCGACATCCTGAAAATCCAGTGACAGGGGCTCACCCTGGTAAGGCGTCGCCGACGCGAGCTGAATGGGCAGCAGGGCTGCCAGCAGGTATTTCATCCACGTTTTCATGCTGGTCCGGGGCCTCCTTGCCCAGGTGCTTGGCGAGGCTGATGAACGCTGTGCGCTCATGCCATTTCCCCGCCATGAACAACCGCTCGCGCACTTCGACCTGGTGTTGGTCAATGTGCTTCACCACCCCTTGGTTACGCCCTACACGGTCGCCCAGGCGCACGCGATAGAGCCTGCCAGATGCCATCAGCAGCGCTTCGCGTGCAGCCCCGCGCGCCAGGCTCCCGACCATTTCCAACTGCGCCAGTGGCACGCTGACCAGCCCGTTACCGACAAACCGGGTTGCCATGGGCGCAAACGGGTCTACTGCAGGGGCAGCCATGGCGACCCTTGCCGGTATGTGCGCCAGCACTTCTGGTGCAGGCATGGGCGCAGGCGCGTGGTAGGCATCAACCCGCAATTGCAGGCGCAACAACCCAGGCGGGCGCTCAGCAACTGCGAGGCGCATGTCGCTGCTGCGCAACACCCTCGCCTGGCCCAACCACTCGTCCAGCCACAACCGCAAAGCCAGGTATGGCCCCATCACCTGCACCTCAAGCGGTACTACATGGAAGCCGGCCTGTTGCTCACCCTCCTTCACCTCGAGGCGTTCAACAAGCAGACCATGCGCATGCCCCGAAACCGTCAGGCGCTCAAGCAGGTCGCTCATGCCCTCCCCGGCAGCCAGCTGCCAGCGCGCCACCTGCAACCGTTGCTCGGCATCTGCCACAGCCGCACGCAGGCGCTGCAGCTCGGCCAACTGCAATGCGCCGGTCGCCCGCAGTTGGCTCAATTCGGCGTGGCGGGCGTCCTCCCGCGCCTCTTGCTGCAAGCGCGCCGGCAGGCACAACGCACAGCCCACACTGAACAGCACAACAGCGACCAGCACTGGCGCCAACTGCCGGAAGCGGCTGGAGCGCTCGCACACGGCCAACCAGGCCAACAGCGTTGCCGTATTCACGACCAGAACGCCGAAACGCGCGCAGCCAGTATGAACTCGTCACCGTCCGGCACGCTGTCGATACGCTTGAGTTCCAGGTCGAGCAATGCGCTTGAGCGACCCAGGTCGCGCATGAATTGCGCCACCACAGCCCCGGACACCGCGAGCCCGGTCATCTGTAAAAGACCGTTTTCAAGGCTCAAGCCGAGTAGCTGCATACCTTCAGGCAGCGCCCCTTCGAGATCAGCGAATACACCGGCCAACACACCCTGATCGGCACGCAACCCGTCCAGCACCTCCGTACTGGCGAGCAGCGCTTCGTACTGCGTACGCACGTCGGCCAGTGGCTGCAACTGTTCTTCCAGCAGCTCAAAGGCTGCCTGATGCTGAGCATTGGCCAGCGCCTGTTGCAGCCCACGCTGACGGGCCAACTGATCCACCAGCGTGACGGCGCACAGGGCCAGTAATACGCCAGCCACCAGCTGACCACGAAAACGCCGCAGCGCTGCCTGACGCTGGCGTTCGCGCCAAGGCAGAAGGTTCAGCCGCATCATCGACGCAACCCTCCAATCGCCAAGGCGCAAGCCAGGAGCATCGTGCCATCTACCTGTTCGAGCCCCGCCAGACCAGGCAGGTGTCGGCACGGCACATTCAGCCAACTGCCAAGCCCCTGTAGCCAATCCGGAGTAATCGATGAGCCACCGGCAACCCACAGCCGGGCCGGCAAGTGCCCTGCGGCAAGCAGCCCCTGCAGGCGTTCTGGCAATTGCGTGGCCATCTCCGTGCCCGCCGTTGGCAGCTCACGGCGCTGCAACGCCCCGCCCGGCTGCCAGCCATGAAGTGTCACGCTGCGGGCCTCGATGCGCAGCAACGCGGCCCCCTCCACGCCGCCCGGCGGCAACATGCGGCACAAGGCAATGTTGTCGACCTCGACGGCTTCCAACTGCAACCCCGCTTCCTCGACCACGGACTCGAGTGCCGCCAGTGCGCTCTGCCGGCAGGCTGCAACCATTACCTCGCTGCAACCTGCCTGAACACGTGAAGCCCCCATGACCTGAAAGTCCAGGGCCAGATCCTCCAGCGGGATCGGAAACAGCCGTTCGGCATCGGCCAGCAACTGCGCCTCCAACTGCTCCATCCCCCGCTCCACTGGCAGGTGGCACAGTTTGCAGATCACTTGGCTGGCTGGCAGCGCCAGCGCTACACGGCGCTGCCTGAGGCCGCTACGCCGGTAGGCTCGCTGCAACGCCTGCGCCACCAGGCCAGGCTCCGCAGCCCAATCATGACCCACCTCCAGCTGCAGCGGCTCATGCGCCGAGCCCATCAACCGCCAGCGTCGCTTGCGCTGTTGCAGCTGCACCAATCGAACGGCATCAGGGGCAATTTCCACCCCTACGAGTGAACCGGCATCCATGCCGAAGCGTCCAAACATCGCGACTTCCTTGCTGTCTGTTGCAACCCGCGGCAACACTGGCCCGGGGCCACCCTTCAAGGCGACGGGTAGCCTGGCCGGTAACCCGGAGAGGCGAAAAAATGCGTATAATGCCCAGCGTTTTTTGGTCCGCCGGACCTGCGTGCAATCCACTCCCAACCTGGACACCGAAAAGCCTTGATACGTCTGCTGAAGTTCTTCTGGTGGTCTTCCGTCGCAGTCATCTGCGCGCTCGTACTCGGTGTGAGCGGTGCGTTTCTGTATCTTAGTCCCAACCTGCCCTCGGTCGATTCGCTCAGAAGCATCCAGTTGCAGATCCCGCTCAGGGTGTACAGCAGTGATGGCAAGCTGATTGCCGAGTTCGGCGAAATGCGCCGCTCGCCAATCCGTTTTGCGGAAATTCCCCCACAGTTCATTCAGGCGCTGCTGTCAGCCGAGGACGACAATTTCCTCAATCACTACGGTGTCGACCCCAGCAGCCTCATGCGCGCCGCGACCCAACTGGTGAAAACCGGGCATATCCAGACCGGCGGCAGCACCATCACCATGCAGGTGGCGAAAAACTTCTTTCTCACCAGCGAACGCAGCTTTTCGCGCAAGACCAACGAAATTCTGCTGGCCCTGCAGATCGAACGTGAGCTGACCAAGGACGAGATCCTTGAGCTGTACGTGAACAAGATCTACCTGGGTAACCGCGCCTACGGCATCGATGCCGCCGCCCAGGTGTACTACGGCAAGTCGATCCGTGACGTCAGCCTGGCGCAGATGGCGATGATTGCCGGTCTGCCCAAGGCACCTTCACGCTTCAACCCGCTGGCCAACCCGGTGCGCGCCAAAGAGCGCCGCGACTGGATCCTGGGCCGCATGTACAAGCTGGGCAAGATCGACCAGGCCAGCTATCAGGCCGCCCTGGCCGAGCCGCTCAATGCCAGTTATCACGTGCCGACGCCTGAGGTAAATGCACCTTACATCGCCGAAATGGCCCGCGCAGAAATGGTCGGCCGCTACGGCAGCGACGCCTACACCGAAGGTTTCCGCGTCACCACTACAGTACCTAGCGACATGCAGGAAATGGCCAACAAAGCCATCCTCAACGGCCTCTCCGAGTATGACGAACGCCACGGCTACCGCGGCCCTGAAGCACGCTTCCCAGGCCGCACCCAGGCAGCCTGGCTGCAGGAGCTGGGCAAGCAACGTCCCCTGGGAGGCCTGGAGCCGGCCATTGTCACCCAAGTCGAAAAAACCGGCCTCTCGGTGCTGACCCGTGATGGCCAGCAGGCGCATGTCGCCTGGGACACCATGAAGTGGGCGCGCCCGTTCATCAACAGCAACGCCCAGGGCCGCACCCCGCAATCGCCGGCCGACGTAGCCCAGGTCGGCGACCTGGTGCGCCTGCAGCGCCTGGAGGACGGCAAGTTCAAGTTCAGCCAGGTACCTGGCGCGCAAAGTGCGCTGGTCACCCTTGACCCGTACAACGGTGCCATACGCGCCCTGGTCGGCGGTTTCTCGTTCGAGCAGAGCAACTACAACCGTGCCATGCAGGCCAAACGCCAACCGGGCTCAAGCTTCAAACCGTTCATTTACAGCGCCGCACTGGACAGTGGCTATACCGCCGCCAGCCTGGTCAACGATGCGCCGATCGTGTTCGTTGACGAGTCGGTAGATAAAGTGTGGCGGCCAAAGAACGACACCAACACCTTCCTCGGCCCGATCCGCATGCGCGAAGCGCTGTACAAGTCGCGCAACCTGGTATCGATCCGCCTGCTGCAAGCCATGGGCGTGGACCGCACCATCGACTACATCGCCAAGTTCGGTTTCAACAAGCAGGACCTGCCGCGCAACCTGTCGCTGGCCTTGGGCACCGCCACCCTGACCCCGATGGAAATCGCCACCGGCTGGAGCACCTTTGCCAACGGCGGCTACAAGGTCACCCCGTACCTGATCGACCGCATCGAGAGCCGCAGCGGCGAGACGCTGTTCACCGCCAACCCTGCTCACGTGCCGCAAGGCACCGAGGACCAGGCTGGCCTGGCCGCACCCGAGCAGCCGATCAGCACCGCAGCCATGCCCGGCGAAGCACCTCCGGCCTTTGGCCAGGTTACTGCTGCACCGCAAACACCTGCCGTGGCCGAGCGGATCATCGACGGGCGCACCACCTACATCCTCACCAGCATGCTGCAAGACGTGATCAAGCGCGGTACCGGCCGCCGGGCGCTGGCCCTGGGCCGCACCGACCTGGCAGGCAAGACCGGTACCACCAACGAATCCAAGGACGCCTGGTTCTCCGGTTACAACGCCGACTACGTAACCACCGTGTGGGTCGGTTTCGATCAGCCGGAAACCCTCGGCCGCCGCGAATATGGTGGCACGGCGGCGCTGCCGATCTGGATGAGCTTCATGGGCGCGGCGCTGAAGGACAAGCCCAACCATGCCCCGGCAGAGCCAGAGGGTATTCTCAGCCTACGCGTGGACCCGGTCAGCGGCCGCGCCGCCTCGCCAGGCACACCGAACGCCTACTTCGAGCTGTTCAAGGCCGAGGACTCACCGCCATCGGTGGATGAGCTGGGCAATGGCGCAGCACCAGGCAGCCCGCTGCCAGCGGATGAAGCGACGCCGATGGATTTGTTCTGATGCAGAGCGCCTGGTTCGGATTTTGCGTGGGCGCGTAAATCGAGCGCCGCCCGCGCGGCGCATCGCGGATAAATCTGCTCCTACATGTGTTGCAATGTACCGAACCTGTTGCACCATGGCCGCCTGCCTTGTCGCATGTCGTTGAATCTTGCAAGCCGGCTGACAACCATGGCCTGACAAGCTTGGCCACTTGCAACACATGTAGAAGCAACTGTCTTTTGCTGCTTGTGCCGGTCTCTTCGCGGGTGAACCCGCTCCCATAGGTTGGGCGCCTACCTCAAGGCATGCGCAATTCCTGTGGGAGCGGATTTATCCGCGATGCGCCGCGCGGGCGGAGCTCGATCTCACAGGCACCAAACATGCTGTGACAAGCACCTCTCAGCCCCGACACATTCTCGCCGCCCAATAAAAAGCCCCGGCTCATGCAAGCCGGGGCTTTTTCATGTTCTACAGCGGCAATCAGCCGTTGAACACTTCATCCACGCTCTTCAGCGGGTAGTGCTTCGGATACGGCAGGGTAGCCACGCCGGATTCGATGGCTGCCTTGGCCACTGCGTCGGAAACGACGGTGATCAGGCGGGCGTCCAGCGGTTTCGGAATGATGTACTCACGGCCGAATTCCAGGGCCTGCACGCCATAGGCATCGCACACTTCTTTCGGCACTGGCAGCTTGGCCAGGTCTTTCAGGGCGATGGCGGCGGCAATCTTCATTTCTTCGTTGATGCGCTTGGCGCGAACGTCCAGGGCACCACGGAAGATGAACGGGAAGCCCAGTACGTTGTTGACCTGGTTCGGGTAGTCGGAACGACCGGTCGCCATAATCACGTCGCTGCGAGTGGCGTGCGCCAGCGCTGGCGAAATTTCCGGGTCCGGGTTCGAGCAGGCGAACACGATCGGGTTGGCCGCCATCGACTTCAGGCCTTCCGGGCTCAGCAGGTTCGGGCCGGACAGGCCAACGAACACGTCTGCGCCGTCCAGGGCGTCAGCCAAGGTGCGCTTGTCGGTGGCGTGGGCGAATTGCGCCTTGTACTGGTTCAGGTCGTCACGGCCAGCGTGGATCACGCCGCTGCGGTCGATCATGTAGATGTTCTCTACCTTGGCGCCCATGCTCACCAGCAACTTCATGCAGGAGATGGCGGCAGCACCGGCACCCAGGCAGACGATCTTGGCGTCTTCCAGCTTCTTGCCGGCGATTTCCAGGGCGTTGATCATGCCGGCCGCAGTAACGATGGCGGTACCGTGTTGGTCATCGTGGAACACCGGGATGTCGCACTGTTCGATCAGGGTACGCTCGATTTCAAAGCACTCTGGTGCCTTGATGTCTTCGAGGTTGATGCCACCGAAAGTGATCGAGATACGGCGAACGGTGTCGATGAACGCTTGCGGGCTTTCCGACTCGACTTCGATGTCGAATACGTCGATACCGGCGAAACGCTTGAACAGAACACCCTTGCCTTCCATGACCGGCTTGGAAGCCAGTGGGCCGAGGTCACCCAGACCGAGGATGGCGGTACCATCGGAAATCACCGCAACCAGGTTGCCTTTGCCGGTGTATTTGTATGCCAGCTCTGGATCACGGCCGATTTCACGCACCGGTTCTGCAACACCTGGGCTGTAGGCCAGGGCGAGGTCACGGGCGGTGGCAGTGGGCTTGGAGAGTTCGACGCTCAGTTTCCCCGGACGAGGTTGAGCGTGATATTCGAGAGCGGCAGTTTTCAGGTCTGACATGGTGGGCATTCCGCTATTTACTGTTCTGACGGACCGCCGAGGATACGCAAAGAGCCGGGGAGCCACAAGACTGGTCGGTCACTTGTGTCAAGGCCTTTAGCCTACGACTTTACGCTATAACCCACGGGGCATACGGCCAACAGTGTGTACAATTCAATAGCGAAATGTCTACATCTTTTAGCCTGAAATGCGCTCAAGCATGCTCGGATCGGTCAATGGCAATACCCAGCGTCGCTGCCCGGGCTTCAGGCCGCCCTTGCGGGAACGATCCAGCACCCAGCCACGCGCTTCGACCTGGCGTCCCTTGAGATTATCGAAGAAGCTGGCGGGGAAGTTGCGCTGCAGACGAGCGGGAACCTGCAGCACCACAGCACTGTCCAGGTTCAGCCAGACACCGCCACGGTTGCGCTCGACCCTTTCGATACGGCCACTGACAACCGCGAAACCCGACCGCCTGACCTCACCTGCAGGCACTACAGGCGACTGTCGCCAAAGGCCGACGCCGGCCTGGCGCGCGGCCTGTTCGGCAAGCTGCTGGCAGCCACTGAGACGCACATTGGGTGCAACGGTTACGCGGTAGCCCAAGCCTTCGCTGAGCAATTGTGCTTCAAGATTGTCGCCATTACTGCTGTAGATGTGCGCCAGTGTGCGGCCGTATTTGTCTTTGGCCTCAACCCCTGACACCAGCCCGACACGCCCGTCATTGCCCTTGACCAAGGCTTGCAAGCGCCGCCTGGCCGCTTCGGCATAGGGCTCGCTGGTGCGCCCCTTACGGCCGATTTCCGGGGCGTTGATGCCGATAAGTCGCACACTGCGGCCATCGACCAGGCGCAAGGTGTCACCATCAATCACCTGCTGCACCATGACCTGCTGGGGCTTACCCGGCAAAGGGCAGAATGCCTGCGCGGGGACATGCCAGATTGCGCCCACAAAAAAGGCGCCCACAAGGGGCGCCTTCTTCAGCAACAACGCGAAGCCCGAAGGATTCGCCATGCGCATGATTACTTCTTGGTACCGAACATACCGAAGCGGTCGGCGAACTTCTGTACGCGACCACCGGTGTCCAGGACTTTCTGCTTACCGGTGTAGAACGGGTGGCACAGGTTGCAAACGTCGATCGACAGGGTGTTGCCCAGGGTCGAACGGGTTTCGAACTTGTTGCCGCAGCTGCAGGTGACTGCAACTACTTCGTAGTTCGGGTGGATACCTTCTTTCATGGTCACTTCCTCGAGCTGCGTGCCGCCACCCAACACCAATTGTTGAATACCGCACGTAATTAGGCGGCGAATAATACCAGAGCACACCGACAGCGCAAGATGTCGCTTGCACCGACCGTCGTCTGCTAGGCTCGCCAGTTCTTGTAATGCCCTCCGAGACTTTCCGCGTGTCCGACGTCATCCTGCGCCTTGCCCTGCCCTCTCCGTTGCGTCGCCTGTTCGACTACAAGGCGCCAGCGAGCATGGCTCGCCAGGCCTTGACCCCGGGCATGCGCATCCGCGTGCCCTTCGGCCGCCGCGAAATGATCGGCGTGCTGGTGGAGGTGTGCGCCCAAAGCGAAGTACCTGCCGACAAACTGAAGCCGGCCAGCGCCCTGCTCGACCCGGTGTCGCCCATTCCGGCTTCGCTGTTCAAGCTGTGCCTGTGGACGGCCCAGTACTACCAGCACAGCCTGGGTGACACCTTGAACTGGGCCTTGCCCACGCTGCTGCGTCAGGGTGAACCCGCAGAGATGCGCCAGGAACGCTTCTGGCACATTGCCCCCGATGCGCGCCTGGAAGACCCGCGTATTGCCCGTGCGCCGCGCCAGCGCGACGCCCTCAAGACCTTGGCCCAGCACCCGCACGGCGTGGCTCACAGCCTGCTGGCCAAGCTCAACCTGAACAAGGACAGCCTTGACCTGCTGCTGGCCAAGGCGCTTGTGCAGGTCGAGGTCCGCCGCCACCTGCCGGCATTGCGCCATGAACACTGGCTGGCCCAGCCGGAGCTGCCGCTCAACGATGAACAACGCAATGCTTTCGACACCGTGCGTGAGGGTTTTGGTGGTTTCGCCGCATTTCTGCTGGCCGGAGTCACTGGCAGCGGCAAGACCGAGGTCTACCTGCAACTGATTCGCGAAACCCTCGAGGCCGGCAAGCAGGCGCTGGTGCTGATCCCGGAGATCAACCTCGGCCCGCAAACCCTGGCACGCTTTGAGCAGCGCTTCAACGCGCGCATCGCCTTGCTGCATTCGGCGGTGAATGACCGCGAACGCCTCGACGCCTGGCTGGCCGCGCGGGACGGCGAGGCAGACATCATCATCGGCACCCGCTCGGCACTGTTCACGCCGATGAAAAACCCCGGCCTGATCATCATCGACGAAGAGCACGACGGCTCCTATAAACAGCAGGAAGGCCTGCGCTACCACGCCCGTGACCTGGCGCTGGTGCGCGCCCAACAGGAGGACATCCCGATCCTGCTCGGCTCCGCCACGCCATCGCTGGAAACCCTGCACAACGCCCTCACCGGCCGCTACCGCCTGCTGCGCATGAACCAGCGCGCCGGCGGTGCACGCCCACCGCGCATGTTGCGCCTGGATGTAAAAAGCCTGCCACTGGACAGCGGCATCAGCGGCCCGCTGCAGCAGGCCATCCGCCAGACCCTGGAAGCCGGCCAGCAGGTGCTGGTGTTCCTCAATCGTCGCGGCTTTGCCCCGACCTTGCTGTGCCACGATTGCGGCTGGCTATCGGAGTGCCCGCGCTGTGATGCACGCATGACCGTGCACCAGCGCTCTGGCGTGCTGCGCTGCCACCACTGCGGCTATGACGAACGCCTGCCGCACCAGTGCCCGCAATGCAACCACGTCGACCTGCGCCCCGTGGGCGCCGGCACCGAGCGCGCCGAAGAGCGCCTGAAGGTGCTGTTCCCGGAGTACCCGATCCTGCGTGTGGACCGTGACAGTACGGCGCGCAAGGACGCCATGCACAACCTGTTCAGCACCATCCAGAAGGGCCAGCCGAGCATCCTCGTCGGCACCCAGATGCTTGCCAAGGGCCACCACTTCCCACGGGTAACCCTGGTGGCCATCCTCGACGCGGACGGCGGGCTGTTCTCCGGCGACTTCCGCGCCAGCGAGCGCATGGCGCAACTGATCGTACAGGTGGCCGGGCGCGCCGGGCGGGCCGAAGAACCTGGCAAAGTCATCATCCAGACCCACCTGGCCGACCACCCACTGCTGGTGCAGCTTACCGAGCAGGGTTATTTCGCCTTTGCCGAACAAGCCCTGGACGAGCGCCGCGCCGCCGGGCTGCCGCCTTACTCGCACCTGGCCCTGCTACGCGCCGAAGCCCACAAGCCGGGGCAGGCCGAAGGCTTCCTCGACGAAGCCTGCGCCGCTGCCGAGCGCCTGGTGGCCGAACAACGGCTACCGGGTATCGAACTGCTTGGCCCGGTACCGGCACCCATGGAGCGCCGCGCCGGGCGTTTCCGCGCGCAATTGTTGATACAGGCCAATACCCGGGCGCCTTTGCATCGACTGATCAGCGCCTGGTTGCTAGTGTTGGAGCAGCTGCCAAACGGGCGCCAGGTCCGATGGTCGCTGGATGTCGACCCGGTAGACCTGTACTGACCTCAGGGCTGCTTTGCAGCCCCAAAGGTTGGCAACCCGCTCCCAGCCACGGATAATGTCCAGTTTTTCCACCTGCGCATCCAAGCGCTCCACCGCGCTTGCGGTCGAAAAGAGATCCCCATGAAAGACACCATTCGCCAGCTGATCCAGCAAGCCCTCACCCAACTCGTCACCGACGGTGTGCTGCCTGAAGGGCTGTCGCCGGCGATCCAGGTGGAAAACGCCCGAGACAAGACCCACGGCGACTTCGCCAGCAACATCGCCATGATGCTGGCCAAGCCGGCCGGCATGAAGCCACGCGACCTGGCCGAAAAACTGATCCACGCCCTGCCGGCCAGCGCCGACATCAGCAAGGTCGAGATCGCCGGCCCGGGCTTCCTCAACTTCTTCCAGAACACCGACGCCCTGGCCAACCGCCTGGACGCCGCCCTGGCCGACGCCCACCTGGGTGCACGCAAGGCCGGCCCTGTGCAGAAAGTGGTGATCGACATGTCGGCACCCAACCTGGCCAAAGAAATGCACGTCGGCCACCTGCGTTCGACCATCATTGGTGACAGCGTGGCGCGGGTACTGGAGTTCCTTGGCGACAACGTGGTCCGCCAGAACCACGTGGGCGACTGGGGCACCCAGTTCGGCATGTTGATGGCCTACCTGCAGGAAAACCCCATCACCAGCGACGAGCTGTCGGACCTGGAAAACTTCTACCGTGCCGCCAAGAAGCGTTTCGACGAGTCCGAAGAATTCGCTACCCGCGCCCGCGGCCTGGTGGTCAAGCTGCAAGCCGGTGACCCGGACTGCCTGGCCCTGTGGACGCGCTTCAAGGACATCTCGCTGTCGCACTGCCAGAAGACCTACGAGCTACTCAACGTCAAGCTGACCATGGCCGACGTGATGGGCGAAAGCGCCTACAACGACGACCTGGCCAACGTGGTGGCCGACCTCAAGGCCAAGGGCCTGCTGGTCGAAGACCAGGGCGCCCAGTGCGTGTTCCTCGACGAGTTCAAGAACAGCGATGGCGACCCACTGCCCGTGATCGTGCAGAAGGCCGATGGCGGATACCTGTACGCCACCACCGACCTGGCTGCCGTGCGCTACCGCAGCAATGTGCTCAAGGCTGACCGCGCCCTGTACTTCGTCGACCAGCGCCAGGCCCTGCACTTCAACCAGGTGTTCGAAGTGGCACGCCGTGCAGGTTTCGTCGGCCACCCGATGCAGATGGAACACATGGGCTTCGGTACCATGAACGGTGCCGACGGCCGCCCGTTCAAGACCCGTGACGGCGGCACCGTGAAGCTGATCGACCTGCTCACCGAGGCCAAGGAGCGCGCCTACGCCCTGGTCAAGGAAAAGAACCCCAGCCTGGCCGACGCCGAACTGCGTCACATTGGCGAAGTAGTGGGCATTGGCGCGGTGAAGTATGCCGACCTGTCCAAGCACCGCACCAGCGACTACAGCTTCAACTTCGAGCTGATGCTCAACTTCGAAGGCAACACTGCCCCTTACCTGCTGTACGCCTACACCCGCGTGGCCGGCGTGTTCCGCAAGCTGGGCAAGGGCTTTGACGAAGTCGACGGCAAGATCGTGCTGCAGGCCGCCCACGAACAGGACCTGGCTGCGCGTCTGGCGCAGTTTGGCGAAACCCTCAATAGCGTCGCCGAAAAAGGCACGCCGCATGTGCTGTGCAGCTACCTGTACGACCTGGCCGGCCTGTTCTCCAGCTTCTACGAGAACTGCCCGATCCTCGCCGCCGAAACCCCGGAGCAACAGCAGAGCCGCCTGCGCCTGGCCGCCCTGACCGGTCGCACCCTCAAACAAGGTCTGGAACTGCTCGGCCTGGAAACCCTGGAGCGCATGTAAGTTGGCTGCCAAGAAAAAACCCGCACCCAAACGCGGCGCCAGCCGCCAGACGGCGCCGGCCAAACAGCCGATCCCCGGCTGGGTATGGCTGGCGGTCGGCCTGACCGTAGGCGCGTTCATCGTGTTCCTGATGAAGCTTGAGCCCGGTGGTGATGACATCAAGCGCACCAAGCCCGAGCAGCAGAAGCCGGAGAAAGTCGCTGAAGCCAGCAAGCCCGCGCAGGCCACACAAGCCACCCCTCAACAGCCGGTGAAGCCGAAGTACGACTTCTACACCCTGTTGCCGGAGTCGGAGGTGATCGTGCCGCCAGAGGCTGTGCCGGAGAAAACACCACCAGTACCGGCCCAGCCGGTAACCCCGGTGACCCCGGCCGAAGCGGCGAAGATCGACACCGCGCGCGCCCAGGCCGCACTGCTGGGCCAGACCCCGCCACCGGCACCGCCGGTGATCAAGCCGGCAGCGACCACCCAGTACTTCCTGCAGGCAGGCTCGTTCCGCAAACAGGCCGATGCCGACAAGGTGCGTGCGCAAATCATCCTGCTAGGCCAGTCGGTGAAGGTAGAGTCGGGCACGGTCAAGGAAGAAACCTGGTACCGCGTGCTGGTCGGCCCGTTCAGCAACCGTGAACAGCTGACCGGGGCACAGAAGCAACTGGCCGGGGCAGGTTTCGGCAACCTGCTGCTGCAACAGCGCCAGACCCGTCAGTAACCCTTGAATGGGGCTGCTTTGCAGCCCCGGCACCCTCACACCCGCCCCGCATTCCGCTCGGATACCTGGCTGTTCAGCGTCCAGAAGTCATACAGCACCCCCACCAGGAAAAGCCCGCCGGTGAAGAAGTAGATGATCGCGGTCACCCACTTGCCCTGATACAGCCGGTGCAGGCCGAACACCCCGAGGAACGTCAGCAGTATCCAGGCGATGTTGTAGTCGATGCGCCCGGACTGGAACCTCAGGTCGGCTTCACGGTCCATGGACGGGATCAGAAACAGGTCGATCAACCAGCCGATACCCAGCAGGCCGAAGGTGAAGAACCAGAGGGTCCCGGTTATCGGCTTGCCGTAATAGAAGCGGTGCGACCCGGTGAAGCCGAAAATCCACAGCAGGTAACCGATGGTCTTGCTGTGCGTGTCGTGGTGGGGCGATCCCTGTTGATAACTGTTCATTCATAGCCCTCGTGGGTTATCCGAAAATTTTCTAAGAAAAAATGTGACTTTCTCGTCGCAGGCCGACGTATGGCACGTGAGCAATCGACCAACGGATCAGAGATTGATCAAAAAGCTGTTATAAAGTTGCGCGCCCAACACATAACTATTCATAAGAGCTTCATCTATGCCGCCTTTATTCAAGACATGGCTGACCCTCTGCCTATTATTGCCCCTGGCCGCCCACGCCACCAACCGTGAGCAACGTCTTCCCAACGGTTTCACCGGCTACACCACCAATGCCTCGGTGAGACATGCAGCGGTCAAGCAGGCCGCGCTGCACGCACGCCCCGCTAACGCCGCCAGTACGCGCGGCGCGCAGGTTGCCGCCATGTCGCCGAAGCAGAGCAGCGATGTGCTCAGCCGCGCGGTGAATGTACTCGGTACCCCGTACGTCTGGGGCGGCAGCAGCCCGAAGAAGGGGTTTGATTGCAGTGGTCTGGTCAAATACGCCTTCAACGACGTTGCTGATGTCGACTTGCCACGCACCTCCAATGCCATGGCCCAGGGCCACGGCGTCAAGGTGGCCCAGGGTGACCTGAAGCCAGGTGACCTGATCTTCTTCAATATCAAGAGCCGCCGGGTAAACCACGTTGCCATCTACCTGGGCAATGACCGCTTCATTCATGCCCCACGGCGTGGCAAACGGGTGAGCATCGACAACCTGAGCAAGCCTTACTGGCAGAAGCATTACGTAGTGGCCAAGCGCGTACTGCCGAAAGAACAGCAGCTGAGCCTGGCCAAGCGCTGAGCCGATCGGCGCTGCTATGCCCCGGCCGCTTCGCGGGCAAGCCCGCCCCTACAAGGTACATCGCAGCCCTTCAGGATTGCGCAGGTCGTTGTAGGAGCGGGCTTGCCCGCGAAGCGGCCGTAACAGGCACTACACATCACTGATCAACCCCTTCCCCTTAAGCCTCTGCAAAGCCCCTTCCATCGTCCGCATCCCCTCCGCACCACCCGCCTGCATCACCGAACACAGCTGCGCCACCCGCCCCTCCCGCACCAGGTTCCGCACAGCCGGCGTCGCCACCAGCACTTCCCGCGCTGCAACCCGCCCACCGCCTACACGCCTGACCAGCACCTGCGCCACCACCAACCGCAACGACTCGGCCAGCATCGCACGTACCATTGGCTTTTCCTCTGCGGCAAACACTTCCACCAACCTGTCTATACTGCTGGCCGCCGACCGCGTATGCACGGTCGCCAGCACCAGGTGCCCGGTTTCAGCTGCGCGCAACGCCAGGCGTATGCTCTCAAGGTCGCGCAACTCACCCATCATGATCACATCCGGGTCCTGGCGCAGCGCGCTGCGCAGCCCTTGGGCAAAGCCACTGCTATGGCGGCCGACCTCACGCTGGTTGACCAGGCTGCGCTGGCTGCTGTGGATAACTTCCACAGGGTCTTCCAGGGTGATGATGTGCAGCGCACGTTCGCGGTTGAGCTGGTCGATCAGTGTCGCCAACGTGCTGGATTTGCCGCTGCCGGTCGGCCCGCCCACCAGGATCAAACCTTCGCGGCATTGCGCAACAGCTTGAAACACATCAACCAGATCGAGCTCTTCCAGCGTGGCGATGCGCCCCGGGATCAGGCGAAACGTGACTGCAGGGCCATTCAGCTGGCGAAACAGGTTCAGCCGGAAACGCCCAAGCGCGGGCAACGCCAGGGCCAGGTCCACTTCATCACCCTGCGCCCACTGCCCGCACTGTTTGTCATCGAGCACGCCAGCCATGGCCTCGATCAGGCTGTCCGCCCCCAAGGGCGGTAAATCCATACGCTGCAACTCGCCATCCAGGCGCAACATCGGTGTCTGGCCCGCCGCCAGGTGCAGGTCCGAAGCCCCTGCCTCTGTGGCCCGGACCAAAAGGTTGGTCACATCCATGAGACTCCCCAAAGGCCTGCAAGTAGGTAGAATGCCGCAAACCCTACAGCTGCCGGCATCCATCCATGTCCACCCTAGCAGACAACCTTTCCGCGATTTCCGCCCGTATCGCCAGTGCTGCCCAGGCCGCCGGGCGCGAGCCGGCCAGCGTCCAGCTGCTGGCCGTGAGCAAAACCAAGCCTGCCAGCGCCATCCGCGAGATCCACGCCGCTGGCGTGTCCGATTTTGGGGAAAACTACCTACAGGAAGCGCTGACAAAACAGCAGTCGCTAAGCGACTTACCCTTGATCTGGCACTTCATCGGCCCCATTCAGTCGAACAAGACCAAAGCCATTGCCGAGCATTTCGACTGGGTGCATTCCGTGGACCGCCTGAAAATCGCCCAACGCCTCTCGGAGCAGCGCCCCGCCGGGATGGCGCCATTGAACATCTGCCTTCAGGTGAACGTCAGCGGCGAAGACAGCAAGTCCGGCTGTGCTGCCGCCGACTTGCCAGCCTTGGCCAAGGCCGTGGCCGCACTACCCAACTTACGCCTGCGCGGTTTGATGGCTATCCCGGAACCCACCGACGACCGCGTCGCCCAAGAGGCCGCCTTCGCCAGCCTGCGCACGCTGCAAGAACACCTGGGCCTGGGCCTGGACACCCTGTCCATGGGCATGAGCCACGACTTGGAAGCCGCGATTGCCCAAGGTGCGACCTGGGTGCGTATCGGTACCGCCCTGTTTGGTGCGCGCGACTACGGCCAGAACTGATTGCATGCTTTACTCACTCTTTCCCACAAGGACCTGACATGAGCAAGACTCGTATTGCCTTCATCGGCGCCGGCAACATGGCCGCCAGCCTGATCGGCGGCCTGCGCGCCCAGGGCCTGGACGCCTCGCAGATCCGCGCCAGCGACCCGGGCGCCGAGACCCGTACGCGCATCCAGGCCGAGCACGGCATCGAAACCGTCGAGAACAACGCCCAGGCCATCGATGGCGCCGACGTGATCGTGCTGGCGGTCAAGCCGCAAGTCATGAAAGCTGTGTGCCAGGCCCTGCAACCCAACCTGCGCGATGGCCAGCTGATCGTGTCCATCGCCGCCGGCATCACCTGCGCCAGCCTGCAAAGCTGGGTAGGCGCCCGCCCGGTCGTGCGCTGCATGCCCAACACCCCGGCACTGCTGCGCCAGGGCGTGAGTGGCCTGTATGCCACCGCAGAGGTATCCACCGAACAGCGCCAGCAGGCCGAACAACTGCTGTCGGCCGTTGGTACCGCCCTGTGGCTGGAGCAGGAGCAGCAACTCGATGCCGTGACTGCCGTTTCCGGCAGCGGCCCGGCGTACTTCTTCCTGCTGATCGAGGCCATGACCGCAGCCGGCGAAAAACTCGGCCTGCCACGTGAAACCGCCTCTCAGCTTACCCTGCAGACCGCCCTCGGTGCTGCGCGCATGGCCGTTGCCAGCGATGTCGATGCCGCCGAGCTGCGCCGCCGCGTCACCTCGCCCGCCGGCACCACCGAAGCGGCAATCAAGTCGTTCCAGGCCAGCGGCTTCGAAGCCATCGTCGAGCAGGCGCTGCAGGCTGCAGCCACGCGCTCTGCTGAACTGGCCGAACAACTGGGCAAATAAGGAGCTATAGATGAATGCACTGTCCGGCGCCGCGATTTTCGTGGTGCAAACACTGGTCAGCCTGTACCTGGTGATCGTCCTGCTGCGCTTCGTGCTGCAGCTGGTCAAGGCCAACTTCTACAACCCGCTGTGCCAATTCACCGTGCGCGCCACCCAGCCACTGCTCAAGCCGATCCGCCGCATCATCCCCAGCATTGGCGGCCTGGACACTTCGTCGCTGCTGCTGTCGGTACTGATCCAGGCGCTGCTGATGGCCTTCGTGCTGATGGTCACCTATGGCACCTTCGGCGACATCCTGCACCTACTGATGTGGGCCATCATTGGCATCACCTCGCTGTTCCTGAAAATATTCTGGGTGGCGATGATCGTCATGGTTATCGTGTCCTGGGTTGCCCCCAACAGCCACAACCCGGCAGCCGAACTGGCCTACCAGATCAGTGAACCGGTGCTGGCACCGTTCCGCCGCATCGTTCCCAACCTGGGCGGCATGGACATTTCGCCGATCTTCGCCTTCCTGGCGATCCAGGTGATCCAGTCGTTCGTCATGCCTCCGCTGGCTGCCTACGCCGACATGCCGCAAGAGCTGTGGCGCATGATCTGACCCTACCGCCCCCCCAGCGGCAAGCCTTTGCTTGCCGCTGGGGGTAGCGCTCTTTAGACTTACGCCTCCGTCAAGCGTGAGCAGGGTCGATGTCCACTGTCTTTCCCGAAGATTCCGTCGGTCTGGTAGTACCGCAAACCATCCGGTTCGATGAACCGCTGGCTCTGGCCTGTGGCCGCTCGCTGGCCAGTTACGAACTGGTCTACGAAACCTATGGCACCCTGAACGCCAGCGCGAGCAACGCCGTGCTGATTTGCCATGCCCTGTCCGGCCACCACCATGCTGCGGGCTATCATGCCGCCACCGACCGCAAGCCGGGCTGGTGGGACAGCTGCATCGGCCCAGGCAAGCCGATCGATACCAACCGCTTCTTCGTGGTCAGCCTGAACAACCTTGGCGGCTGCAACGGCAGCACCGGCCCCAGTAGCGTCAACCCGGCCACCGGCAAACCATATGGTGCCGACTTCCCGGTGCTAACGGTTGAAGACTGGGTACACAGCCAGGCACGCCTGGCCGACCGCCTGGGCATCCAGCAGTGGGCGGCCATCGTCGGCGGCAGCCTGGGAGGCATGCAGGCGCTGCAGTGGACCATGACCTACCCCGAGCGCGTACGCCACTGCGTCGACATCGCCTCGGCACCCAAACTGTCGGCGCAGAACATCGCCTTCAACGAAGTGGCGCGCCAGGCCATTCTCACCGACCCCGAATTCCATGGTGGCTCATTCCAGGACCAGGGCGTGATCCCCAAGCGTGGTCTGATGCTGGCACGCATGGTCGGTCACATCACCTACCTGTCGGACGACTCGATGGGTGAAAAATTCGGCCGTGAGCTGAAGAGCGACAAGCTCAACTACGACTTCCATAGCGTCGAGTTCCAGGTCGAAAGCTACCTGCGCTACCAGGGCGAGGAGTTTTCCGGGCGTTTCGACGCCAATACCTACCTGCTGATGACCAAGGCGCTGGACTATTTCGACCCGGCCGCCGCCCAGGGCGGCGACCTGGCGGCCACCCTGGCCCACGTCAAGGCGGACTACTGCATCATGTCGTTCACCACCGACTGGCGCTTCTCTCCGGCCCGGTCGAGGGAGATCGTCGACGCCCTGATGGCGGCGCGCAAGAACGTTTGCTACCTGGAGATCGACTCGCCTTACGGGCACGATGCCTTCCTGATCCCCACACCTCGCTACATGCAGGGTTTCTCGAACTACATGAACCGCATTGCCATCTGAGGACAGCATGAGAGCCGATCTGGAAATCATCCACGACTGGATCCCCGCCGGCAGCCGGGTACTCGACCTGGGCTGCGGCAGCGGCGAACTGCTGGCCTCGCTGCGTGACCGCAAGCAGGTCACCGGCTATGGCCTGGAGATCGACGCCGACAACATCGCCGCGTGCGTGGCCAAGGGTGTCAACGTCATCGAGCAGGACCTGGACAAAGGCCTGGGCAACTTCGCCAGCAACAGTTTCGACGTAGTAATCATGACCCAGGCCCTGCAGGCCGTTGAATACCCTGACCGCATCCTCGACGAGATGCTGCGTGTGGGCCGGCAGTGCATCATTACCTTCCCCAACTTCGGCCACTGGCGCTGCCGCTGGTACCTGGCGACCAAAGGCCGCATGCCGGTATCCGACTTCATGCCGTATACCTGGTACAACACGCCGAACATCCACTTCTGTACCTTCGCCGACTTCGAAGAGCTGGTGCACGAGCGCAGGGCCAAGGTGCTCGACCGCCTGGCCGTCGACCACTTGCACCGCAACGGGTGGGGTGGCCGGCTATGGCCTAATCTTCTAGGTGAGATCGGCATCTATCGCGTCAGCAGCCCGGGCCTGCAAGAGCACCAGCTCGCAGTCTGACGCCCACCGGAGGAATCGCCCCATGCGTCGCCTGACCCTGTTCCTGATCAGCCTGTGCCTGGCACTGCCGGTACTGGCTGCCGATGCCGCCCGGCCCGAGCGCAAGGAAGTGTTTGGCGACGTGACGGTGCACTACAGCGCCTTCACTTCGAGCATGCTCACGCCAGAAGTGGCCGCAGCCACCGGCCTGGTACGCAGCAAGAACCAGGGCGTGCTCAACATTGCCGTGCTCAAGGCCAACAAGCCCACCACGGCAGTGGTCAGCGGCACGGTCAAGGACCTGACCGGGCGCAGCAGCCCGTTGTCGTTCAAACAGATAACCGAACAGGGCGCGGTGTACTACATCGCCCAGTTCAAGATCGAACAGCCAGAAACCGTCACCTTCGACCTGAATATCGAAACCGGCGGAATCAGCAACTCCCTCAGCTTCAACCAGGACGTGTTCCCAGGCGAATGATGAATTTCCAGCAACTCGTATTGGCCAGCCACAACGCCGGCAAACTCAAGGAACTCCAGGCCATGCTCGGCCAATCGGTGCAGTTGCGCTCGATTGGCGAATTCAGCCAGGTCGAACCGGAAGAAACCGGCCTGTCGTTCGTCGAGAACGCCATCCTCAAGGCACGCAACGCCGCGCGTATTTCCGGCCTGCCGGCCCTGGCCGACGATTCTGGCCTGGCCGTGGACTTCCTCGGCGGCGCGCCGGGCATCTATTCGGCGCGCTATGCCGAAGGCAAGGGTGATGCAGCGAACAACGCCAAACTGCTCGCAGCCCTGAAAGACGTGCCGGAAGCCGAGCGCGGTGCGCAGTTCGTCTGCGTACTGGCGCTGGTGCGCCACGCCGACGACCCGCTGCCGATCCTGTGCGAAGGCCTGTGGCACGGGCGCATCCTGTTCGAGGCCAGCGGCGAGCATGGCTTTGGCTACGACCCGCTGTTCTGGGTGCCAGAGCGCAACTGCTCCAGCGCCGAGCTGGCGCCGGCGGACAAGAACCAACTCAGCCACCGCGCCCGCGCCATGGCCCTTCTGCGCCAACGTCTGGGCCTAGCATGATCGCAACGCTGCCCACCCCTGCCGCGGCGGGCGTTACCAGCCTGCCGCCGCTGGCGCTGTACATCCACATCCCGTGGTGTGTACGCAAATGCCCTTACTGCGACTTCAACTCTCACGCCGCCGGGCCTGAACTGCCGGAAGACGCCTACGTTGCGGCCCTGCTCACCGACCTCGACCAAGAGATGGCCGCCGTACAAGGCCGCCCGATCAGCTCGATATTCTTCGGTGGTGGTACGCCCAGCCTGTTCAGCGCCAATGCCCTGGGCCGGCTGCTGCGCGGCGTGGAACAACGCATACCGTTCGCGCCAGACATCGAAATCACCCTGGAGGCCAACCCGGGCACGTTCGAGCAGGACAAGTTCAAGGCCTACCGGCAAACCGGCATCAACCGCCTGTCCATCGGCGTACAGAGCTTCCAGCCAGCCAAGCTGCAGGCGCTGGGGCGCATCCACAATGGCGACGAAGCGGTCCGTGCTGCCGGCATGGCGCGTGCCGCTGGCTTCGACAACTTCAACATGGACCTGATGCACGGCCTGCCCGACCAGTCGCTGGATGACGCGCTGGGCGACCTGCACCAAGCCATCGACCTGGGGCCGACACACCTGTCGTGGTACCAGCTGACCGTGGAGCCGAACACGGTGTTCTGGAACCAGCCGCCAGAGCTGCCCGAGGACGACATCCTCTGGGACATCCAGGAGGCCGGCCAGGCACTGATGGCCGAGCACGGATTCCGCCAGTACGAGGTCTCGGCCTATGCCCAGGCAGACCGTGCCGCACGGCACAACCTCAATTACTGGCGCTTTGGCGACTTCATCGGCATCGGTGCCGGTGCCCACGGCAAGCTGACCTTCGCTGACGGGCGCATCCTGCGTACCTGGAAAACCCGCTTGCCCAAGGACTATCTGAACCTGGCCAAGCCGTCCAAGGCGGGCGAGAAGCTGCTGCCGGTTGACGAGCTGCCGTTCGAGTTCCTGATGAACGCCCTGCGCCTCACTGATGGCGTGGAAGCCGAGCTGTTCACCCAGCGCACCGGACTGCCCTTGGCACAACTGGCCGAAGCCCGCCACGCAGCCGAACAAAAGGGCCTTTTGCAGGTCGAACCGAATCGACTGGTAGCCACGCCAAGGGGCCAGTTGTTCCTCAATGACCTGCTGCAGTATTTCTTGACCTAAGGATGACCCATGGATCTGGTACTTGATCTGCTCGCGACGGTTTCCCGCTGGAGCCGCAGCAACCTGTCGGAGATTTCACTGGCCTTGGTAGGCTGCCTGCTGGTGCTGTTCGGCACCGATGTCAAAGCCTGGGCCGAACAACGCCTCGGTGGCTTGGCAGGCGCACTGCGGGTACCGTTCATGGCCCTGATGGTGATGATCGGCAGTGGTGCGGCGCTGATCTACGCCACGCCGTGGGTCGTGAAGGGGTTGGGGCAGTTCAATAACTACGCCCTCGCGCCGGTGTTGCTGGTGGTACTGGTGTTGATCGGCGTGGTGGCTGATCGCCGCGGGTAGGTTCCGCTGCCATCTGACAGCCCTGAAAGCGCAACTTACCTAGCATTTCTGCCAGTTTCGAAACCCGAGAGATCTGTTTCTAATGCAAGTCCGGGCTGTGAGCCAAGCACAGCCCAGCAGCATGTGGACTCACAATCTCATTCGAGGGTTTCGAACATGTCCCCCTATGTCGATTTTTCTCCGTTTTCCGATCAAGACTTCAACGAGTGGAAAAAAGAAAGTAATGGCACCGCCTTAATTACTGCTCAGGAGGACGGTAACCACTATATCCGCTTCCCTGAGGACTATGCGGGCGCAATGCTGGGGCCTTTACTCAAAAAAACCATCAGTGGCTTCAAGCCAGGAAGCCGCTATCGCTTCAGCGCCGATTTCCGTCAGGTTCGCCAGCATGACCTGTTTCAGAGCAGAATATTGCTCTCGGTAGATAAAATCCCGCCACCTCAATATCACAGCGTGTCACTACTTGTTTGGGAAAGGGTCTCTTTCGACTTCACCGCGGAAAAAGAAAGTCATGACCTGATAATTTCAGGCCGCGATGTCCCTGTTGACAAAAGCGACTGTGCCCTGGCAGTTGACGACGCCGTGGCTGACCGTGGCGCCGCAGCTGGCGGTAATGTGGCCATCGACTTCATTCGAGTTTTTGAAGTCAAGACGTTCAGCCAGACCTTTGACGATTATCCCAACAAGAAGATCCTGCCTGGTACTTCCTTTGAAACAGATCATCTGACCCTGGAGCTTAAATCGGACCAACCCGGCAGTATCTTCATCCACTCGCCACTACTGCACGACACGCCGGTTGACGCGAAGGAAATTCTTTGCCTTGCCCATAACGGTGGCAATTGGTATCGGGATCAGACAACAGTCCTTACGCTCAAGGGGTCTTATCAGCGCGCGACGTTCAACTGGTTTGGTATTCAACAGCCCGCGACGGCCAAAGCATTCGACAAGAATGACAAGGAACTTTGTACTCAGGACATTACGCCACAGCCCAATGAGACGATCAACCACTGGGTGCAACTGGTAGCGCCTCGCGAAACCTTGATCCATCGAATAGAACTGACTTGCCGCAACCGGACTTTCATCGATCGAATCGACTTTGAAGCCGAATGAATCTGCACACCTTCCTGACGACAGGGGCTGAATATGAAAAACTCCATAAAAGACGCTGGGGCCTTTGGTTGCGATGACTGGGATGGCTGGACCAAGACCGTAACTGCACTCGACCTGCAACTGAATGAGGGGCCGGGGGACACCCACATTATTGGCCCAAGGCCCGGCGTAGAACAGCATGACACTGGCGTACTGCTGAAAAAGACCGTGTCCGGCCTGATCATTGGCAAATACTACCGATACAGTGTCACTGCTCGCAGCTTGCCCGACAGCTCAGCGGCCTTGCAGCTGAACATCAGCGATGTGTTCGGAGAGGCGCCTACCGTACTCAGCGGCGGAGACTGGCAGCTGGTACAGAGAATCTTCCAGGCCAAACAGCCGTCCCATACCATCAGCATTGAGGCAGCGGGCCAGGCTGATACCAAGGTCAATGCGTTCGAGATCAAGACAACCCAACTGTCACTGACTCAAAGTATTGTCGAAGATTTCAATAACATCACACCTACACCGACCATCAAGCCAGGTGGCTTTCAGCAGACCGAGCACGTAAGAATAAGCCTGGGCGCAGACGAGGTGGGCCAAGTGCTCATCCACAGTATTGGCGCTATCCCTGGCATGACGGAAGGTATGAATGTCTGCATGAACGATGGTTCTATCGCCAAAGAACACCAGACCGTTCGGTATGACCTCAGTTACGACTGCCTTGGTGTCAAGTTTTCATTGACTAACATGGCTGTCAATGGGCCTGACCAAGCAGTGACATTCTACAGTGCCGATGGTCGCCAACTGGACAGCTTCCCAATAACCGTGGCCAATTCCTGGGTCGATGTCAGTTATTCAGGCGAGTTGATTCGAGCGTTTGAAGTCAGAACCAGACGTCGCACCAGCCTGGACTTCCTGACCATGATTCTGGACTGAGCCCAGGGAAGACGTTGCAGACAGCGGGGCCAGGGATATTCAGCCCTATCGCTCACACAAAAAACCGCTCTTCTCAGAGCGGTTTTTTTGCCCGCATTTCTACAGGCCTCAGCGCATCGAACGGCTGGCTCAGCCGATCAATCCACCTTCTCGAACTTCAAGTCCCACACCCCATGCCCCAGCCGCTCGCCGCGTCGCTCGAACTTGGTGATCGGGCGTTCTTCCGGGCGTGGCACGTAGGTGCCATCGGCCGCACGGTTGCGATAGCCCGGCGCAGCGCTCATCACTTCCAGCATGTATTCGGCATACGGCTCCCAGTCGGTGGCCATGTGGAACACGCCACCGGGCTTGAGCTTGCGCCGTACCAGCTCGGCGAACTCCAGCTGGACGATGCGGCGCTTGTGGTGACGCGCCTTGTGCCATGGGTCGGGGAAAAACAGCATCAGCCTGTCGAGGCTGTTGTCCGCCACGCAGCGGTTCAGCACTTCGATGGCATCGCAGTCATACACCCGCAGGTTCTTCAGCCCTTGGGTCAGCACGCCGTTCAGCAGCGCGCCAACACCCGGACGGTGCACTTCCACACCGATGAAATCCTGTTCAGGTGCGGCGGCGGCCATTTCCAGCAGGGAATGGCCCATGCCGAAGCCGATCTCCAGGGTACGCGGCGCCGAGCGGCCGAATACCTGGTCGTAATCCACCGGGCTGTCGGCCAGCGGCAGAATGTACAGCGGGCCGCCCTGGTCCAGGCCGCGTTGCTGGCCTTCGGTCATGCGCCCGGCGCGCATCACGAAGCTCTTGATGCGGCGGTGCGGGCGCTGGTCGCCGTCGGCGGCGATCGGCGTATCTTGCGAGTCAGTCATCTGGGGCTCTTACTTGATCAGACCATCCAGCGGCGAAGAGGCGCTGGCGTAGAGTTTTTTCGGCATGCGGCCGGCCAGGTAGGCCAAGCGACCGGCAACGATGGCATGCTTCATGGCTTCTGCCATCAGCACCGGCTGCTGGGCGTGGGCAATGGCCGAGTTCATCAGCACGGCCTCGCAGCCCATTTCCATGGCGATGGTGGCGTCGGATGCGGTACCCACACCGGCATCGACCAGTACCGGGACCTTCGATTCTTCGAGGATGATCTGCAGGTTGTAAGGGTTGCAGATACCCAGGCCGGTGCCGATCAGGCCAGCCAGCGGCATGACCGCGATGCAGCCGGCTTCAGCCAGCTGGCGGGCGATGATCGGATCATCGCTGGTGTACACCATCACATCGAAGCCGTCCTTGACCAGCACTTCGGCGGCCTTGAGGGTTTCGATCACATTGGGGAACAGGGTTTTCTGGTCGGCCAGCACTTCCAGCTTTACCAGCGTGCGGGACTCGTGCGATTTGCGGCCATCCAGCAGTTCGCGGGCCAGACGACAGGTGCGCACCGCCTCCACCGCATCAAAGCAGCCAGCGGTGTTCGGCAGGATGGTGTACTTGTCGGGCGACAGTACGTCGAGCAGGTTCGGCTCGCCCGCATTCTGACCAAGGTTGGTGCGGCGCACGGCGACGGTGACAATTTCAGCACCCGAAGCCTCGGTGGCCAGGCGGGTTTCTTCCATGTCACGGTACTTGCCGGTGCCCACCAGCAGGCGCGACTGGAAAGTACGCCCGGCCAGGGTGAAGGGCTTGTCGCTACGAACGTTGCTCATCGTTGTTCCTCGGGAAAAGGTTGCAGGGCTAGCTTATGAACCGCCGGGCTACTGTCAGCCGCCACCAATGGCGTGGACCACTTCGACCTGGTCGCCATCGTTCAGCAGCGTGCTGTCGTGCTGGCTGCGCGGCACGATATCCAGGTTCAGTTCCACTGCGACACGGCGCCCGGCAAGCTCCAGGCGGGTCAGCAGGGCTGCAACGCTTTCGCCAGCAGGCAGCTCGTAAGGTTCACCGTTCAGTTGAATGCGCATGCGCACGGTCACCATTGTTCTTTGGGGCCCGCATTCTAGCGCCGAACCGCCCTGCAACCCAAGGGCGGTGCGCGCCATTAGTCGCGATAGTGGACCACTCGGTCAGCCCAGCCGCCAGGCTGCCAGGCCCAGGCACAGCCAGCCGGCGAGGAAGCACACGCCGCCAATCGGGGTGATGATACCCAGCTTTCCCAGGCCGCTAAGGGTCAGCAGGTACAAGCTGCCGGAGAACAGCACGATACCCAGCGCAAACAGTCCACCAGCCCAGCCGACCAGGCGCCCTGGCAAGTGCGCAGACAGCACGGCAACGCCAAAGATCGCCAGCGCATGCACCAGCTGGTAGGTCACGCCGGTGTGGAAGATCGCCAGGTAATCGGCCGTCAGCCGGTTTTTCAGGCCATGGGCGGCGAAGGCGCCCAGGGCGACCCCGGTAAAGCCGAAAAAGGCGGCAAGCATCAGGAAGCTGCGAAGCATGGGACGACTCCTTGTATCGGGTCTGTATAATGGCCCCTTCCACCCGTACGGCCAAGCCATCGTCATGCTGCCAAACCTTATCCGCCGCCTCTCCCGCGCCCTGCTCTGGTTCGCAGCCGGCAGCATTGTGCTGGTGCTGGTATTCCGCTGGGTACCACCGCCCGGGACGGCGTTGATGGTCGAGCGCAAGGTGCAGTCCTGGGTCAATGGCGAGCCCATCGACCTGCAGCGCGACTGGGAGCCCTGGGAGAACATCTCCGATGAGCTGAAAGTTGCGGTCATTGCGGGCGAGGACCAGAAGTTTGCCAGCCACTGGGGCTTCGACATCCCGGCCATCCAGGCAGCACTGGCCTACAACGAGCGCGGCGGCAGCATTCGCGGTGCCAGCACCCTGACCCAACAGGTGGCCAAGAACCTGTTCCTGTGGTCCGGGCGCAGCTGGTTCCGCAAAGGGCTGGAAGCCTGGTTCACGGCGTTGATCGAGTTGTTCTGGTCAAAAGAACGAATTCTCGAGGTCTACCTGAATAGCGCCGAGTGGGGCAAGGGCGTGTTTGGTGCCCAGGCGGCGGCGCGCTATCACTTTGGCGTCGATGCCAGCCGCCTCAACCGCCAGCAGGCGGCGCAGCTGGCTGCGGTGCTGCCCAGCCCGATCAAGTGGAGTGCCAGCCGTCCAAGCGCCTACGTGGCCAGCCGGGCCGGGTGGATTCGCCGGCAGATGAGCCAGCTGGGTGGGCCCAGCTACCTGATGCAGCTCGACTCATCCAGAAAGCTCTGAAGGCTGTGCCAGCCTCTTCGCGGGTAAACCCGCTCCCACAGGTTCGGCGTTACCCTTAAGGCTTGCACAGTACCTGTGGAAGCGGGTTTACCCGCGAAGAGGCCAGTGCAGCCAACACAAATAAAAAAGCCGCCAACCCTACCCGGGCCAGCGGCTTTTCAATACAGCCAGGCGTGATCAGATCGCGATCAACGCCTTGACCTTGTTCATCGCATTCTTCTCCAGCTGGCGAATTCGCTCAGCCGAAACGTTGTACTTGTCTGCCAGTTCATGCAACGTGGCCTTCTCTTCCGCCAACCAGCGCTGGTAAAGAATATCGCGGCTACGTTCGTCCAGCCCTTGCAGCGCTTCGTGCAGGTTGCTGGTGGAGTTGTCACTCCAGTCGGCATCCTCCAGCTGCACCGCCGGGTCGTAACGGTGGTCTTCCAGGTAGTGCGCAGGCGACTGGAAGGCGCTGTCGTCGTCAGCTTCCGCTGCCGGGTCGAAGGCCATGTCCTGGCCGCTGAGGCGGCTTTCCATTTCTCGCACTTCACGCGGCTCGACACCGAGGCTTTCCGCCACACGATGCACTTCATCGTTGTTCAACCAGGCCAGGCGCTTCTTCTGGCTGCGCAGGTTGAAGAACAGCTTGCGCTGAGCCTTGGTGGTCGCCACCTTGACGATGCGCCAGTTGCGCAGGATGAACTCGTGGATCTCTGCCTTGATCCAGTGCACGGCGAACGACACCAGGCGCACCCCCATTTCCGGGTTGAAGCGCTTGACGGCCTTCATGAGGCCGACGTTACCTTCCTGGATCAGGTCGGCCTGGGCCAACCCGTAGCCGGCATAGCTACGGGCGATGTGTACGACGAAACGCAGGTGGGCCATCACCATTTGACGAGCGGCCTCGACATCCTGCTCATAATAGAGACGCTCGCCCAGATCACGCTCCTGCTCAACCGTCAGCAGCGGGATGCTGTTGACCGTGTGCACGTAGGCCTCCAGGTTTGCACCGGGTACCAAGGCATAGGCAGGTTGCAACGATGTGGTCATTCAAGAACCTCCGACTTACTAAACTCGCGCCTTGTGGGCGCTGCCAACATTGACCTGGAACGACGGTACAAGTTCCGCAGTGAAGAAAATGTCAATGCTGGCTCGTAAAAACTATCGCGGCGCCAGCTCGTTCAGGTGGCGGGCGACTGCAATCCATGCACCGATATACCCCAACAACACTGCTCCGATCAAGAGGGACAGACCATCGGACGCAGGTACTCCACCCAGTGCGAAATCGCTGCCATACAGGCCGGAAAGCCCTACCACCGCCTCGTTCAGCCAGTTCAGGCCAAATGCCAGGATACCCCACGCCAGCAGGCCCGCACCCAGCCCATACAAGGCGCCCATATACAGGAAAGGCCGGCGTACATAGGCGTCGGTGCCACCGACCAGCTTGATCACTTCGATCTCGATGCGGCGGTTTTCAATATGTAGACGAATTGTGTTACCGATTACTAACAACAAAGCAGAAATCAGCATCACGGCCAGACCGAAGACAAAGCGGTCACCCAGCTTGAGGATCGCCGCCAGGCGCTCGACCCATACCAGGTCAAGCTGCGCCACCTCCACCCGCGGTAGCTCCGACAGGCGCTGACGCAAGGCATCCAGGGCCGGCTTGTCGACCTCGGTCGGGGTGACGACAACCACGCCAGGCAATGGATTATCAGGCAGCTCACGCAGGGCTTCGCCCAGGCCAGACTGCTGCTGAAACTCCTCCAGCGCCTGTTCACGGCTGACATACTGCGCGTCCGCGACGCCAGGCATGCCCTTGATCTCGTCGCGCAGCGCTTCACCATCGCGGCTGCCGGCATCCAGCTTGAGGTACAGCGAAATCTGTGCCGCCCGCTGCCACGAACCACCCAACTGTTCGACGTTCTTCAGCAGCAACGACAGGCCCATCGGCATGCTCAGCGCCACTGCCATCACCAGGCAGGTAAAGAAGCTGCCGATCGGTTGTTTGCCCAACCGACGCAGGCTGTCAGACAGGCTGGCACGATGGCTTTCCAGCCAGGCGTGCAGCAGCGTGCGGAAATCCGGGCCGTCATCGTCCTCGCCGCGCTTTTTCTTCGCCGGCTGCGGGTCGGCAGGCTTCGGCGCAACCCGCTCGGAAACCTTCGGCGTACGTGTAGTGCTCATTGCCCGGCCTCCCCATCGCCGATCAAACGGCCGCGCTGCAAGGTCAGCATACGGTGGCGCATGCGCGCAATCAGTGCCAGGTCGTGGCTGGCGATCAATACAGTGGTACCCAGGCGGTTGATGTCCTCGAACACGCCCATGATTTCTGCCGCCAGACGTGGATCGAGGTTACCGGTGGGTTCGTCGGCCAGCAGCAGCGCCGGCTGATGAACAATGGCGCGGGCAATGCCGACCCGCTGCTGCTGCCCGGTGGACAGGTCGGCCGGGTACAGCTCGCCCTTGTCGGACAACGACACACGCTCCAGGGCCGAATCCACGCGCTTGGCGATCTCGGCCTTGGACAAGCCGAGAATCTGCAGCGGCAGGGCAATGTTGTTGAACACCGTACGGTCGAACAACAGCTGGTGGTTCTGGAACACCACACCGATCTGCCGACGAAGGAACGGGATTTGAGCGTTGCTGATCTGGCCCAGGTCCTGCCCGGCCAGCATCAGCTTGCCGCTGGTCGGGCGCTCCATGGCCAGCAGCAGGCGCAGCAAGGTGCTCTTGCCGGCGCCAGAGTGCCCGGTGACGAACAGGAACTCGCCCCGGCGCGCCCGGAAACTCAGCTCATGCAAACCCACATGACCATTGGGATAGCGCTTGGCAACCTGCTCGAATCGGATCATGGTCAGTCTCGCTCGGCGAACAGAGCCTTGACGAACGGCTCGGCTTCAAAGGTACGCAGGTCGTCGATGCCTTCACCGACACCGATGAAGCGGATCGGGATGTTGAACTGCTTGGCCAAGGCGAAGATCACCCCGCCTTTGGCGGTGCCGTCCAGCTTGGTCAGGGCCAGACCGGTCAGTTCGACGCTCTGGTTGAAGTACTTGGCCTGGCTGATGGCGTTCTGCCCGGTACCGGCGTCCAGCACCAGCAGCACCTCGTGCGGCGCCTCGGCATCGAGCTTGCCGATGACCCGGCGGACCTTCTTCAGCTCTTCCATCAGGTTGTCTTTGGTGTGCAGGCGGCCGGCGGTGTCAGCGATCAGCACGTCAACGTTACGGGCCTTGGCGGCCTGCACAGCATCGAAGATTACCGAGGCGGAGTCGGCGCCGGTGTGCTGGGCGATTACCGGGATCTGGTTACGCTCGCCCCACACCTGCAACTGCTCGACCGCTGCGGCACGGAAAGTGTCGCCCGCCGCCAGCATGACCTTCTTGCCTTCCAACTGCAGCTTTTTCGCCAGTTTGCCAATGGTGGTGGTCTTGCCGGCACCGTTCACACCCACCACCAGAATCACGTAAGGCTTGTTCTGCGCCTGCACTTTCAGCGGCTGCTCGACCGGGCGCAGCAGTGCGGCCAGTTCTTCCTGCAGCGACTTGTACAGGGCGTCGGCGTCGGCCAACTGCTTGCGGGCAACCTTCTGGGTCAGGTTCTGGACGATGGTCGACGTCGCCTCCACACCAACGTCTGCAGTCAGCAGGCGCGTCTCGATTTCGTCGAGCAGGTCGTCGTCGATGGCTTTCTTGCCAAGGAACAGGCTGGCCATGCCTTCGCCGATGCTGGCGCTGGTCTTGGACAACCCCTGCTTGAGGCGGGCGAAGAAGCCTGGTTTGGCTTGTTCGACCGCTGCGGGTACCGGCTCTGGCGTACTTTCGACGGGCGCAACAACCGCTGCCACCGGGGCAACGACTTCAGGTGCCGGGCGCTCGGGGATTGCGGGCGGGGCTTTGGGCTCCAGGTCAGGCACAAGGGCCACGGGTTCTTCGGCAACCGGCAGCACCAGGTTGCTGACCGGCGCGACGGGCTCGACGGCCGGGGCAGGCTCGACACGGGCAGCCTCGACCGGTTCAGGCTCAGGGGCCTGCAACGGCTGGGAAGCAACCGGCGCTGGGGCAGGTGCTTCGACTACCAGTGATGGAGCGGGTTCGGCGGCCTGCGGCGCTTCAGCAGTGGGGGCCTCGACCGGAGCGACTACAGGTTGCTCGACGGCAGGGGCTTCATTCGCGGGCACGTCGGATTGCCGCACCGCCGCTTCCACAGGTTGCTGCGGCTTCTTGCGAAACCAGCTGAACAGGCCTTTCTTTTCACCAGCCTCGGCCGGCGCTTTTTTGTCGTCGTTGGAACCAAACATGGAAGACGGCTATCTCAGGGTAGCGATGGGCCAGCTTTGGCGCATCGGGAATTCTCTCTACGCAGAACAGACTATCTTGAAGCCAGCTGGTTCATGCGCAACGTTTTGTCTTAGTGTCCTGCGGGCCAGAACGGCGACAGGCATGGTCGCCAGGCAACCGGATCAGTATCCTAGCACCTCCTGGCCCGCCGACGCTAAACCCAGCGGGCCGCCGAACAGGTTAAACACCTTATGAATGCTCTAGCCCGCCGCGCCGCTGGCCTGTTGCTCGGCACGCTCTGTCTGCCGCTCGCGGCTTTCGCCGCCGATGTGCAACCCACCCACGAATTCATTCTCGACAATGGCTTGAAGGTCGTCGTGCGCGAAGACCACCGCGCCCCGGTGGTGGTCTCACAGATCTGGTACAAAGTGGGCTCCAGCTACGAGACCCCGGGCCAGACCGGCCTGTCGCACGCGCTTGAGCACATGATGTTCAAGGGCAGTGCGAAGCTCGGCCCCGGCGAAGCCTCTCGCGTGCTGCGTGACCTGGGTGCCGAAGAGAACGCCTTTACCAGCGACGATTACACCGCCTATTACCAGGTGCTGGCCCGCGACCGCCTGCCAGTAGCCCTTGAGCTGGAAGCCGACCGCCTGGCCAGCCTGCGCCTGCCGGCCGACGAATTCAGCAAGGAAATCGAGGTCATCAAGGAAGAACGCCGCCTGCGCACCGACGATCAGCCCAATTCCAAGGCCTTCGAACTGTTCCGCGCCATGGCCTACCCGGCCAGCGGCTACCACACCCCGACCATCGGCTGGATGGCCGACCTGGAACGCATGAAGGTCGAGGAACTGCGCCACTGGTACGAGTCCTGGTATGCGCCCAACAACGCCACCCTGGTGGTGGTCGGCGACGTCACCGCCGAGGAGGTCAAAGGCCTGGCGCAGAAGTACTTCGGCAACATCCCCAAGCGCGCCGTGCCGCCGGCCAAGCTGCCGCTGGAGCTGGCCGAACCTGGCCTGCGCCAGTTGACCCTGCATGTACGTACCCAGCTGCCAAGCCTGATTTACGGTTTCAACGTGCCCGGCCTGCCGACCGCCAAAGATCCCCGTACCGTGCATGCCCTGCGCCTGATCTCGGCACTGCTCGACGGCGGCTACAGCGCCCGCATGTCCGCGCGCCTGGAACGTGGCCAGGAGCTGGTGGCCGGCGCCTCGTCTAGCTACAACGCCTTCACCCGTGGCGACAGCCTGTTCCTGATCTCGGCCACGCCGAACGTGCAGAAGCAGAAAACCCTCGCTGACGTCGAAAAAGGCGTATGGCAGTTGTTGGATGAACTCAAGACCACACCGCCCAGCGCTGAAGAACTGGAGCGTGTACGCGCCCAGGTCATCGCCGGCCTGGTCTACGACCGCGACTCCATCAGCAGCCAGGCCACCACCATTGGCCAGCTGGAAACCGTCGGTCTGTCCTGGAAACTGATCGACAGCGAACTGGACGAGCTCAAGCGCGTCACCCCGCAGGACATCCAGAACGCCGCGCGCACCTACTTCACCCGCGAACGCCTGAGCGTTGCCCATGTACTGCCCGAGGAGTCCGCTCATGAGTGATCGTCGCGCACCACGCCCGACCCTGCTGGCAACCGGCATCCGCGCCCTGGCGCTGGCGCTGGCGGCAGTGCTGGCTGCCCCGGCCATGGCTGACAACGCCGCCAAGGCGGACAGCAACGCGGCCCGCCCGGCCAACACCTTGCAGTCGCTGGCCGAACTGGACGGCAAGGCACCCAGCCGGCGCCAGCTGAACATCCAGCACTGGAACACCGCCGAAGGCGCGCGGGTGCTGTTTGTCGAGGCCCGCGAGCTGCCGATGTTCGACCTGCGTGTCACCTTTGCCGCCGGCAGTAGTCAGGACGGCGGCACGCCAGGCCTGGCTGCGCTGACCAACGCCATGCTCAACGAAGGGGTAGCCGGCAAGGACGTGACCGCCATCGCTGAAGGCTTCGAAGGCCTGGGCGCAGACTTTGGCAACGGTTCCTACCGCGACATGGCCGTGGCTTCGCTGCGCAGCCTGAGCGCCAAGGACAAGCGCGAGCCGGCGCTCAAGCTGTTCACCGAAGTGGCTGGCAAGCCAAGCTTCCCCGAAGACGCCCTCAAGCGTATCAAGAACCAGATGCTGGCCGGCTTCGAGTACGAGAAGCAGAACCCCGGCAAGATCGCCGGCAAGGCGCTGTTCGCCAACCTTTACGGCGACCACCCTTACGCCCACCCGAGCGACGGCACTGCCGAAAGCATCAACGGTATCGGCCTGGCACAACTGCGCGCCTTCCATGCCAAGGCCTACACCGGCGGCAACGCGGTGATCGCCCTGGTCGGTGACCTCAGCCGCGCCGAGGCCCAAGCCATTGCCGCGCAGGTGTCCGCCGGCCTGCCCAAAGGCCCGGCGCTGGCCACACCGGCCCAACCTGCCGATGCCAAGGCAGGCCTGACCCACATCGACTTCCCGTCCAAGCAGACCCACCTGATGCTGGCCGAGCTGGGTATCGACCGCCAGGACCCGGACTGGCCAGCCCTGTCACTGGGCAATCAGATCCTCGGTGGCGGTGCCTTCGGCACCCGGCTGATGAGTGAAGTGCGTGAAAAGCGCGGCCTGACCTACGGCGTGTATTCGGTGTTCAGCCCGATGCAGGTCCGCGGCCCGTTCATGATCAACCTGCAGACACGAGCCGAGCTCAGCGAAGGCACGCTCAAGCTGGTGCAGGGCATTCTTGCCGACTACCTCAAGACCGGCCCCACCCAGCAGGAGCTGGACGACGCCAAGCGCGAACTGGCCGGCAGCTTCCCGCTGTCCAACGCCAGCAATGCCAGTATCGTCGGCCAACTGGGTGCCATCGGCTTCTACAACTTGCCACTGACCTGGCTGGAGGACTTCATGCAGCAGTCCCAGGCGCTTACCGCCGAGCAGGTCAAGGCAGCCATGAACAAACACCTGTCAGCCGATAAACTGGTGATCGTCACCGTTGGCCCGACAGTGCCACAAAAACCGCTGCCAGCACCCACTGACAAGCCCTCCGAGCAGCCGCTCGGTGTACCGGAGCACTAATGCCAAGATCCACCCCTCCCGCCCGCCCGCAAGCGGGCCAAAGCAAGGGCCAGGGCCACCTGCGCATCATCGCCGGCGAGTGGCGCAGCCGCCGCCTGGCGGTACCGGAAGGGGAAGGCCTGCGGCCAACGCCCGACCGCGTACGCGAAACGGTCTTCAACTGGCTGGCGCCCTACATCGAGGGTGCCCGCGTGCTGGATGCCTTCACCGGCAGCGGTGCCCTGGTGCTCGAAGCCCTGTCCCGCGGGGCCGAAGACGCCGTGGCACTGGACAGCAACCCGGCGGCCATCGCCAACCTGAAGAACAACCTCGAGATCCTGCGCTGCCCGCGCGGGCAAATCCTGCAGACCGACGCCCTGCGCTACCTGCAGAACCCGGCCAAGCAGCAGTTCGACGTAGTGTTCCTCGACCCGCCGTTCCACCAGGACCTGCTGGCCAACACCTGCAACCTGCTGGAACAGAACCAGTGGTTAAGCGAGCAGGCGTGGGTCTACACCGAAAGCGAAGCCGCACCATCGACCCTGCAACTCCCGGGCAACTGGCGCCTGCACCGCGAGAAGAAGACCGGCCAGGTGCACTACGCACTCTGGCAGCGCGGCTAATCCCGCTTATTCTGGGGTGATGTACTTAGTTACCTCCTTTTCGCCCCCCTCATGGCTGAAGCTGCTCGTTCGTTTCTCGTCCGAGCACTTCAACCATGCCTCCATACCCTACCCCACCCAACCCGGCAGACGCAGCCAGCTCATTCACCCTCGACAATGGCTTGCGCGTTTACCTGCGTGAGGATCATCGCGCACCGCTGGTAAGCGTGCAGCTGTGGTACCACGTTGGCTCCAGCTACGAGCCCGCAGGCCATACGGGCCTGTCTCATGCTCTGGAGCACCTGTTGTTCGAGGGCAGCAGCAAGCTGCCTGACGGTCAGTATTCAACACTCATGACCCACCTTGGGGGGGTGCCGAATGCTTACACACTTGCCGACGCAACGGTCTTCCCTCTCACCCTGCCTTCTCACCGATTGGAAATTGCCTTGGAGGCAATGGCCGACGTGATGACCAGCGCGACCCTCGACGATGCACCTTTTGATCGCGAGCTGGCCGTTGTCATGGCCGAGCGACGCCAAAATGTCGACAACAGCCCCTTGGCGTTGGCCCTGGAGCATCAGCAGTTGCTGGCTTACGGCAATGGTGGCTACGGCACGCCGATAATTGGCCACAAGAAGGACCTTGGCGACATCACCCCGTCGGCAGTACGCACCTGGTATCAAAGCTGGTATCACCCCAACAACGCCACACTTGCGGTAGCCGGCGATATCACCCTGCAACAGCTGCAAACGCTGGTAACCCGCTACTTTGCAGCAATCCCCGCCAATCGCCTGCCACAACAAGAACCACCTGTAACTCCTGCCAGGTCGGCGCCGCAGTTCCAGACGGTGAACATGCACGGCCTACATCCCGGCCTGATCGTTAGCTTCAACCTCCCCAGCCAACGCACCGCCAAATCTGATGCGCAAGCCTATGCACTGCGGCTACTGCCAGACATTCTCGCCGAGGGCCACGCCAGCACACTGCAGCGCCAGCTGGTTCTAGAAGAACCGCTGCTGCAAGTACTGCGCTCGAACTATGAACCGTGGCAGCGTGGTGACAGCCTGTTAAGCCTTCACGCCTTCTGCAGTCCACAGGTTACGCCAGAAGCAGCAGCAGAACGGCTGATGATGGAAATCGAGGCGTTCCGTCAGTCTGTGCCCTCCAAAGCAGATCTTCTACGCGCCAAAGCGCGATTACTGGCCAGGCAAGTGTTCGAGAGCGACGACATCGAAGAGCAGGCAATGGCCCTTGGCAAGCAGGCTGCCTGCGGACTCGTCCCACCTACGCAGGCACAAGAGTGGCAGGCCATCGAAGCCGTGACCGCAGAGCAGATCGCTCAGGCCGCATCGGACTTCCTGACCCCATCACGGGCAACCATCACCCTCATGCACCTCCGGAAGAACGCTCATGAATGACACAATTGTGCCCGCCCAACATCCGGCCGAAACCAACACGGCCTATGCAGCCCTGACCTCGACGCAAGGGGTCGACCTGGAGCAGTTCGAAAACATCCACACGCAGGTGCAAGCCTGGAGCACAGAAGCAGGCGCAGGCGTGAAGTTCGTCGAAACCCGCGGTTTGCCCATCATTGACATCATTTTACGGTTCAAGGCGGGTTCAACTCAGGACACCGACCAGCCCGGCCTGGCAGAACTGACACTGTATATGCTGGATGAGGGCAGCCAGCGGCACACAGCCGCCCAGCAGGCCGAACAATTCGAGCGCCTTGGCGCGGTCGTTGAAAAAAACGTACGCCTTGAGCATGCAACGCTCAGCCTGCGAAGCCTGAGCAAACAGGCGCTGTTCGACCCGGCGCTGGAGCTTTTCATAGATCTGGCAGCGCACCCTGCTTTTGACGCGTCCACCCTGGAGAAACTCAAGAGCCAGCTGCTGGCGCTGCATGCGTCCTACGAGCGATACCCCAAGCTGCGGGCACGCAATGAAGCTTGCCGCCATTTATTCCGTGGTCACCCCTATGCCAATACCAGCAGGAGCAGTGAGGATGGAGTAGCGAGCATCACCGTTGACGATCTTGCAAACTTCCACCAACGGGCCTATTGCGCGAGCAATCTGGAAATGGTTGTAGTCGGGGACCTTTCACTCACAGAAGCCCAAGCATTGTCACAGCGGATCAGCCAGGCACTGCCCAGTGGCTGGACGGCCGCCGAATTGCCAGCCGTGCCGGCACCTGTCAGCACGTCAATCAGCGTCGAGCAACCAGGGGCTAATAATGCACTCCTGCTAGCCCTCCCCATGAACATACCTGCCAACGATCCGGAATACCTCGCACTAGGGTTGGCCTGCGAGGTTTTCGGTACGGGGCTTGAATCCCGCCTGATGGCCGAACTGCGCCAACGTCGCGGCCTGACGTATGGTATCTACAACCATGTATCACCCTTGAGCGCCGGCGGGCTGTATACCATCGAATGGGAGATTGCTTCGGAGTACGTGCAAGGCTCACAGGAGCTGGTAGAGAGCCTACTGCGCAAATACATCGATGAAGGCCCCAGCCACGCCGAACTTGCCAGGGCACGCAAACAATTGGCCGGGCAATTACTACGTGGGGTTGCCCAGAACAAGCGCCTTGCAACATTCCTCACAGAGGTTTCCCACCAACGCTTGCCAGCAGATCACCTCAATTCGTACATCGGGCAAATCAACGGGCTCACCCCGGCGGATATCCGTGCGGTCCTGCAACGCCGGCTCGACCTGAACCACAAGGTGCTTGTCAGCGTCGGCCCGAGCGTTGAGCAACAGCCACTGCCTGACCCCGACCAATAGCGAAGGCACAATGGCGCTGTTTCATGGCAAGCTAGGCAGGCACATCACGAGTCGCCCAGCATGCCTAGCCCCAGCGCCACATTCCGCCCGGCCATCGGCCTGTCCAACCCCCACCTGCAAACCTTGTGGGGGCCACTGTGGCGCAAGCTGCCAGCGCTGCAGCGCAACCGCGAACGACTCTGGCTGGCCGACGGAGACTTCATCGACCTGGACTGGCATGGCCCGCACCAGATGCACGCTCCGTTGGTGCTGGTGCTGCATGGGCTGACCGGGTCGTCCCATTCGCCTTACGTGAAAGGCTTGCAGCAAACCTTGCAAGCGCGCGGCTGGGCCAGCGTGGCAGTGAACTGGCGCGGTTGCTCGGGCGAACCCAACCTGTTGCCACGCAGCTACCACTCCGGTGCCAGCGAAGACCTGGCCGAAATCATCAGCCACCTGCGAGCAGAGCGCCCATTGGCACCGTTGTATGCGGTGGGTTACTCGCTGGGTGGCAATGTACTGTTGAAATACCTGGGCGAAAGCGGCGTCGCCAGCCAGCTGGAGGCGGCGGTCGCGGTATCGGTGCCGTTTCGCCTGGACCACTGTGCCGACCGCATCGGGCAAGGCTTCTCCAAGGTGTACCAAGCGCATTTCATGCGCGAGATGCTGGCGTATGTGCAGCTCAAGCAGCGCCACTTCCTCGCCAACGGCCAGCATGAAAGCCTGGCGACGCTGGAGCGATTGGGGCCACTGACCAAAATGCGCACGTTCTGGGACTTCGACAGTAGGGTTACTGCACCCTTGAACGGTTTTCACGACGCACACGATTACTATCGCCGCTCATCGAGCCATTTCTTCCTTGGCCAGAACCGTACGCCGACGCTGATCATCCACGCCAGCGATGACCCGTTCGTTTCCGGCCAAAGCCTGCCCACCTCCCGCGAACTGGCGCCGCAGACCCACTTCGAACTGCACAGCCGAGGTGGGCATGTGGGCTTTGTCGACGGCAGCCTGCGCAACCCGGGGTATTACCTGGAGCGCCGGATTCCCCAGTGGCTGATGAACGGTATCTAGCCCCTGATTTCCTGAGCCTGTGCGCCCCCTGTGGGAGTAGGTTTACCCACGAACATCGACGGAGCCGGTGCCATCCTTCGCGGGTAAACCCGCTCCCACAGAGCCCCTGCTAAAAACCGCCGATTTATCTACTCGCCGGTAACCACGCCACGCTGCGGATCATTGATCCACTCGCTCCACGACCCGGCATACAGCTTGCCCAGTGGATACCCGGCCAGCGCCAACGCAAACAGGTTATGGCAAGCCGTCACCCCCGAGCCGCAATACGACACCAAATGCTCGGGTGCCCGCCCGGCCAGTTTATCGGCAAAGCGCAGCTTCAGCTGCTCAGCCGGCAAAAAGCGCCCATCAGCCCCCAGGTTGTCAGTAAACGCCGCACACTGGGCCCCGGGAATATGCCCCGCCACAGGGTCGATAGGCTCCACTTCACCCCGAAAACGCGGCAAGGCCCGTGCATCGAGCAGCGTCAGATCATCACTACCCAGACGCTTGCCAAGGTGTTCGGCATCGATGAGCAGCCTGGCGTCCGGCTCACCATTGAATGTGCCTTCGCGCTTGGGCGGCGGGTCCAGGCTCAGCGGCAGGTGCGCCGCATGCCAGGCCTTCAGGCCACCATCCAGAATCGCCACGCCGCTGCGCTTGCCCAGCCACACCAGAAGCCACCAGGCGCGGGCGGCAAAGGCACCAGGGCCATCGTCGTACAGCACCACTTCACTGTCGTTGTCCAGGCCCCATTCACGCAGGCGCTCGACCAGCCGCTGCGCATCGGGCAACGGGTGGCGCCCGGTACGGCCCTTGCTCACCGGCCCGCTGAGGTCACGGTCCAGGTCGGCAAAATGCGCCCCGGCAATATGCCCCTGAGCATAGCTGCGTTGGCCATAGTCCACATCCTCGAGGGCAAAACGGCAGTCGAGGATCACCAACCTCGGCGAGTCCAGGCGCTCGGCCAACTGCTGCGGGGTGATCAATTGCGCAAGGGGCATGACAATCTCCTGTTCGATGGCATCAGGGCCTTGGGTTACTGCTCCAGGGCCTGGTTGAACGGTACATGGAATTCCTGGCACAGGGCATCCACGGCATGGCGGGCGTTGTCAGTGACAAAGCCAAGTTCCAGCACCAGTACCTGGTAGACGCCGCGCTTGAAGGCTTCTTCACCCAGGTGCGCGGAATGTTCACGCGTGGTGCTGAGAAAACGTACCCACGAGGTCAGCACGATCCAGGCATTGATGGTCAGCGACTCGATCTGCGCCGGCGCCATGGCCAGGATGCCTGCCTCGACAAAGCCGCGGTAGATCGCCTGGCCCTGACGCAGGCAGCGCTCGGAAAAGCGCCGGTAACGGGCGGCCAGTTCGGTGTCGCTGTCCAGCAGGTGCTCCAGGTCGCGGTGCAGGAAGCGGTAATTCCACATCGCCGCCAGCAACGCCTTGAGGTAGAAACGCTTGTCTTCCACAGTTGCCGCGCGGCCTTGCGGCGGGCGCAGGAAGCTGTCCACCAGTTCTTCGTACTGGCTGAACAACAGGGCAATGATCGCCTGCTTGTTGGGGAAGTGGTAATACAGGTTGCCGGGCGAGATTTCCATGTGCGCAGCAATGTGGTTGGTACTGACGCTGCGTTCGCCCTGCTGGTTGAACAGCTCCAGGCTGTTCTGCACGATGCGCTCTCGGGTCTTCATGCGCGGGGCCATGCTCAGCTCCCAGTCTGCGGGCTTTCGACAAAGGCTCATCTTACGGCGATTCGCCCCGCTGATGTAGCGTTCTCTGCTGTGAAAATACTCGCACCATGGTACGCATTAGAGTATAGGCTCTAGAGACTTCACGCCCAGCCGGGAGACCGCCGTGACCTCGCCCTTCGCCTTGCCTGCCGCGCATGCCGACAACGACCTTGAAGCCACCTTCACCGCCCAGCGCCAGGCTTTTGCCGGCAACCCCATGCCACCCGCAGCACAGCGTCGGCAATGGCTGAAAAGCCTGCGAGACGCGCTGCTTGCGGGCCAGCAGCAGTTGATCGAGGCCATCGATGCCGACTTCGGCGGGCGCAGCGCCGATGAGACCCTGCTTGCCGAACTCCTGCCATCGATGCAAGGCATCCGCCATGCCGAACGCCATCTGCAGCGCTGGATGCGCCCGGCCAGACGGGCCGTGGGCCTGGCATTCCAACCGGCAAGCGCGCGGGTGCTGTACCAGCCTTTGGGCGTGGTCGGCATCATCGTGCCGTGGAACTACCCGCTGTTTCTCGCCATCGGCCCACTGACCTGTGCCTTGGCCGCCGGTAACCGGGTCATGCTCAAGCTCAGCGAGGCGACACCGGCCAGTGGCCTGGCCCTGAAGGCACTGCTGCAACAGGTGTTCCCCGAGGACCTGGTCAGCGTGGTCCTTGGCGAGGTCGAGGTTGGCCAGGCGTTCGCCCGCCTCCCCTTCGATCACCTGCTGTTTACCGGTGCCACCAGCATCGGCCGCCAGGTCATGCTGGCTGCCGCGCAAAACCTGACGCCGGTGACCCTGGAACTGGGCGGCAAGTCTCCAGCCATCGTTTCGGCCAGCGCGCCGCTGGATGCAGCCGCCGAGCGAATTGCCTTCGGCAAGACGCTGAACGCCGGCCAGACCTGTGTCGCCCCCGACTATGTGCTGGTGCCGCGTGAGCGCCTGAACGACTTCGCCGATGCCTACAGCAACGTGGTACGGCGCATGTACCCACGCATCGCCGACAACCCGGACTACAGCGCCATCATCAACCCTCGGCAGCTCAAGCGCCTGGAGCACTTGCTGGAGGACGCCCGCGGCAAGGGTGCGCAGGTCATCGACCTGTACCCGGACGAAGCACGCCAGGGCCGCCGCCTGCCACCGCACCTGCTGACCAAGGTGAACGACGGCATGCAGGTGATGCAGGACGAAATCTTCGGCCCGCTGCTGCCGCTGGTGCCTTACGACACACTCGATGACGCGCTGGCCTACATCAACCAGCGCCCGCGCCCCTTGGCGCTGTACTACTTCGGCTACGACCGCAGCGAACAACAGCATGTGCTGCAATACAGCCATTCCGGCGGGGTGTGCCTGAACGACACCTTGCTGCACGTGGCCCAGGACGATCTGCCATTTGGTGGCATCGGGCCTTCCGGCATGGGGCACTACCACGGTCATGAAGGCTTCCTGACCTTCAGCAAGGCCAAGGCGGTACTGGCCAAGCAGCGCTTCAACGCCGCCCGGCTGATCTACCCGCCATATGGCAAAGCCTTGCAGCGCCTGGTCTACAAGCTGTTCATCCGCTGAGGACCAAGCCATGCACCGCCGCGACTTGCTGCGTTTCAGCGTTGGCGCCAGTGCCTTTCTCGCCGGCGCCAGCCTGGTTGGCTGCAGCGAACAAACTGCCGCGCCGGGCTTCCAGGCACTGCGCGACGACGACCTCCCGTTGCTACGTGCGCTGATTCCGGTGGTACTGGCCGGCACCCAGGCGGCCGAAACGCTGGTGCTGCACAGCCTCGACCGCAAGCTGGTGGCGCTGTCGCCAGAAATGCTCAAACTCACCCGGCAGTTGTTCGACGTGCTCAGCCTGCCACTGACCCGTGGCCCGCTGACTGGCATCTGGGGCGCATGGGCGCAAGCCGGGCCCGCGCAAGTCACGGCTTTCCTGCAGCGTTGGCAGGATAGCTCGCTGAACCTGCTGCGCATGGGCCATGCCTCGTTGCTGCAACTTCTGCAGATGGCCTGGTACGAACGCCCCGAATCCTGGGCCGCCTGCGGCTACCCCGGGCCGCCGAAAATCTGAAAACAACAAGAGCATCGCCAATGCCTGTGCCTGACCCGTTTCGCCAAGGCCTCGAACGCGGCTGGATCACCCACGACGCATCGCGCCTGGAGCACGACCTGCAGCTGGAAGCCGACATCGCCGTGATCGGCAGCGGTGCCGGCGGCGCCACCAGCGCGCAGATGCTCAGTGCCGCCGGCTTCAAGGTGCTGCTGATCGAGGAAGGCCCGCTGAAGACCAGCAGCGATTTCCACCTGCTGGAGAACCAAGCCTATGCCAGCCTCTACCAGGAAGGCCTTGGGCGCATGAGCAAGGACGGCGCCATCACCATCCTGCAGGGCCGCGCCGTGGGTGGCACCACGCTGGTGAACTGGACCTCGAGCTTTCGCACCCCGCCACAAACCCTGGCGCACTGGGCCACCGCCCATGGCGTACGCGGCCTGGACGAGGACGAACTGCGCCCCTGGTTCGAGCGTATGGAGCAGGAACTGGGCATTACCCCTTGGGCCCTGCCGCCAAATGCCAACAACGATGTGCTGCGCCGTGGCTGCGAGCAGCTGGGCTATCGCTGGGCAGTGATCCCGCGCAACGTGCGCGGTTGCTGGAACCTGGGTTACTGCGGCATGGGCTGCCCGGTGAATGCCAAGCAATCGATGCTGGTGACGCGTATTCCCGCCACCCTCGAACAAGGCGGCGAGCTGCTGTACCTGGCCCGGGCCGAGCGTTTCGTGCACAACGGCGAGCGCATCCAGGGCCTGACCTGCCAAGCCCTGGATGCCCAAGGCATCTACCCGACGGGCCGACAGGTCAGCGTGCGCGCCCGCCATTACATCCTGGCCGGTGGCGGCATCAACAGCCCGGCACTGCTGCTGCGCTCCAAGGCCCCCGACCCACATGGCCGACTGGGCAAGCGTACCTTCCTGCACCTGGTCAATTTCAGCGCAGCACGCTTCAACGCGCGCATCGACCCTTACTACGGCGCCCCACAGTCGATCTACAGCGACCACTTCCAGTGGCAAGGCGGCGCAGACGGCCCGGTGGGCTACAAACTCGAGGTGCCGCCCCTGCACCCGGCCCTTGCCAGCACCCTGCTGGGCGGCTACGGCCAGGAAAATGCCCAGCGCATGGCCGAGCTACCGCATACCCATGTAATGCTGGCGTTGTTGCGCGACGGCTTTCACCCGCAAAGCCAGGGCGGCAGCGTGGAATTGCGCAGCGACGGCTCACCGGTGCTCGATTACCCCGTCACCGACTACCTGCGTGACGGTTTGCGCCGTGCCTACCGCAGCATGGCGCAGATCCAGTTCGCCGCCGGCGCTGCCCAGGTAACCCCCGTGCACAGCGATGCCAGCGCTGCCTCTGGCCTGGAGCAAGCGCTGGCCATGATCGACCGGTTGCGCCTGGAGCCGTTCCGCACGCGCCTGGGCAGCGCCCACGTGATGGGCGGCTGCACGATGGGCGAAGACCCGCGCCAGGCGGTGTGCGATAGCCTGGGCCGCCATCACCAGCTGGAAAACCTGTCGATCCACGACGGTTCGCTGTTCCCCACCAGCATCGGTGCCAACCCGCAATTGTCGGTGTATGCCATCAGCGCCAGGCTCAGTGAAACGCTGGTCGCCCGCCTCGCACGCAGCGCATGACAACGAATACGCCCCCTGTCTATAGTGCCATCAGCTGGCCGCATGACTTGGCCGGGGCGCCGTCGCTGCGCTACCATCCGACTCCCCAACGCACTCCAGCCAGGATGACGCGATGAACCGAGTGTTGTACCCGGGTACTTTCGACCCCATTACCAAAGGCCATGGCGACCTGGTCGAGCGCGCTTCGCGCCTGTTCGACCACGTGATCATCGCCGTGGCGGCTAGCCCGAAGAAAAACCCGCTGTTCCCGCTGGAACAACGGGTCGAGCTCGCCCGCGAGGTCACCAAGCACCTGCCCAATGTCGAAGTCATCGGCTTCTCCTCCCTGTTGGCGCATTTCGCCAAGGAACAGGGCGCCAATGTGTTCCTGCGCGGCCTGCGTGCGGTGTCCGACTTCGAGTACGAATTCCAGCTGGCGAACATGAACCGGCAACTGGCCCCGGATGTCGAGAGCCTGTTCCTCACGCCGTCGGAGCGCTATTCGTTCATTTCCTCGACGTTGGTCCGGGAAATTGCCGCTTTGGGCGGTGATATCAGCAAGTTCGTCCACCCGGTGGTGGCCGAGGCGCTGACCGAACGCTTCAAGAAGTAAGCCTGTAGCGCCTGATCATCGCGCCCGCGTGCACTGCGGGCGCGAATGCGGCACAATTGTGCCCATTGCGTTGAACATGCCCGGGCGCAGAGCCCCGGCCGGAGTCCCCATGTCCCTGATCATCACCGACGATTGCATCAACTGCGACGTCTGCGAACCCGAGTGCCCGAACGAGGCCATCTCCCAAGGCGAAGAGATCTACGTGATCGACCCTAACCTGTGCACCCAGTGCGTGGGTCACTACGACGAGCCGCAGTGCCAGCAGGTCTGCCCGGTCGACTGCATCCCGCTGGATGAAGCGCACCCAGAAACCGAAGAACAGCTGATGGCCAAGTACCGCCGCATTACCGGCAAGGACTGATCGCCGTCTGGCAAGGGCTTCGCCCTTGTTCGCGGGTAAAACCGCTCCTACAGGTAATTGAACTGCGCCACAGTCTGCGCAGTACCTGTGGGAGCGGGTTTACCCGCGAATTGGGCCGCAGCCCCTGCCTCAGCGCTGGCAGCGCGGGCAGAACACGCTCGCCCGCTGCCCCAGCTTCACCTCGCGCAATTCCGTGCCACACACTTTGCACGGCTGCCCACCGCGCCCGTAAACGAACAGTTCCTGCTGGAAGTACCCCGGCTGCCCATCGCCACCGATAAAGTCGCGCAGGGTGGTACCGCCTTGCTCGATTGCCGCCGCCAGCACCCGCTTGATCTCGATCGCCAGCTTCAGGTAACGCGCCCGGGAAATCCCGCCCGCCTCACGGCGTGGGTCGATGCCTGCGGCGAACAGCGCCTCAGTAGCGTAGATGTTGCCCACCCCCACCACCACCGCGTTGTCCATGATGAACGGCTTCACCGCCATCGACCGCCCGCGGGACAGCTGGAACAGCCGCTCACCGTCAAACAGGTCGGTCAGCGGCTCCGGCCCCAGGCGCAGGAGCAGCTCGTGGTTGAGCGGGTCCAGGCTCCAGAGCATGGCACCAAAGCGCCGCGGGTCGGTGTAGCGCAGCATCAACCCCGACTCCAGCTCGATATCGACGTGCTCATGCTTGGCCGCCGGCAAACCCAGCTCGACCAGGCGCAGGTTGCCCGACATGCCCAGGTGGCTGATCAGGGTGCCGACCTCGGCATTGATCAGCAGGTACTTGGCGCGCCGCTCGACACTGACGATGCGTTGGCCTGACAGGCGCACATCGAGGTCTTCGGGGACCGGCCAGCGCAGGCGCCGGTCACGTACCACCACACGGCTGACGCGTTGGCCTTCCAGGTGCGGCGCGATACCGCGTCGGGTGGTTTCTACTTCGGGTAATTCCGGCATGTGTCAGTGCCCGCCCAACTCGCGAATGTTCTGCTTGAGGTTTTCGAAATCGTATTCCGACAAACCAATGTAATCGAGCACCAACGGGCCGACCACGTTCCATTCGTGGTCTACGGCCTGATTACCCAGCACCCGGTAGGACGCGCAGATGTGTTCGGCCATCTTCAGCACCGCCAGCAGGTTTTTCAGCTGGCTCTGGGTATTGCGTGCAGTGTCATCGCGAAACACCGCCAGGGCATTGTGGTGGTTGGCGATGGCCGCAGTGAGGTGCTCCGGCAAGCGCCAGGACTTGGCGGTGAAATAGCCGACTACCGAATGGTTGGTGTTGAAGGCGCGGTTTTCGGTGTCCACCACCCGTGTATCCCCATCCGCCTTGGCATAGGCATCTTCCAGTACATCCATGTAGTCGGGGAAGCGCTTGAGCATCAGCGGCACGCCACAATCATGGAACAGGCCGAGGGTGTAGGCCTCGTCCGCAGGCTGGATGCCGGTACGCTTGGCCAGGGTCAGGCAGGTCATTGCCACGTCCTGGGCGGTGTCCCAGAAGCGGTTGAGGGTGACGATGGTCTCGTCACTCATCTCGCCCTTGATCGACTGGGCGTTGATCAGGTTGATGATCGAACGGCTGCCCAGCAGGTTCACCGCACGCTGGATCGAGCCAATCTTGTTGGAAAGGCCGAAATGCGGTGAGTTGACCAGTTTGAGCAAGGCGCCGGAAAGGCCCGGGTCCTGGGAAATCAGCTTGGCGATGGTCTCCAGGTCCGGGTCAGGCATGTACTGCTCGAACTGCAAGTCGACCATGATCTGCGGTTGCGGCGGAATGGTGATGCCTTGCAAGGCTTGCTGGATCTGTTCGGCGCTGAGTTCTTGGGACATACGTGCACACTCGTTTAGGACCGGGGATTTTAACCCTCTCTGCGCTCGCCGTGACAGGTGCAGCGCCTGGGAAATCGAGCGCCGCCCGCGCGGCGCTTCGCGAGCAAGCTCGCTCCTACATTTGTTTCGGGCCAATCATGCCTATGGGATTTGCGCGCGAACGCCTTGGCGCATGGCTCGAAATCGCTTCGTACAAATAAGGCGGCCGCGCGCGCCTGTTACAGGCTTTACTGGCCCGAAACAAACGTAGGAGCGAGCTTGCTCGCGAAGCGCCGCGCGGGCGGCGCTCGACTTCCCAGGCGCTGCACCTCTAAAGGCGAAAGCACCGCAGACACGCTATACTCCCGCTCTTTTTTCCCGGAGCGACGTCATGTCCCTGCCCAGCCTTCGCCTCAAAGCCAATGCCGACCGCCGCCTGCGCGCCGGCCACCTGTGGGTCTACAGCAACGAAGTCGATGTCAGCGCGACCCCACTGCAGGGCTTCCAGGCCGGCCAGCAGGCCATTCTCGAGGCTGCCAACGGCAAGCCGCTGGGCATCGTCGCACTGAGCCCGAACAACCTGATCTGCGCCCGCCTGCTGTCGCGCGACATCAAGCTGCCGCTGGACAAGTCGCTGCTGGTACACCGCCTGAACGTCGCCCTGTCGCTGCGCGAGCGCCTGTTCGACCAGCCGTGCTACCGCCTTGTGTACGGCGACTCCGACCTGCTACCGGGCCTGGTGGTCGACCGTTTCTTCGACATCCTTGTGGTACAGCTGGCTTCGGCCACCATGGAAGCGCACAAGGACGACGTGATCGCCGCCCTGATCCAGGTGCTCAAACCCAGCGGCATCCTGTTCAAGAATGACTCAGCCGCCCGCGACGCCGAAGGCCTGCAGCGCTACGTGGAGACCGTCTACGGCGAAGTGCCAGACTGGGTGCCGCTGGAAGAGAACGGCGTCAGGTTCGAAGCCCCGGTCCGCGAAGGCCAGAAGACTGGCTGGTTCTACGACCACCGCATGAACCGTGCGCGCCTGGCCCCCTACGTGAAGGGCAAACGCGTGCTCGACCTGTTCAGCTACATCGGTGGCTGGGGCGTGCAGGCCGGCGCATTCGGCGCCAGCGAAGTGTTCTGCGTGGATGCCTCGGGCTTTGCCCTGGACGGCGTGGAGCGTAACGCCGCGTTGAACGGCATCAGCGAGAAACTGACCTGCATCGAAGGTGACGTGTTCGAGGCCCTGCGCGAGCTCAAGGCCGCCGAAGAGCGCTTCGACGTGATCATTGCCGACCCACCCGCCTTCATCAAGCGCAAGAAAGACCTGAAAAACGGTGAAGCGGCCTACCGCCGCCTGAACGAACAGGCCATGCGCATGCTGAGCAAGGACGGCATTCTGGTCAGCGCCTCGTGCTCGATGCACCTGCCAGAGGACGACCTGCACAACATCCTGCTGACCAGCGCCCGTCATCTGGACCGCAACCTGCAACTGCTCGAGCGCGGCGGCCAGGGCCCGGACCACCCGGTGCATCCAGCCATCGCCGAAACCCGCTACATAAAGAGCATCACCTGCCGGTTACTGCCAAACAGCTGATATCTGCCAAAAAGGGCTGCTTAGCGGCCCTTTCCTGCTGCAATCTCCCCGCCAACCATCCACATCTGCATTCCCTCGCCGCGCCAGCGGTGTAGAATCGGCCTATTCATCGCCAGTCATCCCCGGCGGGTTTATGAGCTCTGGCCAAGCACGCGGCGATCCCGCGCGGTCTTCGGCCCCATCCGTGCCAGTGGCAACCGGCCTGCGGCACAAAGGACAAGAGAAGCTCACTCCCCTTTCTGTGACCTGATTAAGCCGCCAGGAGTGTTTCATGCCTGATTATCGTTCCAAGACTTCCACCCAAGGCCGCAACATGGCCGGCGCCCGTGCCCTGTGGCGCGCCACCGGGATGAAGGACGAAGATTTCAAGAAACCGATCATCGCCATCGCCAACTCGTTCACCCAGTTCGTCCCGGGCCACGTGCACCTGAAGGACCTGGGCCAGCTGGTCGCCCGCGAAATCGAACGCGCCGGTGGCGTGGCCAAGGAATTCAACACCATCGCAGTCGACGACGGCATCGCCATGGGTCATGACGGCATGCTGTACTCGTTGCCAAGCCGCGAGATCATTGCCGACGCCGTGGAATACATGGTCAACGCCCACTGCGCCGACGCCATCGTCTGTATTTCCAACTGCGACAAGATCACCCCTGGCATGCTGATGGCCGCCCTGCGCCTGAACATCCCGGTAATCTTCGTGTCTGGCGGCCCGATGGAAGCCGGCAAGACCAAACTGGCCAGCCATGGCCTGGACCTGGTCGACGCCATGGTCATCGCCGCCGACTCCACCGCGTCCGACGAGAAAGTCGCCGAATACGAGCGCAGCGCCTGCCCGACCTGCGGTTCGTGCTCCGGCATGTTCACCGCCAACTCGATGAACTGCCTGACCGAGGCCTTGGGCCTGGCCCTGCCGGGTAACGGTTCGACCCTGGCCACCCACGCCGACCGCGAGCAGCTGTTCCTCACCGCCGGCCGCACCATCGTCGAACTGTGCAAGCGCTACTACGGCGAGAACGACGAGTCGGTACTGCCGCGCAGCATCGCCAACTTCAAGGCATTCGAAAACGCCATGATGCTCGACATCGCCATGGGTGGTTCGACCAACACCATCCTGCACCTGCTGGCTGCAGCACAGGAAGGGGAAGTGGCGTTCGACCTGCGCGACATCGACCGCCTGTCACGCAAAGTGCCGCAGCTGTGCAAAGTGGCGCCGAACATCCAGAAGTACCACATGGAAGACGTGCACCGCGCTGGCGGCATTTTCAGCATCCTCGGCTCGCTGGCCCGTGGTGGCCTGCTGCACACCGACCTGCCGACCGTGCACAGCCGCAGCATGGAAGAAGCCATCGCCAAATGGGACATCACCCAGACCGATGACGAAGCCGTGCACACCTTCTTCAAGGCTGGCCCTGCCGGTATTCCGACCCAGACCGCGTTCAGCCAGTCGACCCGTTGGGAAACCCTCGACGACGACCGTGAAAACGGCTGCATCCGCAGCTTCGAACACGCCTACTCGCAAGAAGGCGGCCTGGCCGTGCTGTACGGCAACATCGCGCTGGATGGCTGCGTGGTGAAAACCGCTGGTGTCGACGAGTCGATCCACGTGTTCGAAGGCACCGCAAAAATCTTCGAAAGCCAGGACAGCGCCGTACGCGGCATCCTCGCTGACGAAGTGAAGGCCGGCGACATCGTGATCATCCGCTACGAAGGCCCGAAAGGCGGCCCGGGCATGCAGGAAATGCTCTACCCGACCTCATACCTGAAATCCAAAGGCCTGGGCAAGGCGTGCGCCCTGCTCACCGATGGCCGCTTCTCGGGCGGCACCTCGGGCCTGTCGATTGGCCATGCCTCACCGGAAGCGGCTGCGGGTGGCGCCATCGGCCTGGTGCGCGACGGCGACAAGGTATTGATCGACATCCCGAACCGCTCGATCAACCTGCTGGTCAGCGATGAAGAGCTGGCCGAGCGCCGCGTCGAGCAGGACAAGAAGGGCTGGAAACCGGCTGAAGTACGCCCACGCAAGGTCACCACCGCGCTGAAGGCCTACGCCCTGCTGGCGACCAGTGCCGACAAGGGCGCTGTGCGCAACAAAGCGATGCTCGAAGGGCTGTGAGGCTCTTGAGGCGTGAATGAAGAACCGGCGCCCTGAGCGCCGGTTTTTTATGCCTGTGCCGGCCCTTTCGCGGGTAAGCCCGCTTCCACAGGGGCCTGAACAGCCTTCAAGGCCTGCGCTGTATCCTGTGGGAGCGGGTTTACCCGCGAAAAGGCCAGTTCAGGCAACAGATTACTTACTGAATCTGCTCCGGTGTCACGATCACCCAGTTCTTGTCCGCCGTCACCGGCAACCCTTCCCTGGCCTGCGCCGCCGCATTCTTCGCAATCAACCCGTTCAGTTGGTCCATGTACTTGGCCTTGCGGTTTATCCACAGGTGAATACCGCCCTTGCCCACATCCACCCCATGAAACTGCATGTAGCCATCGCTGGTCGGCGTGTCACCGCCCACCAGCACCGGCTTCTTCCATTCATCGATGTAGGTGAGGATCGCCGCCTGCTTGCCCGCCATCCAGGTGGCCGGGGTCCACAGGTACGGCGTCAGCTCCAACCCTTCGTTGGCCTTGGCGTCGTAGTGCCCGGCGCTGATCTGCTTGCGCGCGGTGGTCAGTTGGCCGCTGGCGCGGTCTTTCAGTAGCAGGCTCACACCAATCACATTCTGCGGCTTCACGTTGTAGCCGTACTTGGGATCCGAGGCGACCATGCGCACCAGTTCTTCGGAGGCGGCAGAAATCACATAGACCTCGATGCCGTTCTCCATCAGCTTGTTGTACAGCTCGGCCTGGCCCTTGAAGACCTTGGGCGGCTGGACTTCGATAGCCTTGACCTGGTCGCCTTCATAATACGTACTAGGGATCGGCTTGGTCGAAGCCATCAGCTCATCCACCTGCACTTTCAGTTCCTTGAGGGTAAAGCCGGAGAACACCTGGGCCACCCACGGGTAGCAGACCATGTCGTCGATCTCGCACAACCGGTAGTAGTAACTGAACAGGCTTTCCTTGTGCTCGGCGGTGTCCTTGAACGGTATCAGCTTCAAGGACGGGTCGAGCTTGTCGCGGCTCAGCAGGCCCTTGTTTTCCATGAACGGCAACAAGGCTTCTTCGAGGTCGTAGCGGTAACTGGTGTTGTCCATGTCGAACACCGCGTAATTACCCTTGTTGGCATTGGCGGCGATCATGCTGTCGAGCTGTTTTGCCGCGTCGGCAGGCCAATGCTTGAGCTCGGTGGCGAAGGTTTCGATACTGAACAGCAGGGACAGACCGATGGCGGCGGCTTTCACAGCGACTTTCATGTACGAATCTCCTGAAATGACCCAGAAACGCTAGTGCAACACGCCCTGTCGGCAACCCCCGATAACGACCTCCATGCAGCAGCAAACGCCGTGTTCATTGCAATCTGCGACACGCCGTTATTCCATAAACGACTATGTAAATTCCATTTGGGTATAAATTCGTTTGTTTTCAGGCTGTTAGCATTTCCGTTCGCAATCGCTCACAGAGGCGATGCCACTTCTGCTTTTTTCTGCTGGAGCTTCAATGAACCTGCCGCTGTCGCTTAACCTGCTGGCGTTCCTGGCCCTGTTGCTGGGCCTGGCACAAACCCGCCGCACTGACTGGAGCCTGGCCAAGAAGGTCTTGCTGGGCCTGGTGCTGGGTGTGCTCTTCGGCCTGATCCTGCACACGATCTATGGCGCCGGCCACCCGGTGCTCAAGGCCACCATCACGTGGCTCGACCTGGTCGGCAACGGCTACGTCGGCCTGTTGCAGATGATCGTCATGCCGCTGATCTTCGCCTCGATCCTCAGTGCCGTGGCGCGCTTGCACAATGCGTCCTCGCTGGGCCGCATCAGCGTGCTGAGCATCGGTACCCTGCTGCTGACCACCGCCATTGCGGCGCTGATCGGCATTGTCCTGACCAACCTCTTCGGCCTCAGTGCCGAGGGCCTGGTGGCTGGCGCCCAGGAAAGCGCACGCATGCAGGTTATCCACAGCGACTATGCGGGCAAGGTCGCCGACCTCAATATCCCTCAGTTGTTACTGTCGTTCATCCCCAGCAACCCGGTAGGTGACCTGGCGCGGGCCAAGCCGACCTCGATCATCAGCGTGGTAATCTTCGCCGTATTCGTCGGCCTGGCTGCGCTGCAACTGATCAAGGACGATGCCGAGAAGGGCGAACGTGCGCTGTCGGCCATCGACACCCTGCAAGCCTGGGTGATGCGCCTGGTGCGGGTCGTGATGAAGCTGACCCCGTATGGCGTGCTGGCACTGATGACCAAGGTTGTGGCCAGCTCGAACATGGAAGACATCCTCAAGCTAGGCAGCTTCGTGGTGGTGTCCTACCTGGGCCTGGCGCTGATGTTCGTGGTGCATGCCGTCATCCTCGCCGCCACCGGCGTGAGCCCGCTGCGCTTCTTCCGCAAGGTGTGGCCGGTGCTGACCTTTGCCTTCACCAGCCGCTCCAGCGCTGCCAGCATCCCGCTGAACATCGAGGCACAAACCCGCCGCCTGGGGGTTCCGCAGTCGATTGCCAGCTTCAGCGCATCGTTCGGCACCACCATTGGCCAGAACGGCTGCGCCGGGCTCTACCCTGCCATGTTAGCGGTGATGGTCGCGCCAGCGGTGGGCATCGACACCTTCGACCCGCTGTGGATCGCCACCTTGGTAGCCATTGTCACTTTGAGTTCGGCAGGGGTTGCCGGGGTCGGCGGCGGTGCCACCTTCGCCGCGTTGATCGTGCTGCCAGCCATGGGCTTGCCGGTGGAACTGGTGGCGTTGCTGATTTCCGTGGAGCCACTGATCGACATGGGCCGTACGGCGTTGAACGTGAACGGTTCGATGACTGCGGGCGTGGTGACCAGCCAATTGCTGAAAGAAACTGACAAGGACGTGCTGGCCGGCGATGAACATGCCGAGCTGAGCCACTCCTGACAGAGTGCCGGCAAGACCGCCTCCACATTGGTCCTGCGTAGGGCGATCAATTGCGTATGCCGATCAATTGCGTATGACGATCAATGTAGGAGCGGGCTTGCCCGCGAAGGGCTGCAAAGCAGCCCCGGCAATCTCAAACCTTGTCCCAAACCTCAAAGTGATACCCAGGCTTGCCTTCCTCAGCCTGCGCCTCGTTCGCAGTCAACTTCCACTGCGCCCGATCAAACTCCGGGAACCAGGCATCCCCTTCCGGCGCCATTTCCACTCGGGTCAGGTACATGCGGCTAACCAGCCCCTTCTCCAGCGCCTGCCCATACAACTGCGCACCGCCAATCAGCATCAGCTCTTCAACGCCCTGCCCGCGCGCCCATTGTTCGGCCCGCACCAGCGCCGTTTCAAGCGAGGGGAACACCTCGGCCCCCGCCAGCTCCAGCCCGGCCTGGCGGCTGACGACAATATTCAATCGCCCAGGCAACGGCCGGCCCAGCGAGTCCCAGGTCTTGCGCCCCATGATGATCGGCTTGCCCAGCGTAGTGGCCTTGAAGTACTTGAAGTCCCCCGGCAGATGCCAGGGCATGGAATTGTCGATGCCAATCACGCGGTTCTCGGCATAAGCCGCGATCAGGCTGAGGGGGAGTGATGTATTCATGCCAGCGAGGATAGCATCGGGCGTGTGGGTTATGCTTCTGCCCTGACCTGTGCAATGGAAGACCTTGTGACTGCACCGACATCACTGGACAAGCGCTGGCTCACCGAAGCGGTACGCCTGCGCGAGGAGCACGCCGGCCTGCTGGAAGACCGGGAGGCCAACCGCCATGCGCGCCAGCTCGGTGGCGACCTGGCCACGCGCATCGAAACCCGGGCGCTGTTCCTGGCTGAGCGCGACGGCATCACCACCGCCCTGCGCCACTGGAAGCAGGGCGCGCGGCTGGCCCTGCTGACACTGCTGCTGCTGGCAGTATTCAGCGGCACCGGCCTGGCACTGGCGGCCCTCGGCGACGGCCAGCGCCCGGTCAATGTGTTCTGGGCGCTGGGCAGCCTTCTGGGGCTGAACCTGCTGACACTGCTGGGCTGGGCCATCGGTTTTGCCTTGAGTGGCGAGCATGGGGCGGGCCTGGGGCGCCTGTGGCTGTGGTTGAGCGAGCGTTTTGCCCGCGATGCCAAGGCTGCGCACCTGGCGCCGGCGCTGCTGGTGCTGCTGCAACGCCAACGCCTCAACCGCTGGCTGCTCGGCCTGCTGGTGCACAGTTTGTGGCTGCTGGCGATGCTCACCGCGTTGGGTATGCTCCTGGCATTGCTGGCTACGCGCCGCTATGGCTTTGTCTGGGAAACCACCCTGCTCGCCGCCGACCCGTTCATCCACCTGACCCAGGCACTGGGCGCCCTACCCTCGCTGCTGGGCTTTGCCATGCCCGACGAGGCCATGATCCGCGCCAGCGGCGACACCCAACCGGCCCTGGACCTGGCCCGCCAGGCCTGGGCCAGCTGGCTGCTCGGCGTGGTGCTGGTGTATGGCCTGTTGCCGCGCCTGCTGCTGGCCGGGTTGTGCCTGTGGCGCTGGCGCCAGGGGCGTGAACGCCTGGTGCTGGACCTGAGCCTGCCCGGCTACGCGCACCTGCGTGATGCGCTGATGCCGCGCAGCGAGCGCATCGGTGTGCAGGACGCCGCCCCCGATGCCTTGCCAGCATTTGCCGCCGGTCAGCTGGAATGCGGCAGCAGCGGAGCCTTGCTGGTTGGCCTGGAACTGGACGACCAGCGTCCATGGCCGCCCACCCTGCCCAAAACCGTGACCGATGCCGGTGTGCTCGACAGCCGCGAATCGCGCAACCGCCTGCTCGAACAGCTCAGCCGCTTCCCGCCGGCACGCCTGGCCATCGCTTGTGACCCGCGTCGCTCGCCCGACCGCGGCAGCCTGGCGCTGCTCGCCGAGCTGGCGCGTAATGCTGGCGCCACCCGAGTCTGGCTGCTGCAGGCCGCACCCGGTCAGGCCCTTGATGCCCAGCGCCTCGGTGACTGGCACGAAGCCCTCGACCGGCTTGGCCTGCAGCATGCCGACACCTCACCGCTGACCTGGCTGGAGCATGGCCATGACTGAGCCGCTGAAACTGGCCGTGGTCGGCCACACCAACGTTGGCAAGACCTCGCTGCTGCGCACCCTGACCCGTGACGTCGGCTTTGGCGAGGTATCCCATCGCCCCAGTACCACTCGCCATGTCGAGGGAGCACGGCTGTCGGTGGACGGCGAACCTTTGCTGGAGCTGTACGACACCCCCGGCCTGGAAGACGCCATTGCCCTGCTCGACTACCTTGAACGCGTGGAGCGCCCGGGCGAACGCCTGGACGGCCCGGCCCGCCTCGAGCGCTTTCTGCAAGGCAGCGAAGCGCGCCAGCGTTTCGAACAGGAGGCCAAAGTGCTGCGCCAACTGCTGGCCAGCAATGCCGGGCTTTACGTGATCGATGCACGCGAGCCGGTGCTGGCCAAGTACCGTGACGAACTGGAAGTACTGGCCAGTTGCGGCAAGCCCTTGCTGCCGGTGCTCAACTTCGTCGCCAGCCACCAGCACCGCGAGCCGCAATGGCGTGAAGCCCTTGCCCGGCTTGGCCTTCACGCGTTGGTACGGTTCGACAGCGTGGCCCCGCCCGAGGACGGCGAGCGCCGTTTGTACGAAAGCCTTGCCCTGCTGCTGGAGGACGCTCGCCCGGCCTTGCAGCGGCTGATCGACGACCAGCAGGCGCAGCGCCTGGCCCGCCAGCACAGCGGCAAACGGCTGATTGCCGAACTGCTGCTGGACTGCGCCGCCTGCCGCCGTAGTGTCGAGGCCGAGCCGGCGGCCGAAGCCCGGGCCATTGAAGCGCTGCGCCAGGACATTCGCCAACGGGAACAACGTTGTGTCGAAGCCCTGCTGAAGCTGTATGCCTTCCGCCGCGAGGATGCCCATGCCAGCGACCTGCCGTTGCTGGATGGCCGCTGGGGTGATGACCTGTTCAACCCCGAAACCTTGAAGCTGCTGGGCGTGCGCCTGGGCAGCGGCGTGGCGGCAGGGGCCGCGGCAGGGGCCGGGGTCGACTTGCTGGTTGGCGGGCTTACCCTGGGTGCGGCGGCGCTGGCCGGGGCAATTGCCGGTGGCGCGCTGCAGACGGCGCGCAACTATGGTTCGCGATTGATGGGCAAGCTCAAGGGTAAGCGCGAACTGACCGTAGACGATACGGTGTTACGCTTGCTGGCCTTGCGTCAGCAGCAGTTGATGGTAGCGCTGGACAACCGCGGGCATGCAGCGCAGGACAGCATCAGGCTGGGCGAGCTGGATGATAAGGCCTGGCGCGAGGGCAAGTTGCCGGAGGCGCTAGTGAAGGCGCGGGCGCACCCGCAGTGGTCCACCCTTAACCCTGGAGCGAAACTGAACCAGGCTGAGCGGCAGGAGCAGCTGGAGGCGCTGGTTTCGCAGATTTGAACCAACCAGACCCGGCCTGTTCGCGGGTAAACCCGCTCCCACAACGGCCGCATGCCGTCTGTTGTAGGAACGGGTTCACCCGCGAACAGACCAGCACAGGCAACCTCAAATCAAGGCCAAGGCCTTGTCCTTCAGCACTGCCAGATCCACCACCGGTAGCCCAACTTCCTTGGCCCGCTCATCCCATTCCCGCATCCGCAAGCTCACCTCGAACAGCGGATCCCGCTCGAATGCAGCTGCCTCGGCCTCGCTCATCACCCCACCTTGATATTCCAGGGTCCGCCGGCTCGCCTCGCTCAACTGCTGGTAATACCCCGGCCGGCGCAAAGTCAGGTAGCGTTTGGCTTCCACGTGATACTGCACCAGCCGCGCCATGCGCTCGCCAAAGCCACAACGGCGCAGGTATTCGGCCCCGATACGCTCATGGCTGACCACGCCGTAGCCGCCCATGCTGGCGTCACCGCCGCACAGGTGGCCGATATCGTGGAAGAACGCCGCCAGCACCACTTCGTCGTCGAAGCCCTCGGCCATGGCCAGTTGCGCGGCCTGGGACATGTGTTCGAGCTGGGTGATGGCTTCGCCGATGTAGTCGTCACTACCATGCTGTGCGTACAGGGCGAAGGTACTGTCGATGATCTGGGCTGGAGTAGGCATCAGTATCTATTCCTGGCTTGGTAGCGGCGGTGGCTTCTTCGCGGGCGTGCCCGCGAAGAAGCCGGTACAGGTTACTGCTGGGCCACTTTCTCCGACTTGCTGTCATAACGCTTGCGCCACTCAGCCAGAATCTGATCACGGTTCTGCGAAGCCCAGGAAAAGTCGTTCTTGATCAGACGCTGCTCATAATCCGCCGGCAACTCGGTCTGTGGCTTGGCAATGCCGGGCGCAGCCAGCACGGCGAAGTTTTCCTTGTACAGCTCCATGGCCGCCGGGCTGGCCGAGAAGTCAGCCAGGCGCTTGGCTGCATCCGCCTTGGGCGAGCCTTTGATCACGGCAGTTGCCTCGATTTCCCAACCCAGGCCTTCCTTCGGCAGCACGATGTCCAGCGGCGCGCCCTGGCGCTTGAGCTGCACAGCCGGATACTCGAACGAAATACCGATCGGGAACTCGCCCGCTGCCGCCAGCTTGCACGGTTTGGAGCCAGAATGAACGTACTGCCCGATGTTCTGATGCAGCGCATCCATATAGGCCCAGCCTTGCGGTTCGCCAAAGGTCTGCAGCCAGGCACTCACATCCAGGAAGCCAGTGCCCGACGAGGCTGGGTTAGGCATGACGATCTTGCCCTTGTACTCGGGTTTGGTCAGGTCCTGCCAGCTCACCGGCTTGCTCAGGCCCTGCTTCTCGGCCTCGATGGTATTGAAGCAGATGGTCGCGGCCCACACGTCCATGCCTACCCAGGCTGGCGGGTTGGCCGCGTCGCGGTAGTTGCCGGAAATTTTGCCCAAATCCTTCGGTGCATAAGCTTCAAGCATGCCGTTCTGGTCGAGAATGGCCAGGCTGGACGCCGCCAGGCCCCAGACCGCGTCGGCTTGCGGGCGGTCTTTCTCGGCCAGCAACTTCGCGGTGATGATGCCTGTAGAGTCGCGTACCCACTTGATCTCGATGTCCGGGTTGGCTTTCTCAAAGGCCTGTTTGTAGCTTTTCAGCTGTTCGGCCTCCAGCGCGGTATAGACCGTCAGCTGGGTACCGGCGGCCAGAGCCTGCAGGCTGAACACGGCAGAAACGGCAGTGGCAAGTGCAAGGTGCTTGTACATGGCTAGGATCCTTACAGGTCAGACGGTCGCGGCGCGATGGCGCCAGGCTTGGGAGCGGCGCAGCAGGCCGCGTGAGGCTGCGGCCAGCAGCAGTGAAGCGCCGGCACTGGTCAGCAGGATCAGGGTGGACATGGCAGCGGCGCCGCCCACGTTGCCGGCGTCGTCCATGTTCAACACGGCAACGGCGGCCAGAATGGTGTCGGGGCTGTACAGGAAGATCGCCGCCGACACGGTGGTCATTGCCGAGACAAACAGGTAGCGGATGATGTCCAGCAGTGCCGGCAGGCAGATCGGCACGGTCACCCGCACAAAGTGCTTGTACAGCGGCGCCTTCAGCGAAAGCGCAGCGGCCTCGAATTCGCCATCGAGCTGGCGCAGCGCAGTGGTGGCGGTCATTTGCGCTGTCGTCAGGTAATGGGCGATGGTGCACACCACCAGTATTCCCATGCCGCCATACAGCACATGCAGCGGGTTGCCGTTGAGGTTGAAGAAAAACACGTAGCCCAGCCCCAGGACCAACCCTGGCACGGCCATGGGGATGAAGCTGAGCAGGCGCAGCAGCTGGTTGAGCAACCGCTGGCCTTGGGTTTTCTCCATCAGGTAGGCACCGGTGAAGATCACGATGCTACCGATCAGCGCGGTGCCGATGGCCATGGTCACGCTATTGCGGTAGGCCAGCCAGCCGCCCCCGGCGGTGTCTTCGAACATGTAGTGACGCAGCGACAACGACAGGTTGTAAGGCCAGAAGGTGACCAGCGACGAATACACCGCCATGCCGATCACCAACAGCAGCGCCGCGCATACCAGAAGCACAATCATCAGGAAGCACGCATCGCGGCCACGCGATGGCTTGGGCTCGAACACCTGGGCACGGCCACTCATCGCTTCGCCTTGGCGCCGGCGCAGCCAGGCATCGACGCTGAAACTGAACAGCGCCGGCAGCAACAGCACCATGCCGATCAACGCGCCACGGCCGAACTGTTGCTGCCCTACCACAGCCTTGTAGGCCTCCAGCGCCAGCACCTGATAGTCGCCACCCACTACCACCGGTACACCGAAGTCGGTAATGGTCAGGGTGAAGACCAGGCAGAACGCGGCAAACACCGCCTGGCGCGTGGCTGGCCAGGTGATACTGGTAAACGCCCGGCCTGGGCCGGCGCCCATGCTGGAGGCTGCATCGAACAGCCGGGCATCGGCCAGCGACAGCGCCGACAGCAGGATCATCAGCGCATGCGGGAAGGTGTAGATGGCTTCGCCCAGTACGATGCCCCAGAAGCCGTAGATGTTGTCGCTGAAAAACCCGCGCAGCAGGCCCTGGTTGCCGAACAGGTAGACCAGGGCGATGGCCGGCAGCATCGACGGCGCCAGCAGCGGCAACAGCGAAATCCCCCGCCACAGGCCCTTGGCCGGGATCAGCGTGCGTTGCAGGCCATAGGCGAACAGGTAGGCCAGCGGCACCACGATGGCTGCAACAGTGAAGGCGACCGACAGGCTGTTGCCAAGCAACCAGTGGAAGTTGGCGCTGGCGAACAGTTCGCGGGCCGCCAGCAGGCCCCCACCCTGGCCCGCTTCACCGCTGAAACCACGCCAGAAAATGGCCAGCAGCGGCATCAATACCGCCAGTACCAACAGGAGCAGCAGCAGGCTCTTGCCGCCGACGACGAACAAGCGATCACCCAGGGCGGCACCCGCACGCGGCGCGGTTTTGGCCTGGCTCAGCGGCAGGGACATTGGCGCGGCCATCTCAGGCAAACACCTGCAGGCTCTGCGGCGGCAGCGCCACCCAGATGTCCTGCGAACCCAAGTGTGGCATCGCCTCGGGGGCCAACTCGGCCAGCAGGGCATGGCCTGGAAGCGCCTGGAGTTCGAAGCTCATGCGGCAGCGGTTACCCAGGAAGGTGATTTCGCGGACCTTGGCCGGGAACAGGTTTTCTTCATGCACCACCGGGTTGACCGTGATCGCCTCCGGGCGGCAGAACAGCCGGCCGCTGCTGGCCTGGGTAGAGCCCGGTGCCAGGCGCATGTGCATGCCCCCAACCTGGGCATGGCTGTCACCGCTGCGCTGGAACGGCAGCCAGTTGCCCTGGCCGACGAACTCGGCCACGAACGGCGTGGCGGGCTGGTCGTAGATTTCCTGCGGGGTGGCGTACTGCTCGACCTGGCCATTGTTCATGACCGCAATGCGGTCGGCCATCAACATCGCCTCGTCCTGGTTGTGGGTGACCATCAAGGTAGTGATACCCAGTTGGCGTTGCAGTTGACGCAGTTCGGTGCACAGGTGCTCGCGCACCCGGGCGTCCAGCGCCGACATGGGCTCATCGAGCAGCAACAGGGAAGGCGACGGCGCCAGCGCACGGGCCAAGGCCACCCGCTGCTGCTGACCACCGGAAAGCTGGCCGGGGTACTTTTTCTCGCTGCCGGCCAGGCCGACCAGGGCGAGCATTTCCGCTACCCGCTGACGAGCCTGCTCACGGCCGCTGCCGGTCAGGCCGTAGGCGATGTTGGCTTCGACGGTCAGGTTGGGGAACAGCGCGTAGGACTGAAACAGGATGCCGTAATCACGCGCCTGGGGCGGCAGCTCCGAGATATCACGTTCACCGATGTACAGCGCGCCGCGGTCCTGGCGCTCCAGGCCGGCGATGCAGCGCAGCAGCGTGGTCTTGCCACAGCCGGACGGGCCGAGCAGACACACCAGTTCGCCCGCAGCGATGTCCAGCGAAACATCATTGAGCGCGGTGAAAGCACCGAAGCGCTTGTGGATGTTGCGCACTTTCATTTGTGCGCCGGGGGTGGCGTGGTTCATGGCAAGGCCTCATCGAAGAGATGGGGCCATGCTAGGAAGGCTGTGCGAAGGTTCTGTGGCGTTTTGGCAAAAGCGGGTGATAGTGGTATTGGCAGATTTTGTATTAGCCCTCAAAGACCTCTTCGCGGGTAAACCCGCTCCCACAGGTACGCGGGGCCACTTGTGGGAGCGGGTTCACCCGCGAATGAAGCCCGCACCGATCTAGAATTGCGAACCGGCCACTTCCTGCGCCACCCCCAGGAATGCAGCCGGCAACCGGGCCTGGCGCCGTTCCTTCAGGCAATACAAATACTCGTGCATCACCGGCGCATCTTCCAGCGCCAGCACCCGCAATTCAGGGTTATGCGGCACCTCATGTCGGGCAATCACGCTGATACCGATATTGCGCAGCACCGCCTCGCGGATCGACTCGCGGCTGCCAATTTCCAGCTGCGCCCCGGCTTTGACCCCCGCCTCCTGCATCATCTGTTCGGTCAGCTTGCGCGTGGTCGAACCCTTCTCGCGCATCAGCAGGCAATGGCCGGCCACCACGTCTATTGATATTGCCTGGCGGTGGGCCAGCGGGTGGTTGCGGTGCACCGCCACCACCAAAGGGTCAGTGCCCAGCACACGCCGCACCAACCGCGCGTCCTCCAACAACTGCGACGAGGCAGCGATATCCACCCGGTAGTCCTCGAGCATTTCCAGCACCTGCTGCGAGTTGCCAATCTCCACCGCCACTTCTACCTGCGGCAGGCGTTCGCGAAAGATCTTTACCAGGTCGAGAATGTAGTAAGGCGCCGTGGCGGCAATACGCAGGGTGCCCTGGGCCTGGCCACTGTTGCGCAGCTCGAACTCGATATCGGCCTCCTGCTGCAGCAGTGCCTTGACCATCGGCAGCAGGCGCACGCCCTGCTCGCTCAGCACCAGGCGCCGCCCGCCGCGGTAGAACAGCTCTACCGCGTACTGGCCTTCCAGGTTGCGGATCTGCGTGGTCACGGTGGGCTGGCTGAGCCCAAGCTTTTTCGCCGCCAGGGTGATGCTGCCCAGGCGGGCCACCATATAGAAGGCTTTAAGCTCAGCACTCAGCATGCACGTCCTCTATTTGCGCAGCAGGCGCAAGCCGTTGAACACTACCAGCAGGCTCACACCCATGTCGGCGAACACCGCCATCCACATGGTGGCCATGCCAGCAAAGGTGATCGCCAGGAATATCGCCTTGATGCCCAATGCCAGAACGATGTTCTGCATGAGGATCGCTGCGCTTTGGCGCGACAGCCTGACGAAGGCCGGGATTTTCCGCAAGTCATCGTCCATCAGCGCCACGTCGGCGGTCTCGATGGCGGTGTCGGTACCGGCCGCCGCCATGGCAAAGCCGATTTCGGCCCGGGCCAGCGCCGGCGCGTCGTTGATGCCGTCACCGACCATGCCCACCCGATGGCCTTGGCTGTAGAGGGCCTCGATGCTGTCGAGCTTGTCGGCTGGCAGCAGGTTGCCTTCAGCACGGTCGATACCCACCTGCGCCGCAATGGCCTGGGCGGTATGCGGATTGTCACCGGTCAGCATGACCGTCTTGATGCCCAGCTCATGCAGCTCGGCGATGGCCTGACGGCTGCTGTCCTTGACCGTGTCGGCCACGGCGAACAGCGCCAGCGGGCCGCGGCGGTCAAGCAACAGGACAACGGTCTTGCCCTGACGCTCCAGTACATCCAGCCGGGCCTCCAGCTCGGGCGAACACAGCCCCAGTTCCTCAACCAGGCGGTGGTTGCCCAGGTGATAAACCTCCCCGCCGATGCTGCCGCGCACGCCACGCCCGGCCAAGGCCGCGAAGTCATCGACCTGGCTCAAGGCCAGGCCCTGCTCCTTGCCGAATTGGGCTATGGCACGGGATACCGGGTGATCCGAGCGTTCGCCCAGGCTGGCAGCCAGGGCCTGCGCGCGGCCCTCGAACACCGGCTCCAGCACCTTGGCATCGGTTTGCACCGGTTTGCCATGGGTGATGGTGCCCGTCTTGTCCAGGGCCAGGAAGTCCAGGTGGCGGCCGCCTTCCAGGTACACGCCCCCCTTGATCAGGATGCCTTTGCGCGCAGCGGCGGCCAGGCCGCTGACGATGGTTACCGGGGTCGAGATGACCAGGGCACATGGGCAAGCCACCACCAGCAGCACCAGGGCGCGGTACACCCAGTCGAACCAGGCTCCTGCCATGAACAGCGGCGGAATGACTGCCACGGCCAGGGCAATGGCAAACACCACCGGGGTGTAGATGCGCGAGAAGCGGTCGACGAAGCGCTGGGTCGGCGCCCGCGCGCCTTGCGCTTCCTCGACGGCCTTGATGATCCTTGCCAGGGTCGATTGCCCGGCAGCGGCCGTCACGCGAAACTCCAGTGCCCCCGCCTGGTTGATGGTGCCAGCGAACAGCTTGTCGCCCACTGCCTTTTCCACAGGCAGGCTTTCGCCGGTGATCGGCGCCTGATCGACGCTCGATTGCCCACTGGTCACTTCACCGTCCAAGCCAATGCGCTCGCCGGGGCGTACCCGCACCAACGCACCAATGGCCACCTCACGCACCTCCACTTCACGCCACTGGCCATCGGCCTGTTGCACCGTGGCCATGTCCGGGGTCAACTGCATCAGCCCGCTGATGGCATTGCGCGCGCGGTCCAGCGAGCGGGCCTCGATCAGCTCGGCTACCGTGAACAGCACCATCACCATGGCCGCTTCCGGCCACTGGCCGATCAATACCGCGCCGGTCACGGCAATGCTCATCAGCGCGTTGATGTTGAGGTTGCGGTTTTTAAGGGCGATCCAACCCTTCTTGTAGGTGCCCAGGCCGCACCCCAGGATTGCTGCCAGCGCCAAAGCCGCCACCACCCACTGCGGTGCCAGTGCGGAAAAGTGCACGATTTCGGCGGCGATTGCGGCAGCACCCGACAATGCCAGCGGCCACCAGCGGGTCTTGGCCGGTTGTGGCGCATTAGCGCTGCCGTCATCTTCGCCCGACAGCGGCTCGGCTTTCATCCCCAGGCTGTCGATGGCGCGCTCGATATCGGCGGTACCGCTCAAGGTATGGCGCACACCCAGCACACGGTTGATCAGGTTGAATTCCAGCTGTTCGATACCGGCCAGCTTGCCCAGCTTGTCCTGGATCAGGGTCTGCTCGGTGGGGCAGTCCATGGCATCGATACGGAAACGGCTGAACTGAGCGTGGCTGCTGGCTTTCTCGCTCAGTTGCACCAGCGCTGGCGCTGCTTTGGAACCGCAGCAGCCGTGGCTGTGCGCGGCATGGCCATGGTCGTCTTCACCATGGGCGTGATCGTGCTTGTGTTCGTGGCTGACAGGCTGGTTCATGGGGTCATCCTTAAATTGAGCCTGTTGCCAAGTGAACACCCTGTAGCCACTATAGGGTCAAGTCATTCGCTGGAGATTTCGTGATGAAGATCGGAGAACTGGCCAAAGCCACCGACTGCGCGGTAGAAACCATCCGCTACTACGAGCGGGAAAACCTGCTGCCGGAGCCGGCGCGCAGCGAGGGCAACTACCGGTTGTACACCCAGGCCCATGTGGAACGGCTGACCTTCATCCGCAACTGCCGCACGCTGGACATGACCCTGGACGAAATCCGCAGCCTGCTGCGCCTGCGCGACAGCCCGGATGATTCGTGCGGCAGCGTCAACGCGCTGATCGACGAGCATATCGAGCATGTGCAGGCACGGATTGATGGGCTGGTGGCGTTGCAGGAGCAACTGGTGGAGCTGCGGCGACGCTGCAATGCGCAGGGCTCGGAGTGCGCGATCTTGCAGCAACTGGAGACGAACGGGGCGGTATCGGTGCCGGATACCGAGCATTCGCATGTGGGGCGCAGTCATGGGCATTGAGCCCAAAAGCTTCGCGGGTGAACCCGCTCCCACAGGTACTACACAGGCCCCAGGCCTTGTGTAATCCTTGTAAGAGCGGGTTCACCCGCGAATAGGTCAGACCAGGCAATAAAGAACTATCAGACCGCCATCGGCGCCGTCATGGGCGCATGATGCTCATACCCCTCCAGCCAGAAATCACCCGGCTCGATCTTCTCCAGCCACTCCGGCTCGTACTTGCCCGTCTCGGCAAAGGCCGGCACACGGTCACTGATCACCAGCCTCGGTGCTTCCAGCGGCTCACGCTTGAGCTGCTCGTTGAGCATGTCCAGGTGGTTTTCATACACATGGGCATCGCCAATGAAGTAGGTAAACCAGCGCGGGGTGTAGCCGGTCAGGCGGCCGAACAGCGACAGCAGCGCCGCGCCTTCGGTAAGGTTGAACGGTGTGCCCAGGCCGAGGTCGTTGGAACGGATGTAGAGGGTCAGGGAAATTTCCTTCGTCTCGACATTCGGGTGGAACTGGTACAGCAGGTGGCACGGCGGCAGGGCCATTTCGTCCAGTTGCGCACAGTTCCAGCCGTGGAACAGGATACGGCGGCTGCCCGGGTCGTTGGCGATGGTGTCCAGGCACTGGCGCACCTGGTCGATGGCCTTGTACAGGATGACGAACGCGACGCCGTCCTCCTCATCCTGGGCGATGCGGCGGAAGCCTGCCTTCTCGGCCATTTCGATGGCAGCGGGGTTGCTCAGCGGAATGCGTTTGTAGCCCGGCCACTGGCGCCATTGCACGCCGTAGATTTCGCCAAGGTCGTCATGGCCCTGGCGGAACGGGTTGGCCAGCCACTGGGCGTTTTCATTGGCGTTCTGGTCCCACACCTTGCAACCCAGCTCGCGGAATTCACCGGCGTTCTTCACACCTCGCAGGAAACCGACCATTTCGCCAATCGCCGACTTGAACGCCAGCTTGCGCGTGGTAATGGCCGGAAAGCCCTTCTGCAGGTCGAAACGCAGCATCGCGCCCGGCAGGCTGATGGTGCGGATGCCAGTGCGGTTGCCCTGCAGCGTGCCGTTTTCGATAACGTCGCGGACCAGGTCCAGATACTGTTTCATGGCTTACCTGTAGCAAAAACGGCAGGGGGGGTTGCCCCTGCCGTGGGATTAATCAGGCGGGTTTCGCCGTAGGCTTGCGATTATAAGCCCACCAGATCAGGCCAAGGCCAGCGAGGATCATCGGCACGCAGAGAATCTGACCCATGGTCAGCCAGCCCCAGGCCAAGTAACCCAGCTGGGCATCCGGCACGCGGACGAATTCGACAATGAAGCGGAAGATGCCGTAGAACAGCGCGAACATCCCGGATACCGCCATGGTTGGCCGCGGCTTGCGCGAGAACAGCCAGAGGATGACGAACAGCGCCACGCCTTCCAGGGCAAACTGATACAACTGCGACGGGTGGCGGGGCAGTTGCGCCGGGTCGCTGAACGGCGGGAAGACCATTGCCCATGGCACATCGGTGGGCTTGCCCCAGAGTTCGGCGTTGATGAAGTTGCCGATGCGCCCGGCACCCAGGCCGATCGGTACCAGCGGGGCAACGAAGTCCATCAGCTCGAAGAACGACTTGTTGTTGCGCTTGCCGAACCACAATGCCGCCAGCATCACGCCAATGAAGCCGCCGTGGAACGACATGCCGCCCTTCCACACCTCGAAAATCAGGGTGGGGTTGGCCAGGTAGGCGTGCAGATCGTAGAACAGCACATACCCCAGGCGACCACCGACGATTACCCCCATCGACAGCCAGAACACCAGGTCAGAGAGCTTTTCACGGCTCCAGGTAGGGTCGAAGCGGTTGAGCCGGCGCGAGGCCAGCAGCCAGGCGCCGCCGATGCCGATCAGGTACATCAGGCCGTACCAATGGATTTTCAGCGGCCCGATGGCCACGGCCACGGGGTCTATCTGCGGGTAAGGCAGCATGGAACTTCCTCTCGATTCAAATCAAAAAGCTGAGGCCGACACAGAACAGCAGGGCTGCGAACAGGCGTTTCAACAGACGTGGCGACAGCTTGTGCGCCAGGCGCGCGCCAAAGCGGGCGAAAAACATGCTGGTGACGGCAATGCCGACCAACGCCGGCAGGTACACGTAACCCAGGCTATGGGCCGGCAGGTGTTCCTCGTGCCAGCCCAGCAGCATGAAACTCAAGGCGCTGGCCACAGCAATCGGCAGGCCACAGGCCGATGACGTGGCCACCGCCTGCTGCATGGGCAGGCTGCGCCAGGTCAGAAATGGCACGGTCAGCGAACCACCGCCAATACCAAAAATGGCCGAAGCCCAGCCGATCACCCCGCCAGCGCCGATCAACCCAGGCTTGCCGGGTACGCCACGGCTGGCCTTGGGCTTGATGTCCAGCGCCATCTGCGCGGCAATGACCAAGGCGAATACGCCGATGATCTTCTGCAGCAGCGGGCCCTGGATCAGCGAGGCGGTCTTGGCGCCGACACCGGCACCGAGGAGGATGCCGAGGGTCATCCAGGCGAAGATCGGCCATTGCACCGCACCCTTGCGGTGATGCTCGAGCACGGCGTTGATCGAGGTGAAGACGATCGTCGCCAGCGATGTACCGACCGCCAGGTGGGTCATCACCGAGGCATCGAAGCCCTGCAGGGTGAAACTGAACACCAGCACCGGCACGATGATGATGCCGCCGCCCACGCCGAACAGCCCGGCCAGCACACCAGCACAGGCGCCCAACAGCAGATAGAGCACGAATTCCATTCGGCTTCCCCGAGAAAACAATCCGGCATGGTAACGGAAGCCGGGCTCGTGGCTCTAGTGAACTCTGTGTCAGGATGGATCGGCCCCGCCACTGTGGGTACAGTGACAGAAAACACAGAGGCCCAACCGATGTGCCTGATCGTATTCGCCTGGCGGCCAGGGCATGCCCTGCCGCTGATCGTGGCGGCCAACCGCGACGAGTTCTATGCCCGCCCTACCCAGGCCCTGGCAGCCTGGGAGGATGCGCCCGGGGTGTATGCCGGGCGCGACCTGGAGGCCGGCGGTACCTGGTTGGGCGTGGGGCCGCAGGGGCGCTTTGCGGCGTTGACCAATATCCGTGACCCGGGCCAGCCCCTGGGGGCTCGCTCGCGGGGTGAACTGGTAGCGGCGTACCTGCAGGGTGAGCTGGGGGTCGAGGCTTACCTGGACCAGGTGGCCAGCCGCAGTGCGCTGTATTCGGGGTTCAACCTGCTGGTGGGTGATGGGCGGCAGTTGGGCTATCTGCATGCAAGGGAAGCCGCACCGCGCCTGCTTGAGGCCGGGGTTTACGGGCTTTCCAATGCCGGGCTGGACACGCCGTGGCCGAAGTTGGTGAAGGCGCGCAGTGGGCTGGAAGGGTTGCTGGAAACGCCGGAATCGCGCCGGTTGCTGGCGTTGCTGGCAGATAACGAGCCAGCGGCGGATGCTGATCTACCTGAGACGGGTGTTGGGGTGGCGACCGAGAAATTGCTATCGAGCGTATTTATTGCCAGCCAGAATTATGGAACGCGGGCAAGTACGGTGCTGATTGTGGATGATCAGGGCAAAAGGCGGCTGGTTGAGCGCAGCTTTGGGCCCTTTGGTGGGCACTTGGGTGAAGTTGAGGTGTTTTTCTGATTATTTGATGCTGCCTGTGCGGGCCTCTTCGCGGGTAAACCCGCTCCTACACTGATCTGAGACACTGCCTGGATCAGTGTAGGAGCGGGTTTACCCGCGAAGAGGCCCACACAGGCAACCTCATATTCAAAGCGTTTTATTGGCCCCAGGCCCAATCATCCGCGCCAACCCAAGGTTCTTCAGGGCAAGCTGCAACGAGCTGTGGATAACCTGCGGGTTGTCATGGCTCAAGGCTTCGACCAGCAACTCCTTGGCCTTGCCCATGTTCACCTGGCGCAGCATCCACTTCACCTTCGGCAGGTTGGTGGCGTTCATCGACAAGCTGTCGAAACCCATCGCCATCAGCAGGATCGCCGCTGCCGGGTCACCGGCCATCTCGCCGCAGATACTCACCGGTTTGCCTTCGCCATGGGCGTCGCGCACTACCGTGTTCAGCGCCTGCAACACCGCCGGGTGCAGGTAGTCGTACAGGTCGGCAACCCGCGGGTTGTTGCGGTCCACCGCCAGCAGGTACTGGGTCAGGTCGTTGGAGCCGACCGACAGGAAGTCCACCTGCCGCGCCAGCTCCTTGGTCTGGTACACCGCAGCCGGAATTTCCACCATCACACCCACCGGCGGCATCGGCACGTCAGTGCCCTCGTCGCGCACCTCGCCCCAGGCGCGGTGAATCAGGTGCAGCGCTTCTTCCAGTTCGTGAATGCCGGAAATCATCGGCAGCAGGATGCGCAGGTTGTTCAGGCCCTCGCTGGCCTTGAGCATGGCGCGGGTCTGCACCAGGAAGATTTCCGGGTGGTCGAGGGTGACGCGAATGCCGCGCCAGCCGAGGAACGGGTTGTCTTCCTTGATCGGGAAGTACGACAACGCCTTGTCGCCACCGATATCGAGGGTACGCATGGTCACCGGCAACGGGTGAAACGCCGCCAGTTGCTCCCGGTAAATGGCCAACTGCTCTTTTTCGCTAGGGAAGCGCTGGTTGATCATGAACGGCACTTCGGTACGGTACAGACCAACCCCTTCGGCGCCACGCTGCTGGGCGCGGGCCACGTCGGCGAGCAGGCCGGTGTTGACCCAAAGCGGCATACGGTGGCCGTCCGGGGTAACGCAAGGCAGTTCGCGCAAGGCATCCAGGCCCTGGGCCAGCTGCCGTTCTTCCTCGACCACTTCGCTGTACTGCTTGCGTAGCACTTCGCTGGGGTTGGTGAACACTTCACCCTTGTAACCGTCGACGATCAGCTCGATGCCGTCGACCTTGGAATAGGGCAGATCGACCAAGCCCATCACCGTGGGGATACCCATGGCGCGGGCAAGGATGGCGACATGGGAGTTGCCCGAGCCCAGTACCGACACCAGGCCAACCAGCTTGCCTTCCGGCACTTCGCCGAGCATGGCCGGGGTCAGCTCTTCACTGACCAGGATGGTGTTGTCGGCATACACCAGCGACTGCGAACGGGCTTCCTGCAGGTAGGCCAGCAGGCGCCGGCCCAGGTCCTTTACATCGGATGCACGCTCGCGCAGGTAGTCATCGTCCATCAGCTCGAAGCGGTTGACGTGCTCGCCAACCACTTGGCGCAGCGCGCCCTGGGCCCATTGGCCGGTCTTGATGACCTCGGTCACCTCGCCACCAAGCGCCGCATCTTCAAGCATCATCAGGTACACGTCGAACAGCGCGCGCTCTTCCGGGCGCAGCTGGGTGGCCAGCTTGGCCGACAGCTTGCGCATGTCTTCGCGCACGCCTTCAAGGGCGTTTTCGAACAGTTTCAGTTCAGCGTCGATGTCATCGACAGCCTTGTCCGGCACCACCTCAAGGTCGGCTGGTGGCAGCATCACCACCGCTCGCCCCACGGCAGCACCGGGCGAGCCCGGCACACCGACGAACCGCGCTTCCTGGATGCCCTTGCCCTGACGGCCCAGGCCACGAATGGAACCCGTGGCCTCGGCGTGGGCAATCACCCCGGCAAGCTGGGCGCTCATGGTCACCAGGAAGGCTTCTTCGCCCTCGTCGAACTGGCGGCGCTCCTTCTGCTGGATGACCAGTACCCCGACCACGCGGCGGTGGTGGATGATGGGTGCACCCAGGAAGGAGGCGAATTTTTCTTCGCCGGTTTCGGCAAAGTAGCGGTAACGCGGGTGGTCAGCGGCGTTTTCCAGGTTCAGCGGCTCTTCACGTGTACCAACCAGACCAACCAGGCCTTCATTGGGGGCCATGCTGACCTTGCCGATGGAGCGCTTGTTCAAGCCTTCGGTGGCCATCAGCACGAAGCGGTTGGTTTCCGGGTCGAGCAGGTACACCGAGCAGACCTGGCTGCCCATGGCCTCCTTGACGCGCAAGACAATGATCCCCAACGCCGACTTGAGATCTTTGGCGGAGTTTACTTCCTGGACGATCTTGCGCAGCGTATTGAGCATGGCTCGGGGTCGAACTCCGTCGTCAGTCGCGCGTCAACAGACGCGGTGCTAGCTCTTTCAGGGCGCGTCGGTACACCTCGCGCTTGAATGTCACAACCTGGCCCAGCGGGTACCAATAGCTCACCCAGCGCCAGCCGTCGAATTCCGGCTTGCCGGTCAGGTCCATCCGCACCCGTTGTTCGTTGCTGACCAGGCGCAGCAGGAACCACTTCTGCTTCTGGCCGATGCACAGCGGCTGGCTGTGCGTACGAACCAGGCGCTGGGGTAAACGATAACGCAACCAGCCACGGGTGCAGGCAAGAATTTCCACATCATCGCGTTCAAGGCCAACTTCTTCGTTCAGCTCGCGGTACAGGGCATCTTCCGGCGTCTCGTCAGGGTTGATACCACCCTGGGGAAATTGCCAGGCATCCTGGTTGATCCGTCGAGCCCATAGCACCTGCCCGGCATCATTCGTGAGAATGATCCCGACATTGGGGCGAAAACCATCCGGGTCGATCACGGCAGCAACCTCGCAAACGCATGTCACCGCATTGTTCCACAAAGCTTGCGAGCGCAGCAACGCGCCCGCCAAGCTTATGTGCAGCTGCGTGAAAACTCCGTATTCTGCGGGCCTACCTTGTGGCTGATGCGAGTGACCGCGATGCGCCTGGCTTTATTCGACCTGGACAATACCCTCCTCGGTGGCGACAGCGACCATGCGTGGGGTGACTACCTTTGCGAGCGTGGCATCCTTGACCCGATTGCCTACAAGCAGCGCAATGATGGTTTCTACCAGGAATACCTTAACGGTACCCTGGACCTGCAGGCCTACCTGGCCTTTTCCATGGAAATCCTGGCAGCAACGCCCACGGCCCAGCTCGACGAATGGCACCGCGACTTCATGCGCGACTGCATCGAGCCCATCATCCTGCCTAAAGCGCTGGCCTTGTTGCAGCAGCACCGCGAGGCCGGTGACCAGCTGGTGATCATCACCGCCACCAACCGCTTCGTCACCGCGCCGATTGCCAAACGCCTGGGTGTGCGGGTGTTACTGGCCACTGAGTGCGAAATGCGTGACGGTCGCTATACCGGGCGTAGTACCGATATAGCGTGTTTCCGTGAAGGCAAGGTGACGCGGCTGGAGCGGTGGATGCTGGAGAACGGCTTCGACCTTCAGGACAGCTACTTCTATAGCGACTCGATGAATGATTTGCCGTTGCTGGAGCGGGTGACGCATGCGGTGGCGGTGGACCCGGACCCGAACCTGCGGGCTGAGGCCGAGAAGCGTGGGTGGCCGGTGGTTTCGCTGCGGGATTAAAGTTCCTTGTGCCGGCCCAGGACTATCAGACTGGCTTTGCGCCCATCAACCCGGCAATGGACAGGAAGCACACCCCGCTGAATACCGCCAGCACCAGGGTAAAGCGCAACCCCACCACTTCAGCCTTGCGCAGCCGGTTAAGCCGCACCAGCAGCCACCACAGGGCAAACGCGCCAACGGTATAGATGATGCTGGACGCCAGAACCCAGGTCTGCCCCAGCGGCCAGCCCACCAGGTGCACCAGCCACCAGCCGGTGAACGGCATGCTCACCAGGCACAGGCCCATGACCAGCCAAATGAACACCAGCGGCCTACGCAGCAGCTTGGCGTACGCCTCGGCATCGCCCTGGCGGCGCGCGCGCACGGTCCAGGCCGTCAGGCCCAAGGCGCCCAGCAGCAGAAGCGCAGTGGCGATAATGTGCAGGGTTTTCAGGGTGGTCAGGTGTTCCATGTCTTCACATCCTTGAGCAATAAGCCAAGCTTAGCCGCTCAACCCAGGAACAGCTTGTAGGCCGGGTTCTCGGTCTCGTCCCAGTACGGGTAGCCGATCTTCGCCAGTGCTGCCGGCACCAGGTGGCGCTCGTCCTCCGGCACCTGCAACCCGGCCACTACGCGCCCGTCGGCCGCACCATGATTACGGTAGTGGAACATCGAGATATTCCAGCGCCCACCCAGCTTGTTGAGGAAGTTGAACAACGCCCCTGGCCGCTCGGGGAACTCGAAGCGCAGCACCATTTCATCACTGGCACCCGCCGAATGGCCGCCGACCATGTGACGAATATGCAACTTGGCCAGCTCGTTGTCGGTCAAGTCAGTAACCGGGAAGCCCTGCTCGGTCAGTTGCTGCACCAACGCTGCACGCGGGTCGTTTTCCGGATGGGTCTGCACACCAACGAAGATGTGTGCTTCGTCCGAAGTGTGCTTGCGGTAGTTGAATTCGGTGATCTGGCGCTTGCCAATCGCCTCGCAGAACGCCTTGAAGCTGCCCGGGCGCTCCGGGATGGTCACGGCAATGATCGCCTCGCGCTTCTCGCCCAGCTCGGCACGTTCGGCCACATGACGCAGGCGGTCGAAGTTGACGTTGGCGCCCGAATCGATAGCCACCAGCGTCTGCCCGGTCACGCCATACAGCTCGACGTACTTCTTGATGCCCGCCACACCCAAAGCGCCGGCAGGTTCGGTAATCGAACGGGTATCGTCGTAGATATCCTTGATAGCCGCACAGATTTCGTCGGTACTGACAGTAACCACTTCATCCACATGGTGGCGGCAGATATCGAAGGTGTGCTGGCCGATCTGCGCCACCGCCACGCCATCGGCAAACAGCCCTACCTGCGGCAATACCACGCGTTCACCGGCGGCCATGGCCGCCTGCAGGCAGTTGGAATCATCCGGCTCGACGCCGATGACCTTGATTTCCGGGCGCAGGTACTTCACGTAGGCGGCAATACCGGCGATCAGGCCGCCGCCGCCCACCGGCACGAAAATCGCGTCCAGTTGCCCTGGGTGCTGACGCAGGATTTCCATGGCCACGGTGCCCTGCCCGGCAATGGTGTGCGGGTCATCGTAAGGATGGACGTAGACGAAGCCCTTTTCATCCACCAGTTTCAGCGAATAGGCCAGCGCTTCGGGGAACGAGTCGCCATGCAACACCACCTTGCCCCCGCGCGAACGCACGCCTTCGACCTTGATCTCCGGGGTGGTCTTGGGCATCACGATAGTGGCCTTGATACCCATTTCACGCGCCGCCAGGGCCAGGCCCTGGGCGTGGTTGCCGGCCGAGGCGGTTACCACGCCGCGGGCGAGCTCTTCCGGGCTTAGCTGGGCCAGTTTGTTGTACGCACCGCGGATCTTGAACGAAAACACCGGCTGCAGGTCTTCGCGTTTGAGCAAAATCTGGTTGCCCAGGCGCTTGCTCAGCTGCCCGGCGCTCTGCAACGGGGTTTCGACGGCAACGTCATAGACGCGCGAGGTGAGGATCTTCTTGACGTACTGTTCGAGCATCGGGAAAGCATCACTGGGCCGCGGGACAAGGGCTGGAAGTCTACCCCAGCGCTACGTCGGGCGACCACAGCAAAGCCGTGCGAGCCGTTATACTAGGCAACTTTGAAACCGCCCTGCCCCTTCCGGAGCCCGCATGACCCAGGACCAACTCAAACAGGCCGTCGCCCAGGCCGCTGTCGACTTCATTCTGCCCAAGCTGGATGAAAAGAGCGTTGTCGGCGTCGGTACCGGTTCGACCGCCAACTTCTTCATCGACGCCCTGGCTCAGCACAAGACTGCCTTCGACGGCGCCGTCGCCAGCTCCGAAGCCACGGCCCAGCGCCTGAAGGGGCATGGCATCCCGGTCTACGAGCTGAACAGCGTCAGCGAACTGGAGTTCTACGTGGACGGCGCCGACGAGAGCGACGCGCACCTGAACCTGATCAAGGGCGGCGGCGCAGCCCTGACCCGCGAGAAGATTGTCGCGGCCGTGGCCAAGACCTTCATCTGCATCGCCGACGCCAGCAAGCTGGTACCGGTGCTGGGCGCCTTCCCGCTGCCGGTCGAAGTGATCCCGATGGCCCGCAGCCACGTGGCACGCCAGTTGGTCAAGCTGGGCGGCGACCCGGTGTACCGCGAGGGCGTGCTCACCGACAACGGCAACGTGATCCTCGATGTCTACAACCTGCAGATCACCAACCCGGTGGAGCTGGAAGCGCAGATCAACGCCATCGTTGGTGTGGTAACCAACGGCCTGTTCGCGGCGCGGCCGGCCGACCTGCTGCTGCTGGGTACCGCTGAAGGCGTGAAAACCCTGAAGGCCGAGTAACCTTCTTCGCGGGTAAAACCGCTCCCACAGGTACTGCGTTGGCCTCAAGGCCTGTGATCCCTATGGGAGCGGGTTCACCCGCGAATAAGCCCTGACAGGCAATCAATCTGCCGGCTGTTTGAACACATAAAACAGATTCGGCTCACTGACCAGGTAGATGGTGCCCGCGTCATCCATCGCAATCCCCTCCGCCTGCGGCACCGTCGCCTGCAACCCCTGGAAGCCCTTGCGCAGCGACAAGGTACTCAGTGGCCTGCCCTCGACATCCAGCTCCAGCACCAGCCGCGACTCGTCCGACAGCGCCAGCAGATGCCCGCTGCGCTCATCGAACTGCAAACTCGACAGATCCCGCACAAACAACCGTGAATCACGCTTGCGGTCCTGCACCACATGCACGGCATAGGGCTTCTCCGGGTTGTCATGCGGGAAGCCATGCACCTCGTAGATCAGCATCGGGTCACGCTCCTTGGCCACGAACAGGCGCTTGCCTGCCGAGTCGTAGGCCAGCCCCTCGAAACCCTTGTTGCCGTTCAGGCCAATGCCAAGGCTGAGCTGCTCGGCGTCTCCGGCATCAAGGAACATCGTGTCGTCTTCCAGCCGTACACGAATCAACCGCTGCTGACGCTCGTCGGTAATCACATAGCTGTTGGGCCCCACGTACTCTACAGCCTCCGGGTCACCAAAGCCGGTCAGCGGCACCCGGCGCAGGATTCGGCCATCCAGCGACAGTTCGATCAGCTCCGAACGGGCGTTGGTGACGGTGAACAGGGTTTTGCGGTCTGGGTCGTAGGTCAACGCCGAGATGTCATCGTCCAGCCCTTCGACCACCTTCGCCTCCACCACCACCCGGTAGCGGTCCAGGCCAATGCTCTGCTCGGCAGGCTGCCACCATGTTTTAAGGTTGAACCAGCCACGCTCGAACAGGCGAAGCTCCTGCCCGGCCCAGCCAAGCAGGGCCAGGCCAACAACGGCAACAACGAGGGGGAAGCGAACAAAACGGCGCATGGAAGCAGACTCGACACAAGGATGGCGAATCTAACCATTAACGGCTGAAGCAAAGCTTAATGCCAGCGTCAGGGAAAGCTGATGCTGCTGTCAGTTCTTCCTGAAGCGATAGAACAGCGCCGGCTCACTGACCATGTACAGGTTGCCTTTGTCGTCCATGGCCACACCTTCAGCACGCGGGATGGTGCGGCCAAGGCCGTTGAAGCCACCCAGCAAGGTCATGAAGCTGACCTGCTGGCCCTGCTCGTCCAGCTCCAGCAGCATGTTGGAATCGGCCGACAACACCAGCAGGTGCCCTGTGCGTGGATCTACGCCCAGCGCCGAGAGATTGCGCAGGTCCAGTTCATCGCTGGGCAGCGGCTGCTTCTCTCCCTTGAGCGGGCTGCGGCCATCAGTGTTCCAGGTGTACAACCTCGGCGGGCGCTCCTCGCCGATGACCAGGCGCTGGCGCAATGGGTCCCACGCCACCGCTTCGAAGCCCTTGTTGCTTTTCACCGACGGGCCCAGGTCGTAGCTCTTGAAGTCACCGTGGTTGAGCGAAGTGGTTTGTGCATCCACTTTGACCAGGGTGAGGTCGTGCAGGCGCTCGTCGGTGATTGCAAGGAAGCCGTCCTCCAGCACCGCAACGCCCTCCGGGTTGTTCCAGCCGTTAAGCGGGATCTTGCGCAGCACGTCGCCATCCAGGCTCAATTCGACCAGAATCGGGTTCTTGCCCATGACCGCGAACAGGGTGCGGGTACGCGGGTTGAAGGCCACATCCGAGGCTTCGTCATCGTCCATGCCCGGCAGGGGTTTGGCATCGATGTCCACCTGGTAGTCCGGCAACCACACGCTTTCGCTGCGTTCGGCGGTGCTTTCAAAGCTTTCCTTCACCCACAACGCACCACGGTCATCCCAGTGCATGGCCACCGACACGCCATAGGCAATCACCGCCGCCACAGCCAGGCCGAAGGGCCAGCGCAGGAAGAAACGACGCTTGGGGGTTGCCGGGGCGCTGGAGGGTGATGGCATGCAGGCGGAGTCCTGAGGAAATGGGCGTAGGTTCGCGCATTATCCTGATCGGGTGTGAAAAAACGGTAAACAGGACTGGCCTCTTCGCGGGTAAACCCGCTCCCACAGGTGCTGCACAGCAATCACGGCCAGTGCAATCCCTGTGGGAGCGGGTTCACCCGCGAAGAAGGCGATGCGGTTTCGGCTCAGAGCACCCGGCTTTCGAAGCGGCTTACACCCGGCAGTTCCAGCACCAGCTCATCACCCACATTGAATGGCCCTACGCCCGCCGGGGTGCCGGTGAGGATCACATCCCCCGCCTGCAGCGCAAAATGCGCCGCCATGTACTGGATCATCGGCACAATCGGGTTAAGCATCATCGCGCTGTTGCCGTCCTGGCGCACTTCGCCGTTGACGGTCAGGCGCACCGGGATGTCGGTGACATCCTCGAAGCTGCCGGCCGAGACGAATGGCGGCAGAACGCAGGCGCCGTCAAAGCTCTTGGCCAGTTCCCAAGGCAGGCCCTTCTCTTTCAGCTTGGCCTGCACGTCGCGCAAGGTCAGGTCCAGCGCCGGGGCGTAGCCGGAAATGGCGTCCAGCACCTCTTCTTCGGTCGGATGGGTCGACAGCGGCTTGCCCAGCAGCACGGCAATTTCCGCCTCATAGTGCACCGAGCCACGCTCGGTCGGGATCTTGAAGCCGCCATCGGCCGGCACCACGCAACTGCCCGGTTTTATGAACAGCAGCGGCTCGGTGGGAATCGGGTTGTCCAGTTCCTTGGCATGCTCGGCATAGTTACGGCCGATGCACACCACCTTGCCCAACGGGAAGTGAATGCGTGTGCCGTCTACGTACTGGTGCTGGTAACTCATGGCCGACTCCTCTGGATACTGCTTTTTATTCAGGTGAAAAGATCTTACCCGGATTCATGATGCCGTTAGGGTCGAACACGGCCTTTATTGCCTTCATGCAGGCGATTTCTTCGGGCGAGCGGCTGTAGCCCAAGTAGTCGCGCTTGGTCATGCCCACGCCGTGCTCGGCCGAGATCGAGCCGTTGTAGCGTTTGACGATGTCGAACACCCATTTGTTGACCTTGGCACAGGAGGCAAAGAAGTCATCCTTGCTCATGTGCTCGGGCTTGAGGATGTTCAGGTGCAGGTTGCCGTCGCCGATATGGCCGTACCACACCACTTCGTAATCGGGGTAGTGCTCTGCGACGATGGCGTCGATATCGCGTAAAAACGCCGGCACTTTCGACACAGTGACGGAAATGTCGTTCTTGTACGGCGTCCAGTGCGAGATGGTTTCCGACAGGTACTCGCGCAGCTTCCACAGGTTTTTCAGCTGCGTATCGCTCTGGCTCATCACCCCGTCCAGCACCCAGCCTTGCTCGACGCAGTGCTCGAAGGTTGCCAAGGCCTCATTAGCCACTTCCTCGGTGCTGGCCTCGAACTCCAGCAGCGCATAGAACGGGCAGTCGGTTGCGAACGGCGCCGGTACGTCGCCACGCGCCAGGATTTTAGCCAGGCCCTTGTCAGAGAAAAACTCGAAGGCGGTCAGGTCCAGCTTGCCCTGGAAGGCATGCAGCACCGGCATGATCGAGTCGAAATCCGGCGTGCCCAGCACCATCGCCGTGAGGTTGCGCGGTGCCCGGTCCAGGCGCATGGTGGCCTCGACCACGAAGCCCAGCGTACCCTCAGCACCGATGAACAGCTGGCGCAGGTCGTAGCCCGTGGCGTTCTTGACCAGGTCTTTGTTCAGCTCCAGCAACTCGCCCTTGCCGGTGACCACCTTCAGCCCGGCCACCCAGTTGCGGGTCATGCCGTAGCGGATCACCTTGATCCCGCCGGCATTGGTGCCGATGTTGCCGCCAATCTGGCTGGAGCCGCTGGATGCAAAGTCCACCGGGTAATACAGGCCCTGCTCTTCGGCGTAGGCCTGCAACTGCCGAGTGATCACACCCGGCTGGCAGGCCACGGTGCGGTCGAAGGCATTGAAGCCGAGAATCTGGTTCATGTAATCGAAGGAAACGACGACCTCACCATTGGCTGCCACGGCGCCAGCAGAAAGCCCGGTGCGCCCGCCAGACGGTACCAGCGCCACCTTGTGCGCATTGGCCCAACGTACAATGGCCTGTACCTGTTCAACAGTCTTTGGGAAAACGATGGCGCTGGGCGCCGGCGGGTAATGCTTGGTCCAGTCCTTGCCATAGGCCTCAAGGGAAGCCGCGTCGGTCAGGACCTTGCCAGGGTCGACAAGGGTCATCAGTTCATCAATAACAGCGGGGTGGGTCATCGCTGGAACTCTCGACTTATTCATAGTCACCCTGAGCACTCTTCACCTGTCGGGATAAGCTCAGATTGTGTCGCGTATGCTAGCATAGCCCTCCCGCTGTTCATGCTAAGGCTGCCCTCGCGCCTGGCATCACCCCTCGCCATTTTTTCTCCGGGATACAGGTTTACGCAGATGAGCAAGACTTCTCTCGACAAGAGCAAGATCCGGTTCCTTCTTCTTGAAGGTGTGCACCAGAACGCGGTCGATACCCTCAAGGCCGCCGGCTACACCAACATCGAATACCTCACTGGTTCGTTGCCGGAAGCCGAGCTGAAGGAAAAGATCGCCGACGCGCACTTCATCGGCATCCGTTCGCGCACCCAGCTTACCGAAGAGATCTTCGACTGCGCCAAGAAACTGGTCGCTGTTGGCTGCTTCTGCATCGGCACCAACCAGGTTGACCTGGAAGCTGCTCGCGAGCGCGGTATCGCCGTGTTCAACGCGCCATACTCCAACACCCGCTCGGTCGCCGAGCTGGTACTGGCCGAAGCCATCCTGCTGCTGCGCGGCATCCCTGAGAAGAACGCTTCCTGCCACCGTGGCGGCTGGATCAAGAGCGCGGCCAACTCGTTCGAAATCCGCGGCAAGAAACTGGGCATCGTCGGCTACGGCTCGATCGGCACTCAGCTGTCGGTCCTGGCCGAGAACCTGGGCATGCAGGTGTACTTCTTCGACCCGCTGACCAAGCTGCCACTGGGCAACGCCGTGCAGGTCACCAGCCTGAACGAGCTGCTGGGCCTGGCCGACATCGTCTCGCTGCACGTACCTGAGCTGCCATCCACCCAGTGGATGATCGGCGAGAAGGAAATCCGCACGATGAAGAAGGGCGCGATCCTGATCAACGCCGCCCGTGGCACCGTGGTCGAGCTGGACCACCTGGCCGCCGCCATCAAGGACAAGCACCTGATCGGCGCCGCCATCGACGTATTCCCGGTCGAGCCGCGTTCCAACGACGAAGAGTTCGAAAGCCCGCTGCGTGGCCTGGACAACGTGATCCTGACCCCGCACATCGGTGGTTCCACCGCCGAAGCCCAGGCCAACATCGGCCTGGAAGTGGCCGAGAAGCTGGTCAAGTACAGCGACAACGGTACCTCGGTATCCTCGGTCAACTTCCCGGAAGTGGCCCTGCCGGCGCACCCAGGCAAACACCGCTTGCTGCACATCCACGAAAACATCCCGGGCGTGCTCAGCGAGATCAACAAAGTGTTCGCCGAGAACGGTATCAACATCTCCGGTCAGTTCCTGCAGACCAACGAGAAAGTCGGCTACGTGGTCATCGACGTTGACGCCGAGTATTCGGACCTGGCGCAAGAAAAACTGCAGCAGGTCAAGGGCACCATCCGTTCCCGCGTCCTGTTCTAAGTTTGCTTGCTGCATGAAAAAGGGAGGCCTTGGTGGCCTCCCTTTTTTATTTCACTTCAACCGTGATCTTCTTCGATTCCACGCTTGGCTTGAACGGCACGTGATACTGGTCGCCCAGGATCAGTTGCAGGGTGTGCTTGCCCGGGGTCAGGGTGATGCTGGTTTCGGTCTGCGCCTTGCCGAAGTGCAGCACTTGCGGGCCCGCCGGCAGAGCGATACCGGCCTCTGGCATCAGGCTGGTTGGCAGCGGCATGTCAGCCACTGGCTCTTTGTCCACATCCACCAGCAGATGGTGGTGCCCGGTGTGCGGGGTCTGGTCACCGGCAGGCTTGAGCGCCATGCCCTCGATGCCGAACTTGACGGTGAAGGTCTTGTCGACCGTTGCACCATCGGCGGGGGAAACGATGAAGACCTTGGCCTCCTTGGGCGGCTCCTGGCTCTTCAGGGCATCTGCGGCACTGGCGAACACCGACGCTCCCATCAGCAGACCGGCAACGGCAGCACGCGAAAATAGGCTGTTCATTCACTTCTCCTGTGATTCACTTATTGACCGCGGCCTGTAATCCAACAGCGGCGGTAGTTCACCTTAGTTGAAATATGCGCCAAGGTGTTCACATTGCCTGACAGAAATATTTCAGTCAGGGTAAAACAATGCCGGGGCTTCAAGGTCATAGGCTGCGCTCGATCATGGCGAGGAAGAAAGCCGTGGCGAAAGTTACTCATCTGCTAAAAGAAAAGGGGCATCCATGCGTTCGACCATAGGGGTACTGCTGGCAGTACTGATCAGTCCATTGGCTCAGGCAGAGCTGATCGACGAAATCGCCGACCGGGGCGAACTGCGCATTGCCGTGCAGGCTGACAACTCACCGTATGCCTTCAAACAGGACGACCACCTGACCGGTTTCGACATCGAGTTTGGCCAGGACCTGGCCCGGGAGCTGGACCTGCGCGCCGAGTTCGTAGAAGCCCCGGCCGCCGAAGTGCTGCCCGGCGTCGAGAGTGGCAAATATGACATCGCACTCACGCCATCAGCTGATGCGCCCAAGGATGACGGCCCACTCGATGTGAGCCTGCCGTTTGGCGAGAAGAAGCTGGTGATCCCGTTCCAGAAGGACAACCCGGCGTTCGAAAGCGCGGTGAACAATGCACTGCAACGGCTGAAAGACAGTGGCCGCACTGCCGAGCTTGAGCAGAAGTGGTTCAAGGGTGTGCAGGAGACTGCGGCCGGGCAGTAGGTTTTATGTTGCCTGTACCGGCCTATTCGCGGGCAAGCCCGCTCCTACAATCAACCGCGCAAGCCGCGAATACGCGCCCTGTTGTAGGAGCGGGCTTGCCCGCGAAAAGGCCGGTACAGGCTTAAACAGAAAGCCCAGCCAGCACAACCTGCGCGTCTGCCAGCTCCAGCTCACTGAATACCTGCACCCCCGCCCGCCGCAACAGCGCCGTAGTAACCCCTTCCCCCGCCACCTTCACGCCACTGAACGTGCCGTCATAGGTCAACCGGTTGCCGCAAGAAGGGCTGCCAGACTTCAGCACCGCCACGCCAATACCATGCCGGTGCACCAGCTCCAGCGCCAACTGCGCCCCGGCCAGAAATTCGGCACTGACATCCTCGCCCGTCACTGTCAGCACCTGAACGCCACCATCAAGCACTTCGCCGCCCTGCCCGCCCGGGATCTCCGCTGGCGGGCGCGGGGTCGGCAAACCTCCGGCTACTTCCGGGCACAACGGCACCACACGCCCTTCGGCCTGCCACAGTTGCAACAGGTCCGGGTGGCCACTGGCCCTGCCGTCATAGCGCACTGGCTGCCCCAGCAGGCAGGCGCTGACCAGTACCTTGGGCAAGTCAGAACGGGTCATTGCCACGCCGCCTGAACCAGCCCGTCAACGACAAACGCTCGCGGCCCGCCGGCAGCACTTCATGGGGCACCTCGCCCGACAGGAACACCACCAGGCAACCCGCCACCGGCTCGACATCATGTTCGACACCCTCTGCCAGGAACATGCGCAACTGCCCACCATCCCGCGGTTGCCAGCCTTCATTCAGATAAAGCACAGCCGAAATCATGCGCCGGTCATCGTCACGAAAGCGGTCCAGATGCCGGCGATAGAACGCCCCGGGCGGGTAAAGGGCAAAGTGGCATTCGAAGTCTTCCAGGCCGAGGAACAAGCCCTGGTTGATGCTTTGCCGCAACTGGTCCATGGCCGCCAGGTATTGGTCGCAGGCCTCGGCCTGGCCAGGGTCGATCCACTGGATCTGGTCGCCGCGAATGGCCTCGCGGACTTCCTGGGCATCGCCCCGCCCAACACCCGCGGGGTTCAGTTCGCCTTCGGCATCACGGCGCCGGCACTCGGCCGCCAGCGCACGCACCAGGTCGGCAGGCAAAAAGAGCGCCTGCTGGGACCAGCCATGGGTGGCCAGATCGTCGACGACGGCCGCAAGCATAGGGTGTTCAGGGGAAGTGTGCATGGCGCGCATCATATCCATTCGCCCTGTCGGCGCACAGCGCCACTTGGCTGAGAAACATGCGGATATCTCGACAAACCGGCGCCGGGCCAAGGACAATAGCCACCTGCCGACAGGAGTCCTGAATGCGCCGTCTGTTTTCCCTGATTCTGCTGATGATCTGCACCACACCTGTCTGGGCAGACAACCTGGATCAACTGTACAAGGCCGCCGGCTGGCCCGACCAGCGCGCCCACTTCAACGATGCCCTGACCGCCGCCCAGGAGCGCTACCGCAACAGTTTGCCACCCGCCGTGTACCAGGCGCTGGTGAACAACAGCAACCAGCGCTTCCAGGCCCAGGCGGTGGACCGTCGCGCCCAGGCAAAACTGCGCGCCAGCCTGGCCAACCCGTCGCCGGCCCTGGCGTTCTTCCAGTCGCCGTTGGGGCGCAAGGTGGTAGCAGCCGAGCTCAAGGCCACACGCAAGGACGAACTGGCCAAAAATGCCAAAGGCCTGCCCAAGATCCAGGCCAGCGACGATCGCCTGCTGATCATCGGCCACCTGGCCCAGGCCCTGCCAGCACGCGAAGCCGGCGCCGAAGTCAGCCTGGCCATCGCAGGCGTGGCAGCCGACAGCCTCAGCTCGATGATCCCCGGCCTGTTCGGCGGCGGCCAGGCCCAGGGCCTGCTCGATGGCCAGCGCCAGCGGCTGATGGGGCAGATTGGCGAAGACCTCGACAACACCCTGCTTTACGTCTATCGCGACCTGTCCGATGCCGAACTGGAAGCGTTCGCCACCTTTGCCGAGTCGCCCGACGGCAAGGCCTACTACCAGGCTGCCCTGGCCGCTGTGCGTGCCGGCCTGGCGGTGGGCCAGAGCAGCAACGACCTGAAGTGATCAGCCCAGCCGCTGGTCGATGAAGTCGAAGTAGCGCTGGCGAATGCCTGGCAGCTCGTTGGCCAGGTGGTGACGGGCTTCGGGCAGCATCAGGATCTGTGGTTCGGCGAACTTCGCCTTGAGCACTTCAAGGTTGTACGGCCAATCCACCGTACCATCGGCCTCCCCTTGCACGATCAATGGCTGCCGCGTACTGCGTGGCGCGGCCTCGATGCGCTTGACCCAGGCGATCAGTGCGCCCACCCAGGCAGTTGGCAAGCGACGTGGTTGCAGCGGGTCAGCCTGCAAAAACGGCAGGAACGCCGGGTCATTGGTGTTCTCGCTGAAGCGCCGTTCGATGCCGTTCACAAAGTGCCGCAGCACGCGATAACTCAACTTCGACCAGCGCCAGGAACAGGGCCGTACCAGCGGTGCAAGCAGAATGACCTGGCCATCGACGGGGCTGCGCGCGCCCTGGTGCAGCAGGTGGTCCACGGCAATCGCACCGCCGGTGCTCTGCCCGCACAGGTGCCACGGGCGCGGCAACTGCAGCGCGCGCGCCTGTTCGAACAAGGCCTCCAGCACCTGCTGATACACCGCGAAGTCACTGATGCTGGCCCGTTCGCCGCTGGACAGGCCGTGGCCTGGCAGGTCGCAGCTGATGACGGCGAAACCCTGCTTGAGCGCCCATTCGATCACGTGCCGATACAGGCCCATGTGGTCGTAATAGCCATGCAGCAGGAACAACGTCGCGCCTGGCTGCTCGGGTAGCCAGGCCTGCCCGACCAGTTCGTACCCCGCTGCCTGAAAACGACCCAGCCAGCTGTATGCCGAAAGGTTCAGGCCATAGAAGCGCTGGTAATCCTGCGCCTCGGCCGTTAACGGCTGGCGAGCGGTCAACGGCGCCAGGCGGGTGCGCAGGTAGTCGGGGTGAACGGCAGCAGGCATCGAGTACATCCACAGCGAAGCAAGTGTTGATCTGGGATATTCAGCTCTGGCCCGCGCCATGGCAAGCTTGCTCACCATCGAACATCAACCACCGATCCCCAGTAGGAGCGGCCTTGTGTCGCGATGGGGTGCGAAGCGACCCCAGGATTTGCGCACCACGCCAAGATTGCCCGGGCCGCTGTACGGCCCAATCGCGACACAAGGCCGCTGCTACTGGGAGCCACGGAACCGTCATGAAGACTCGGATCATCAAACCACTGTGCATGGCTCTCGCCCTCATGGTCGGCACCATCATCCTCTGGCAGGCCTACTCCACCTTCCAGGCCCGCTACCTGCGCCCGTTCGACAACCAGGCCACGCTGTTCGACGGCAGCCAACTGCAGCTACCTGCCGAACTGGCCGGCCCCGGCCCGATCCGAGTGGTGCACTTGTGGGACCCAGCCTGCCCGTGCAACGTCGGCAACCAACAACACCTTGGCGACTTGGTCAGCCAGTTCGCCGACCAGGGCGTGAGCTTCCACGTACTGCAAAAGCCCGGAAGCCACGGCCAACTGCCAGCCAATCTCAGCGCCCTCGAACCGCTGGCCAGCCTACCCGGCAGCGAACACCTACCCGCCTCACCCGCCGTGGCCATCTGGGACCGGCAAGGCCACCTCGCCTATTTCGGCCCATACAGCGAAGGCGCGGTGTGCAATGCCAGCAACAGTTTCATCGAACCCATCCTCAAGGCTTTGCTCGACGGCCGTCAGGTGACCGCGTCCAACACTCTGGCGGTGGGCTGCTACTGCCCCTGGGCAGGCTGACGCACCCGCGCCGGGTTGCCTACCACCGTTGCGCCAGCCGGCACATCACGGGTGACCACACTGCCCGCGCCCACCACGGCATTGTCGCCAATGGTCACCCCCGGCAGGATGATCGCCGCACCGCCGATCCACACGTTGTTGCCGATGGTCACTGGCCGCCCGCTCTCCAGCCCGCTGCGCCGCAGGTCAGGGTCGATCGGGTGGTCGGCGGTGTAGATCTGCACGCTGGGGCCAATCTGGCAGTCGTCACCGATACGCACCGGCACCACGTCGAGGACCACGCAGTTGAAATTCATGAAGGTATTGCGGCCGACGCTGATGTTGTAGCCATAGTCGCAAAAGAACGGTGGGCGGATCACCGTACCTTCACCCACCTGACCAAAATGCTCGAGCAACAGCCCATGGCGTGCCTCATTGAGCAGTTCAACGCTGCTGTTGTAGCGATGCATCCAGTGCTTGTTGGCGATCTGTTCGGCCTGCAGTTCGGGGCAGCCAGCATGGTAGAGCTGGCCTGCCAGCATCTTCTGTTTTTCGCTGAGTGACATGGAATCTCCTTCCCGGGGCTATGCTCTGTTCGCGAATCCGCCGATGATCGGACCACATTTTCCGCTTGAACGCACAAGGAGCTTGCATGAAGCGCAGCCTGACCCTGCTGGCCGTGGTGGTTGCCGTGGCCGCCGGCGCTGGTTACTGGTACATACAGGGCAAGCTGCCGCAACGCACTGGCGAGGTGACCATCAGCGGCCTGCAAGCGCCCGTCAGCGTGCGCTACGACGCCCGCGGCGTGCCGCACCTGCAGGCGCAGAGCGAGCCCGACCTGTACCGCGCCCTGGGCTACGTGCATGCCCAGGACCGGCTGTTCCAGATGGAAATCATGCGCCGCCTGGCGCGCGGCGAGCTGGCCGAGGTGCTGGGCGACAAACTGCTGCCCACCGATACCCTGTTCCGCAGCCTGCGCATTCGCGAGCAGGCCGCGCTGATGGCCACGCGCGAAGACCCACAGTCGCCGGCCAGGCAGGCCCTGCAAGCCTACCTGGACGGGGTCAACAGCTGGCAGGCCAGCCACCCCAAGCCCATGGAGTTCGACCTGCTCGGCATCACCCCGCGCCCGTTCACCGCCGAAGACACCCTGAGCATCGCCGGCTACCTGGCCTACAGTTTTGCCGCCGCATTCCGCACCGAGCCCGCGCTGACCTACATCCGCGATCAGCTTGGCCCTGACTATCTGAAGGTGTTCGACCTGGGCTGGCAACCCGAAGGCGCGCTAGGCACACCACTGGCCGCTTCCGACTGGAAAAGCCTGGAAGCACTCGCCCGCCTTAGCCACGACGCACTGGGCGATGCCGGTATCCCGCAGTTCGAAGGCAGCAACGCCTGGGCGGTCGCGGGCAGCCGCACCCGCAGTGGCAAGCCGTTGCTGGCCGGCGACCCACACATCAGCTTTGCCGTGCCGGCAGTGTGGTACGAAGCCGAACTGTCGTCGCCAGGCTTCAACCTGTATGGCTACTTCCAGGCGCTGAACCCGTTTGCCCTGCTCGGCCACAACCGCGAGTTCGGCTGGAGCCTGACCATGTTCCAGAACGACGATGTCGACCTGATCGCCGAACGCACCAACCCGGCCGACGCCAACCAAGTCATGATCGATGGCGAATGGCAGGCACTGGAAAAGACCGAGCAGCAGATAGCAGTCAAAGGCGAAGCACCGGTTACCCTCAGCCTGCGGCGTTCACCACACGGCCCGATCATCAACGACGTGCTGGGCGCCACCGCCGGGCCCACGCCAATTGCCATGTGGTGGGCGTTCCTGGAAACCGAAAACCCGATCCTCGACGGTTTCTACCAGCTCAACCGCGCCGATACCTTGGGCAAGATGCGCGAGGCTACCGCCAAGGTCCATGCACCAGGCCTGAACTTTGTCTGGGCCAATGCCCGTGGTGATATCGGCTGGTGGGCGGCGGCGAAGCTGCCAATCCGCCCCGACGGGGTCAACCCCGCGTTCATCCTCGACGGTGCCAGCGCCCAGGCCGACAAGCTCGGGTTCTACCCCTTCAGTGTCAACCCGCAGCAAGAAAACCCGGCGCGCGGCTATATCGTTTCGGCCAACTACCAACCGCCAGCGGCGGTGCCGGTGCCGGGTTACTACAACCTGCCCGACCGCGGCCGCCAGCTAGACCGCCACCTGGCCAACCCCGAAGCCAAATGGGATATCCACAACAGCCAGGTCCTGCAGCTGGACACCGCCAGCGACTACGGCCCGCGCACCCTGGCGCCGCTGCTGGCAACGCTGCGCGCGGTAGCCGAAGGCGACGAAGAAAAGGAGCTGGTCGAACAACTGGCGGCGTGGGCTGGCGACTACCCGCTGGACTCGACCAGTGCCACGCTGTTCAACCAGTTCCTCTACGAACTGGCGTTCGCGGCCCTGCATGACGAACTGGGCGACACCTGGTTCCCGGTACTGATCAGCACCCGCGCCATCGACGCCGCATTGCCGCGCCTGGCGGCGGATGCCGACTCACCGTGGTGGAGTACACGCGGAGGCAACCTGCATACCGACCGAACCGCCATCGTGCGCCAGGCCTGGCAGCACAGCTTGAAGCACCTGCGTGAAACGCTTGGCAGCGACCCGGCGAGCTGGCAATGGGGCAAGGCGCATACCCTGACCCACAACCACCCGCTGGGGGTGAAAAAGCCGCTGAATCTGCTGTTCAACGTCGGGCCGTTCGCCGCGCCCGGGACTCACGAAGTGCCGAACAATCTTTCGGCGAAGATCGGCCCGGCACCATGGCCGGTGACCTATGGGCCATCAACACGGCGTCTGATCGACTTTGCCGACGCCGGGCAGGCACTGACCGCCAATCCGGTTGGGCAGAGTGGCGTGCCGTTTGACAGGCATTATGCGGACCAGGCCGAGGGGTACGTGCAGGGGCAGTACCAAAAGGCGCAGATGGGGGTGATTCCGGCACAGAGTACCTTGCGGTTGGTGCCTGAAGGATGACCAAACAGGCAGCTTACAGAGCGCCATGTAGGAGCGGGTTCACCCGCGAAGAAAGCGATGCGGTGTATGGCACCGGCTTTGCCGGTGTTCGCGGGTAAACCCGCTCCCACAGGAACTGCGCATGCCTTGAGGTAAGCACCCGACCTGTGGGCGGGTCACCCGCGAAGATGCCGGCACAAGCAGCAAAAGACAGTTGCTACCACAGGTAAACGTTCACACACAATGAAAACGCCGACACAGGGGTGTCGGCGTTGGCTCATGCAGGGTAACGCAAGCGCATCAGAATGCCGGCAGTACCGCACCCTGATACTTCTTGGCGATGAACTCCTTCACTTCCGGGCTGGTCAGCGCCTTGGCCAGTTTCTGGATGGCGTCGCTGTCCTTGTTGTCCGGGCGGGCAACCAGGAAGTTCACGTACGGAGAGTCGGCACCCTCGATCACCAGCGCATCCTTGGCCGGGTTCAGGCCGGCTTCCAGGGCGTAGTTGGTGTTGATCATGTCCAGGTCGACCTGGTCCAGCACACGCGGCAACATGGCCGACTCAAGCTCGCGGAACTTCAGCTTCTTCGGGTTCTCGGCAATGTCCTTGGGAGTAGCAAGGGCGTTTTTCGGGTCTTTCAGGGTGATCAGGCCAGCCTTCTGCAGCAGGATCAGTGCACGGCCGCTGTTACTGCCTTCGTTAGGGATGGCAACAGTGGCGCCTTCCTTCAGCTCGGACAGGTTCTTGATTTTCTTCGAGTAGCCACCGAAGGGTTCAACGTGCACGCCAATCACGGTTTCCAGGTGGGTGCCCTTGCCTTCGTTGAAGCTTTTCAGGTACGGCAAGGTCTGGAAGTAGTTGGCATCCAGGCGCTTCTGGTCCACCTGCACGTTCGGCTGCACGTAGTCGGTGAAGACCTTGATCTGCAGGTCCACGCCTTCCTTGGCCAGGGTTGGCTTGATCAGCTCAAGGATTTCGGCGTGCGGTACCGGGGTAGCGGCAACCACCAGTTTCTCGGCAGCGGCGGCCAGGCCGGAGAACGACAGGGCAGCGGCCAGGGCAGTGGTCAGCAGGGTCTTCTTCATGGTGGTCCTTGTTCTGAATCTGGGCCATCGGCGATGGCGAATCGGGTGCCCAACCGGTTCACCAGTGGGCGTGAGGCGGACAATACCTAGATTTTTTATTCCGTAACAATATCTTTTACTTAGCTGCTTATTCCAAAAATAGACTGCTACCCGTCACTTTGCTTATGAGTAATGTCTAGCGCGCGGGGTTTGGCAGGTCGAGATCTTCCGGCTGGATCTCTTCGCCGTCATTCACCAGCAAGGCAAAGTGGATAACGTTCTCCAGTTCGCGGGTATTGCCAGGCCAAGGGTGCGCTTCCAGCACCTGCTGCGCGGCTTCGCTTACCAGTGGCACAGGCCGTTGCAGGCGCACGCTGTAGATGCCCACGAAGTACTCGGCCAGTGGCAGGATATCGCCCGGCCTTTCGCGCAATGGCGGCAGCTCCAGCGCACCTTCGCGCAAGTACTGGTAAAGGCGCTCGTTGAAGCGCCCCGCACGTACCACCCGCGCCAGGTCGATACTGCTAGCGGCGACCAGGCGCACATCCACCGGTTGCGGCTGTTGCGCGCCCACGCGGGTGACCTCACGGTTTTCCAGGGCCGCCAGCAGCTTGCCCTGGATGGCCAGCGGCAAGTCGGCGATCTCGTCCAGGTACAGCGTGCCGCCGTTGGCCGAGCCGAACCAGCCAGCGCGGCTGCTGGCGGTACCGCCATGGCTGCCGGCGCTGTAGCCGAACAACTCGGCATCGGCGTAAGTGGGGCTTATGGCCGCACAGTTGACCGACACGAATAGCCCGCCACGGTCGCTGGCGCGGTGTATCTGCCGCGCCAGCAGCTCCTTGCCGGTGCCGGTCTCGCCACGGATCAGCACCGGCAAGGGTTGCGGCGCCAGGCGCTCAAGCGCTTCGCGCAGTTGCTGCGAGCGCGGGTCGATGAACACCAGCGCCTTGGCGCGGATACTCAGCGGGCTCTTGTCCAGCTCGGGAAAGGTCAGCAGCGGCTGGCCAAACGGGTTTTGAAAAGTCATGACAAACTCCCGCCCCAGGCCTGTAGAGGCCGGGCGTCAGGCAAACGGTAAACAGTAAGGGGATCAGGCGCGGCGCAGTGCACGCTGCTCCACCCGGCTCTGCAAGCGGTACAAGTAGGCGAAGCCTTGCTCCCAACGCTCATGGCCGGACTTGACGTTGATGTGCCCGGCGTTGCTCAGCAGCCCTGCCTCGGCGCCCCAGGCCTGGGCCAGGTACAGCGCCCGTGGCACGCTTACGGCCGGGTCGTTGTCCGAGCTGACAACCTGGCTCGGGAACGGCAGTGCTGTGCTCGGAATCGGTGCAAAGTTGCGCAAGGCCGGGGCGCAGGTTGGCCGCTCGACATCGGCAGGCGCCACCAGCAATGCACCCCGCACCCGCCGCAGCAATGCCGGGCTGGCCTGCGCTGCCCAATGGGCGACGGTCACGCACCCCAGGCTGTGGGCAATCAGGATCACCGGCGAGCGCTCGGCGGCAATCGCCTGCTCCAGCGCCTGCACCCAGTCCTGCCGTTGCGGGGTCAGCCAGTCGTGCTGCTCGACCCTCGCACTGTTGGGCAGGGTACGCTGCCAGTGACTTTGCCAATGATTGTCTGGCGATCCTTGCCAGCCCGGCACAATCAGGTAGCGAATCGACTCATTGCGCATGGGGACGCCTCCAGTAAGTTTGCGTGCTTGGAGACAAGTATAGGGAGGCAGTTATATTCGTAAAGGAATAAGAAGCTATTTATTAATAACCAAAATACGGATGCCTTGTGCGATCCCTGTGGGAGCAGGCACGCCCGCTGCCACAGGGATCACGCAAAAAAAAAGGGCCAACCCCTGCCAAGAGATGTGGCCCATAAGCACTTGCCTGAAGATACTTGGCAAAAATCAGCGCGCAGTTATCACCGCCAGCTTGCTGATCCCCGCTCGTTCGATAGCGGCCATGGCCCGCGCCACTTCGCCGTAGTTCACGCCGTCATCGGCCTGCAACTGCACGCGCACGTCCGCGTCTTTCTCCTTGGCGGCCTTGAGGTTGCTTTCCAGCAGGTCAGGCTGGATCTGGTCCTTGTTGATGAACAGCTTGCCCTCGCCATCGATGCTGACCACCAACGGGTCCTTCTGCTCCACCGGCGCAACGGCCTCGGTCTTGGGCAGGTTGATCGGAATGGCATTGGTCAGCAGCGGCGCAGTGACGATGAACACCACCAGCAGCACCAGCATGACGTCCACCAACGGGGTGACGTTGATTTCACTGAGGACTTCATCGCTGTCCTGGGTCGAAAAAGCCATGTCAGGACGCCTCCTTCACCGGCTGGGTGAAACCGGCCTGGGCCTTGTGCACGGCAGGGTGCACCAGCACGCGGAAGGCACTCTTCTGCGCCAGGCTGTAGAAGTCGTGGGCAAAGTCATCCAGGTCGGCAGCCGTCAGCTTGAGGCGGCGCAGGAAGTAGTTGTAGACCAGCACCGCCGGCACTGCGACGGCGATACCTACGCCAGTCGCCACCAGTGCAGCACCGATCGGCCCGGCCACGGTTTCCAGGCTGGCAGAACCGGCCGCGCTGATGCCTTTGAGTGCTTCCATGATGCCCCACACGGTGCCGAACAGGCCGATGAAGGGCGAAGTGCTGCCGATACTGGCGACCACCGCCAGGCCGGTCTCCAGTGAGCGGCGCTCACGCACGATCTGCTGGCGCAGGGCGCGCTCCAGGCGGTCCTGGTGGTTGATGGCGTGGCTCAGGTCGTTGGCCTGGGTATCGCCAACAGCGATGGCGGCGTAACCGGACTGGGCGACGCGGGCAGCTGGGCCTGGCAGTTCGTGACTAATCTCTGCAGCCGCGTCCAGGCTGGAGGCGGCCCAGAACTGCTGATGGAAACGCTTGTCCTGATTCTTCAGCCGTACGAACTGCGCGACCTTGACCAGAGCCAGGCCCCACGTGACGACAGAAAAACCAACCAGCAGCCAGATGACTGCGCTTTCAACGGATTCGAGAGGGGATGCCAGCAGGCTCATGATGATGTCTTCCTGTGTTCTGCGAAAAAGTTAGCGAAGCTTGAAATCGATCGGCACGCTCACCCAGCCGGTCTGGGCCACGTCGCCCTGCTTGGCAGGCACGAAGCTCCAGCGCTTGACCGCGGCCAGCGCGGCGGCATCGAGGGCATCGCGGCCACTGCTCTTCTGCACCTGGATCTGCCCGGGCTTGCCGCTGGGCAGCACTTCGACGCGCAACAGCACGGTGCCTTCCCAACCACGGCGCTGGGCCATCTGCGGGTACTCCGGTGCCGGGTTTTTCAGGTAAGCGGCGTTGGCTGATGCCGGGGTTATCGGGGCCGACGCGGGTGGTGCTGGCGCAGGCGGTGCCGGGGCAGCTACCGGCGCCGGCGGTGGTGCTTCAACCGGCTTGGGTTGGGGCTTCGGCGCTTGCTTGACCACCGGCTTGGGCACGGGCTTTGGCTTGGGTTTAGGCTTGGCAGCCAGTTCGTCGACTACCGGCGGTGGTGGCGGCGGCTCGACCACGGGCGGCGCAGGGGCTGGCGGTGGTGGCTCGACCACAGGTGGAGCCGGCGCGGCGAACTCGATGGTCATGGGTGGCACCTGTGGCGGCACCACTGGTAGCGCGGGCGTTGGCGCCTGGCTGACCCAATACGCGGCAGCGCCATGCAGGGCCAGCACCAGCAGGCCCAGCACCAGCTTGTCGCGGCGGTTGAGCCCGCTGACCGGCGTGCGTTGCAGGCGCAGCTGGCCCAGTGGCAGGCGAAGCGTGCGTCCAAGCTCGACCAGGTCGCCCGGTGCCGGGCGCCATGGCTGGTCGTAGGCCCTGACGGCCGACTGGACATTACCCATTGATCAAACTCCTGGGGTCTAGATTCAGGTGTGTGGCTGAATCATCGGGGCCAGAGGCTTATCTCTTAAAGTAATGTTTAAAATTATGGTTAGAATTTAAATGAATAAGATTTTTAAGAGCTAGTGTGAAAGCCACGGATTGCGCGGCCTGCGGCTGGTCGGTGCAAAAACGATGCATTGCTGGCATGAAAAATATTCGTACAAGGCATGAGATAGCCGCGAGGGCTGCGCCCTCGATCGCCGGCAAGCCAGCTCCCACAAAGTTCTGTGTCGGCCTGATCGATAGGAGGCTGGCTTGCCAGCCTCAATAAATCGCTGTGCCAACTCGGTCAGTGTGGGAGCTGGCTTGCCGGCGATGGGCTGCAAAGCAGCCCCGGCAATGTGACAGGAATAAAAAAGCCCGGGAGCAAGCCCGGGCCTTTCATGAGCAAAGCGACTCAGATATCCGCCACCTTCTGCCAAACCTTGGGCCGGAAGAACAGCGTTTCTCCGCGCGCCAGGCCGGTCAGGCTGTCATGGTCTTTCACCACCTCGGCTTCGATCAGCTCGCTCTGCCCTTCCACCTTCAATGTCACCCGCGTGGTAGCACCCAATGGCCGAATATCCCGCACCTCGGCCGCATGGTGGCCTTCGGTCTCATGCCGCGACAGAGACACTTCGTGGGGGCGGAACAACACGTGGTGCCCTTCGCTCAAGGCCAGGCGGTTGGAGTCACCGAGGAAGTGGTAGACGAAATCGTTGGCCGGCTGCTCGTACACCTCGCCCGGCGAGCCGATCTGCTCGATCACGCCCTTGTTCATCACCACGATGCGGTCAGCCACTTCCATGGCCTCTTCCTGGTCGTGGGTGACGAATACCGAAGTCAGGTTGATGTCCTCGTGCAGCCGCGCCAGCCAACGGCGCAGCTCTTTACGCACTTTGGCATCCAGTGCGCCGAACGGCTCGTCCAGCAGCAGTACCTTGGGCTCCACCGCCAGTGCACGGGCCAGGGCGATACGCTGGCGCTGCCCACCCGACAACTGCTCGGGGTAGCGGTCGGACAACCAGTCCAGCTGCACCATGTTCAGCAGTTCATGCACTTTTTCGGCAATCCTGCTTTCGTTCGGGCGCTCGCCTTTTGGCTTCATGCGCAGGCCGAAGGCAACGTTGTCGAACACGCTCATGTGGCGAAACAGCGCGTAGTGCTGGAACACGAACCCGACGTTGCGGTCGCGTACATCATGGCCGGACACGTCCTCGCCATGGAACACGATGTTGCCCTGATCCGGGGTTTCCAGGCCGGCAATGATGCGCAGCAGGGTGGTCTTGCCGCAGCCAGATGGGCCGAGCAAGGCCACCAGCTCGCCGCTGTTGATGTCCAGGTTGATGTTGTCCAGGGCCTGGAAGCTGTTGAAGCGCTTGCTGACGTTACGAACTTCGATCGACATGAATCATTCCTCCGCGGCGCTGTGGCGCAGGCGGTTAATACGGTTCTCGCTCCACTGCTTGAGCAGCAGGATGAAGAGCGCCAGGATCAGCAACAGGCTGGCCACGCTGAAGGCCGCGACGTGGTTGTACTCGTTGTAGAGGATCTCCACATGCAGCGGCAAGGTGTTGGTCACGCCACGAATGTGGCCGGACACCACCGACACCGCGCCAAACTCGCCCATGGCCCGCGCGGTACACAGCACCACGCCGTAGATCAGGCCCCACTTGATGTTGGGCAGGGTCACGTGCCAGAACATCTGCCAGCCGTTGGCGCCGAGCAGGCGTGCAGCCTCTTCCTCCTGCGTGCCCTGCTCCTGCATCAGCGGGATCAGCTCACGGGCCACGAACGGCACGGTAACGAAGATGGTCGCCAGGACAATGCCCGGCAGGGCGAAGACGATCTGGATATCGTGGTCCTGCAGCCACGGCCCGAACAGGCCCTGCGCGCCGAACATCAGCACATAGACCAGGCCGGCAATTACCGGCGACACCGAAAACGGCAGGTCGATCAGGGTGACCAGGATGCTCTTGCCGCGGAAGGTGTACTTGCTCACGCACCAAGCGGCGCTGACACCGAATACCAGGTTCAGCGGCACCGAAATGACCACGGCGAGCAGGGTCAGCTTCAGCGCTGACAAGGCATCTGGCTCGAAGATCGCCTCGAAGAAGGTACCAAAACCGTTCTTCAGCGCCTGCGACACCACGATCACCAGCGGCAGCAGCAGGAACAGCGCGAACACCAGCCAGCCAAGGCCGATGAGGATGCGCCGCGAAGTGGCACTGCCGCGGCGGGCGGCGTTGGCAGCCGCGCTTGCACTCAGGGATGAACTGGACATGCCGGCCTCCTTCAAGGGGTTTCGATGCGACGCTGCAGCAGGTTGATCAGCAGCAGCAGGATGAAGGAAACCACCAGCATCAGCACGCCGATGGCGGTCGCGCCGGTGTAGTCGTACTGGTCGAGCTTGACCATGATCAGCAGCGGCAGGATCTCGGTCTTCATCGGCATGTTGCCGGCAATGAAGATCACCGAACCATACTCACCGACGCCACGGGCAAAGGCCAGGGCAAAACCGGTCAGCCAAGCCGGCAACAAGGCCGGCGCAAGGATGTGGCGGAACACCTGCAGCGGCTTCGCGCCCAGGCAGGCCGCAGCTTCTTCCACCTCACGCGGGATATCGGCCAGCACCGGCTGTACCGTGCGCACCACGAACGGCAGGGTGACAAAGGTCAGCGCCAGGGTGATGCCCAGCGGGGTGTAGGCGATCTTGAAACCCAGGTCGGTAGCGAACTGGCCGACCCAGCCCTGGGGTGCGTACAAGGCGGTCAGGGCGATACCGGCAACGGCGGTGGGCAAGGCGAACGGCAGGTCGATCATAGCGTCGATGACCTTGCGCCCGGGGAAGGTGTAGCGCACCAGCACCCAGGCCAGCAGGGTACCGATCACGCCATTGATGATGGCGGCGAACAGGGCAGTGCCGAAACTCAGCTTGAGCGCGGCGATCACCCGCGGCGCGCTGATGATGTTCCAGAACTGCTCGAAGGTCAGCTGCGAGGCATGGATGAACATGGCCGCCAGCGGTATCAGCACGATCAGGCTGAGGTACACCAAGGTGTAGCCCAGCGTCAGCCCGAAGCCGGGTATGACGGGGGAAATACGACGTGACATAAGTATCCCTGGTTGAACGCACGAAGCCCGGCAGTCATGCCGGGCCGGTGCAGGCTTGTGAATCCTGGCGCTGTCTTGCAGCCCTTCGCGGCCAAGGCCGCTTCTACCATGACCGCGTAGTTACTGTGCCTGATAGATCTGGTCGAACACACCGCCATCATTGAAGAATTTCGGTTGTGCAGTCTTCCAGCCACCAAAGTCCTTGTCGATGGTTACCAGGTCGAGTTTCGGGAATTGCTTGCCGAACTCGGCAGCCACTTTCTCGTCCCGAGGGCGGTAGAAGTTCTCGGCGGCAATCTTCTGCCCGGCCGGGCTGTACAGGTGCTTGAGGTATTCGGTGGCGATCTCGGTGTTGCCCTTCTTCTCGGCGTTCTTGTCCACCACTGCCACAGGCGGCTCTGCAAGGATCGACAGCGACGGCACGACGATGTCGAACTTGTCGGCACCACCGTCTTCCTTCAGCGCCAGGAAGGCTTCGTTTTCCCAGGCCAGCAACACGTCGCCCTGGCCGTTGTTGACGAAGGTAATGGTCGAGCCACGGGCACCGGTATCCAGCACCGGTACGTGCTTGAACAGCTCCTGCACGTATTCCTTGGCCTTGTCTTCGCTACCGCCGGTCTTCAGGCCATAGGCCCACGCAGCAAGGAAGTTCCAGCGAGCACCGCCAGAGGTTTTCGGGTTGGGGGTGATGACCGAAACGTCCTTCTTGATCAGATCGCCCCAGTCCTTGATGCCTTTCGGGTTGCCCTTGCGCACCAGGAACACGATGGTCGACGTGTACGGGGTGCTAGCGTCCGGCAGGCGGGTCTGCCAGTTGTCCGGCAGGCTCTTGCCGAGCTTGGCGACTTCGTCGATGTCCCCGGCCAGGGCCAAGGTCACCACGTCGGCGCGCAGGCCGTCGATCACCGCACGGGCCTGCTTGCCCGAGCCACCGTGGGATTGCTGGATCTTCACCTTGTCGCCCGGGTGGGCCTGCTGCCAATGCTTGATGAACTCGGCGTTGTACTGCTGGTACAGCTCGCGGGTCGGGTCGTAGGACACATTCAGCAGTTCGTAGTCCTTGGCGATGGCGGAACCGGCAAAAACAGCACTGGCCAGGGCGGCAAGCGCATAACGGCGGATGGACATGGTGAAGCTCCCGATTGGCATTTTTCTAATTTTGGATGTGAGGTGCGATCAGCCGGACTTGTTGCCGGGCTGCTGCAGGCGGAACTTCTCCTTGCGCTCGATCTGGACGACCTGAGCGTTGTGCACAGTGATCTCCACCGCACCGAATCGCAGGTCGCGCAGGGCGCTCTGGATTTCCCGCAGAATGGTGGCTTCGTCCTGACCGTCGATGCTACGCAGAGATGCACTCATGCTCGTTCTCCTTGGAGTGAGGTGCCGGGCAGGGTTTGAAGGGGGGTTATTGCCTGGCTTGAGGGCAATAGTAGTGAGGCGCGGATATTCTTAAAAATACTGTTTAAGAATGTTTATATAACCAGAATTAAACAGCGATTCTGAAGGCTACAGAAGCCCCTGTAGGAGCGCGTTTACCCGCGAATGCAATGGTGGGGCCGCCATCGCATTCGCGGGTAAACCCGCTCCTACACAGTCCGATTAAGGCTTCAGTTTTGTTTTTGCGGCTCGCGGATCTTGTACCAGGCCACATACAGCGCCGGCAGGAACAGCAGCGTCAGCAAGGTCGCCACGATGATCCCGCCAATCATGGCGTAGGCCATCGGCCCCCAGAACACTTCGCGGGCAATCGGGATCATGCCCAGGCTCGCTGCCGCCGCCGTCAACAGGATTGGCCTGCGCCGGTGGTTGGTAGCCTCCACCACTGCATCCCACTGCGAGAAGCCTTGCGCCACGAATTCGTCGATCTGCGTCACCAGGATCACCGAGTTGCGGATGATGATGCCCGCCAGCGCCAGGATGCCAAGAATCGCGACAAAGCCCATGGGCGTGCCCGTCGGCACCAGCGCGATGATCACGCCAATCAGCCCCAACGGCGCCACGCTCACCACCAGGAACAGCTTCTGCACGCTGTGCAACTGGATCATCAGGAACGTCGCCATCAGGAACAGCATCAGCGGGATCACCTTGCGGATCGGCCCTTGCGCCTTGGCGCTCTCCTCCACAGTACCGCCAGTGGCCACTTCAAAGCCCACCGGCAGCTTGCTGGCAAACTCGTCGATCTTCGGTTTCAGCTGGGCCACCAGGTCGGTGGGCTGGATGTCACCATTGACCGAGGCCTTGATGGTGATGGTCGGCTTGCGGTCCCGGCGCCACACCAGCGGCTGCTCCAACTCGTAACGCACCGTGGCGAACGACAGCAACGGGATCGAGGTGCCGTTGGGCGTAAGGATCTGCAGGTTCTGCAGGGTATCGGGCGAGCCGCGCTCGCTGTCCTCGGCCCGCGCGACCACGTTGACCAGGTAGATGTTGTCGTTGACCTGGGTGATCTGCACGCCGCTGACGATGCTGTTCATCACGTTGGCCACGTCTTCCGACGACAGCCCCAGCTGGCGTGCCTTGTCCTGGGCAATTTCAACCCGCAGCACCTTACCCGGCTCGTTCCAGTCGTAGATCATCTCGCCGATGTGCTCGTTCTGGTCGAGCAAGGTGGCCAGTTCGATGGCGTGTTTGCGCACCTCGTCGATGTTGGCACCGCTGACCCGATACTGGATCGGCCGCCCTACCGGCGGGCCCATTTCCAGCGACTGTACGTTGGTGCCGATGCCAACGAACTCTTCATGCAGGATCTTCTGCAAGCGTTCCATCATGGCCTGTCGCTCTTCGAAGCCCTTGCTGACGATCACCAACTGCGCGTAGTACGGGTTCTGCAACTGCTGGTCGAGGGGCAGGTAGAAACGGATCGCACCCTGGCCAATGTAGGTGCTCCAGTGCACCAGGTCCGGGTCGTCCTTGATGCGCGCCTCGAAGCGGTCGACCACCTTGCGGGTCTCCTCGATCGAAGCGTTCTGCGGCAGGTTGAGGTCGACCAGGATTTCCGGTCGGTCCGAAGAAGGGAAGAACTGGTTCTGTACAAAGCGCTCGCAAAAAATGGCCAGTGCGAACAACAGCACGGTACCGATGATGGTCAACCAGCGGTTGCGCATGCACCACAGCAGGCCATGTTCGAAAGCTTTGCCCAAACGCCCAGGCTCGGCCTCATGGGGCTTAACCTTGCTGCTGAGAATATGCACGCCCAGCACGGGTGCGAAGAACACCGCCACCACCCACGAAACGATCAACGCCACCGCGATTACCGCAAACAGGGTGTAGGTATATTCACCCGCCGAGCTGGCATTGAGGCCGATGGGCACGAAGCCGGCGACGGTCACCAATGTACCGGTGAGCATGGGGAATGCAGTCGATGTGTAGGCAAACGTCGCCGCCTGCTCCTTGCTCTCGCCCATTTCCAGACGTGTGACCATCACCTCCACGGTAATCATCGCATCATCCACCAGCAGGCCGAGGGCGATGATCAACGCGCCCAGGGAAATCCGCTGCATGGTGATGCCGCTGTACTCCATGAACACGAACACCATCGCCAGCACCAGCGGGATCGAGCAGGCCACCACCAGCCCGGCACGCACGCCGAGGCTGATGAAGCTTACAGCCAGCACGATCACCACCGCTTCGAACAGCGCACTGGTGAAGCCGCCGACGGCCTGCTTCACCACCACTGCCTGGTCTGAAACGGTGTGCACACCCACCCCGACCGGCAGGTCGGTGACCACGCTGTCCATCTTCTTCTTCAGCGCTGCGCCGAACACCTGCATGTTGCCGCCGGCCTTCATGCCGATGGCCAGGCCGATGGCAGTCTGGCCGTTGTAGCGGAACATCGGCGTGGGCGGGTCGGCATAGCCGCGCTCGATGTTGGCGATGTCAGCCAGGCGGAAGAAGCGGTCATTGATCTTCAGGTTGACGGTTTGCAGGTCTTTTTCGGAGGCGAACTGCCCAGTGGTACGCACCGAAATGCGCTCTGGCCCGGCCTCGATCACCCCAGCCGGGGTCACCGCGTTCTGCGCTTGCAAAGCCTGCATCACCTGGCGCTGGTCGATGCCCAGCGCCGCCAACTTGCGGGTGGAGAAGTTCAGGTACAGCACTTCGTCCTGGGTACCAACCAACTCGATCTTGCCGATGTTGGGCACTTCGCGCACCTCGGCGCGGGCCTGTTCAACGTAATCACGCAGCTGGCGCAGGGTCAGGCCGTCGGAGGTAAAGGCGTAGATCGAGCCGAACACATCACCGAATTCATCGTTGAAGGCCGGCCCCTGGATGCCCTGGGGAAACTGCCCACGAATATCTTGGATCTTCTTGCGTACCTGGTACCAGATTTCCGGAATGTCCTTGGCCTTGGTGGTGTCACGCAGGTACACGTAGACGGTGGACTCACCCGGCCGGGTGTAGCTCTTGGTGTAGTCGAGGGAGTCGAGCTCTTCGAGCTTCTTTTCGATGCGGTCGGTGACCTGGTACAGGGTTTCGTCCTGGGTCGCGCCAGGCCAGCGGGTCTGGATGACCATGGTCTTGATGGTGAAAGACGGATCTTCCTCACGGCCCAGGTTGAAGTAGGAGAAAATCCCCATCAGCAGGCCGACGAACATCAGGTACCAGACGAACGATTGATGCTTGAGTGCCCATTCGGACAGGTTGAAGCTTCCTTTCATTGCGCATCCTCGTCGAAGGTGACCTTCTGGCCAGGCTTGAGGCTGTTCACGCCCGCCGTCACCACCCGCTCACCGGGCTGCACGCCAGCGGTCAGGATGATGCTGTCATCGGTGCGGCCGATCAGGGCCACGTCACGGGTGGCCACGGTTTTTTGCCGGGTATCGATCACCCACACCTGGGTCTTGCCATCGCGCTCAAGCAAGGCGCTAAGCGGCAGCTCGCTGCGCGGGGTTACCTGCGAGCTCAGAGTGACGCTGATTGCAGTGCCCAGGTGGAAGGCTGCAGGGGTGCTGGCCAACGTCAGCCGTGCACGGCGAGTACGGGTGGTAGCGTCTGCCTGCGGCTCCAGCTCACGCAAGGTTGCAGTGGTGTTGATGGTCGGGTCCAGCTGCGAAGCGACGGTGAAGGTCAGGCCCTTGTCGAGCTGCTCGGCCAGGCCGATTGGCAGGTCGATCACCGCCTCCTTGACATCCGGCCGGGCCAGGGTCACCACAGCTTGCCCGGCAGTGACGGTTTGCCCGGCTTCGGCCTGCCAGGCAGTGATCACGGCAGCATGGTCGGTGCGCAGGGTGCTGTAGCCGAGCTGGTCACGGGCCTGGCTAAGCGCCGAGCGTGCCTGCTCCAGTGCCGCGCTGGTGGTTTTCAGGTTGGTCTGGGCAATGTCCAGCTGAGCCTGGGCACCGACCCCACGATCGTACAACTGCTGCTGGCGGCGGGCATCGGCCTGCGCGTTGATCCACTGCGCCTGCACCTTGGCCAGGTCGCCTTCGGCGGCACGCAACTGGTTCTGCTGGTCGGTCGGATCGAGAGTGGCCAATGTGTCACCCGGTTTCACTTGCGCGCCTACGTCCAGCCAACGACGGGCGATCCGCCCGGAAACGCGAAAGCCCAAGGTGCTCTCGAAACGTGCCTGGATGCTGCCGGCAAAGCGCCCGAGCTGCGACTGCACTTGGGGCTCCACGGTGACCGAAAGGACCGGGCGGACGGGCTCGGGGGCTTCTTCATCACGGCTACAGGCGGCCAGCAGCGCGCCAGCCGAGAGCAACAGCAGCAGACGTTTCATAGTTCCCCCCCTGCAGCCTTACTGTCGACCTTTTCAACCTGCATGCCGGGGTGCAGCAGTTGGCCACCGTTGACCACCACTGTCTCGCCGCCTTTCAGGCCGCTGGCAACGACGATCTTGCCGGTGAGGTAGCGCGTGACTTCGACCTTGCGCAGTTCCACCTTGTCGCCCTCGCCCACCACCCACACGGCGGGTTCGTGCAGGGCTTTGGTCAGCGCCGACCATGGCAGCTCGACGCTGGGCCGGCCCTGGGCGTTGGTAGTGGCGGTTACAGGTGCGCCCAGCTGCATCCCGGCTGGTACGTCCCTGAGCCCTACCTTGACCTGTACCGTGCCGCTTTGCGCCGACACAGTCGGGGTGATTTCCCGCACGAAGCCATGGGCCTGGATCTTGGGGTCGTCCAACAGGCTGACGATTACCCCGGCATCGCTGGGCGGTGCAACCAGTAACGACTCATAGACGTTGAAAACTGCATCGCGATCGCCATCGGTAGCCAGGCTGAAGATCGGCATGGTCGCCTGCACCACTTGGCCAACCTCAGCCTGGCGTTCGGTGATCACCCCATCGGCCTCGGAAACCAGCGCGGTATAGCTGAGTTGTTCGTTGGCATTGGCGAGTTGCGCCTGCGCGGCCTTGAGTGCGCTCTGGTTGCTGCGCAGCGCAGCTTCGGCGGAGTCGTATTCGCTTTGGCTGGTGTAGCCCTTGGGCAGCAGCTTTTGCTGGCGCACGAAGGCGGCGCTGGTCTGGATCACCCGCGCCTGGGCGGCGAATACCTCGGCCTTGGCCGAGTCGACGTTGTTCTGCAGGTCTTTCGGGTCCAGGCGCGCCAGCACCTGGTTGGCTTTTACGTGATCACCCACATCCACGCTGCGCGAAATGATCTTGCCGCCCACGCGGAACGACAGTTCAGTCTGCACCCGCGCTTGCACATCGCCGGTCAGGGTGACCCTGGCAGCGAAATCGGTGGGCTGGACCTGCTGCACACCAACCCGCGGCAGCGTCTCGGGCACCTCTTCCTTGCTACAGCCGGTGAGCATGTACAGCAGCCCCAGGCAAACGACCGACAGCGGACGCATCAACGCCATGCTGGCTCCTTGCTTGCGCACAAATGATTTGTGGGATGCGACTGTCAGCGTAGTTCAGGGTTGGATAAAGACCACTCCCCGGCGCTCAAGGGGAAGCAGCCGACTGCGGAGTAGACAGGGCGGGGCCAGAACATTTCGCTATTGAATAGCTAGCATTTTTGCCAGTAGAGGGAGTTTCCCGTATCAGCTAAATTACACACACTACTTCGGCAGCAGCAACAACGAGTTGGCATTCTGCATAATTGAATAGCGGAGGCTATCATGCCTGTTCCTAAAAGCATGTATCTGTTCTATCAGAACGGCCGGATGACTACCGAATTCGACGGGCTTAAAACTCGCTCGATTTTCCAACATAAAGGTACCCTATTGGTGCAACGCACATCAGGTGCTGAGGCAGCAAATTCAATATTGGCAGTGAATAGCAGCAATACCGTCATGACCGAACGTGGAAAGACGCGTATGGAGCAGTTCCCTTATACCCCTTATGGCAGGCGCCCATCACAGAGTGAGTTGAATAATCCCCTGGCATTCAATGGCGAGCAGCTGAACTCGGCAACAGGCTGTTACTTTCTAGGCAACGGTTATCGAGCCTATAGCCCTACGCTGGCGAGGTTCGCGAGCCCAGATAATTTAAGTCCGTTTAACAACGGTGGGCTTAATGCTTATGTGTACTGTGCGGGAGACCCGATAAATAACACCGACCCCACAGGGCACTTTGGGCTCCCCTCCCGGGCTCTGATCCACTATATTATGTTCGCTACAACAACAATCGTAGACACACTTGCCGTTGCGCTAAGTGTCGTAGGGCACGTTAAAGACTCCGATGTTTTAAAGGACGCGGGATTGGGACTTGCGGGATTAGGCCTCGCGGCCTCCGGGGCTTGGTTTGCGATGAGTCGTCTGCAAGGGAGAACTACGGGTACGCGCCCTAACGCCGCTGGTGCTTCGCAATCAATATCCAGACCCGCAGTGGAGGCAGTGGAGCAAGACCAACCGCCTGCATACGATACCTTCATAAAAAATCGGAATGACTACCCACGCCCCAAGCCTCCAAGTCCAACTAATAATGAAAGTGCCACTGCAATGCCGCCTAGCTTCTCAGAGGCTATGAAAGCACTGGCATCCAAGAACAGTAATCGTCCCGTCCAAAACCTCCAAGAATTTGCTATGACGGAATTGGTTAATGGAAAAATGCAGCGGGCACGCATAAGCAATTGACTAAAACATGTTAATCATCAGGTGAATCTCGCTAGTGAACGCTGAAAATTCAGGCCTCTTTGCGGGCTCGCCTACGAAGATGCCGGCACAGGTTAGACCTGAACTGAAGCCGTGTTCAGTCTGTCCCGTCCTGAATAAGGTTTACACCTCCCATCCCGAATTTCCGGAGAGTCTGATGGAGCAAGGTGTAAAGCGCACACAGCGTGATTACTCACTGTCTTTTAAATTGGCGGTGGTTGATCAGATAGAAAAAGGCGAACTG